>Ga0315283_10005167_pt1 | contig 11487 bp, 6 predicted proteins | sample YL17G09_0_MG_FD_204541 | JGI IMG/M metagenome (GOLD analysis project Ga0315283, IMG submission 204541) | Sediment microbial communities from Yellowstone Lake, YNP, Wyoming, USA - YL17G09_0 | ecosystem: Environmental > Aquatic > Freshwater > Lake > Sediment | place: USA: Wyoming | collected...
GAAGTTCGTGCTGAGCCGACCGTCGCGAAAGCGGGGGTGGGAGACCAGCGCGTTCAGGAAGCTGATGTTATGGGACACACCGCGGATGTGGTATGCATCCAGCGCCTCGGCCATCCGGTCGATGGCCTGCTCGCGCGTACTGCCGGCGGTGATCAGTTTAGCGATCATCGGGTCGTAGTACATCGAGACTTCGCTGCCTTCCTCGATGCCGGTATCGACACGCACGGAGGCGGACTCGGCCGGTGGCTGGCAGCGCACGAGGCGGCCAATGGATGGCAGGAAATTGCGGAACGGATCTTCGGCGTAAACGCGCGCTTCGAGCGCCCAGCCCTCGATCTTCACGTCGCTCTGCTTCAACGGCAGTTTCTCACCGGCGGCTACCCGGATCATCAGTTCCACCAGGTCAAGGCCCGTGATCAGCTCAGTAACCGGGTGTTCCACCTGCAGGCGCGTGTTCATCTCCAGGAAGTAGAAATTGCGCTTCTTGTCCACGATGAACTCGACAGTGCCCGCTGACTGATAGTCGACCGCCCTGGCCAGCGCCACCGCCTGCTCGCCCATCGCCTTGCGGGTCTTTGGGTCCAGGAAGGGGGAGGGTGCTTCCTCAATGACCTTTTGATGCCGCCGCTGGATCGAGCACTCGCGTTCGTTCAGGTAGAGGGTGTTGCCGTGGGCGTCAGCCAGAATCTGGATCTCGATATGGCGAGGTTCCTCGATGTACTTCTCGGCGAACACGCGGCCATCGCCGAAGCTCGAGACCGCCTCGTTGGTGGCCCGCTGAAACCCGTCGCGGCATTCCTCGTCATTGCGCACCACCCGCATGCCCTTGCCACCACCGCCCGCGCTGGCCTTCAGCATCACCGGATAGCCGATGTCCCGGGCAATCCTTACCGCGTGCTCCGGGCCGTCGATAACGTCTGTGTAACCGGGAATCGTGGTGACGCCGGCCTTCATCGCCAGCTTCTTGGATTCGATCTTGTCGCCCATCGCCGTGATGGCGTGGGCTTTCGGGCCGATGAACGCAACGCCGATCTTTTGCAGGGCTGTCGCAAAGGCGGTCTTTTCGGACAAGAATCCGTAGCCGGGGTGAACTGCGTCGGCACCAGTGGCCTGGCAGGCCGCGATGAGGTTGTCGATTACCAGGTAGCTCTGGGCCGAGGGTGCGGGGCCGATGCGCACCGCCTCGTCGGCCAGCCGTACGTGGAGGGCGTTGCGGTCGGCATCAGAGTATACGGCGACCGTCCTGATGCCCATCTGGCGTGCGGTCCGGATAACCCGGCAGGCAATTTCGCCGCGATTGGCGATGAGGATCTTCTTGAACATGCGGCGATCCGGATCCTAGAGGGGAATGTTGCCGTGCTTGCGCCACGGGTTGGTGAGTTGCTTGTTGCGGAGCATCGCCAGCGAACGGCAGACGCGAGCCCGGGTCTGCCGCGGCATGATGACGTCATCGATGTAGCCGCGGCTGCCGGCGATGAAGGGGTTGGCGAACTTGCGCCGGTACTCTTCCGTCCGCGCAGCGATGGCTGCCGGGTCACCGAGGTCTTTGCGGAAGATGATCTCCACCGCGCCCTTCGGACCCATCACGGCGATTTCAGCACTCGGCCACGCCATGTTGACGTCGCCCCGGAGATGCTTCGACGCCATGACGTCGTAGGCGCCGCCGTAAGCCTTGCGCGTGATAAGCGTGACTTTCGGCACCGTGGCTTCAGCGTAGGCATAGAGCAGCTTCGCGCCATGCTTGATGATGCCTCCGTATTCCTGGGCGGTACCTGGCATGAACCCGGGCACGTCCACCAGCGTGAGGATCGGGATGCTGAAGGCGTCGCAGAAACGGACGAAGCGCGCGCCCTTGGTGGAGGAGTTGATGTCCAGGCAGCCCGCCAGCACCATCGGCTGGTTGGCCACCACGCCGACCGGCGCACCTTCGAGGCGAATGAAGCCGATGACCATGTTTTTTGCATAGTCGGGTTGCACCTCGAAGAAATCGCCCTCGTCGGCAATTTTCGTAATGAGCTCCTTGATGTCGTAGGGTTTCGCCGGGTCGTCGGGGACCAGGGTGTCGAGGGACTTCTCCTCCCGGGTAGCAGGGTCCTCGCAGGGCCAGATCGGGGGCTTGTCCCGATTGCTGGACGGCAGGAAGTTGCAGAACCGGCGGGTGGTCAGCAGGGCCTCCACGTCATTCTCGAGGGCGAGATCTGCAACGCCCGATCTGGAGCTGTGGGTGATGGCGCCGCCCAACTGCTCCGCGGTGACCTCTTCGTGAGTCACCGTCTTCACCACATCCGGGCCCGTGACGAACATGTAGGAGCTGTCCTTCACCATGAAGACAAAGTCGGTGATGGCGGGTGAGTACACCGCGCCGCCGGCGCACGGTCCCATAATCAGCGAAATTTGCGGCACAACTCCGGAAGCGAGCATGTTGCGCTGGAATACCTCGGCGTAACCGCCGAGTGAAGCTACACCCTCCTGAATGCGGGCACCGCCGGAATCGTTGATGCCGATCAGCGGCGCACCGACCTTCATGGCCTGATCCATGACCTTGCAGATCTTTTCTGCGTGGGCTTCGGACAGCGAACCACCGAACACCGTAAAGTCCTGGCTGAAGACGAACACCAGTCGGCCATTGATTGTGCCGTAGCCGGTGATCACGCCATCCCCTGTGACCTTCTGCTCCTCCATGCCAAAGTCGGCGCAGCGGTGCTCGACGAACATGTCCCATTCCTCGAAACTGCCGTCGTCGAGGAGGATGGCAAGACGTTCACGGGCGGTCAGCTTGCCCTTGGCGTGCTGGGCATCGATGCGCTGTTGTCCGCCGCCCAGAAGCGCGGCGGCGCGCTTTTCTTCCAGTTGCTGGAGGATATCCTGCATGCGTATCGACCTTTATCCGGAGAGTGCGTAGAGGTCAGGCCGCCTTGCGGCGGTTGCGAATCAGCCGCAGGATCTCGCCCGCGGCCAGCGGAATGTTGGTGCCGGGCCCGTAGATGGCCGCTACGCCCGCTGCCTTCAGCATGGCGTGATCCTTAGGCGGGATGACGCCGCCGCAGACGACGAGCACGTCGCCCGCACCCTGGGCGCGCAGGTCGGCAATAAGCTGTGGCACCAGCGTCTTGTGCCCCGCGGCCTGCGAGGAAATACCGACCACATGCACGTCGTTTTCCACGGCGTGGCGGGCGGCTTCCTCGGGCGTCTGGAACAGCGGGCCGATATCCACATCGAAGCCGATGTCGGCAAAGGCCGTGGCGATAACTTTGGCGCCGCGGTCATGCCCGTCTTGTCCCAGCTTCACGACCAGCAGGCGGGGACGCCGCCCTTCGTCCCGCGCGAAGGCCTCCACAGAGGCCTGTATGGCCGCGAACCCGGCATCGCCGGCGTAGGCCGAGCCATACACTCCACTGATCGAATGGATGACGGCGCGGTGCCTGCCATAGACTTTCTCGAGCGCGTCCGAGATCTCGCCGACCGTGGCGCGGGCGCGGGCAGCGTGGACTGCCAGTTCCAGGAGATTGCCTGTCCTGTTGGCGGCCGCCGCCGTCAGGGCTGCCAAAGCCGCAGCCGAGGCGGCGCTATCCCGGGTCGACTTCACGGCCTGCAGGCGCTTGATCTGTGACTCCCGCACGGCACCGTTATCGATGTCGCGGACTTCGATGTCGGGTTCGTCATCCCGCTGGTACTTGTTGACGCCCACGATCACCTCTTCGCCTCGATCGATGCGGGCCTGGCGCAGGGCCGCCGACTGTTCAATGCGTAGCTTGGGCATGCCGGACTCGACGGCCTTGGTCATGCCGCCCAGGGACTCGACTTCGTCGATCAGCTTTCGCGCCTCGGTCGCCAGCGACGCTGTCAGGCTTTCCACATAGTAGGAGCCCGCCAGCGGGTCCACGACACGAGTGATACCGGCCTCTTCCTGCAGCACGAGCTGCGTGTTGCGGGCAATGTGGGCGGAGAAGGGCGTTGGCAGTGCCAGCGCCTCGTCGAAGGAGTTGGTGTGCAGCGACTGGGTGCCACCAAGCACGGCGGCCAAGGCTTCGATCGTGGTGCGGATAATGTTGTTATAGGGGTCGCGACTGGTCAGGCTGACCCCGGAGGTCTGGCAGTGGGTGCGCAGCATCAGGGACTGGGGATCGGCCGGCGAGAACAGGTCCCGCATTAGCTCGGCCCACAGCAGGCGAGCAGCGCGCAGTTTGGCCACTTCCATGAACAGGTTCATGCCGATGCCGAAGAAGAAGGACAGGCGCGGAGCAAATTCATCGACCTTAAGTCCGCTCGCGAGTGCCGCCCGGACGTACTCGATGCCATCCGCCAGCGTGTAGCCCAGTTCCTGAACGCCGGTCGCCCCCGCCTCCTGCATGTGGTAGCCGGAAATGGAAATGGAATTGAACCTGGGCATGTTCCGCGCGGTGTAGCCGATGATGTCCGCGACGATCCGCATGGACGGTTCCGGTGGGTAAATGTAGGTGTTCCGAACCATGAACTCCTTGAGGATGTCGTTCTGCAGTGTGCCGTTCAACCTGGCCGCGGCCACGCCCTGCTCCTCGGCGGCGACGATGTACATCGCCATCACGGGCAGAACCGCACCGTTCATCGTCATCGAAACCGACATCTTGTCGAGCGGGATGCCCGAGAAGAGCACCTTCATGTCCTCGACGGAATCGATCGCGACGCCGGCCTTGCCAACATCACCGACAACCCGGAGATGATCCGAGTCATAGCCCCGGTGCGTGGGCAGATCAAAAGCCACCGACAGACCCGTCTGGCCCGCGGCGAGATTCTTGCGATAGAAAGCGTTGGATTCCTCGGCCGTGGAGAAGCCGGAGTACTGCCGGACCGTCCAGGGGCGGCCGGCATACATGGTGGCGCGGGGTCCGCGCACGTAGGGTGCGAAGCCGGGCAGCGTGTCCAGGTGCGCAAGGCCGACCAGATCTTCCGCTGTGTAGAGCGGCTTTACGGGAATGCCTTCCGGCGTCTGCCAGATGAGGCCGGCGGTATTCGGGGCCTTGAGTTCCCGCGCTGAGAGTTTTTCCCAGTCAGCACGTTCTCGCTTGCTGAATTCTGCCATTCCGCTACCTAAGCCGGTCGAGTCTGAAGCGTCTGAGCCTGAATGGTCCGATGCTGGATGGCCCGGTAAAGGGCCAGCTGGCGCTGCGCTTCCAGGACGTGTAATCGCTCCACCAGTCGTCCCGCGAGCACCGCGACACCCGCCCCGCCCGCGGCAGCAGATTCCCACGCGGCTATGAGCTCCGCGGCGCTCGCCGCCTCGTCGGACGAGACCCCGAAGATCTCGTTACAGGCGTCGAGCTGGCCGGGATGAATAAGGGTCTTGCCGTCGAACCCGAGATGCTTGCCCTGCGCGCACTCCGCACGAAAACCGCTGGCGTCCGTCAGGTGCGTGTAGACGCCGTCAAGTATATCAACACTCGCGGCGCGAGCCGCGAGCACGCAGTGGGCCAGGGCAGGAATCAAGGCTGCGCGGCCAGGTTGCTCGGGAACCCTCAGGGCCTTGCCCAGATCCGCCGTGCCCATGACGATCACTCCAAGGCGCGGTGTGCAACGCGCGATGGCATCAATATCCAGGACGCCGCGGGGGGTCTCCGCCATGCTCCACAGCTGCAGGCTGGTGGGGGCCGCTGACCGCGCCAGCACGTCGGCGGCTTTAAGCAGGGTTCCCACGCCGTCCACCTTCGACAGCAGGATGCCGTCAACGCCGCTCGTGGCTGCTGCCTCCAGGTCAGCGGGTCCCCACTCGGTAGCGAGCCCGTTGATACGAATCACCACCTCCCGGTGACCGAACCGCCGCCCGGCGACGGCCGCCAGAACGGCGGCCCGAGCGGCGAGCTTGGCGGCCGGCAGCACGGCATCTTCCAGGTCGAGGATCAGGCCATCCGCGGGCAGGGTCGCGGCCTTCTCGAGGGCCCGGGCGTTGCTGCCGGGGACATAGAGTACGGAGCGGCGGGGTCGGGCGGGGTGACTAGGGGTCATGGCAATGTGCGCGGCCGGCCGGCCCTGAGCAGGCCGGATCCGGCTTCCCCGGCTGAATGCCCAGTGACAAGGCCGCCGCCGTCAATTCTTTGGGGCTGGCCAGACCCTTCTCACCAAGCGCTGCCAGCGCGGCCCACGCGACGTATTCGGCGCTCACCTCGAACCAGGTCCGCAGGTCCGGCCGGGACTCGCTCAGGCCATAGCCGTCCGTACCCAGCACAACATACGGGCCGGGCACCCAGCGGGAGATACTGAGGGGCAGGGCCTTCATATAGTCGCTGGCGGCGACGAAGACACCGGGTTCCTTTGCCAGCAGTTCTTGCACCCAGGGGCGGGTCTTTGCACGGCTCTTGGCTGAACCCCCCACCAGCAGGTTGGCCCGTTCCACGCGCAGCGCCTCCCGGCAGAGTTCGTTGTAGCTCGTGACACTCCAGACGTCGGCAGACACGCCGAGATCCTGGAGCAGGGCCTGGGCCCGCAGGACCTCGGTCATGATCGCGCCGCTGCCGAACAGATGGGCCTTGCGCTCCGGCCTGCTTGCCGGCTGACCCTGCGAGAACCGGTACATGCCGCGAATGATGCCGTCCGCCGGCGCTTCGCCCATTGGCGGCATCACGTAGTTCTCGTTGTGGATGGTGATGTAGTAGAAGACATTCTCCTGCAGCTCATACATCCGCCGGATACCCTCGCGGATGATCACGGCGAGTTCGTAGGAGAACGCCGGGTCGTAGCTCAGCAGGCTGGGGACCGTGCTGGCAATCACCTGGGAATGACCGTCCTGATGCTGCAGTCCTTCGCCGTTCAGCGTCGTCCGGCCCGAGGTGCCACCCAGCAGGAAGCCCCGGCACAGCATGTCGCCGCAGCTCCAGATCATGTCGCCCACGCGCTGGAAGCCGAAGATCGAATAGAAGACGTAGAAAGGAATCGTCGGCACGCCATGGACTGCGTAGGCCGTGCCGGCGGCCATGAACGAAGCCATGGCGCCTGCCTCGCAGATCCCTTCCTGCAGGATCTGGCCGTCTGTGGCTTCCCGGTAGGGCATCAGCGTGGAGCTGTCCACGGGCCGGTATTTCTGTCCTTCTGACGAGTAGATGCCGGCCTTGCGGAACAGGGCTTCCATGCCAAAGGTGCGGGCTTCGTCTGGCACGATCGGGACGACGTAGCGGCCCAGTCCGGGATGGTCCAGCAGCTTCGACAGCATCCGGACGAAGGCCATCGTCGTGGAGAGAGCCCGCTCCCCGGAACCGGCGAGCTGCTCCTGAAAGAGCGTGAGATCCGGGGCCGGCAGTGGCGGGCAGCTGACTGTCCGCTGTGGCCAGCTACCGCCAAGCGCTGTCCGGTGGGCCGTCAGGTAGCGCATTTCCTCGCTGTCTGGCGCGGGCCGGTAGAAGTCCGCGCGCGCCACAGCTTCGTCGGAGAGCGGAATCCCCAAGCGCCGCGCCGTTTCCAGCCGTTCTTCGCCACTCAGGTTCTTCTTCTGGTGGACAACATTGGAGCCCTCATAGCCCTGCATGCCGTAGCCCTTGATCGTCTTGATCAGGATGGCAGTTGGGCGGCCGTCGCTCTCGACCGCACGCTGAAAGGCGGCAAAGATCTTGCGATGGTCGTGGCCACCACGCTTGATGCCGCGAATTTCCTCATCGGACAGATGCCGCATGATGTCGGCCAGGCGTACGTCCGTGCCGTTCCAGTGCGCCCGGACCTCCGGGCCGCTGGAGACGGAGTACATCTGGTAATCGCCGTCGACCGCGCGTTCCATGCGTGCCTGAAGAACGCCTTCATGGTCAATGGCGAACAGCGTGTCCCACTCGCCGCTCCAGATGACCTTGATCACATTCCAGCCGGCACCGCGAAAGCTGCGCTCCAGTTCCTGGATGATCTTCCCGTTGCCGCGAACCGGGCCGTCAAGGCGCTGCAGGTTGCAGTTAACCACCAGGATCAGGTTGTCCAGCTGCTCCCGGGCCGCGATGTTGATCGTGCCCAGCACTTCCGGCTCGTCGGACTCACCGTCGCCGATGAAGTTCCAGATCTTGCCGCCATTCTTCGGCTTCAGGCCCCGGCTTTCCAGGTACTTCGCGAAGCGGGCCTGGTAGATGCAACTGGGCGTCGACAAGCCCATCGACGCGCAGGGCGACACCCAGAAGTCGGGCATGTTGCGGGGATGCGGGTAGGAAGACAGGCCACCCGCCGGTTGCAATTCCCGGCGGAAGTTCTGCAGCTGCTCCGCGGACAACCGTCCCTCGAGGAACGCGCGCGCGTAGATACCCGGGGAGCAATGGGCCTGAATACTGAGCAGATCCCCGCCGTAGTCCGGCCCCTTGTTCCGGAAGAAATGGTTCAGCCCCACCTCGAGCATGGTCGCACCTGACGCGTAGGTGCCGATGTGGCCGCCAACACCCGTGCCGCTGTCGTAACCACGCAGCACCATCGCCATGGCGTTCCAGCGGTTGATGTTCTCGATGCGCTGCTCGAGCTCGATAGTGCCGGGATAGGCCGGCTGCTGCTCCAGGGGAATGGTATTGCGGTAGGGGGTGTTGAGCGTCGCGTCCTCGACGATCACGTTGGCGTCCGTTAGGTAGTCACGCACGGCCCGGAACAGGGCCTTCGCGCGTTCGGGACCTTCAGTCCGCAATACGGAGTCGATGGACTCCACCCACTCCCGGAGTTCATCGTCGCTCCGCTCCAGATCTGAACGTCGGACCGCCATGCCAGCTCGCTCCCTGCGGCCGGCCATCACGCCGTCCGCCAAACGGTCAGAGGATAACCCGATTCCCCGAAACTCAGGGTGCTGGCGTCACTGTTTATGTCCAGCGCAGTATGTTTCGAAGGCGTCCAGCAGCAGGAGTGTCCACCCGATGAATGATGATGCAAAGACACCGGACCTTCCGGAGAGTGGTGTCGATCGCCGCACGGCATTCAAGATGATGGTGGCGCTGGGTGGGCTCGCCGCAGCGCTGCCGGGCGATGCTGCCACGTCAGCCAGCCCCACCCAGTTGTGGACCGAGATTGACGCTGTCCTGAAGAAGACCGAGGAGATCTGGAACAGTCAGGACTTCTTCCGGCTCAAGGAGGTCTGGGACGCGGACGATCCGGAGCCCTGGTATGTGCCGGAGGAGATCGGGACGCCATTCAGGTCCTGGCCGGAGATCGAGAAGTACTGGGCTCCCAGCCGGCGCGTGCTCCGTGCCTTCCGCTGGAAGTTCTCGAATCTCCAGGTGAAGGCCCTGGCACCCGATCTCGCCCTCGCGCTGTTCGATCACTTCTACGAAATCGACCTGGCCATTGGTCCGCCCACGCCGCCCACGGCGGGCTTTGATCGCTGCCTGACCATCTTCCGGAAGAAGCCGGACGGCTGGAAGCACATCCTGTACGCTCAGTGTCCGCTCGGGCCTGATACCTATCTCAAGACACTGAGGCAAAAGATCGTGGAGCCAGACTTCAAGGAATTCAGCGACCGGACCGACGCGCAGTACAGGGAACGCCACGGTGCGGATCCCTCCGGCAAGCCGAAGCTGTGACTACGCCTGAAGAAATCCTGGCGCGCGCCACGGCCCGGCGCCGGCTGCTCCGGTTCCTGCTGCAGTCGCCCCTCCTGGCCACTCCTGCCGTGCTGGGGCCCGGCTTGTTGGCTCCGGCCAGGGTGCTGGGCCGCCCGGAATTAGCTGTCCCCGAGACTCTCGATGAGGTACTGGACGTCTTCCAGATGCAGCGCGCTGCCCAGAAGGTGCTGGATCTGGAGACCTGGCACTTCATCGTCAATGGTGCGGACGACCTGCGCACCCTGGAGGCCAATCGTGCGGCCTTCGATGCCTGGCAGATGCGCGTGCGCCGTCTCGTTGATGTCAGCCGTATCGACACGAACGTGGAACTTCTTGGCCAGAAGTTGTCCTCGCCCATTCTGCTGGCGCCCGTTGGTGCCCAGCAGACGATTCACGCGGACGGTGAGCTGGCAACGATGCGGGCGGCCTCGGAACGTGGCCATCTGATGATTGCCTCGACAGTGACCAGCAGCAGCATCGGCGAGATCCGTGCTGCCGGGACTTCGCCATTGTGGTTCCAGCTCTACGCGTCACCGGATCAGGGCCTGATGCGGCACCTGCTGGCCGCGGCCGAGGCGGCCGGCTGCCGGGCCGTGGCGCTGAGCGTTGATTCGCCAACCCGGGGCAATCGGGAAGGGGAGCGGTGGTTTGCCCGAAATTCAACCCGCAAAGGCCCGCCAATGATGGGCAACTTCGCGGGCTACAGGGGCCCACCCCGCATCGGTGACCCGGCCCTCACCTGGGCCAGCGTGGACTGGTTGCGGGCCAACACCCGCCTGCCGGTCCTGCTCAAGGGGATCGTCACCCGGGAGGACGCGGAACTCGCGGTGCGCGCACGGGTGGACGGGCTCATCGTGTCCAACCACGGCGGGCGGCAGGAAGAGAGCGGGAGGGGCACCCTCGAGTGCTTGCCCGAAGTGGTCGCCGCAGTGGGTGGCCGGATGCCCGTGCTCATTGACGGCGGGTTCCGGCGCGGCACCGACATCTTCAAGGCGCTGGCACTCGGCGCCAGTGCGGTGTGTGTGGGTCGGCCCTACCTGTTCGGACTCGGGGCCTACGGCGACAAGGGCGTGGCCAAGGTCCTGGCCATACTCGACAGTGAACTTCAGCGCAGCATGCAGTTCGCCGGGACGATCAGCATCGCCGCGATCAAGCCGGCCTACCTGCAGCGCCGCCCGGAATAAGAATTGTGTCCCGGGCCTCCCGGTCGGGGAGTGGGGCAGGGTAGTCCCGGTTGTAGTGCAGGCCGCGGCTCTCCTGCCGCGACTGGGCGCTCAGGATCGTCAACTCGGCCACCAGCGCGAGATTGCGCAGTTCGATGAGGTCGTTGGTCACGCGGAAGTGGCTGTAGAACTCGGCAATCTCCTCGTGCAGCAGGTCCACCCGGTGCCGCGCGCGGGCCAGCCGTTTGTTGGTCCTGACAATGCCCACGTAGTCCCACATGAAGCGCCGCAACTCTTCCCAGTTATGGGACACGATCACCTGCTCGTCCGTATCGGTCACCCGGCTTTCATCCCAGGCGATGAGGTTGGTCGCGGCTGGCGGCGCCGAGGCGAGTTCCCCGACGATGCGCCCGGAGGCGGCTGCCCCGAACACCACGCACTCCAGCAGCGAATTGCTGGCCAGCCGGTTGGCCCCGTGCAGGCCGGTCCAGGCGCACTCCCCGACCGCATACAGGCTGGCGAGGTCGGTGGCTGCCGTGAGATCGGTCACGATGCCGCCACAGCTGTAGTGGGCTGCCGGCACGACGGGAATCGGGTCGTGCGTAATATCGATACCGAAAGTCTTCAGCCGCTGGGCGATGTTCGGGAAGTGGTGGAGGATTTCAGCCGCTGGCTTGTGACTGATATCGAGGTACACGCAGTCAAAGCCGCCACGCTTCATCTCGGCGTCGATCGCGCGGGCGACGATGTCCCGAGGGGCAAGTTCGGCCCGCGGATCGTGCGCGTCCATGAAACGCCGGCCGTCC
>Ga0315283_10005169_pt1 | contig 11485 bp, 7 predicted proteins | sample YL17G09_0_MG_FD_204541 | JGI IMG/M metagenome (GOLD analysis project Ga0315283, IMG submission 204541) | Sediment microbial communities from Yellowstone Lake, YNP, Wyoming, USA - YL17G09_0 | ecosystem: Environmental > Aquatic > Freshwater > Lake > Sediment | place: USA: Wyoming | collected...
GGCGGACGCGTACAACCAGGCGCTGCGCATCAGGGAGGAGAGCAGCCGGCACAACATCGGGAGCGGGACGAGGGACACGAACGTCCCGACGTTCGCCCTCCAGTTCCTGTCGGACGAGCTCCGGGGTGGTTTCACGTTCAAGCTGAAGAGCCGCGAGCGCCTGAACGACCAGGAGACCTTCGTCGTCGAGTACCTGGAATCGTCCTCGCCGACAGTCGTCGTCGGCCGTCAGAACGAGGACGTACCGTCGAGAGGCCGGTTCTGGATCGATCCCACTGATGGGCGGATCATGCGCACGCTGCTGGAAACCCGGCCGAACGGCGGGGTGAACACTCTCGACGTGGTCTACCGGCACGAGCCGAAACTGGGAATCCTGGTGCCCGGCGAGATGAGTGAGCGCCGCAACGCGGGCGCGGAGGTGGTGGAAGGGCGCGCCACTTACTCGAACTTCCGGCGCTTCCGGGTGGATACGACGATGGAGATCAAGTGAGGCGCTCGGCCGCCAGGCGGGATCGCCGCCGCGGTCCGATCGAGAGGATACCAGCGTGAATCGACTGTTCCTGGGTCTTGATAGCGGCACACAAAGCACGCGGGCCGTGCTGGTCGAAGGCGACACCGGCCGGGTCATCGCGACGCGATCGGTGTCGTACGACATCCTTCCCTCTGCGACCCCTGGCGCAAAAGAACAGGATCCGGCCGACTGGGTGCGGGCGGCATCGGCCGTCATCGAGGGCGTCCTGCGTGACGCGGGCCAGGCTGCTGGGGTCGTGGCGGCCATCGGCATCTCGGGCCAGCAGCATGGGTTCGTGCCGCTCGATGCGGGTGGGCAGGTCATCCGGCCCGCGAAGTTGTGGTGCGACACGTCCACCGCGCCCGAGTGCGACATGCTCGTCAGCCGCCTCGGCGGGCTGGCGCGCACGATCGCGCTTCTCGGCAACGGCATCCCCGCCGGCTTCACGGCGTCCAAGATCCTCTGGCTGAAGGAACACGAGCCCGACAACTACGCGCGGCTCGCGACGGTCTTGCTTCCGCACGACTACCTGGCGTTCTGGTTGACCGGCCAGCGGCACATGGAGTGGGGCGACGCGTCAGGCACGGCGCTGATGGATGTGCGCTCCCGCACCTGGTGTGCCGAGGCCATCGCCGCCATCGACCCGGGCCTCGCCGCCAAGTTGCCGCCCCTTTCACACCCGCGCGAACCCGTGGGCGTCGTTCGGGCGGAGATCGCGCGACAGTTCGGGCTGGGGCCCGATGTCCTGGTGTCGGGGAGCGGCGACAACATGATGGGTGCCATCGGGACCGGCAACGTGGCCGCCGGCATCGTCACCGCCAGTCTCGGCACATCCGGCACGATCTACGCCTGCTCCGAACAGCCCATCGTCGACCCGGCCGGTGAAGTGGCCGCGTTCTGCGACGCGTCGGGCCGGTGGCTGCCGCTGGTCTGCACGATGAACGTCACCGTGGCGACCGAAATGGTGCGGAAGATGTTCGGCATGGACCACGCGGCGCTGTCCGAGGCGGCGGCGTCGGTCCCGCCCGGGTCGGACGGCCTGATGCTGATCCCGTTCTTCGAGGGCGAGCGCACACCGAATGTCCCCGACGGAACGGGCGTGTGGCTGGGTGTGCGCGATCGGACATCCGACCGAGCGCACATGGCGCGCGCGGCGATGGAGGGTGTGACGCTTGGGCTGAACTACGGCCTTCACCGCCTGCGGAGTCTCGGCCTCGCGCCCCGCGACATTCGCCTGACCGGTGGCGGGTCCCGGAGCGCGGTGTGGCGCCAGATCGCGGCGGACGTCTTCAACTGTCCTGTCGTGTGTCCGGCGAGCGAGGAGGGTGCGGCGTTCGGCGCGGCGCTGCACGCGATGTGGGTGTGGCATCACGCGCGAGGAGAGGACGTGCCCATCACCGACATCGCCCAGCGATTCGTGACACTCGATGAGACGACTCGTGCCGTGCCGGATCAGCGCAGTGTCGGGGTTTATCGAGAACTGCAGGAACTGTTCGACGAGACCGCGCGGGATCTCTCCGGGGTCTTCGCCAGGCACCGGCGGCTGGTGGCAGGGTAGCGGCGGGCGTGCGCCTCGTCGGCGAACGCCCGGAGCAGCGCATCCTCGGCCTCGAAGAAATGGTCGGACGGCGCCAGGATGAACCCGCCACCGCCTCCGGCCAGGGCGGTGAGCAACCGCTCGCGACCCGTCATGGGGTGCGGCCAGCCATGCGTTCCATGTAGCCGGGGTCGATGAACGGGTCGTCCTTGGCGTGCGCCTCCATGAGCGCGATGCGGCGCGTCAGCAGGTCCTTGAGGTTGCGGCCGTGCATCAGCGGCGATTCGCCGAGTTCCGTCGTGGCCATGAACTCGATCCCCGAATCGACGATGTCCATCAGATCGCGGCTGTTGGCCGTCTCCTTGGCGATCATCCGATCGAGTACGGTCCGCCAGCGGGTCTTCTCTTCGGTCGTTGTCGCGTCCATCCAGCCGTAGACGCCCGCGACCCACGCCGACACGTTCCGGTGCGTCATCACCCAGCACCGGAGGGCTCGCAAACGAAGGCACTGGTCCGCGATGACGTTGCCGGGACCGAGTTGCGCCGCGGCCTCAGCTTCGTGCGACGCGAGCAGGTCGATGGCGTGGTTCAGGGGCCGCCAGACGTGTGCGTCGATCCGCTCCATGTCGGTCCGGCTCTTCTCGGGAGTCAGCAGCGTGAACAGCACGTCGCGGCTGAGGTCGACGTTGTTCGGGTTGTGGGGCGTCGTGCACATGAAGTCTTCGTAGTACGCGCGATCGGCCGGCGTGATCGCCTCGATGTTCGGGACGAACGGTCGCACCCAGAGCCGGTACCAGGTGAATCCGATGGTCGAGTAGAGCGTGGTGGTGTTCGGGAAAGCGAGGATGGCTTCCTCCGCCAGGGCCCAGGCCTTCTGCAGGACGGGGCCAAACGTCAGGCCGGCCCAGGCCGAAGCCACCCCGTCGATCGTCGCGTCGATGTCGAGGTGTGCGTTGAACTGATAACGCCGGAGAATCTCGTGATTGATGTTGAAGGGCACGAGCTCCGGCGGGCAGGTGCCGCCGACGTTGGCAAGCGCGGAGACGCCGTTGTCGCACAGGAGCGTGAGCCGTTGCCACGTCAGGCGAGGGTAGGGCACGCCCAGGAGCGGCGCGAACATCTGGTGCGGTCCGGCCGAGAAGTAGAAATGGGGCCTGGCCCCTTTGTCCTGCAGCTCGGCCGACAGCACGCGCTCGCGTTCGGCGAACTCCTGCTGATACACCGTGCCGCTGTTGATCGCGTTCGAGTCGGGATAGCGAGGATGCCGGTACGGCATCTCCCACCCGCGCGCGATGAGCGAGGTCGTCTCGACGTCGAGGCCGTCGCCTAGTCCTGCCCATATGGTGTCGTGTTCACCGTAGAAGGACTCGAGCCGTGTGATGACGCGGAAATCCGGGTTGATGGACCTGGCCGCATCCTTCAGCACCTGAAAGAACTGAAGCGCATGGCTCCCCGCGGTCTTCGCGATCTCGGCATCGTCTTTCCACTCGCGAATCATGTACGCGCCGCCGTTGCGGCCGACATAGAGCGACTTCGTGTGCTCGAAGCCGGACCCGCTGTCGTTGCTCCAGATGGCGAGGAAGCCGAGATCCGGCACCTCCCGCATGAGCGTCGTCATCATGTCCGCGTAATGCTGACGCACCAGCGGATGCGTGAGCGTCATCGTGTAGCGCGGGCGGAACGAGCGGAAGGGGTGATCGACGCGCGGGCCCCGCAGCATCGGGTACCGCGCGAAGAACTCCTCGGGCACGGAGCGCGGTTCGAACGAGAGGAGCCCGGGCACGAGGCCGTACTTGCGGGCCAGGGCCGCATTCCGCTTGAGGACGCTGAGATTGGCCGACAGGTAGTAGAACGGGTAGAGGCCCTTGTTCAGCGACGAGTACACGAACTGATCCAGCGCGGGACAGTACGTGTAGAACATCGGGTAGACCTCGCCCTTCGGCCCGGTCTCGAGCGCCATCGGATAGGCGAGCGCGTTGACTTCCGCGTGCGTGAAGCCCCAGGTCGCGAGCTGGCGGACGTAGGTCTCGGGATTCAGCCCGCGCTGAACCCGGCCCTCCTGCGTCAGGAAGAGGTCGTAGCACGAGCGGTTCCACGCAAAGGCCGGCGACATCGAGAGGCCCTGTTCAAGCGCGCCGAGGTCCCCGCTCGCGAGCACATCGACAAGGTAGGACGCGGCCGCGTAGAGCAGCCGGCCACCCGCGCTGACCAGGCGGCCCGAGCCATCCGGCAGCAGGCGGAGATCGATCCGCGGGTCGGGCGGCCTCCCGGGCTGCGAGGTCAGCGGCGGGGCCGCAACCTGGAACACGCCCGCCGCCGGCGCCGGATCCAGGCTCCCGACCTCGACGACCATGGCGCGGGCCCGGTGGGCCAGCAGGTCCGCTGTTGACGCCACCACCGGCAGTGAGCCTGAGGGGATCTGTATCTGTCGAATGCGTGCCAGGGCTTCGTGAACGGTCATGGCTGTCCTTTCGGCGCGGCGGCTGCCACGATCTCGCGCAGAGCCAGCAGGAGCCGCTCGACCTCCGCCTCGTCATTGTAGACATGGAATGAGGCGCGCACGGCGTCGAGGCCGCCCTCGGTGACGCTTCGCACTCGCAGCTTGCGGCGCACGAGCGCGGATGCCACCTGGCGATTGTCGCGACCGGCCGCCGTGAATGTGACGATCGCCGACCGATCCTGTGCCTCCGCGGGCGACAGCAGTGCAACCCCCGGGATCCGGGCCAGACCGGCGACGCATTGCTCGGCGAGTTGACGATTGCGGGCCCAGAGGAGGGGCAACCCGATGGATCCGGCAAAGTCGACGGCGGACTCAATTCCGTAGATCAGCGCGTCATTCTGGGTGCCGTACTCGAACCGTTGCGCGCCAGGCCGGAGCACGAGACGCCGATCCCGCATCGAGCTAGACGCGTCGGAGTAGGCGCCGACGGTGGTGGGCACGGCGGTGGAGAGGCGGTCGCGGCGCACGAAGAGGATGCCCGTGCGCTTGGGCCCGAGCAGCCACTTGTGGCAGCTGGCCGCGTAGTAGTGGGCGCCCGTCGCCGCGATGTCGAAGGGCACGTGCGCCAGCGACTGCGCCCCGTCCAGCGCGAAGGCGATCCCGCGCGCCGCGGCCAGGCGGCCGATGTCGGCCACGGGCATCACCTGGCCCGTCGTGCATGTGACATGACTGATGAAGATGAGGCGGGTGCGCGCGCTGACGAGGGCGGCGATCCGATCGACGTTGCCTGCGGCCCGCACCAGGTCCGGCTCGAAGGTGCACACCTCGATCCCGTGGGTCTGGATCTTGTGCAGCAGCGGGATGACGAGGCTGGCGTGCTCGTGCGTCGAGGTGATGACCTCGTCGCCGCGCGCCAGCGGAATCGTGTTGAGAATCGCGTTGATGCCTTCCGTCGCCGTGCTGACCAGCGCAATTTCGTCGGCGCCGCACGAGGGGCCCAGCAGCGCGGCGCACCGGGCGCGGATCCGCGACCAGTCGTCTTCGCTGTGGCCCGGGGCGGGGTTCGCTTCCTCCCGGTCCGTCCACGCCGTCAGCGTCTGCGTCACGGCGAGCGGCGACGCGCCAAGGCCGGCGGTGTTCAGATAGGCGAAGTCCTGAGGCAGGTGGAACTGCCGGCGCAGCGCCTGCCAGAACCTGGGGTCGCCCGGGCCGGCCTGAGCGGCAGGCCACGCGGGGGCCGCCGGGCCCGGTCGGCCCGACGCCGCGATGCCGCGTCCGGCAGCGAGTCCGCCCGCGAGGCCGCCCACGGTGTGCAGGAACGCGCGTCTCTTCATGATGCGCCAATCTCGATCTTAAGGTGCGTCGAGCCCTCGACGCGGCCCGAGGCGTCCGCGTAGGGGCTGCTCTCCACCATCACATTCGTAAAAGGCGTGTCCCGGCCGTCACGTCGCACGGCCGTCGCCATGCAGCCAGCGGGCAGCAGCACGTGCCACTCCACCTGGGCGGCGCCGGTTCGCACGTCGATGACGATGTTCGTCTCTCGTCGTCGATACTCATACGCGAGACGGGCGCCGGATGCCGCATAGCCGACCGACACGTCGGCTTCTCTGACGCCGGCGGCGGCCCAGCGCGGCGAGAGGCGGACGGCGTCGAAGGTCCGGCCGCAATCCACCACGCCGGCGAGGCCTTCGACCAGGGCCCAGGCCATCGCGCTCGATCCCCATCCATCGGTGGGCTGCGCTTCGGGGCTGGTGCTGGCCTCGACGCGGCTGGGCATTCCGTCAGGGAAGTACCACAGGTACGTCTCGCCCTTGTCTGCGATCAGCGCATGGTAGCGCGTAAGGATGTCCACGCCATACGCTTCGAAGCCGTGGTCGAACGCGGCCCGGGCCAACTCGCCGCCCACGAGCGGCATGATGCCGCCGTTGACGTACGCGCCGCGCACAAGACGCTCGTCCCCGAAGATGCCGTCGGGGAACGGCGGATCGATGGAGAACCACTCGGCCCAGGCGCGTCCTTCCGCGCGGCGCCGCTGGTACTCGCGGATGATGGAGACCGCCTGGTCGTGGTCCGCCGCACCCCGGTTGATCGCCATCGGATTGCTGAGGCTGAGCTGCTCGGCCTCGTCAACGCCGTCGATCACGACCGGGGTGAGCTTCACGAAGTGGGTGTAGAAGCGGCCGTTCCAACACGTCCGGTTGAGCGCCGCCCGCAGGTCAGCGGCGCGTGCGCCCCAGTGCCGCGCGAGCCGATCGTCGCCCACGCGGCGATGCAGCACGGCCATCAGCCTGAAGGCTTCGTAGTAGCCGCTGATGTCGCCGTGCATGAAGCCCCAGTACGTGTCGTCGGTAATCTGGAACTGGAGCCACTCGTGCCGGCCGGCGGTGTAGGCGAAGTCCCACGTATCGATGGTGTACGCGCGTTTCACGAGCCCGTGGGTGGCATCCCAGTACCACGGGTGCGTCGTGATGTACCGGAGCGCCCGTTCGAGATGCGGCAGCAGGCCGCGCATCCAGTCGTCGTCTCCGCTGGCCTGCCACGCCAGATACGCGGCTTTCACGAAACGGTACTCGACGTCGGCTTCGACCGGGACGCGCACGTACTTGGTCCAGTTCTCGCGCTCGTGCGGCAGCTTCTCGGGGAAGGTCGTCACGTAGTCGAAGATGCGCCCGTTCGCGGCCTGCGTGTCGGCGAAGTGCTGAACAGCGGTGGTGAGGTCAGGCTCGAAGTACCGGAACGCGCGCATCATGTCCCCGTGGTCCCGGATCCAGACCGCGCGGGAGTCGGGCGATCGGTAGCCGCGGATGCGCTGCCCGTCGATGCACAGATCGAGCGTGTCCTGATCGAGGAACGACCGCACGCGCGGAAACAGCCCGTCGAACTCCGGGCGCCCGGTGCGGATCGCGACGTCAGCGGCCACTGGTCTGTACCTTCACGGTATCACGCCAGTACCGGACCTTGTCGATGCCGGCCGGGTCGGACGTGCCATCGAACTGGAGCCCATGGTACGAATTGCCGTTCTGGAAGAGCACCTGGTCGCCGTACTGCACGCGCGTCATGTTGACGATGGTGTAGGAGAGCGCGCCGGCATCCTCGCTCGTGAAGACGAAATCGCCGTCGGTGGCGAGCGGCCCGTAGGTGATGCGGCCCTTCTCGTAGACGTACCGCGGACGCCGGTAGTCGCGCGCGATATCCATCCGCAGGTCCTGTTTCGCGCCCACCGTGATGCGCCGGTTGCCCGCCTGGATGGTCACCGCGAGGCCCGCGCGTTCCGGCGCCGTGTCGAGGATGCGGATGCGCGAGGCGAGGGCCTGCGGGTCCGCGTCCTTCGCATGGGGGACGAGCACGGTGACAAAGCCTTCCGTGTGCCCCTGCTCGAAGTGGTGCGCGGTGGTCTGGTGAATCGTCACCTCGTCCTGGTAATTGCGCGTGATCGGCTCCACGCCCTCCATCCGAAAATGGGTGGACGGGAACATCACGAGGAGGCGCCTGGCATCCGGCAGCGCCTGCTGCCCGATGACGTCGTAGCCGGTGTCGTACCAATGGTCGCCCTGCGCGAAGATCTTCCGCGTGTGCCAGAGGTTGGCCAGCGTAAAGAACTCGTCCGTGCGCGACTTGAAGATGTCGAACACCACGAACATCTCGGGGTCCTTCACGTAGGCGACGACGCGATCGTACTCGTACCCCCACCCATCGTCGATCACGCGCGTCCGGCTGTAATCGAACTCCGGCTGCGAGAGGAAATCGACCTTTCGCGTCCGGATGGGCCGGTACGAACCCGCGTTGCGCAGGAACTCCAGCACCGGCTGTGCCGTCACCGCGTCCTTGGTGCTGTACCGCTGGTCGCCTTTCGTCTGGCCCATGAAGATCTTTTCGGGGCGGACGACCAGCCTGTTGTGAAAGTAGTCCTGCCTGTAAGCGCCGAAGGGGCCGCTGGGCATGTAGTCGCGGTACCCGCCGTCGCGGAGCAGCACCGACCCGCCCGACATCAGCAGCACGAGGCTGTTCTCGTCGGCGTGGCCGTGGGTCATCTTCTCCTCTTCGACGGGAATCGAATCCCGCAGGTAATCGCGGAAGTTCATGCCCCCATCGCCCTCGTCGCGGTAGTTCAGCAGCAGGTAGGTTGACTCGGGCGTCCAGCCGTTGCGGAATACGATCTTCTTGCCCTGGACGTCTTCCATCACCTCGCCGCCCAACTGTGTCGGCGCTGCCGGCTGGATCCCGGCGCGGCCCCAGCGATAGCCGTCGAGCAGGAAGCACGCCAGACCCACGTTGTTCGGCGTCGAGAAATCGATGAACTTCGCGGCGATCTGCTGCGCCGCCCACGCCATGGTGGGGTCGTTGAGCCGGGCCGCCGCGGCCTCGAAGAACACGAAGAAATGCTGCCAGCTCTGCGTCCAGGCCGCGTCACCGAAATCGGGGACGACGCTCGCCGGCGACAGGAGGTTCAGGAAGTAGTGCGCGTAGTAGTACACCTCGGGCGTGCGGAACAGTTCGTCGAGGCGCCCGAGCGCGTCGGCATAGCCCATCAGCGCGTAGAGCCACACACCGTGGTAGATCGTGGCGTCCTCGATCTCCCAGTTGCCCCAGTTGTCGTCGCCGAGCGCGCGCCGCTGCTTCTCCCACACCGCCGCCCGCGGGTGCTTCGGCAGCGCCCGGACGGCCCAGGCCAGCGACTCGGCCCGGAGCATCGTCCGGTTCATGGCGCCCCACTCGGAGGTCTGGAGCAGGTAGTCGATCGAGTGGGCGACCATCGCTTCGATTTTCTCGACGTCGGCCGGCGAGAGCGTGCCCAGGCGGTGCAGCGTGTCGTACGCCCGGAGGTAGCGCATCACGACGAAGAAATCAGGCAGGGCAGGAACGCCGTGATCGTAGTCGGGCCGCTTCTTGATGGCCGACTCCGGAAACGCCGACCGGTAGTCGCCGTAGGTCACGAGGATTGTGCGTGCACGGTCCGCGTAGACCTGGGTGCCCTCCTTCTCGAACATGTACGCGTACACCAGCGCGGTTTCGAGCAGGCCGCCCGGCGCGCGATACCCGAAGGCGCTCTCGGGATCGAACTGGGCACGCCAGCGTGCCAGCCCCTCTTCGCGGTGGGCCCACGCGAAGTCGGCCGACGCGCGCGCGTACTCGATGTAGCGCGCGTTCGACGCCGCCGCCACCGGGCGCTGCGTCCGGGCGGAGACGGCCTGTGTCCCGGCGCCGCGTGCCTGTTGTCCGCCGGATAGCGGAACGAACGCCGCGCAGATGACGATCACGACGGTGGCTGCAAATCGAGTGACACGTTTCATCAACATGCTCCGGCAAATGCCGTTATGTGTTGTCCAGGTCCCGCCACGTGCGGAACACGTGCAGGACATTCTCGGGGGCCGCGCCCGGGCCGAACTCGCACTGGGCGATCACACCGCCATTGGCGTACAGGTGTTCGCGCACCTCCCGGACGGCCGTGGCAATCTGGTCCATCGTCCCGAAGGCCAGCAGGTCCTGCCGATCGATCTCGCCCCAGAAGGTCATGCGCCCTTTGAAGCGACGCCCCAGCTCTTCCACGCCCATGCACGCCACCTGGCTGTTGATGGCGTGAATCCCGATGGCGATCAGGTCTTCCATGATGTCCAGGATGTTGCCGTCGGAGTGCATGAACACGAACTTGCCGTAGCGGCGGGCAATCGCGACGTATTCCTCGTACATCGGCCGGAAGTGCCGGCGAAACACCCCGGGAGACACCATCATGCCGCGCTGCGTGCCCCAGTCGTCCATGATCATGATGGCATCGACGTCCGTACGGGCCCACACCTCGACTTCGCGGACGTAGTGCTCGTGGATGCGGCGAAGCAGTTCGATCAGTTCCGGCGTCAGTTCAGCCAGGTCGACCATCGCCTGTTCCATAGTCCGAATGAAGCACAGGCGTTCGAATGGCCGCACCAGGGTGCCCGCGAGGGTAAACTGCTCGGTGCCGCGACAGAACGCATTGACGGCATCGGTGTCGATCGTCAGCACCGCATCCGGCGCATGGAAGCGCTCCAGCTGCGACCAGTCGCCGATGACCGGTTCGTGGACGATGCCGATGACGCCGCCGTGAATGTTGTGGAACCGGCAGCCCCACTCGTCCACGTAGAGGCCCTTCTCGTAACGGCTGCCGACCACCGGCAGGGGAGTGCGGTAGACCTGGGGCGCCGCCATCAGGTCGTCCGGAAACTCCTCGCGCAGGCGGGCCACCCACTCGGGATAGCGGGCCTCGGCCCACGGCAACACCCAGGCCTGCCGGGGAACCCGCGAGGGTGTCGCGAACTCCAGCGTGCGCCGAACGAGTTCTCGGGAGGTCATCACGATGTCGTTCCCTCAGGGGCACGCCAGGCGGGATGGCCGCTGGCGAGCAACGAGGGCCGTGTTGTCTGGACCGTCCGGCCGGGGCTGGCCCAGGCGCACCCGATCTCGCTCGGCAGCGCCCACGACTCGTAACACCGCAGCAGATCCTCGTCCAGGCCGGCGACGGCCACCAGGGTGGCGGCGGCGCCGCGACGCAAGGCTGGAGGGAACGGCGCGATGTCCGGTGCCGACTCGTGCATGGCGCCCACGCACAACGTCTGCGCCGCCGCCGCTTCCGCTCCGCAGATGACGTGGCCCGGCTCTCGCACCCGGTCGATGGCAACGAACAGCTTGTGGAACTGATGGGTGTCGTCCGGGTCCCCGTAGTCCGCCACCTGGCCGGCCGCGTTGCTCGCCTGGATCCGGCGCGTGCTTTCGCCGAAGGTGACGACCGCCTCCTCGCACTCGATCCGGAAACGAGGCTCGATGGCGTGTTCGGTGACATGAGACGCGAGGAACAGCACCTCGCAGCCGCCGTCCGTGACGGCCCGGCACGCGGCTGTATCGGCGCTCTCGATCGGGTAGGCGCGGGCCAGTTCCGCCGTGACGCTGACGGGCATGGCGCTCAGGTGCATCTCCGGCCCGAGCAGAAAGAACGCGTTGTGGAGGAAATGCGCCATGGCGTTGTTGG
>Ga0315283_10005171_pt1 | contig 11485 bp, 7 predicted proteins | sample YL17G09_0_MG_FD_204541 | JGI IMG/M metagenome (GOLD analysis project Ga0315283, IMG submission 204541) | Sediment microbial communities from Yellowstone Lake, YNP, Wyoming, USA - YL17G09_0 | ecosystem: Environmental > Aquatic > Freshwater > Lake > Sediment | place: USA: Wyoming | collected...
GCCGCGCGAAACGTCTTTCCGAACGCGCGCTTCATTACCCACCGCTCGTGAACGTTCAGCATGCCGTGAGCGACCTCCCGTACCCACGGAGGGGCGTCGGATACCTGAATTTCCCACAATGCCGCCCGCTCGTCGGACGTAAGACCGTCCTCCAGCACGCTCTCCACGTCCGCGGAACTTAAAACCCGAAGAACAACCGACAAATTAATCTCGAGCCTGTCGGCCGGAGCCGACCGCGCCCGGGAAACCAAAAGCTCCTTCGTGCGGAACGAAAGAGATTCGCGCGACTCGACGAAATCGGAGAACTCCGCGAGACGATCCGCGGAAGGAAGGGAAAACGAAAACTGCCGCTCGGGGACCCCTAGGGCGTCCACCAATTGCTCCTTACCTCGGTCATCGCCGAAACGAAATCGTCGATAAAAACGACTTGGTCGTCGCCGCCGGCATCGTCGCGGATAAACGCCGAGAACCGCATGCGAGTGCCGGTTCTAGGCGATACCTCCTCCCAGTTATGAAAGAGATACGCCTGAGCGACCCTGTAGTTGGCGGCGGGAAAAATCATCCCGCACGCCGTGCGGCCGTACTCGGAATAAAAGGACGCATACGCCGAAAAAGCCGGATGCTTCCGCGAAAACAAGGCGGCCGGTTTTATCGGCAAAGCGAGCGACGAAAGCACGGCGGGAAACCCCCGAGAAAGGCTCCACGGAGCGAGCCGGTACTCCGGATCGTCATCGCGTCCGCGAACGACGCCGAAAAAATCGGACATAAAATCCAAACAACGAACCTCGAACGCCCTTCCTTTCTCCGCTCTCTCTTTTAGATGAGAAGAACGAAGAGCCGCCAAAACGTCGGACACGCCTTTCCCCTTTCTTCTGGCTTTCCCTCTTCGAACTTAGAGAGAAACGACCGCTCGTTATCCTTGTCCTCGGCCCCCTCGCGGGGCAGACTCCACCGAATCCTTCCCCGCACGGGAGAAGTAACCTACGGCGCGGACGCTAATCGCCGCCGAATCCCGTGCGTCCGGCATCGCAAAAAGCGCTGGAAGCTCCATAAAGAAACAAGCGGGCCGCCAAATACTCGCCTACGTCCTCCACGGGAAACAAGAAATAGAACGAGGGAACGCGAAGAATCTCGGACGATCGCCGAACAAACGAATCCCCCGGCGCCCGCCGCTTCCCCTCACGATAGGAAATGGTGCTCTGTCTTAGTCCCATCTTTTTGGCCAACTCGCTCTGAGATATTCCCCTGATTTCCCTCAATAACCGCAGATTACGACCGAAATGGACGGAATCCGCGGTCCGATCGGAATCAAAACAAGGAAACCGGGCCGCCGCGCTTCCGCCGCGCCCGATTTTCCTTTCTTGAAGCGACGCAAATCTCCCGCGATCCAGGGGCTCGGAGAAATCCAACAAACGAGGATCGACCCAGTACCATCGACGTCGATCCGCCCAACGCACCGCCACTTTTCCAAAATTGAACGAATCGTTGGGAATAGGGTCCGAAAAAACCCTCCCGGCATCGCCCTTCCTGGCGATCAAAAGGCCCTTTCCCGACCTTATGTCGACGCTGGCAACCGCTGTCACTTCCATCGAGAGTTCTCCTTTCCGTCCATCAAGTATTGCGATAGAAAGGAAAAACTCAAGAGCGAAAAGAAAGATGGTCGGAAAATTTTTCCGATCTTTCGATCAACAACCGTCGAACCCGCTGATCATTCAGAGGTCGATGGACTCCTGCGCGCCGGGAGGAGGCTCGAAGTCCAAAAACGACGGAGAAGGCGGATCAGGCATCTTCCCCGTCCACTCCGGAGACTCGTTGATTCCGAAAAAACGGACCAGCTTGGACAACAACTCCGGAGCGTGCTGCACGGCAAACCCCATAACTTGAGGAGACACGCCGGTCAGATCCAACTGAGGACAAGTGTAGCGATTTCTGCTGCGGGAGATCTCCAGTACCTCTTTAAGCCTTCCGTAACGATTCTTCCCGTCTACCGCAATCAGCCCTAGACTGTCCTGCGTGTCGCTCAATAAATTGGCCAACGATCCATCCCAATCGAAAAACGCCCGCTTCTTTCCCGACAAATCGGTGTAGAAGCAGAAGTCAACCCTGATCGATCGATTGTCGGCCCCTTGGGAGTTCTTTTCGCACGTTATCTCGATCTTCCTCACCTCCATCGGAAGATGTTCGGAGCCGGGAACGATTTTCCCGTCCTCCACTCGAGGAAAGTCCCACGTCGACCTGCTTTCCGAGTCTCCGGACATCCAAAGGCGCTTCACCCAAAAATACGTCATGGCATGAAACCGCTGGGCGACTCCCCCCGGAGTGGACTTGCCCCCGAACATCTGCCCGGGATGCGGCGGCTTCTCCTTGAGATGATTAATCGCCACGACCAACACCGGGAAAGGATTGATCCTGGACGTCAGCCACCGCATGTACCGCGTCCAAGACAAGGCGCCGACCGGATGGGCCCTTCCGGCCGACCCTTCCTCGTCGATTTTCGTCATCTCCCCTTCGGTTTCCGTCCCGCTCATCGAATCCAAAATCAAGGTCCACAGCTCGCTCAAAAGCTTCTTGTCGTGAAATACCCGCACGACTTCCGTCATCCTTCGCTGACACTCCTCCAGGGAATCGCTGCGAAGCAGGACCACCCTGTCGGAATCGTTTTCCACGTTGAGAACGGACCGTATCAAGCTGGGAGAGTACTTGGCGCCTTCGTTGTCGATCAAACAACAATATCCGCCGTACCCCATCCCCACTCGGGAAAATTCCAACGCCAACGAAGTTTTTTGGCTCTGGGAGGGTCCGGCGATGCCGACCACGTGCCCCAAAGGAAGAACGGTGGAATCCATGCACCAAGACAGCGCGAATCCGGGAGACCGAACCCCGACCAAGCGAAGATCGATATCCTTTCCTAGATACACCCCTTTTACCGTAGGGCGATCTTCCAGCAACGCACGCATGACGACGGAAGGGACCGCCTTTCCGGCGGTCCCTCCCGTTTCCTCTTTCTTCTTTCTACTCATCGCCGTCTCCTATTGACCCGGATTCCCCAGCTTATCGCGCATCTCCCTCAGCCTGGCGGCCGTAAGGGAATTTCCGGCGCCTTTGGGCGCCCCCATCACCGGCTGCTCCGGTCGAGAAGCGGGTTGAGAAAACGCCGACAGATCCTCCGGAGAAGGTAGGGAAGGAACGAAAGGAGGAGGAGAGGACGGACCTCCCGACGCCGTCGGCACGTCGACGCTCCGAAAAGTAACGTCTATGGGAGAAGACGACGGCGGAAAAGACCCGAAGCCGAGATCGCCGTCGTACGAAGGCGCGCTTTCGCCCGAAGACGAAGGAAGGTTCGCGCTAGATGCGGGCCGCTGCGCGTATTCCAACGGGGGAAGAGGAACAACGGAAGGAGCGGGAAGCCCCTTCAACTCCCCCCGCCGCGGCGACGAAACGGGCGAATGCCGTTCGTCGGAACCAAATTCGCCTCCGGTAACCTGCCCTTTTTTCATTGAATTGGAGAACGCTCCCCGAACTTCTGAAGAAACCGACTCCCGATAAGGAGTATTGGAAAGAGCGTAATCTACGGCGGCCGGAGGAAAACAACGCTCCAAATTAGCGATCTGCTCCTCTTCCGTCAAAAACTCGAGAATGTCTTCCCAGGGCCACCAGTTCTCGAACGCCGTATTCGCATCAAGCGGAATCTTGCTTCCCATGTTTTCCACGTCGTAATGGGCTCGAACTTTCCCGTCGTCCGCAACGGGAGCAACGCGAACGAGCGACCCGCCGCCCAAACTGACGACGTCCCCGAGAAGATACCTACCATTGATGTCGTCGGGGTTGCCCTTCCAATCGGAACGATCCGTATTGCCCAAATTCTCGAGAGCGATTCGAGCCGATTTCTTCATCGCCAGAATGACCGGATGTTTAGGTTCCCACTTCCTCGTCTGCACGTTGTAGTTCTTTTTTCCTCCGTGTTCGTAGACGGCGCACTGAACGAGCGCATAGATCTCCGGACGACTCAGTTTGCTGCCGGCGGACTTGGTGTACTTTAGCCAGTCCTCCCACTCTCTGGGGAATGACCGAGGATCCTGATCGACCGCCTCGAAGATGTTCTTGTAGAAAAAATCTATCGGCCCGAACTCGTTCGACCTGCGGCCTTTAGGCGCGGCAAAACAAGTGAAGCGGTCCAACACTCCCATCTTGGAGGCCAGCCGCACTCCCTTGATCCATCCGCTGAAATCCCCCGTCCGCGCGCTCAGTCGCCATGGAACCTCCTGCTTGTCTTTCGTCATTTCCGGAAAAATTCGAAAGACCGTCGGATTTCCGAACGACAACACCGTCGTGGAATGCGGTACGCCCGGCTTTTTTATCCTGAAGCCGGCCAGACCGTCCAAACCTTGCCCCGTCGGAACTTCGTCCACGTAACTCATTACTACCATCCTTTCTCCTCGAGCCATCGTTCGCTCACGCCGCTACCCGCAAGATCGCTTGCCGTCGCTTTCTCGCCCCAACGCACGGAAATTTCCACGTCGATGTCCAGCCCGAACGATTTAGTGCTACTGGCGTAAAACGGTAAATCGTACATCGGAAAACCGTCGACGCCAAGACGATAAATCTCGGGAAGCCATGGAGGAACCTTGACCGACAAAGTCATGCAGTAAGGCAGAATTCTGTCGACAAAAAACGGAACGTCTTCTCCGGAAACCTCGAAAATAAAGGCGTCGTGAACCCCCAAAACGATCTTGAACTTCACTTCCGGATAGGCGGCGCGCGCCAGCCACAAGGAGTGGGCGGCCGAATTCAACATCTCCGCCACCGTGCTCTGAATGGGAAAATTCACGGCCTCGCGCTCTTGCCCGGCCAACAACGAACGATCGGCGGAATTTCTGAACCGCCGACGCCGCCCAAACGGATTATCCAACCACGTCGGAAACCTGATCGATGTCTTGCACGCCTCCACGTAGACGCCCACTTCGGGATACGTGGAGTAGAAACCGTCGATGAACTTTTGAGCGCCGTCGCGATCGCAATGCACTTTGCCTTTCGTGCTTTTAACGATCTCGCGGGCCACGGCCGCGGATCCCCGCTGATAAGGAATGCCGAAATTGATGGTTTTCGCGGCCAAACGAAAATTCTTGTTCTCGGTCAGCCACTCCTTGGAAGGAACGCGCCTTTCGCCGAACCCGTCCCATTTATCGGCTCCGAAATAGTTGACCGCGCCCCTAGCGTGAAGATCGGCGGCCGCGTCCCTGACCAAGTCGGGACAGTTCGCCAAATATCCCAACGTATAAATCTCGGCGCTCTTGTAGTCGGCCTCCACGAAAACCTTGCCGGGAGGTGCAATGAAACCGGACCTTATTTTCGCCGCGTAAGCGAGACTTTCTCCCAAAACGGCCTCCAATTCGGCCACCGCCCTTTTGGGAATGTTTTGACAATTGGGATTGCTGCTTCTCCATCTCCCGGTTTCCGACATCTGGGAGATGCGCGTATGTATCCTTCCGTCGACGTCGATCGCCCCGAGCAATCCGGACAAGTGACGCCCGTCCTCGCGCGGCGCGGTCAAGTACATCTTCGCGATTTGATCGATACCCCGAAAATCGTTAATCAGCTCGACGATCTCCGACCCCGTCTCGCCTAAATGCTGCGCCGCCAACCACTCCAGGGACTCCCCGTCCGTGGAGGGCCTGTAGATGCCGACGACGGCTTCCTTTACGTCTTCCCAAAGACGGGACGGTTTTCCGGTGGTCTTCAACGGTTCGTAGCCGAGACCGATCCAACCGGAAAGGGAACCGTTTTCGCCGACGCGTTCGCGGCGGCATGAATACAGCAAACGAGCCGTTTGAGGAACGCTCCTCACGTTAAACTCCGGATCGCCGACGAGTTCCTTCAGTCGCTTCTCCATCTCCTTCTTCTTGCGATCGTAAACCAGAACGAAATCCTCCAGCAAACCGACATCGGGAAGAATTCCATTGCGTTCGATCTCGAAAATCGGATACGTGCAAGGAATCACCGTCTTCATCAGGCAGTCTTCGGGATTTCGTCGGGAACTTAAGGAAGGCCGATCAATCGCCTTCCTGGATTCCGCGAATCGGCTAATCAGCATGGAAGAAAAACCGGTTCTCTCTCCTCCGACCGCTTCGTCGGCCCTCATCGCGGCGAATCGCGCCTCCTGAGCCGCCTTGACCCGAAAAGTGGCATCGGCGTCGCAAGCGCCGTAAAAATGAAGAATGTCCGACGGAACGTGCGAAAAAGCGTCCTCCTTCAAATTCAACTTGGAGCCCTTGTTGTCCTCCAGCCATTTACGAAGAGCGGCGTCGTACCGACCCATATTGGTGTATCGAAGGGCGCATGCGTCCAATCCATGCTCGGCGTTCTCGCATAAAACGTGATCCGCCAACATGGTATCCCAACAGATGCGCCCCTCGTATCGGTCGTCGATTACGGAAAGGTCGATACCCATCCGGGACAACCACAGCATGTCCGCTCGGATGTTATGCCCAAAAACGCGAACTCCGCCGAAAGAGGAAAATTCGGATCCCTTCCCTAAAATCAACCCTTTCAGCAAATCGATCATGCGGATCCGCTCGGCCTCGTCCTGCGCCTCCGCCAGCCCCTCCCGACGAAAAACGACCGTGCAGGCGCGGCCCTTTCTCCAGCAAAACTGAACGGTCCGAATTGCGCCGGTCAAAAACGTTTTTCCGCCCCATTCGCAATCGATCGCCATCTCCCGCGGAATTTCCGGATTAAGCTCGAAGTATTCGACGACTTCCACGACCACGTCGAGTAAGGAAGCGAATCCGTCCGCCGTGACGTACTCGACGTCCGACGGAGAAACGCAAGCCAACGCTTTCCTTCCGTACAAGCGAAGACGAAGAAACTCCCTCAAATCGGCTTCAAGCCCGGGCTCGAACCCGGACTCGCGAACGGCGGCAGCCGGATGAATGGTCGCGAAAACCTTGATTCCGGCCTCGAACTGCTCGTCGGTGGCCTTCTCCGCGTCGATGGCCGAGCCGAAATTCCAGGGCTCCATCAGCAGGAAACAACGTCCTCTTCCCTTGCTTAACGTCATTCCCCGCCCCAGAATCGCCTTTAAGGCGTCGGCCCCCAATACGACCAGATACTTCGGATGAAGGCAAGCCAATTCCTGCGCAAGAAGCGGAAGGCAATCCGAGACATGCTCCTTCTTGAGCGTCGCCGTTTGAACGACGGGAGAAAACCGAAGCACGTTGACGCCGAACGCGGACGCGAAAACGTCCTGCCAAAGATTGACTCCGTTGTCCTCTATCCCCGACGACAGTTCGCGAAGCAGATCGCCGGAAGGTCCCACGAACGGCCTGCCCAAACGAAGCTCTTCGGCTCCGGGCATCTTTCCGCAAATGACGACTTCGGCGCCGAAATGGGGCTTCCTCGGCCCTCCGCCCATCCTTCCGGAGGGAACCCATCGAACCTCCTCCCAGTGTCGGGAATCCGCACGATCCTTCCCCGAAAAAACGCGCACCATAGCCGTACGATTGAGAAGAAAAACGGCCGCCTCCTCGGGCCCGGCAAGACCTCGAGCCTCGGCCGTCTCGGCGTAAAGTTCGGTCAACGGCATATGTTCGAGAACGGTTTTGTCGAGTTCCGCGAATTCGTCGGAGCCGTCCAAGGGATCGCTCTCGAAAAACGAATCGTCTCCGGGCAAATTCAAGCAATCAGGAATGGACAAGTTTTCCCGCCTCCTTTAGCCGCCGCGCCTCCGCCGAAATGGACGACCAGATATCCTCCCTTCTCATCTTCCCGGGGTCTTCCTCCGCCGGACAAAGAGGAAACGCGCCGTCGCGAAACGATCCCCAATCCAGCATCTTGGCGGCTTCCTCGCGATCGGACATGATTTCGCGATCCAGCATCAAACACATGCCGCTGCCGCCCCAGAAGGAATACATCAACGTTTTTTGAACGTCGGACGGATGACTGCCGAAGATGGCTGCGGCGCTCGGTCCGGCCCGCCAAACGTCGGTGACTCCCTCCACGACGAGTCCGAATGGATACCGACGGCAAACGTCGCCGTTGTAGAGAACGTGAGCCTTGCGGAATCCAGGCATGGTGTAATACTTAGGTCTGGAAAAATCGTCCAGCGCCCGCGTCTGCCATCCGACGAGAACGCCCAGACGAACGACGGGAATGACGATCCTGTTGCGGCAATAGGAGGCTACCCACTTGGTGCCGGGAACGAAACCGTCCTCGTCGGCGTCGACCTCCACGCAGAACGAAACGCCGTACGAATCCGACAACTCTTTCGGACAAAAGTCCCTCCTTCTCAGATACTCCAACGCGGAATGGCCGCGCTCCAGCTCCGACACGCGAACGCACAGCCCCGGCAAGGAGACTTCGGGAAACGCCGGAGGCGGAGGACAATACGGAGCCGTCGGATCCCCATGTAGCGTCGGCCGATCGGACAAGTACGCGCTCAGCTCGTCCCTCAACCGCGTAACGTCGCAATTTTCGTTGAAACATATAGCCAAAGACGCGCCGGACAAACCGTCTTCGCCGACGACGTTCCATCGATAGCTAACGTACAGACGAAATCTCCGGTCTCCGCAGTACGGACAACAAACGCGATACTGTTCGCCGGACCTCCGCACGTCGGACCTCCCGCCGATCTTGACGCAAATCCTGGTTTCTCCGTCGTTCGCCGTCCTGACTTCTCCGAACCTGTCCTTCAGGGCCCGATACAACGCGGAATTCAACATGGCAATCACTCCAAGGCGCTTTCTCCAAAAGGAACCGCTCCCCCGGACGGAATGTATCTTCCCAATCCGGAAGACCACTCGAGTCGATCATCCACGGCGCTAAAACGAGCGTAAGGTCCGTCCAGATTGACGTAGCGCACTCCTTTGGCGCTATTCCTGTTCTTGCTCGCGTTAAATATTCCGTGTCCGTTTTCGTCCAGCGACGTAACGGCGAAACAGATATCCACCAACCATGCGAACGATTTGAATTCGGCGGCCTCGTACCATTCGGTCTTGCTCCTTTTACCGGCCGAACTCGGCGCCAATTGATGATTAATCCAGCAAAACGCGGAACGCTCCTCGGCCAGCCGCTTCAACTCGTCGACCAATCCCTGATAAAACCTTCTTTCGTCCCGTTTTCCGTCGGAGAGAGCGTACGAGCGAGTCGCCATAGGCAAAAACCAATCGACGGCGAATCCGTCTATCTTCTTTCCTCCCCTATCCAAATCGACGAGAATCGACGCGATCTCCTTAACTCCCCCGCTTCCGGGAGAAGATCCATTTTTTTTCACGCCGGACATATCGAAAACGACGAGACGGCCGCCCAGCGCCGCCACGGCTTTTTCGTATTTCTTCGTGTCATCCTCCGTCAAGTTGCCGGACAAAAAACGATCCCTGCGCACGCCGGACGCGCATGAATACAATCCGGCAAAAAAGGGCTTGCCGGACTCGAGGCTTTGCTCGTAGTGAAAAATGACGAAAGTTCTTCCCATACGCGCCATCTCCACGCCGATCTGATTGACCAACGTGGTCTTCCCGCAACCGGACGGAGCGACAAACCCGATAGTATCCCCCGGCATGGCTCCGCCTCCCGTCAAGTCGTCGACGAACGAAACGCCGATCGGCTTTCTTCCGTCCTTTCCGCTCCCCCTGTAATCGTCCACAAAAGGGAAAAGCGGACGCGCCTTCGAAATTTCGAGGTTCAGCCCGTCCAGCTTCCGCTTGAACGACCGAGGATCGGATCCTCCGGATTCGGCCCAGCGTAAAACATCGCTGCGAAACCGCCGCTGATACACGAACAACTGAAGAATATCCATCGCGTACTCGGGATTGAGCGGCACGAAATACAAATCGTAGGCAAACCCGTAAATCGCGTCGCGCACGGCCGGATCCTCGTAAGCGGAAGGATCGGAAGCGAATTCCCCGCTCAGCAGTCCGTACAGCTCGCTGGTCTGCGGCAGTTTTCCGTAAGAGGTCAAAAACCGCGCACAACACCGCCAAACGAGCAGATGCGGAATCTCGGAGCTACGGCTGAAATCCGTATCTCGAAGATATACCGACCCTTTGGCCGCAATCTCCTCGCTCCGCGCCAAATGGGCCGTCAAGATCTTCAGTTCCTGAGATCCGACTTCCCTCGCTCTCCCCTCCTTCGACGTCTTCTCTTCCATCGCTGTTCTCCCCCGGCATGAACCATCCCAATAACGATCGAAACTCGGCGCAAAATTCCGCGGCTGTGCGCGCGTCCCTCTCGAATAAAGACAAAAGCTCCGTCAAACCGAACGCCTTGGCCAAAGCGTACCGCATTACCGGCCCCAAAGCGTAGCAAGGATTCGTCAAAATTTCCTCAATCGGAATCCCGTTGGCCAACCAGGATTCCACGTAAAAAATTTGGCAACTAATCGCCGTCTCGTCCTCCTTCTTCCTTTCTTCGGCCCGCTTGCCGTATTCGGACAACAAAGAGCGGCTCTTCATGTGCCCCATCATGACGTTTCCGAAAAGCCCCGCGTAAAACTCCAAAAAGCAAAAATGAACGAAATCCGCCGGGTCCGCATCCATCCGATATAGGATTTCGGCCAATTCCGTCAACGATCTTTCCTCGGAAGAAGGAAAGGAAACGTACCTGGAATCGAAGCGATTCCGCATGACAACATACAACTGCTTGAGCCTATCCGCATAACGGACCACAATCGGCGCGACCGACCTGTCGGAAAAAAAAGGATCCCGAATTTTTCGTTTTCTCATGATTTTTCCCGAACTCCCCGACGCGACGGCCCGAAATGATCGAAACCGCCCGCTCCCGATCCCGCGATCCCGGCGATCGCGACCCTAAGACGGAATGATCGTCCATCCCTTGGACGAATACGAAGACTTGCGCCTCCTGGCCCTGTCGTCGAGGACGGAAAAGAATCCGTCCGAAAAATCGATCACGATTCCTTTCTCCTTTCCGCTCGAACAGCGGGTCACCCGCCCAGGTATCTGCGTGGAAGCGATGGGACTGGCTTGAGCATCCGCTCGCACCAAAATCTGCAAGGAGGGAAAGTCGATGCCGGTGCCCCAGATGTGCGTCGCGATCGCCAACTTCAATTTCCCGCTTCGAAAATCCTCCCTGTAAGCCGTCCTTTCGTCGTGCCCGATCGGGTGCGCTCCGGGCGGAATCAATCCCCATCTCTCGTACTTTTCCCGATTCTTCATCTCCCCGTACACCAAAACGAAATCAGGAAGAAGCTTCCCCAGAAAAACGGCATGCTCCACCGTAGCCGTAAAAATCAGCACCTGCGCATCCCGCCCCACCTCGTCGCGCACGCGATTGACCGCGGCGGCGATGGCCGCATTCCTTTCGGCGTTCCTCCACACCAGATGGCGATCCACCCGCAGCCTATCGTGGGGACCCTCGCCTTTAAAAAGCGAAAGATCCCGAGGAAGAATTCGATCGGTGTTGACCCATCTCAACTCTATCGGAACCACCCGCCCCATCCGCTGGATTTCCCTGTATCCCACGGAATAGATCA
>Ga0315283_10005173_pt1 | contig 11482 bp, 8 predicted proteins | sample YL17G09_0_MG_FD_204541 | JGI IMG/M metagenome (GOLD analysis project Ga0315283, IMG submission 204541) | Sediment microbial communities from Yellowstone Lake, YNP, Wyoming, USA - YL17G09_0 | ecosystem: Environmental > Aquatic > Freshwater > Lake > Sediment | place: USA: Wyoming | collected...
CCCTTGATGGTCTGCTCGGGCAACGTCGGCCGCCTCACCGCGACCCGGTTCGCCAGGTCCGAAGCCGAGACGTTTGCCGACGTCGCCGTCGCGAAGGGCGTCCCGCGCGACGCCATCCTGCTCGAACGTCGTGCCACCAATTCCGGCGAGAACCTCGCGTTCACCCGGGAGCTGCTCGAGGCGCGCGCCGTCCATCCGCGCCGCATCATCCTCGTCCAGAAGCCCTACATGGAGCGCCGGGCGTACGCCACCTTCCTGCGCCAGTGGCCCGGGCCGGAGGCCCGCGTCACCTCGCCGCCGATCCCGTTCGACCACTACTTCACGCCCGACCTGCCCCGCGAGCTCGTCATCAACGTCCTGGTCGGCGACGTGCAACGGATGAAGGTGTATGCCGAGCGCGGGTTCCAGGTGCCCCAGCCGATGCCAGACGACGTGTGGGCGGCGTTCAGCGAGCTGGTCGCTCGCGGCTACACGTCTCACCTCGCCGGGGATTGACCGCACACCGGACGCGCACGGGATCGGCTGGCTCGACAGCCTGCCCGCGCTCAGCCGCCCGCCGGGTCGTCGTCTTTCCCTACTTCGACAGCCCGAACCCGTCGATCTGGACCTCGAGCAGGTGATTGATCCGGATCCCGTAGACGCCGTCGGTGACCGCCGTCAGCCCCGTCCTGGGCGTGGTCGACACGACGGTGCCGTTCACGACGTAGGCGATCGAGTCGGCCCCGACGCGCACTTCGAGGGCGTTGGTGGACACGCCGCTGGCGTCGGGCTTGGTGACCACGTCGCTCGGCGTCTTCTCGGACACGGTCTTGGTCGTGGCGTCGCCGTCCCGGACCTTGATGAGCCACGTGCCGTTCTGCGCCACCATGAAGTAGATGTACTTCTGGGTGGGGCCCTCGAGATCGCTGCCGCCGAACACGAGGCCGTAGTAGTTCGTATGGCCGCTCGGCTTCAGGAGCTTGAACGTGCCCTTGATCGTGTAGGTACCCTTCGTAGCGTTCGCCGGATTCCAGTACACAGCGGCCTGGGGGTTGGTCGCCTGGAACCCGGACGCGGTCGTGACGAACTTGATGGCGCCCGGCGCGTCGGGGTCGGACGCGCTGGTGCTGCGATCGACGCGCATCTTCCAGTCCTTCGGGGCTTGCGCGGCCAACGGGATCGCCACGAGCAACACGAGCGTTGCCAGCACGAGACGTTTCATCGGCATACCTCCTGGGTGAACGGATCCCTCCTATGATCCTCGATCGAGGCACGCGGCGCCAGGGGGGGCAGGCGAGGCCTGCGCCTTTACTTGCCCCTCGGCCGGACGTAAAATCCGCCCACCAACACGCCGTCCGTTCCCACGAACCGTTCCCGAGGTGATGATCATGATGAGAAAGGTGCTGCTCGGCGCGCTCGTCGCCGGGTTCCTCGCCGTTGCGGTCTCCGCCGCCATGGCCGCGCCGGTCCGCCTGGCCCGGACGCCCGATTACCACGCGGGCAAGATCGCCTTCAGCTATCTGGGCGACATCTGGATCGTGAACGAGGACGGCTCGAACCCCTGGCGCCTGACCGACAGCACGGGGCGCGACATCAACCCGCGCTTCTCGCCCGACGGCCTGTGGATCGCCTTCTCGTCGAACCGCTACGGCAACCAGGACGTGTTCGTCGTCTCCGCGAAAGGCGGAGCGCCGCGGCGCCTGACCTTCCACACGGGCGGCGACGAAGTGGTGGGCTGGTCGCCCGACTCGAAGCTGGTCGTGTTCCGCGCCTCGCACGGCGACGGCGTGTTTCCGGGCACCGCGACCCTCTATCAGGTGCCGGCCGCCGGTGGCGCCGAATCGCCGCTGCCAGTGGACTGGGGCTGGTGGGGCAGCTACGCGCCCGATGGCAAGCGTTTCCTCTTCAACCGCCATCCGTCGGTGTGGTCGCGCAAGCACTACCGCGGATCGTACGCGGCCGACATCTGGATCGCCGATCTGGCGGCGAAGACATACCGGCAGGTGCTGGCCGGCGAGCACTACAACCGCTACTGGCCGATGTGGGGGCCGAAAGACGACATCTACTTCGTCGGTGACCCGCTCCCGAACGACAAGGCCGTGAAGCCCGGCGCGCCGGAGGTGCGGCAGAGCCGCAACAACATCTACAGGATTGCGGCCTCGGGCCAGGGCCAGCCTGTCCAGGTGACGAAGCACGCGGACGGCAACGTCTTCTTCCCGTCGATGTCGAGCGACGGCAAGGTCATCGTCTACGAGGGCGACTTCGGCCTCTGGAAGCTCGACACGGCCACCGGCCGCGCAACCGAAGTCAAGGTCGACATCGTCTCGGACGTGAAGGAGGTCGAGGACGAGATGGTGGCGATCGCGAGCGAGGCCGACAGCTTCGACCTGTCGCCTTCCGGCAAGCGGGCGGTCATCTCGACGCGCTATCAGTTGTTCACCATCGCCACCGATCGCGGCGACATCACCGTCATCGGCAACGACAAGGGCGTGTCGCGCAACGAATCGCCCCAGTGGTCGCCCGACGGCAAACAGATCGCGTTCATCTCGGACCGCTCGGGGCGGCAGGAGATCTGGCTCGCAGGGCCGGACGGAAAGAACCTCAAGAAGGTCTCGGAGCTCGACACCGACAAGGGCCCGATTGTGTGGGCGCCGGATTCGAAGTCGGTGATCTACGGATCGACCGACAAGAAGATCTACGCGTACACGCTGGCGGACGCGAAGACAACGATGGTGACGTCGAGCACGCTGGCATCGCCGCGCGGGCCTGCGTTCTCACCCGACAGCAAGTGGGTGACCTTCGTGAAGTCGGACGCGACCGGCCGCAGCCACGTCTATGTTGCGCCGGCGGCGGGCGGAGAAGAACGGCACATCACCGACGACCGCGAGGCGTTCAGTGAATCGTCTGCGGTGTGGACGGGCGACGGCCGCTACATCGCGTACACGGTGTCGGCCGGCACCGGAAGCGGCGTGGCGTCGACCGGCGGCCGCGCGACGGCGCAGATGCAGTTGATGGTGGTGCCGCTGCGCGCGCAGGATAAGGACCCGCTCAACAAGGACATCGATACCGAGGAGCAGGCGCTTGCCGCCGCCGCGGCGGACCGCGGCGGGCGTGCGGGCGGCGGAGGTGGCGGTGGCGCGGGCGGCGCGGGCGCGGGTGGCGCGGCTGCGGGTGGCGGGGCCGGTGCGGCCGGTGCCGCGGTGGTCGCGGACGTGCGCATCGACTGGGACGGCCTCGCCGCGCGGGCGCGGCGCATCGAGGTGACGGGCGACACCGTCGGTGGCCTCACCGCCGCGCCCACTGGAAGCACGATCGCGTTCACGGCCTCGTCTTCAACGGGCGGCGCGGACGCGAGCGGCATGTACACCGTGAACGTCGCCGACGGCAGCGCGCCGGTTCGGGTGCCATCGGCGCCTCCGAGCGCGGACGCGGCAGGCGGCGGACGCGGCGCGGGCGGTGGCGGACGCGGCGGTGGCGGCGGCATGGTGTTCACCAGCGACGCCCGCACGCTCTTCTTCCGCTCGGGCCGCGGCATTTACTCCGCACCGATCGCCGGGGGCGGCGGCGCGGCGGCGTCTTCCAGTGCCGCGGCGGGTGGGCGCGGCGGGCGCGGCGGCGCGGCTCCGGCTGCTGCGAGCGCGGCACCGGCCGCATCCGGCGCGTCCGCTCGACAGGTCACCTTCACGATCAACATGGAGCTGGATCGGAAGGCGCGGCGCCGGCAGGTGTTCGACGAAGGCTGGCGCGTCATGAAGTACCGGTTCTACGACGCGCAGATGCACGGCGCCGACTGGAACGCGGCGAAACTTACCTACGGCGCGCTGCTCGACAACATCGCCGACGATGACGAACTGCGCACCGTCATGATGCAGATGATCGGCGAGCTGAACGCGTCGCACACCGGCGTGAGCGGCGGCGGGGGCGCGCCCGGCGCCACGCCGCCACCTCAGACGCGGTATCCCGGGTTCGAGCTCGAGCCCGACGCGTCCGGGTTCTACAAGGTGGAGCACATCTGGAAGGACGGGCCGGCCGATCACGACTACGTGAAGCTCAAGGCCGGCGACTTCATCGTGGCGATCGACGACAAGGACCTGAAGACCACGGACAACTACTGGCAGCGTTTCACCGTGGCAGCCACGCGCAAGTTCCACTTCCTCGTGAACAGCAAGCCCCTGCGCGAGGGTGCCTGGGAGGTCGTGCTCGAGCCGATGGCCGGCGGCGCCTACACCAACGCGCAGTACGCGAAGTGGGTGGAGGACCGGCGCGCGATGGTGGAGAAGCTGTCGAACGGCGAGATCGGCTACGCGCATATCCGCGCGATGGACGCGCCGTCGCTGCGGCAGTTCACGCTCGACCTGGCGGCCAACCGCACGAAGAAGGCGCTGGTCATCGACCAGCGTTTCAACGGCGGCGGGGGCATCGACCAGGAACTGCTGAGCCTGCTGGTCGGCCAGAAGTACCAGTACACGCGAGGGCGAGATGCCGGGCTGGAGGTGCCGCGGCCGCTCGAGACCTTCTACGGGCCGATGGTCGTGATGCAGAACGAACGGTCCGCCTCGGATGCCGAGATGTTCCCGCAGGGCTTCAAGGACCTGAAGCTAGGCAAAGTCATCGGCGTGCCGACCATGGGCGCGGTGATCGGGACCGGGTCTTACAGCCTCACAGATGGATCAACGATCCGCACGCCCGGATCCGGCGTCTGGACGGCGCGCGGCGAGAACCTCGAGAACTTCGGCGTCCAGCCCGACGTGTACGTGGACAACGGTCCTGAGGACTTCGTAAAAGGCCGCGACGCGCAGATCGAGAAGGCCGTCGAGGTGCTGAAAGCCGAACTCGCCGCCGGTGGCGGCAAGAAGAAATAGCTATCGGGTCCAGCGGCCGTTGGGCATCCGCACCGGGCCGGGGTGAAAGAAGTCGGCCGGCGTCATGACGCCGTCGCGCTTGTAGACCATGCCGTTCTTCATCACGAAGGCCACGGTGCGTAGCGCGTCGACGTCGGCCAGCGGGTCGCCGGGCACGGCGATCAGATCCGCGAACAGGCCCGGCTTGATCGGGCCGCGCTCTGCGATGATGTCGGCGGCCTTGTAACCATTGATCGTCATCGCGCGCAGCGTGTCGGCCGGGGGAATGCCCGCCGCCTTCCACGTCTGCAGGAACGCGATCGTCAGCTCGCCCCGGGTCAGCCAGCGGCCGGTCTTCGGGTCTTTCATCCGCTCGTTCCAGTAGTCGAAGTCGGTGGAGTAGGTGAGCGGCACCTTCTTCTCCCAGGCGTCGCGCAGGCTGTCGATCGCCCGCTTGTAGGCGGCCTCCGTGCCGCGGTACGGCGTGAACGGCGTGTCGGTGCCGGCCAGGTAGATGCCCTTCTCGGCCATCTGCCGGTGATGTTCGGGCGTGAGCGCGGTGCCGTGCGCGATGATGTAGATCCCGGCGTCGATCGCGCGTTGCGCCCCTGCCGCCGTCTGCACGTGACCTTCCACCTTGCACCCGCCCGTTGCCGCCTCGCGCATCGCCAGCTTGATGTCGTCCACCGAGTAGCCCCACGGCTTGCAGTCGATGCACAGCTTGATCGTGCGCGCGCCGAACAGCATGTTCTCGCGCACCGCGCGGACGATTTCGTCCGAGCTGTTCGCGTCGATGTACTCGGGGAACATGATGTTGTGCTGCTTGTACATCTCGGGCGTCGGCCAGAACTGCCCGCCCGTGCTGCCAATCATCGGCCCCGACGGAATCACCGTCGGCCCGGGCAGCCAGCCCTGCTCGATCGCCTGGCGCAGCGCGACGTCCACGTAGAGCGCGTTGTTGCCCACGTCGCGCACCACCGTGAAGCCGGAGTTCAGCAGCTGCATGCCGTTGGACGCGGCCTGGATTGCCCGCAGCGGCGTCGAGTCCGTGATGTAGGTGAGGTAGTAGTAGTTGTTCTCGGGCTGCTCCTTGTAGGTCATGCCCATGTGCGTGTGGGCATCCACCAGGCCCGGCAGCACCGTGTACTTCGACAGATCGATCACCTCCGCGCCGGCGGGGATCGGCAGGTTCGCGCCGATTGCCTTGAATCGCTCGCCTTCGATCACGATGACCTGGTTGAGGGCGGCCGTGCCCGTCTCGGGATCGATCAGGCGCCCGGCCTTGATGACCGTGATCGGCGCGGCCGGCGACGAAGCGGATGCGGGCGCGGGCGTCTGCGCCGACAGGGATACGACCAGCGCGACACACAGCAGGCAGAGCGCGGTGAACCAGCGTGTCATGATGCAACCTCCAGGTCAGATAAGGGCCTGTTAGCGAACAAGGTAGACAGCCGTTGTGCGCTTACAGGCCCTTATGGCGGGCCCAGACGATCAGGTTGCTACGTTTGTTCATTTCCAGTGCCCAACGCCGGGAGGGTAGCACAGTCGGCGGCGGGCGCGACGGCCGTGATCGACACGGCGTGATCGACGTGCGTGCCGGCTTCAGCCGGCGCCGACGCGTTCGCGGACCGCCGACATTACGCGCGGTCCAGGAAGCGGCCGGCGTCACCGGCGCGGCGTCATCGGGCGTCGGCGAGCGCGGGATGCACCCGCAGGCCGGGCACCCGCGCGAAGTGCCGCACGTTTCCCGTGACCAACTCCAGGTCGTGGTAGATCGCGGTGGCGGCGACCTGGAGGTCGGCGTCCGCGAGGCGCTGGGCCTGGCCCGAGAGCGCGGCCTCGATCTCTCCGTAGACCCGGGCGATGGCTACGTCGAAGGGCAGCACCGTGACGGCGGATAGAACCCGGGACTCGATGTTCCTCAGGTGCCGGGCCGCGTCCGGCACGCGAAACGCCCCCTTGAACAGTTCTCCGACGCACACCGCGCTCGTGAACTGATCGGCGCGCGGCACCGTCGTCAGCCACGCCAGGTACCGCGAAGACGGCCGCTTCCGCAGCGGCTCGGACAGGGCGTCGGTGTCGAAAAGGTACGCCACCGGGTCAGCGCCCAGGTCTGGCGACTCGGCGAGGTCGGATCCGGCGCACACTCAGCACGGCGTCCACGAGATCGTCGGATCCTTTCCACCCGCCCGCCAGGCTCGCCAGACCGCCCCGCGGTCCCGCGGCCTTGAGACGCGTGAGGCGCTCGTAGTCCGCCATCGAGACGATGGCGGCGACCGTCCTTCCGTGGCGTGTGACCACCACCGACTCGCCGCGCTCGGCCTGGCGGAGACACTCTCCGAAGCTCGCCTTGGCTTCGGCCACGGCCAGCAGCGGCGCGGGTGATGGATCCGGGTACTTCATATGGACATTATGACCCGAATGACCAGAATGTTCGAGCGGAAGTCTCCCCCGGAGCGGAAATTACTCCCGGAGTGAGTTCTGGACGTAAACCACTCCCGGAGTGATTTCCTGGGAATCCAGCCCGGGTTCATCGGGAAGTAATATGACAGTTGACAACGTGACAGTAACTGTCTATATTGTCCGGCGTGGACCAGGAACACGGGCGATTCGGCATCGATGAATTGGCGGATTGCGGGGGCGTGTCCCGCCGCACGGTCCGCTACTACGTTCAGGAAGGACTGCTGCCCGCGCCCCTCGGGGTCGGCCGCGGCCGCCACTACGACCGGTCGCATCTCGACCGCCTGCTGCGCGTGAAGGCGCTGCAGGAAGCCGGCCGATCGCTGGACGCGATTCGCGCGCTGCTGCGATCGCCGGCGCGCCCATCAACGCGGTTCGCGACCGCGCCGGCCTCGCCCGCGGCCCTCACCGTCGCTCTGCCCCCGCCGCCCCCCATCCCGCGCTCCGCCTGGCGTCGCCTCGAACTGGCGCCCGGTGTCGAGTTGCACGTGTCGCACGACATCGCCCTGCCGGCCCCCGGCCGGCTGGCTGAACTGGCGGCGTGGTGCGGACAGCACCTTGTCCGCTCCACGAAAGCCGAGGACTGACATGCCGAGAACCGCCATCGTCCCGCCGCTCTCCTCTTCCGCATCGGCCGCCCGGTCGGGCCTGATGGTGCCCGGCCGGACCGAACCGATTCCGCTCGAGCGTGTGCACGTCGAGGTCACCTGCGTGGACCTGGCGGCCCGCGTCACGCTGCGCCAGCACTTTCGAAACTCGGAGGCCGTGCCGCTCGAGGTGGTCTATGTGTTCCCGCTCGACGCGGCCGCGGCCGTCTGCGGCTTCACCGCTCGCGTGGACGGCGTCCGCTTCGACGGCGTCGTGAAGGAACGCGACGAAGCGTTCAAGGAGTACGACGATGCGATGGAGGCCGGGCACGGCGCGTACCTGCTCGACGAGGAACGCGCGGACGTGCTGACGGTCAGCCTCGGCAACCTGAAGCCCGGCAGTGAAGTCGATCTGGAGATCACCTACGTCACCGAGCTGGCAGCCGAGGGCCAGGCAGTGCGGTTCACGCTGCCGACCACGGTGTCGCCGCGCTACGCGCCGGCCGAGGATCAGTCCGGCGTCGGGCCGACGCCCGCCGAGGCGCTCAACCCGCCAGTGCAGTTCGACGTGCCGTACCGCTTCACGTTCGAAATGGACGTGACGATGGCCGGCGCGATTCGCGGGATCGAATCGCCATCGCACCCGATCGCCATCGAGCTCGACGGCATGCGCGCTCGCGTCCGACTGGCACAGCGCGAGGCCGTTATGGACGGCGACCTCGTCATTGTGATCGCCGCGCAGGGGCTCGACGTGCCCCACGCCACGGTGGAGCGCGGCGGCAAGGGCGATACCGCCATGGTGTCCTTCGTGCCGTCGTTCGCGGCGGCGGGAGTCCGCTACGCTGTGCGGAAGAGCAACGCCTTGCACAATGTCTTCAGGAGCGCCGAGTCCCCTTCCGACTGCGCGGAGGAGTGCTACCAAATGGAGGACGCTTTCGAAGCCGACGAGCCGGCCTTCGGCGACGCCACGGCGCTGTCGGCGCCATCCGCTCCCCGATCCCTCCGCCCGCACGACAGGCTGGTCGGCCTCCAGCGCGCCGACGGGAGCTGGGATCTCGACGAGGCGTTTGCGGAATCGGTGTGGATGCACCTGGCCACCCTCGAGGAGGCGCTGGCCGGCGCGTTCGGCGACCAGGACGTCGTCCGCCGGGCGCTGGCGACCGCGGTGGCCATCGCGTGGCTCGAGTCCCACGCGCCGGATGCGATGGTCGAATGGGAGATGCTGGCCGGCAAGGGCGTCGCGTGGCTGCAGTCGTGCGGCGCCGCTCCGGCGGGCGGCGGCGACTGGCTCGAACTCGGCCGCGCAGTGGTGGTCTGAGCGGACAGCCCAAGCCCGAGCGCCCAGGGGCCGTCGCTCCGGGATCGCTTACTCCGTCCAGACGATGAGCTGCCGCCCGCGATCGTCGGTGCGGTCGAGGATCAGGCCGGGTCCGCGCCGCTCGAGGTCCTCAATTGTCACCTGCAGGTTGAGGGTGCCGCCGTCTGGTCGGGAGACCCTGAGCTGTCGACGGTTGCCCATCGAGACGACCCAGAACGGCGCCTTCAGCCGGAACACGCCCTGTCGGCTGCGGCCGTCCCAGCCGACGACGACCATCGCGCTCAGGCTGTGGCGCGTCGGCCCCTGCTGTTCGCGGTGCACGACGGGCGCGCCATCGGTGCGGAGTTCGATAAACGGCGTCTGGCCCGTGAAGCGCGCCCGCGTCTCGGCCATCTGCTGTGCCGAGGCCTCGACCGTCGCGCCAGGTTCCTGCTGGAACGAGAACTGCTGGGCGACGAGGTAGCCGACAACCGCGATCGAGCCGCCGCCCACGATCACGACAAACGCGCCGATGCTGATGATGATCAGCGGCCACGAACGCTTCTTGGCCATCGGATGTCTCCTTTCAGGCCATGCCCACCCTGAATGCCTCTACGTTCCTTTCACCCGCGGGAACTCGGTGATGCGGATGTTCGTGCAGCCGTAGGGAACGAGCGTCACTTCTTCGACCGGCTCCTCGGTCGGCTTGCGTGACGGATCGGACCACGCGACGTCGGCCGGGGAGATCTCGGCGGCCCAGCCGCGCACTAGTTTCCAGTTCGGGATCTTGCGCGCGGGCGCTTTCGCGATCATGCCCGCGCCATCGGGCGAAAACGGCTGCGCGCCCACGGGGCGCTCCTCGAACCGCAGACCCGCGTCGGGCTTCGCCTCGTCCACCACCAGTCCATAATTCCAGGCCGTGGTCGGCCGCACTTCGAAGTCGCCGTGCGGCAGTTCGCGGTGCGGCTTGTCGGCGTTCACGCGCGTCCACTCCTCGCCGATCTTCAGCGCGTAGACCAGCGGCCCCCGCTCGACGGCCACGGCCTCGTTGTAACGGGTGGTCATCTTCGCGCGCATCGGAAAGTGAAGGGTCAGATTCGTCGTGCCCTTCGGCCACGCATGCTCGAGGCGATGGAGCGTACCCGCGTTCATCGGCTGCGCCGGACCGTCGCCGACCCGCACCGTCGCGCCCTCCGCCCACGCCGGCACGCGCAGCCGCAGCGCGAGCGTCGCGGCAACCGCCGGCGTCACGCGCACGATCACGGTGTCCCGGAACGGGTAGTCGGTGTCGACCTCGAGCGTCACGGGCACTTTACGCAAGGTGGTCTCGATGCGGCACGGCGCGTACGAGACCGCCACCAGCTCCCCGGTGCTGGACGTCATCCACAGGTGCGCCGCGAACTTCGGCCAGCCCTGGTGCATGTTCGACGTGCAGCATCCGAAGTTCGGCTCCAGGCCGTACAGGTTCGACTCGGGCCCGTTCGTCGTCCAGCCGTGCTCGGGGTTGATGGTGCACTGCACCTGGTTCACCTGCTGGTCGTACTGGTGCGCCCACATGTCCGGCGAGAAGGTGGCCGGCAGGGCGTTGAACGCCACACGCTCGAGCCGGTCGGCAAACGCCGTGTCGCCGAACACCGAGAAGAGGTGCTCGAGCGAGTACATGAACTCCACCACCGAGCAGAGCTCCGTGCCCTGGAGCGGGTTGCGTCCCGCGAGGCACTCGTCGCCCGTGAACATGCCGGTCACCTGGCCGTGATGCCGATCCAGGATCTCGATCATCTTCGACGCGAACGCGCGGTCCGACGCCCGGGCGTCCAGCCGGTAGCTCACCGCGGCGGCCTTCGCCGCCATTGCCGTGTTGACGACGTGCTTGGTCCACTTCCAGAGACCGCGCCTCGGCGTCGGGATGGTGATGTCGTCGGTGCTGAAGAGCTTCTCGAAGTCCACGCCCTGCGCGCGCAGCTTTCGCGCGAGATCGAGCAGCCACGGCTCGCGCGTCCGCTCGTACACGTAGAACACCGGCACCAGGCCCTCGTACCAGCGGAACTTGCCCCAACCGTAGAGCGGCGTGCGGTCGAGGCCGTCGCGAAGCGCCCGCAGGCTGTTCGACATCGCCGTCAGGACCCGCGCGTCGCCGGTCAGTTCGTGATACTGCGCGAGCGTCTTGTTCGCGAGCAGGATGGCCCAGAGGTCGTAGCGCTTCGCGACCGCATCGATGGGATACACCGCGTACCATCCGTCGGCGCGCTGGTTGGTGACGATGGTGTCCACGTACTTCGTGATGCGCGCCTTCATCGGCGCATCGTCCAGGAGCCAGG
>Ga0315283_10005174_pt1 | contig 11482 bp, 10 predicted proteins | sample YL17G09_0_MG_FD_204541 | JGI IMG/M metagenome (GOLD analysis project Ga0315283, IMG submission 204541) | Sediment microbial communities from Yellowstone Lake, YNP, Wyoming, USA - YL17G09_0 | ecosystem: Environmental > Aquatic > Freshwater > Lake > Sediment | place: USA: Wyoming | collected...
GCGGCTTTCATGGTTGCGGGGGGGGGATTTGAACCCCCGACCTTTGGGTTATGAGCCCAACGAGCTACCGGACTGCTCCACCCCGCGTCACGTGGATGCCAACTACGCATCCAACCAATTGAAGATACCACGCCCATGCCAGCCGGTCAAACCGCCGCGGGGATTTGTCTCACAAATCTGACGTGCGCCCCGGGGATTTGGAGATGCCGACGCGTTACCTGGACGGCGCGGCGATGTCGCGGACGATGAAGAGCCGCTCGCCGGGCTTGATGAGCCCGAGTTCGCGTCTGGCGATTTCCTCGATAGCGGCCGGGTCCTCGGTCAGCCGTCGAATCTCGTTCCGGAGCTGTGCGTTCGCGGCGCGCGCGCCGTCCACCTGCGCCGACAGCTGCGCGTGCCGCTGGCGGGCGCGGATCAACGCGAGCGTTCCGCGATCACCGGCCAGCCCATCGAACACGAGGAACCCGACGAGGAAGGAGAGCGCGAGCAGGAGACCCCGGCGCCGGCCAGGCCCACGGCGGGCGTCCAACTGACCGGCGGGAATTCTGACTCGCGTGGCGGACATCGCGCAACTGTTGTACCCTAAGTCGCCCGGTTTGTACAAGGGAAAGTTCACCGTGTGTCGAGCCGATCGCGAGGTGCCGCCGTGCCACCCTCAACCGTCCTCGTCCTGACCACGCTGCCAGCCGATGCCGACGCCGGAGCGTTCGGGCGCGTGCTGGTGGAGGAGCGGCTGGCGGCCTGTGTGAGCGTCCTCGGACGCCTGCACTCCATCTACCGATGGAACGGCGCGATCGAGGAGGTCCTTGAGCAGCAGCTGGTGATCAAGACCGACGCGTCCGCCGTCGAGGCGCTCAAGCGGAGGATCGGTACGCTGCATCCGTACGACGTGCCGGAGCTGCTCGTCGTGCCGGTCAGCGACGGCGGCGAGGCCTATGTGTCCTGGGTGCGCCAGTCGATCGCCGGCTGAGTCCTTCGATGCACAAATGCGGCAACGTATTTGTGCCCTCAGGACTTAGTGCTGAGCGAGCGCAACCGGCCACACTGCCGAAAACCGATCGTGGCCGTAATTGCGAGTCGAAGTACTGAGCTATCATCCTGCGATCGTCAGAATGGGAACTGTCCAGCCCGCACCCGATCCGGCGCCTGCCGCCCCGCGTTCCAGCGGCGAGGCGGTGCGCGAATTCTTCTTCCGCTCGTTCGCCGGACGGGCGCTCGTCGTGGGACTGGTCATCAAGTCCGCCACGTGGGGACTGTCGCTGGCGGGCCTCGGCACGCTTCGCGTCATTCAGATCTGCAGCACGCTGGGAGGTCTCGCGCTGGTGGCCGGTGTGGGGCTGCTCGCGTACCGGCTCGCGCTGGCCGCGCGCCGGCACCTGCTCTGGCGGGTGCGCCGCAAGCTGATCATCTCGTATCTGTTCATCGGCTTCGTGCCGGCGGTCCTGATCGTGACGTTCTTCCTGGTAGCCGGCCTGGCCCTGCTGGCCAGTCTGAGCACGTACCTGGTTCGAGCGGCGCTGGCGGACCTGGGAGAGGAAGCGGTGTATGTCGCGCGCACCGCCACGCTGGAGTTCCAGCACGATGCCGCACGCGGCCCGAGGATCCTCCAGCGGCGGATGGCGTCGGACGCGGCGCTGTACCCGGGCATCTCGATCGCGGTGGTGCCGGTTGAGGCCGGCCGGTGCGGCGCCCGGCCGGGGCCGCGACCGGCGGCGGTGGCCGCGGGACCCTGGATCCATGCGTCCGCACCAGTGTCGGTCCCGCCGTGGGTGCGCTGCGACGGGTTCGAAGGGGCGATCGCCCTGGCGGCGCCCTCCGCCAACGGCGCAGCCGCAGCCGACGTCGTCCTGCGCGCGGTCGCGTTCCCCGAGGACGCGGGCGGGTTCGCCACCATCGTCGACATTCCGTTGAGTGCCGCTGTCCGCGCGCGCATCGAGGAGGCGACCGGCATCGGTCTCGGGCCGGCCAGCGCCGGCTCCCTCAGGGTGGCGTCGGCGTCGGATCCGGCCGGCGGTACCGCCGACACCGGCAGCTTCTTAAGCCGCGTCGCGTTCCTCGATCACGTGATCTGGGCCACCGGCGGGTCCGAGCCGCTGGCGATGCAGATCACCCCCAGCGTGTCGGCGGTCTATCGGCGCCTGTCGGATGCCCGGGGGGCGCAGGGCAGCGGGAGCCTCATCGGCGAGGCGCTCTTCCTGCTGTTGCTGGCGATCGCCGGGCTGTTCCTGATCATCGAGGTCGGCGCGCTGGTGATGGGCCTGGCCCTGGCGCGGTCGATTACCGGCGCGGTCCACGAACTGTTCACGGGCACCCAGCGTGTGCGCCAGGGCGACTTCGGCCACCGCATCCCGGTGCTGGCCAAGGACCAGCTGGGCGAGCTGGCGGAGTCGTTCAACCTGATGACCGGCAGCATGGAGGACCTGCTGCAGCAGGCGGCCGAAAAGAAGCGGCTCGAGGCGGAGATGCGCCTGGCGCGTGAGATCCAGATGTCGCTGCTGCCCGGCGGGCCGCTGCTGATTCCGGGCATCACGGTCAGCGCGATGTGCGTGCCCGCGCGCGAGGTGGGCGGGGACTACTACGACATCCTGCCGCTGCCCGACGGACGCTACGGCCTGCTCATCGCGGACGTGTCGGGCAAGGGCATGTCGGCCGCCTTGTACATGGCCGAGCTGAAAGGGCTCATCCTGTCGCTGAGCCAGATTCACCCGTCGCCGCGCGATCTGCTCATCCGGGCCAACCACCTGATCTTTGAGCACCTCAACAGCCGCAGCTTCATCACGATCACCTACGCGGTGATCGATCCGGTGGCGGGCCGGATGACCTACGCGCGTGCCGGCCACACGCCGCTGATCTTCCTCCCGCGCGGACACGGACACGGCGACGCGGCCCGCGCGCAGGTGCTGACGCCAGACGGCATGGTGCTCGGGCTGCGCATCGATCGCGGCGAGCGCTTCGAGGCGCTGCTGGTCGAGGCGTCGCTGGGATTCGGGCCGGGCGATCTGCTCGTGCTCTTCACCGACGGGATCAGCGAAGCCATGAACGAACACGCCGACTGCTTCGGGGAGCCGCGGCTGGTGGAACTGCTCGAAGAGCATGCGGATCTGCCGTTCGAGGAGTTGCGCGAACGTATCCTGCGCGAGATCGACGCCTTCGTCGGCGGGGCGGCGCAGCACGACGACATGACCATGCTCCTGCTGAAGATCGACGACCCCGTGCGCCTGGCCGAGGCGTCCGTTCCGGCGGCCGCCCGATGAGCGCGACCGGCGACCCGGTCGTCATCTTCCGGACCCACTCGGACGTCGAGGCGAACATCGTCATCGGATTGCTCGATGCGCACGGCATCGAGGCCATCGTCTCGTCCGACGTCTCGCATTCCATCTTTCCGCTGACGGTGAACGGCCTGGGGGAGGTGCGGGTCAGCGTCGGCGCCGATCAGGCCGATGCGGCCAGGCGGCTGATCGCCGACTTCGGACAGGGCGCGGACCAGGAGGCGCCGGTCCGGATTCGCGACGAGTTCGAGGCCCTGCAGGACACCATCGCGTATCGCTTCCGGGACCGCGGCCTGCTCGAGCACGCGCTGACGCACCGGTCACGCGCCCACGAGGACGTGACCGGCGGGGTGGCCGACAACGAGTCGCTCGAATTTCTCGGAGATGCCGTCCTCGGGTTCGTCGCGGCCGACCAGCTGTTTCGCCGATTCCCGGATTGCGACGAGGGGCAGAAATCGAAGCTGAAAGCGTCGCTGGTGTCGACGGCGGCGCTCGCCCGGCTGGCCGCGCGGCTGGGGCTTGGCGAGCATCTCCTGCTCGGACGCGGAGAGGAGAAGACCGGCGGCCGGCGCAAGCAGGCGCTGCTGGCCGACAGCTACGAGGCGCTCATCGCGGCGCTGTACCTGGATGGCGGCATGGAGGTCGCACAGGCGTTCATCCTGCGCGAGTTTGCGGAACAGCTCGCCGGCATGTCGGGGTCCGACACCGTGACCGGGGACCACAAGTCCGCGCTCCAGGAGCGGCTGCAGCGCCGGGGCGACCCGCTGCCGGAGTACGTCGTCGCCGCCGAAGACGGGCCGGCGCACCGGCGGCTGTTCCGGATCGAGGTCCGGCTGCGCGGGACCGTGCTCGCGTCCGCCGAAGGCCGCACCAAGAAGGAAGCCGAACAGGAAGCTGCCCGCCTCGCGCTGGCTGACACCGTCGCGCCGCCGGCGGACGAGGGCGAGCCGGAGGACTAGGCCGACGGCGCCGACAGACGGAGCAGTGTGTAGCGCTGCACCTCATCCGCGATCCGCTCCTCGGTCGGGCGATCGCAACTCGAGTACAGCCTGATCCACAGGCGCATCAGCGGGTCGCTGATCGTATAGCGCTTACGCTGAACCCGAACCAGGTCGACGTTCTCCAGCCAGCCCAGGTAGTCCTTCGTCGAACCCGGCGTGCGCCCCATGTCGATCGCGATGTCGGTCAGGTTGCGCGGTTCCTCGTCCGCCAGGATGTCGAGCGCGCCCTTCAGCGCGCCGTAGCCCCGCGCGCGATGCAGCCGGATCTCGTAGCTGTACCGGCAGCGTGCGCAGATCTCGCCGGCCGGCGCGATGAGCGCCGTCAGGGCGGCCACCGGATCGTGCACGCGCAGGCCGGGCTCACCAATCGCCCGCACGAACGCCGCGCAGTAGGCCGCCCGGCCGTCGGCCAGCGCCACGATCACGCGCGCCGCCTCCTCTGCGGCATCCGATCGGAGTCCGGCCTGCAGCAGATCCGCCCCCACCGCGCCGACCGAAACCGGCGGCATCTGCACGACCAGGAACCGATCCGACGCCTCGTCCAGCGCCCGCAGCGTCCGGGTCGTGTACTTCGACGCCAGCACGAACCGGTTGCGGCTGGCGGCGAAGGCGGCCAGCGTGTCGGTGACGACGCCGCGCAGCCCGGGGAAGTGATCGAAGGTCGCCAGCTCCTGCAGCTCGTCCAGCAGGAACGTCGCCGGTGTGCCGCCACCCGTCGTCGCGTCCGAGAAGTACCGCAGGGCCCGCGCCTGGGCGTCGGACGGGCCGACCGGCCCCGGCGCCGCCGCCCAGTGGAAGGGCGTCTGCCTGGTCAGCGCGGCGAGGAACCGTTCTGGCGTGGACGTGATGCGTTCGAGATCCACGTACTGGGCGGACGCCGCGCCCAGCGACGCGGCGAGGCGGCGCAGGGCCGTCGTGCGACCCGATCCGCACGGTCCGACCAGCACGGGGATCCGCGCCGGTGTCTGTGCGAGCGCCGCCGCCAGGCGACCCTCGAGATCGGGGAGCGAGGAGTCCCTCACGGCAGCATCGGCATCTGGACCCCGCGAGCCTTCGCGGTCGCGATGGCTTCCGGATAGCCCGCGTCGGCATGGCGGACCACGCCCAGCCCGGGGTCGCACGTCAGCACCCGCTGGAGTTTCTCGTCGGCCTCCCGCGTGCCGTCGGCCACGATAACCATGCCTGCGTGCAGCGAATAACCGATGCCGACGCCGCCGCCGTGGTGCACCGAGACCCAGGTCGCGCCCGCCGATGCGTTCAGCAGCGCGTTCAGCACGGGCCAGTCCGCGATCGCGTCGCTGCCGTCGCGCATCGCTTCGGTCTCGCGATTGGGCGACGCCACCGAGCCGGCGTCGAGATGGTCGCGGCCGATGACGATCGGCGCCTTCACGACCCCGGTGCGGACCAGCTCGTTGATCTTCAGCCCGAAACGGGCACGGTCGCCGTAGCCCAGCCAGAAGATGCGGGCGGGCAGGCCCTGGAACGCCACGCGCTCCTGCGCGAGCCGAATCCAGCGGCACAAGGCGTCGTCGCCTGCGAACATCTCGAGGGCGGCCTGGTCGGTCGCCTGGATGTCCGCCGGATCGCCGGAGAGCGCCGCCCACCGGAACGGGCCTTTCCCCTCGCAGAAGAGCGGCCGGATGTACTCGGGCACGAACCCGGGGATGTCAAAGGCGTTGGCGACGCCGCCCTTGACGGCCTGCGCGCGGATGTTGTTGCCGTAGTCGAACGTGACCGCGCCACGTGTCCGCAGATCGAGCATCGCCTGCACGTGCGTGGCCATGGCGGCGATCGATCGCGAGACGTATTCCGTCGGATTGCGCGTGCGAAGATCGTCCGCCTCGGCCAGCGTCATGCCGTTGGGCACGTACCCGGCGAGTGGGTCGTGCGCCGACGTCTGATCCGTCAACAGATCGGGCACGATGCCGCGCGCCACCAGGGCCGGCAGCACGTCGGCCGCGTTGGCCACCAGCGCGACCGACCGGGCCACCTTGTCACGCCGCCAGCGCGCCACCCGCGACAGCGCGTCGTCGAGACTGTCGGTGGCCTCGTCGACGTAGCGCGTCGCGAGACGCCGCTGCACGCGGTGCGGATCGACTTCGATGACCATCGCGGCCGCGCCGTTCATCGTCGCCGCCAGCGGCTGAGCTCCGCCCATGCCGCCCAGGCCGGCCGAGACGAAGACGCGCCCGGCCAGCGAGCTGTCGAAGGCGCGCCGGCCGGCCGAGGCGAGCGTTTCGTAGGTGCCCTGAAGAATGCCCTGGGAGCCGATGTAGATCCAGCTGCCAGCGGTCATCTGCCCGTACATCGTGAGGCCGCGATCTTCGAGATCGCGGAAATTCTCGTAGGTGGCCCACGCCGGGACGAGCAGGGAGTTGGCGATGAGCACGCGGGGCGCGCCGGCGTGCGTGCGGAAGATCCCCACCGGCTTGCCCGACTGCACCAGCAGCGTTTCGTCGCCGGCCAGGCTCTTCAGCGAGCGGATGAGCGCGTCGAAGCAGTCCCAGTTGCGCGCCGCGCGTCCGGTGCCGCCGTAGACGATCAGCCGATCGGGATCCTCGGCGACGTCGGGATCAAGGTTGTTCATGAGCATCCGCATGGCGGCTTCCTGGGGCCATCCCTGGCAGGAAAGCGTTGTGCCACGCGGGGCGCGGACCGGACGAGCCGACGACGTCATGATGAGCGTGTCCTTCCAGACTGGGGCATGCGCCCTAAACCTTATGAAGGGTGGGTCGGTTCTGTCAACTGCCGGCCGGGACGGCCTTTGCGGAGGGGGCCGTGATACACTGCGTGTCCAATATCCTGGGCTCAACGCCTTCCAGGCCGCTGGCAGCCAGGATCAATTCCCGACCGTTCCGACATGCCGCCAGACGTCGCCATCCCGCTCCACCGCGTCGACTTTGACGCGTCCGACCGTTCCGCGCTCGCGGCGGCACTCGACAGCGGGCTGCTGACCGGTGACGGCGGTTTCAACCGGTCGCTCGCCGCGCTTGCGTGCGAAGCGCTGGGCTGCGCTGCGGCGTTTCCGGTCCCGTCCGGCACGCACGCCCTGGAACTGTTGTTCCGCGCGCTGCCCCTCGATCCCGGCGGGGAGGTTATCCTGCCGTCCTTCACGTTCGTGTCGGCGGCCAACGCCATTCTCATGGCCGGGGGAACGCCCGTGTTCGCCGATGTCGAACCGGCCACGTTGAACCTGGATCCCGACTCGGCGGCTGCGCGCGTGACGGACCGGACGCGCGCCATCATCACCGGGCACTATGCCGGTGTGGCTGCGGGGCTGGAGCGTCTCGAGAGCCTCACGCAGGCGCATGGCCTCGCGCTGCTGGAGGATGCCGCACACGCGCTCGGGGGCCGATATGCGGACCGTCCGCTGGGCACATGGGGCAGGGCTGCCGCATTCTCGTTCCACGGCACCAAGAACATCGTGGCGGGCGAGGGGGGGATGCTCGTCACACGCGACGGGCCGCTCGCCGACCGCGCGGAGATCATCCGCGAGAAGGGGACCGATCGTCGGCGGTTCCTGCGCGGTGACGTCGACAAGTACACGTGGCAGGCCGTCGGCAGTTCCTACCTGATGAGCGACCTGCTGGCGGCGCTGGTCGCGTCCCAGTGGCGGAGACTGGACGCGATCCGCGCCGCGCGCCACCAGCGGTGGGAGCGATACATGGAGGCCTTCGCACCGCTCGAGCGCCAGGGCTGCCTCACGCTGCCGGTCGTGCCGACGGTCTGTCAGCCGGCGTTCCACATCTTCTATCTGCGTGTGGAAGGGGTGGCCACCCGCCAGCGCCTGCAAGCCGGCTTGCGCGCCCGGGGCATCGAGGCGTCGCCGCATTTCGCGCCGCTCCACCTGTCGCCGTACGCCCGCGCCCGCTGGCACTTGGGCCCCGGCTCTCTGCCGGTCACCGAGCAGGCCGCCGAGTCGCTCCTGCGGCTGCCGCTCTACCCGACCCTGACCACCGCCGAACAGGACGCCGTCATCACCGGGGTCCGTTCGTTTTTCGGCCTGGGGGCGCTGTGAACCGACCAGACACAATCGCACCGCCCGGCCGTCACGCGTCGGCCGGGGCACGACCGGATCTGTCGGTCGTGATTCCCGTGTTCAACAATCGCCCGGCCGTGCTCGACGCGCTGGTCGAGGAACTGGCCGCGGAACTGGACCGGCTCGAGGTCTCGAGCGAAGTGGTGTTTGTCGACGACGGCAGCGGGGAACAGACGCGACGGGCCCTTGCGGCGCTGGTGAGGTCGAACGCCCGCGTGCGTGTCGTGGAACTGGTCACCAATTTCGGCCAGCACCCGGCGTTCACCGCCGGGTTCGAGCGTGCCCGCGGCCGCTTCATCGTCACGATGGATGCGGACGGTCAGGCCGATCCGCGCGACCTCCCGAAACTCCTGGGGCCGCTGCGCGAGGGCTACGACATGGTGAGCGGCGTGCGGCAGCACCGCCAGGATCCGGCGTTCCGCCAGGTCTCGTCGCGCCTGATCACGTGGCTCGTCGCACGCCTGACGCCGGTCCGCCTGCGGGACGTCGGGTGCCCGTTCAACGCGTTCACGGCCGAGGTGGCCGCGGACCTTTCCGGGTTCGGAGAACTCCGGCGCTTCCTCAAGCCGCTGGCGGTCCACGTGGCGCGCCGCGTGACCGAAGTGGAGGTGACGCACCGCCCCCGCCCGGCCGCCGAGCCGCAGTCGTCGTACTCGGCCAGGCGTCTGGTCCGGCTCTTCATGGACCTCTTCGTCAACAGTCTTGGCGACGTGTTCGCGTGGACGTTTTTCGCCGGGCTGGGGTTCGCCGTGCTGTGCGCGCTTGCCGCGGTGGCGCTTGGCGGGGCGGCCCTGGCCGGGCGTCTCACGTATGTGTGGGCCGTCGTCGCGGCCTCGCTGGCTGCGTGTGGGGCGCTGGCGGGATTGCTCGGACTGATCGGCGACTACATCCAGCGGATCTACCGCCAGAGCTCCGGCCGGCCCTTCTACCTGATCCGCCGGGTGCTCGAACATGACGACCCGGAGCCGGCGGTACCCGATGTCGGTTGAGATCGTCGCGGTGGATGCCGGGGAACTTGGCGTGCTCGTCGAGGCCTGGCCGTTCAAGCCGTACCGCAACTACCGTGTGCTCTCGCGCCGCCGTCAGGCGGACGTGACGCGGGCGGAGATCGACGGCGTGCTGAAGACCGCCGGTGCACGCGTGTGCGCCGAGAGAGACGCTCGGGGGCTCGCCGCCGTCGTCGTGTTTCAGCCCCTGCCGTGGGACAGCGGGTTCTTCGGCGTGCCGATGGGACGCTTCACGCACGCGATCCGGTCGCCGGAAGCCCCGAGGCAGGCGCTGGTGGCTGCCGTCGAGGCCGGCATCGCGCACGCGCGCGCGCTGGGAGTACGGCACGTGGCCGCCCGCGCCGATGTCGCGGACACGGACGCGATCGGCGTGCTCGAGGACCACGGGTTCCGCTTGATGGATGCGCTCGCCACCTACATCGTGCATCCCCGGCGCGAACTGCCTCCTCCTCCGAAGGAAATGGGTGTGCTCCGCCATTACCGACCGGAGGACGCCGAGCAGGTTCTCGGCATCACGCGGGAGGCGTTCCGCGGATTCCGCGGGCGCTTTCACCTCGATCCGCATCTGCCCGACGAGCGCTGTGACGAACTCTATCTCGAGTGGGCCCGCAAGGCGTGCAGCTTCCAGATGGCCGACGTCGTGCTGGTGACCGAGGATGGACACGGGGAGTTGCATGGCTGGACCAGTTACCGCCAAATCGAACCCGTGTCGACCGTCGGCGGTGTGCCGGTGTGCGGCGCCGGGCTCGGCGCGTGCCGGCGCAGTCACCCGGGCGCCTATGTCGGGCTGATTCGCGGCGGGACGGCGCTCGTCCACGGGCGTGGCGGCGTCTCGGAGTGCCAGACACAGAACTTCAACTTCGCCACCATCCGCGTGTACGAAGCCGCGGCGATGCAGTACGTGCGGGCCGACTATTCGTTTCACGCGTGGCTCGGCTGATCATCCCGCCTCGCGGCCGTTCGTCGAGCGGCCGCGCACGACGTAGACCACGGCCCCGAGGAGCGAGACCACCGCGGCGATCGCGGCACTGGTGAGCGACACCGCCAGGGCGGATTCCAGCGACAGGCCGAGCCGCGCGAAGCAGACCGAGAAGGCCGCCTCGCGTACGCCGAGCCCGTTGAGCGAGACCGGCAGCGCCTGGATGATGAACGAGATCGGCACAATGACGGCCAGATTCCAGGGGGACACGGGGACGTTCATGCTCCTGGCGATGGCCACGTAGAAAATCACCAGCACGACGTGGACGGCCACGGCGCCGGCAAAGCATCCGCAAAGCGCTCCCGGTTGCGTGCGAAAACGCGCCAGCGCGTCGATGAGGCGTCCTGCCCGCAGTGCGACCCAATCGCGGCGACCCCCGCGGAGCGTGGCGAGCCACGACGTCGAGTGACTCATCAGGACGAGCACCACCGACAGGACCGCCAGCGCGACGAGCAGCCCTGCCCACAACCATCCGACCGAGAAGGGCAGGACGCCCCGGCCCGCCCCGGACATGCTTGCCGCGGTCGCGCCGACCAGTACCAGGGCGAGAAGACCGATCACGCGATCCAGCGCGACGACCGTCGTGGCCAGGGTCTTGGAGCCGGCCAGGGAAGCGGTGTCACGGATGCGGATCACGTCGCCGCCAACGGTGCCCGGCAGGAAGTTGTTGAAAAACAGCGCCACCAGGCACGACGAGAAGAGTCTGCGCGCGCGAATCTCGATGTGCTGGGCCCTGAGAAGCTGGCCCCATCTCCATGCGGCGATGAACAACTGGATCACGTACAGGCCGCACGCCGCGCCGAGCCACCAGAGGGACGCGGACCGGCCGAGGTCCCACGCGTGCCGCAGGTCGAGCCTGGAGGCCAGAAGCGTGAGCAGCGCGCCGCTGACCGCAATCTTCAGGAACAGCACGGCGGACCGTTTCGTCGCCGCCGTGACTGATGGGTTCAGGATGGGATCCTCGAAGGAGGAGACAACGAGACGACGGCGAGCCGATCACAGCGCTGACGGCGGGCCGTTCGGCCCGCCGTCAGCCCTGATGGCTCTCGCGTCACGCCGAAGTGACTACCGCACGATGAGTATGGCTTCGTTGGACGGCCCGCTGGTGCCGACGGCATTCGTCGCCAGCACCCTCAAGAAATACGTGCCGGCCCCGATCCCGCCCGCCGCGAAGCTGGTCGCCGTGT
>Ga0315283_10005175_pt1 | contig 11482 bp, 9 predicted proteins | sample YL17G09_0_MG_FD_204541 | JGI IMG/M metagenome (GOLD analysis project Ga0315283, IMG submission 204541) | Sediment microbial communities from Yellowstone Lake, YNP, Wyoming, USA - YL17G09_0 | ecosystem: Environmental > Aquatic > Freshwater > Lake > Sediment | place: USA: Wyoming | collected...
CTTCTCTCCGCGAGGTCGAGTGACGGAAGCATGTGAAAGAGAAGAAAAAAAGTCAATATCATTCTCACGTTCTTCTGCGCCAGCTTCTCCTCCCTGGCCAGGTCGCGGATCTGCCGCTCCATGCCCCTCTGCTCGCTCCGGAGCTCGGACTGCCACTTCCGGACCAAGTCCTTGGGGTCCGCAGGCTTCTTGAAGTGGTCAAAGACCGACGTGACTTTGCTGAACATTTTGGTTGAACGAAGGGATTTGCAGTTCGTTTCAGGCGGTTGCGTTTTGTTTCCTTTAGTGCTTTCGGTCTCCCCTTGTCAGCAACGATAGGCGTCGATGTGCTCGACGCTCTGGGAGTGAAGAAAATAGGAGATTCGATGACCGAGAGTGGAGGTTAAAGAAGCGTTTGTTTTCAATCGTTGTTGTCTGAAGAGAGAGACTCTGAAAACAGAGTCTCAGGAGCAGTGAAAAAAAAACTCGTTGTGCTTGCTCGCGCTGAAACAGAATTCAAAAAAACGTTTTCTCTCTCGCGTGCTCTCTCTCTCTCTCTTTCTCAGCGAGGGAGGGGAATGAGGAGAGCCGCTCTCGTTCATCATCATCATCATGACGGGCGGCACGAACAACCACAGCAGCAGTGGTAGCAGCAGCGCGCTCCCGCGCCTGCCCCCCTCGGCAGTGGCCTCTGCCGACGCCGCGGCCGCGGCAGGCAGGGCTCTGTGGGGACGACTCGGGGCAGCCGCTGGCGGGGTGCGCTCGCTGGCCGCGGAGCTCGCCGCGGACGTGATAGAGACGGCAGAGGACCTGGCCAAGGAGGTAAGGAGAGAGGGAGATTAGAGGGAGGGAGAGCAGCGAACGAGCGAATGCTTTTGATGCCATCGAAACTGAAAACAAAATCTCAACCTTGAGGACCAAACGACAAACCCAAAAATCTTTCCAACAGGCCCTCGGCGAAGGCACCGACTCCGGGGACGAGGGCAGCTACGACGGCGACGAACAAGAAGAAGAAGAACAAGAGAAGGAGGAAGATGACAGGCCGAGCGAAGAAGACTGCGGAGGGAGCGCAAGGGCAGCTGAGGCAAGGGCAGCGCCCTCGATGGCGGCGCCTCCTCCTCCGCCTCTGCCGACTGTACCTCAACAACAGCACCTCCGCCCCCCCTCCGCCGCCGCTCCGGCGGCGCCGCCGCCGACGACGACGGCGACACTATCGACCCCGTCGGCGGGGGCCCAGCGCCTCGCCGCCCTGAAGGCCAAGATAGAGGCGGACAGGGCGGCACGCGCGGCGAGGACGGCCGCTGCAGCTGCTGCACCCGCAGCAGCACCTTGTTCTTCCTCTCCTCCGGCGCCGCCGCCTGCTGCCCCCATCGCTGGTGCTCCTGCTGCTGCTCCTCCTCTTCCTCGGGAGGCGTCACCGTCTGCGCCTGTGGTTCGAGCGGATGCCTCCAAAGCGGAATCCAAGACGAGTCGTTCTCCTCCCCCTCCTCCACCGCAGCAGCAGCAGCAGCAGCAGCAGCAGCAGCAGCAGAGGCGAGAGACCCCTCCTGTGCCGCCGCTGCCGCCGCTGCCGGCTCCCGGGCCCGCAGAGGCGGCAGCACCTCGACCTCCTGTCCCCGCCGCTCCCTCTCCTTCTCCTTCTGCCCCTCCGCTCCCTTGCCCCGCCTGCGAGCGCTCCGAGTCCGAGGCCGCGACCCTCAGAGGGGAAGCCGCCCGCCTCAGGGCCCAGCTGCTGCGGCTGAAGGAGGCGACGCTCGGCGACCAGGACGACGAGGAGGCCCGTGTGCGCTGGCGCATCGACGCCGAAGTTCGCGCCGCCGTCGAGAGGGAGCGCGCCGCCGCCGGCGCGAGGGAGCGGAGCGGGTCGACGGCGCTCGCGGAGCTGGAGCGCAGGGAGGCCGCGGCCGCGGAGGCGGCGCGGCGCGCGGCCGCGGAGGCGTCGGCCGCGAGGTCTGCGCTCGAGAGCTCCGGCGCCGAAGTCCTCAACCTGAGGTCTGCCCTCGAGGGGCTGTCTCACGAGGCGTCCGTAGCGGCGAGGCTGAGGGAGCAGCTGCGGGTCGCCAAGGAGGCCGCGGCGAGCGCCGAGGGCGAGGCCGAGGCCGCCAGGGAGGCGGCGGAGGCCGCTCGCAGGGAGGCCGGAGAGGCGAAGGCCTCGGCGGCGGCGGAGGCCGAGTCCCGGGGCGGCCCGGGCGGAACCTCCGCCTCGGAGCTCAGGAGAAGGCTCGACGAGCTCGAGACGGAGGCCTCGACGCTGCGCCGCTCGCTGGCCGAGGCCCTGAGGCGCCTGGGCGCCGCCGAGAAAAAGGCGCGGGCGTCGGTCGACGGCGCCGCCGTCCGGGGGGCGCTCGCCGCGCTGCTGGGGCCCCGGGCCGGCGGCGGCGGCGGCGGCCTCCCCGAGGCGCTCGAGGAGCTCTGCGTCGCCGCCGGCGTAGACGAGGAGACGAAGGAGAGCTACCTGCTGCGCTCCGCGAGGGGCCTGATGCTTTTATCGTCCCCGGGCGGCGCGGAGAGCGGGGGCGGCGGCGGGCCCGGAGGGGGGAGGAAGCGGGGGGCGCTGCGGGCGGCCGCGGCGGCGCCCGTCGCGCTCGCGCGCGGCGCCAGGCGGCTCGTCCTGGGAGCCGGAGGCAGGCCCGTCCCGCCGGCGAGGCCCCCTCCCGCCGGGGCGGGCCTGACGGACTCCTGGGTCGACTACCTCATAGCGCAGCAGGAGGACTCGCCGTCGAAGGTGCCCGCTGCTGCTGCCGCTGCTGCTGCGTTTGCGGGAGAGGAGGTCGAGCGGCGAGAGGGCAAACAGTAAAACATAAATGAGAACTGATAGAAGACAACACGAACAAGAGCATTGAATCCAACGTCTCTCTCTCTCTCTCTCTCTCTCTCTCGATTCTCTCTTCCGTACGCTCACTCGGAGAAAGGGAACTGCTTCGGGTTTCTTTCGTTGGGATTTGATACACTGGGGGAAAAAAGTGAGGAAAAAATATAAAAAAGTTTCTAAAACAAGTTCAGGCGAGGGGGAAAAAGCGAGAGACACGGCTTTCTCTTCTAGCTGCCCTCGCCCTCGTCCTCGTCGCTGTACGAGGCAGAAACGCCACCATTTCCGTTGTTTTCTTCGTCGTCAGACTCGGAGTCCGAGTAGATGTAGTCGTCGGCGTCCTCGTCCGCCTCGGGCCTTGCGAGCGTCAACGGGCCCAGAGGAGCAGGAGTGGCTTCCTCTCTTCGCCTCCTCCGCCTCCTCCCGTTGAGCCCGCGCGGCGGGCCCAGCCGCGCAGTCGTGTACCTGACGTAGCCCACCCCGGAGCACGCCACGCAGGTGCTGTACGTCGTCGAGAAGGAAGACCGCGCGCGCCCTCGGCCCCTCGCGGCTCGGACGGCGCTGCCCGACCGCGCGCTGCCCGTCCCAGCGCAGGCGCCGCAGGGGCCCTCCCAGACGTGCATCGGGACCTGGCAGTTGCGCTCCATGGGGTCGCAGGCCTCCTCGGCGAGGGTCTGGGTCTGTGTGTTGTTGTTGTTGTTGTTGTTGTTGTTGTGGAGTTTTTTTTTTCCCCAGGAAAGTTGGCTTCAGGTGAGAAAGAACAAAACGCCGCTTTTGTCTCTTGTTTCTTCTTCTTCTCTTCCTGCTCTGTCGGTCCTCCCTCTTACCCTCCCGTCGGCAGGCAAGTTTGCGTAGGGCGTGAAGATCGAGAGCGGCAAGGCAGAAAAGGCCCGGCGGAGGCGCCTGTGTGTGAGTTTTTTTGAAGTTGTGGAGTTTTTTTGTCAGAGAGAGAAGAAGCTCGAGGAAGACTTTGTTTGTCCCCCTCGCCTCGTTCTCTCTCTTTTTTATCAACGCACCTCCGCCACGGCCGCTCGGCCTCGAGAGCCTTGTTGGATGACACAGCCTGCTGCGAGCTCGCCGAAGGAGAAGGAGGGGAAGACGGAGAAGCAGAAGAAGATGCGGAGGCCTCGGGTCGTTCTGGCTCCCGCGGAGGAGGAGGAGGACTCGGCGGCGGCGAGGAAGCCGGCGATGGCCTCTCTGTTGCCGGTGCTGCTTGCTCCTGCCTGTCCGCCACGGAGCTGCTGCTCCCTCCGTTTGCCGGTGCGGCTCGGGCGACGTGTCGAGGGCGCGTGACCGGCTTTCCGCGAACGAGACATGGCCTCGCCTGCGCTGCTGGGAAGGGGAGGCGAAGAAGCATCGTCGGCGGCGGCATTGAAAACGCGTGTCTGATTGATTTGAAAGAGAGCGAAAGCTTTGACCGATGCTTCACCCCCTTTCTTCGCCGTATTCGTCTCTTTGTCCGCTTGCTGAGTGTCGCGGTTAAGTCAGAGGCACTGCAGAAGCAGAGAAAAAGGCAGAGAGGGCGTGACACGGGGAAACAAAGAGCAGAAAACGGTGTCGTTCTCTTGATTTGCTTCTTGCTGTTCGTTTTTTCTTTCCTTTCTTTTTTTCTGACTGTGGCTTCTCTTCTTTCTCTTTTTCTTTTTTTACAAAGCAAGCGCTCTCCTCCCGCGCTCGCTCGTCGCCACTAGCCCTTCCCCGGCGACCGCGACGGCGTCGAGCCCGACGTCGTGCCGCTCCACGGGGACGCCAGAGCCAGAGTTTGTTGCCGTCATCTGCTGCGAGAACGCGAGGCCGACGAGGAGCGGGCCCGCACTCGCGTCCTCGGCCTCGACCTCGACTTTGGCGCCTGAGGACTCTGCTTCTTCTTCTGCCGCCGCCGCCACTGCCTCCTTTTTCGCCCTCCGCGCGCGGTGGGCCCAGGCGTCGTAATATCCCAGTCCCCGACCAAGCCTCCTTCCTTCTCGGTCGAAGGCGACCCCGGGCAGGAAGAGGGCGTCGATGTGTGCTGTCAGAGCTGTTTTTTAATTTATTTTTCAAGGTGAGCAAGGGGGTGAGACGAGAGAGAAAGAGAGAGAGAGAGGAAGAGCAAGAGAGGAGGAGAAAAGAAAAAACTCGCACCGTCCTCCCGCGGCCTGCCGTCGCCGTAATCTCTCGAGGGCTCCCTGATACCAAAAGGGGGAACGGTCCTGAGGCCATCGAGTGAATCTGGACAAGGGAGAAAAAGACAGAAAGAGAAAGGAGAGAGAAAGGAACAACAAAGGAAGAGAGTTGAGTGGCAAAAGCAAGGAGAGTACGACCTTTTTCCTCCTCTCTCTCCCCTCCTTTTCTTGCGCTCCCGAATGCTTTCGAAATAGAAAACTCACCGAGGTGCACCAAGCTCATCTCCTGCGGTCCGTCTCCGACGATCGGAACAAAGAGGCGCTTCTGCTTCTCCTCCTCGCCCGCCAAGGTCGAGGTCGAGGACGAGGCGCCGACGTCGGCATTTTTGCTTTGAGCTGTGGCATTCTCCTCTCCGAGCGCGGCCCGGACGAGCAGTTCCGTGCCGACCTCCCTGAGTCTCGGCGCAGCGAGGTAGATGCCCACTTTCTTCGAGCTCTTCCAGATCGGCGACGCGAGGACGAAGTGCGCGATCTCGGCGCCTGGTTAAATAATATTTTTTTATTATATTATTGTTTTTTTTTGGAGGGGGTCGAGGTGAGAGGAGCACTCAGCAAAGAAATGAAAGAGTATTCTGCTCTCTCCCTCTCTCTCTCTCAGCCCTAGCAGATAGACAACCCTCACTCTGTCTGGCCATCTCCTCGTCCGGTAGCGCCATGAGCGTCGCCGAGATCGAGGAGCGCAGGGCCTTTTTGGAGGTGCGGATATCGGTGTCGGTGGAGGTCGAGGCCGAGGTCGTCGATCGTCTGTCGCCTTGCTCAGCTTCTCCGTTCCCCTGCTGTTGGGACATTGCGAAGAGCAGATTCCGGAGCGTCGAACGGCGATCGAGAGGCAAATACCGGAACCTCCTCGTCGCGCAGGAGGAGAGACTTCTGGCAGGAGCAGCGCTCGCGAAAACGCGGGACAGCATGAAGCGTTGGGCCCGAGCACGAAGAAGGGTCGATGGAAGAAGAGTGAACGAGCAAGCAAAAAAAAACTTCGGAAGAGCTGTCGGCAGCAGAATTCATTTATTTCTCTCTTCTCGCCCTTCTCGCGCGAGCTCGTATTCTCTTTCTCTGTCGCCGCACGCACGCTCGCACGCGCATTCTCTGCTGCTGACGCTACTCTTCGGGCGCTGCTCTCTGGCACCGTAGACACACACAGCTCACAGCTCAAAAGAGAAAAGATAGAGAGCAAAAAACTTGAGCTCCTCCATCGATGGCTTCATCAAATCCCCCCGAAGAGAGCGGGCGCCGCCCCAAGCGCTCGTGCGCCCGCCAGACTTTCGCCGGCCCATCCGAGGCCATGTACGTGGGCTATGTCGAGGACAACGAGACGCCCGAAATGATCATGAAGAAGTTTGAGGCCCTGGACAAGGTAAAGATTGAATCGGGGAGGTTGATTTGAAGCGTCGACGTTTTTTTCGAATCGAGAGGCGAACGCGACGGCGAGTGCCTCTCTCGTCTGTCTCTCTCTCTCCTTTCTGTCTCTTCTTTCAAAGAAGACCCGCGCATTGAGTCCATCGCATCCCCCGAGGCGCAGTGACGGGCTCGTTGCGTGCTCTCGAGGTGGAAGCAAAAAGGCGATACGGAAGACAAGAGAGAGAGAGAGGGAGAGAGAGGGAGCAAAAAGATGCGCTCCACCTCTCTCGATGCTCTTGGCCGACGAAACCGACGGAAAAAGAAGGGGAAAAACTCGACTCACTCCGCTCTCTCACTCTTGCTTCTGGTTTTTGCTCTCCCCCTTCTCAAAAAAAACAAAACAGGTCAAGCAGGCCATCCACGTCGCCGCCCAGCCCGCCGACGGCTGCGCCCAGGACCCGGACTCCGAGGCCGGCAGGCGCGAGCAGCAGCAGCAGGAAGACATGGACCGGAAAAGGGCCGCCGGCGAGGCGGACGAGGGGGGCATGACCGACGAGCAGCTGCGGGCGGTCTTCCGCGCGACGTCCTCGGCCCGCGTCGCCCGGGCCGTCGCCGGCGCGGCCGACCCGTGGGGCTTCTTCGACGACGATGGCTTCGGGGCCGCGTACTCGGCCTCGGCGAGCGGGTACTTTGACTCGGAGGACGGGGAGGACGAGGACGAGGACGAGGACGCGCTGGCTGGCTTCTGGGGGGACGGCGCTGGAGGAGCGGGAGGCGACGACGACGGCGACGACGGCGGCGAGCCGCGGCGGGGAGGAGCGGCGGCGGGGAGGAAGGGCAGCGGGGGTCGGGGCGGCGGCGCCGCGGCGAAGAAGCGCCCTCCATCCCGCCTCGGCGGCGGCGTCGGAGGAGGCGGCGGCGGGGGCCAGACCAACGCCTCGCGCGCCGCCATCCCGCGCACGCACCACGTTCTGACGACGGCGGGCGGCGGCGGCGGAGGGCAGCAGGCGCTCATCCGCCGTAAGGTCCGCGGCGGCGGCGGCCTCGGCGCGTCGTCGTCGTCGTCGCACGAGCTCTTCACGCTGCGGCTCCCTCCTCCTCCCATGCCTCTGTCCTGGGGCCGGACGGTCAGGCAGTGGGAGCCCTCTACCGCTCGCATTCCCCGCGGATGCGCCTCGACCGAGGAGGCCGTGTCCGAGGCGGCGAAAGAGGTCCAGCCCTTTGCCGCAGACGCGCCCCTCGTCATCGCCGGCGCTGCCGTGATGCCGCCGCACGCAGGCCACCTCCTCGCGTCGAGCGACGTCCCGGCGCTCGCCAAGAAGATAGTAAAGTCCTCTATCGAGGCCAACGGGGCGGGCGGGAGCTACAAGCGCGTGTTCCAGGCCGTGGTGGTGCACCCGGGGTGGGTCTCTTCCTCCTCCGACTCCGGGAACGAGGAGGGAGGGACCAAAGCTCCTTCTTCTTCTTCTTCGGCGGCGGCGGCGGCAAATGCGGCGGCGGTGCACCCCGCGGCGGCCGAGGCCTCGCTGCGCAGCTTCGCCTCGCTCGACCTGCACCGCCTCGTGCCCTCCGGGTACGCCTTCGTCTGGTGCCCCAAGGCCGCGATCCTGACCCTCACGAAGCAGATGTACGCCTGGGGGTTCGCGTACGTCGAGAACCTGACGTGGGTCCAGCTGGCGCCGTGCACCGCAATCGCCGCCGACGCGACGCCGCCGGCGACGCCGCCTCGGGACTCTTCTTCTCCTTCGAGCAACGATACTACCTCTTCTTCTCCCTACCCTCCACCGCTGGTCGCCCGCTCGCACGAGACGCTGATGATCTACCGCAGGGGCGCCGAGGACGTCGAGCTGAGGCACCAGCGGTCCCCGGACGTTGTCTTCGACGCGGCCGACGCCGGCGGCGGCGGCGCGCGCGCGGGCGGCGCCTCGGGCTGCCGCGTCGGCTTCGGGATGCCGGCCGCTGTCTACGCGACGATCGAGACGATGCTGCCCCGGGCGCGAGGCGCTATGCTGGAGCTGTGGTGTGGCGGGCGGGCCGGGAAGAGGGCCGGGTGGACCCGCGTGGTGCAGTGCTGCGAGTGAAAGGGAAAGAGGAAGAGAGGAGGGAAAGAGTGCGAGAGGTGGGGAGAGAGAGAGAGAGAGAGAGAGAGAGAGAGAGAGAGAGAGAGAGAGAGAGAGCAGAACCAAGAATAACTTTCGAAAACTGCATTGCAGTCAAGAAGCGGGATTCTTCAGCCATTTTATTTGAGGGGTAGAGAGAGAGAGAGAAAGTCTACAGAGACGGAGAGAAACAGAGGGAAACAGAAAAGAGCACGGCGTGCTCAATAACTTGAAAGAAATGCAAATCAAAGTTTTCTTCTTCAGTTTTTTTCTATATTTATTTTCAACTACCTCCCTCCGCCTCCTCCCCCACGCCCCGCGACCCTCACCGTCAGGTAGAGGTGCACCTTCCTGTCAAGCAGCTTCTCCAGCTCCTTTCGGGCAGCGATCCCTATCTCTCCGATCACGCTGCCGCCGCGCCCGACGACCATCCGCCGCACCGGCTCCCGGGAGACCAGGAGATCGTACTCGGCGACGATCGACCCGGGGTTGCCAAACTCGATGAAGAGGTTGGCGTTTTCGGCGGCCTCTGCGCCCTCGTTCGAAGAAGAAGAAGAAGAAGAAGAAGAAGAAGAAGACGAAGAAGCGGGACCCACGGCGGCGGAGGGGGGCGGAGGGGAGGTGTCGGAAAGCTCGTCGGGCGGGAAGGGAGCAGCACCGGGGACGCCGCCCGCCTTGCCTCTGCCTCCTCCGCCTCCTCCCCCGCCGCCGCCGCCCCGCACCCTGGTGCTCCTCCTCCCGTCCCCGGCCCCGCGCTCCCTCCACCCGCGCTCCACGACCTCGACGCTGTACGGAAGCTCGTCCCTGAGGCGCAAAAAAGCCTTCTCGCGGACGATCTCCGCCGCCAGGACGCGCGCGGGCCGGTCCGAGACGTCGGTCGGCAGCAGCGGCCAGGGCGCTCCGGCCCTGGCGCGCGAGGCGAGGTCGGCCGAAAGCGACCGGACGGCGCGGGAGCCCGCGCGCGTGGCCGAGAGGGCGTGGATGGCGTCGAAGAAGACGACGACGGGGAGAGGGAGAGGGGACGAGGGACGAGGCGCGGCACGAATGGGGGCTTCGTCGCTCTCGCTCCCCCCTCGTCCCTCTTTTTCTTCTTCTCCCCCCCCTGGCCAGAGGAGCTCCTCCTCATCGTCGTCGGCGGCGGCGGCGGCGGCGGCCCCGCCCGTCGCCGCCGCCCCGACCAGAGAGTCGGCGACCCGGCTCAGGGCCTCCTCCCTCCCGGAGCTCCCCCCGGGAGAAGAGATCGCGTCGACCTTGTTCAGCACCAGGATGGTCTCGCGGGGGGGCCGCCAGCCGGGCGGCGGCGAGGCGCCAAAGCCGCCGCTGGCTCTCGCCGCGGCCCCGGCCGCGACGGCGGCGGCGGCGGCCGCCGCGGCCGCCCTGGCCTCCGCGGCCTCGACGAGCCCGCCCCCTCCCCCTCTCGCTCGCGTCCTTTCGAGCTCCGCCGCCGCCCACTCCGCCACGTCCCGCGCCTCGGCGGCCCTCGCCGAGCTCGCCAGCGCCGCCGCGAGGGCGGTCACGCGCCCGTCGGGCCTGAGCGCCTGCCTCGCGGCGTCGACCACCAACAGCGCCGCGTCGCACCCCTCGCTGCTCGCCCACGCGGCCCTGATCCTCCGGGCGTGCGCCGGGCCCCGGGCCTGCCTCGCCGAGACGGCCCCCGGCGTGTCGAGCAGCAGCACCTGGGCCGAGCCGACCGTGAAGGCCCCCAGACAGGGCGTCGCCGTCGTGTTTGTCTTGGGCGAGACGGCAGAGACTTTCGCGCCCGTGAGGGCGTTGACCAGCGTCGACTTGCCGGCGTTGGGCACGCCCAGCACGGCGACGCGGAGGGTCCGCTGGCGGGACAGGGGCACGGGAGGAGGGGACGGAGAAAAGCAAGGGGAAGAGGAGGTCGAGGTTGGATTTCGACCTTCGCCGTCGTCGTCGTCGCTGCTGCTGCTGGCCGCCGACGAATGCGCCGCGAACGAGCGGCTCGTCCAGCTAGCTCTCGGCGCTTCTATTCGGCTGACAGGCAGCACACGGGAACGTGTCATTCTTCCAAAGGCGACAAGGGCAATCATGATAGTTTTTTCGCTGCGCACGTGCGCACGCGCGAGCGCGCGAGAGAGAGAGAGAGCGAGAGAGACAGGCAGATCGAATCCCAATGCCGGCGACGGCAGTTCTGAAACGAGAGGGAAGAAAGAAGGGGAAAAAACTCGGCATTTTTTTCTCTTTACAGAAACGGAAACTCCGGGCAGCCCGTGGGGCCAAACGCCCCGGCGTCCTCCGCGGCCTTCTTATAACTCTTCCTGTACGTCTTGTCGAACGATTTCCCCAATCCGTTGTGGAACTGGTGCCAGCGCTCGGCGGCGAAAAAGGGCAGCGAGGCGCTGTCGTAGACGAAGACCTTGCCGACCTCGTCGTCCTCGCTCGCCTTGCCGTCGCGGAAGTCGTTGCCTCTCCCTTCGACCAGCGTGATCGCCGACGCCAGCGCCGACTTCTCCTTCTCTTCCTCCAGGATCTTGAACAGAGGGCTCTTGGTACCTCCGGGGAGGCCCACGACGTTGCGGTACCCCGGCCCTGCGTCCTGAGGGTCCTGGCGCAGCGCAAACACCTTGCCGTCGCGGCCCTTCCGCGGCACGAACTGAGAAAAATACACCCGCGCGAACGCACGCATGGCCTTCTCCTGCTCCTCCGGAGTACTGGTACTGGTCCCGGGAGGAGCCAGGCCGACGCGGACGACCTCGGCGTGCCCTCGGCGCTCGTAGACAGACGCGTCGTTGGCGTAATAGTAGCAGACGCGGCCGTCGGGCGCCGCGCCCCTCGCGCCGCCTGCGTACCCCGTGACAGAGGTCAGCTGCTCTGGCTTCCTGCCGAGTTCCTTGGTCTCGGCCTCGACGAAATCGTGCTGGCGGCCCCAGAAGCAGCCGTTTCCGAAGTAGACAGTCGGGTAGGAAGGGGAAGCCGCCGAGGAAGAGGCGGAGACAGCGGAAGCGGCGGCAATGATGGCGGAAGCGCCGGAGGGTGCTGCTGCGGCTGCGGCTCTCGCCGGGCCAGCTGCGGCGATCGCGCTCAGGGCCCCGGAGAGCGCGAGCCCGCCGGCGGCGAGCAGGGCGGAGCGG
>Ga0315283_10005176_pt1 | contig 11481 bp, 7 predicted proteins | sample YL17G09_0_MG_FD_204541 | JGI IMG/M metagenome (GOLD analysis project Ga0315283, IMG submission 204541) | Sediment microbial communities from Yellowstone Lake, YNP, Wyoming, USA - YL17G09_0 | ecosystem: Environmental > Aquatic > Freshwater > Lake > Sediment | place: USA: Wyoming | collected...
GCCCCATCGCCCGGAGCGCAGCGAGGGTCGCCGCGGTGAGCGAGCCGGGCTCGTACCCGATCTCGTCCGGCAGGTGCTGGTGATGGAGGCGCGGGGAGTTCACGGCCCGCTGCACGCCCATGCCGAAATCGAGGACGTTGGAGAGGTTCTGGAAGACGTTGGTGATGATCGTCGAACCGCCCGGCGAGCCGAGCACGAGGCGGAGCCGGCCCTCCGGAGTGAGCACGATGGTCGGCGTCATCGCCGACAGGGGGCGCTTCCCCGGCGCTATCGCGTTGGCCTCGCCCTGCACCAGGCCGAACTGGTTCGGCGAGCCCGGCTTCGCCGAGAAGTCGTCCATTTCGTTGTTCAGCAGGAAGCCCGCCCCCGCCACCACCGCGCGGATGCCGTAGAACGAGTTGATCGTGGTCGTGAGGGCCACGGCGTTGCCGGCAGAGTCCACGATGGAGAAGTGGGTGGTGTGCGGGTTCTCCGTGGGTGTGCTCGCTCCCGGGCCGACCTCACGCGACGGCGTCGCGCGGCCTAAGGAGATCGTGGCCCGCCGCTCCGCGGCGTACTCCGGCGATGCCAGCCGCGCGAGCGGCATTGTGACGAAATCCGGGTCGCCGAGTGAGGCGTTCCGGTCGGCGTACGCGCGGCGGAAGGCCTCCACCAGGAGGTGGATGTGGCGCGGCGAGTGCCACTGCAGCTTGCCAAGATCGTAGCCCTCCAGCATCCCCGCGATCATCGCGAGGCTCACGCCACCCGAGGAGGATGGCGGCATCGAGAGCACCGTGTCGCCGCGGTACGTGAACCGGATGGGCTCGTGCCACGCCGGCTGATAGGTCGCGAGGTCCTCGCGGGTGATGATGCCGCCGCCGCGCCGCATCTCGGCGGCGAAGAGGCCGGCGGTCCGCCCGGCGTAGAAGCCGTCCCTCCCGTCGCGCTGAATGCGGCGCAACGTCTCGGCGAGGTCGCGCTGTACCAGCGTGTCGCCGGCACCGAGCACGCGGCCCGCAGGGAGGAAGATGCGCGCCGTGGCCGGGAAGTCGTTCAGTTTCGTGCCGATCATCGCCAGCGAGAGCGCCAGCCGCTCGCGGACCACGAGATGTTCCGCGAGCCGGATGGCGGGCGCCACCAGGTCGGCCCAGGGGAGGGAGCCGTAGCGGCGGTGCGCTTCCCAGAGGCCCGCCACGGTGCCCGGCACTCCGACGGCGCGATGGCCCTCGACGGAGCCGTTGGTGAGCCGGCCGTTCGCGTCGAGGTACATGTCGCGCGAAGCGGCGCGGGGAGCCCGTTCGCGGAAGTCGAGCGCGGCGGCCCGGCCGTCGGCAAGGCGGAGCAACAGAAAGCCGCCGCCGCCGATGTTCCCGGCCTCAGGGTTCACAACCGCCAGCGCGAGGGCTGTCGCCACGGCGGCATCCACCGCGTTGCCCCCCGCGCGGAGGATGCCCACGCCGACCTCGGAGGCGTAGCCGTCGGTCGAGACGACCATCGCGTGTTCCGCGCGCGCCGGGACGGTGTCGCTCGCGAAGGGCCAGTCGGCCGGGATGACGGGGGCGCGCGGCGCGCAGGCGGCGGCGCCCAGCGAGAGTGCGAGCAACGTCGCGAGACGAGGTGGAGTCACGTCTGTTCTCCTCGGTTGGAGCGGCGGGGCGATGCGGCTAGCGCCGCACCTGGGCGGCGGATGAGCCCAGCCGCCAGGATGATCGCCGCTTCGAGGCGGGCGGGGTCGCCGCCGCCGCACTGAGCGAGATCCGCGGTGCCGCCCCCCTTGGCGCCGAGTTCCTCCGCGGCTCGCTTCAGGATCGGCCGGACATCGAGCGCCACGTCCTCGGAGCGGGCGACGACGAGCGCCGCCCTGCCCGCACCAACCGCGCCGACGACGGCGACGGCGCGCGGCTCCCTTCGGACCGCCGCCGCGAGGATCTTGAGCGCCTTGGAGTCGCGCTCGGAGACGATCCGCGCGACGAGCCTGCCGTCGCCGAGCGCCTCGGCCTCCGCGAGGAGAGCCTCGGCCTCGAAGGCGGCGGCCCTCTCGCCGAGGTCGGCGTTCTCTCTCTTGAGCGCGCGCACCTCGGCGAGCGCCGCGTCGGCCCAGCCCGGCAGATCGTCGATCCCGGCGCCGGTCCTCTCGCTCAGCGTCGAGAGGATCCCCGCGAGACGCGCAGTCTCATCGAGGACGCGATTGCCCGCGAACAGTTCGACCCGCACCGCGCCGCGCACCCTCTCGATCCTGCCGAGCCGGATCGCGCCGATCCTGGCCGTGTGATCCACGTGCGATCCGCAGCAGGCGCTCTCGCCGAGGCCGTCGATCGAGACGACCCGCAGCTCGCCCTCCTCGTGGACCATCTCCAGACCGACGCGCCGCGCTCTGCCGCTCTCGAAGGCGACGCGGACCGGTCTATCCTCGCGAACGACGGCGTTGGCCTCGCGCTCGATGCGCCGGATTCTCTGCGCATCGAGATCGCCGCCTTCGAGATCAACGGTGGTGATGCGCTCGCCCAAGTGGAAGCCGACGGTGCGCGCGCCGAACGCCGCGGCGGCCAGGGCCGACACGACGTGCTGCGCCGTGTGCTGACACGCGAGATCCTCCCGCCGCGCCGCGTCCACCGCGCACCGCACGGAGCCGCCCGGCGCGTCCGCGAGGCCCTCCACGAAGTGCATGATCGCGTCGCCCTCCTCGAGGACGTCGACCACCAGGCCGCCGCCGATCGTCCCCCGATCGCTCGGCTGGCCGCCCGCTGCCGGGAAGAACGCGGTGCCATCGAGCGCCACGGCCCACGCGCCGCCGCGCTGCTCCGCGCTCAGCACCTCGGCGCCAAACTCCAGCAGCGCCGGATCGGTCCAGAACAGGCGTCTTGTCGCGATGGTCATGCACCCTTCGTCGGTCCGTCCGCTACGTGCCCTCTCGGTCGACCGGCCCGGGGGACGCGTCGTCGCCCTGGCCGAATCCGGGATTGCGCCAATCCGCGTCGCGCCTCCGAACTCGGTGCCGAGCTGAACACTCGCCTCAGCATCGGGCTGGGGCAGACGGCGGTGCTGGGTGGTCAGCCCGGAAGGGGAGAGGGCGCGCTGATCCTCGCGGTACGGCCGGAACTCGCGGCGCCGTAGCCGCTACCGGGGAAGCGCCGCCCAGACCTCGCCGAGGGGGATGGCGCACTCCGGTGCGTCGGCGCTGACGCGCCAGCGCAGTTCGTCGGTCACCAACTCGGGGACGTCGTCGCCGGGTTGCCAGACCTCGACCACGCGGCGCTCGGCGTCCACCACCCAATATGTGGCGACGGCGTTCTCCTGATAGGCGCGGCGCTTCACCACTCGATCGGCGCGTGCGCTCGAAGGCGAGAGGACCTCGACGACGAGCCAAAGAGTCTTGCAGGTGCGCCAGTCGGTCGTGATCTCCTCGGGGGTCACGACCAGGAGATCCGGCTGCACCCAGATGTCGTCGCCCCAGAAGATGTCGGCGGGGCCGGGGAAGAGGGAGCGCTCGAGTCCGAGCGGCGCAAGATAGTGCTCCAGCCGAAAGAGGAACTGCGCGACCACTCCCTGATGCACCAACCGCGGCGCGGGGGTCACGAGTAGTTCCCCGTGCACGACTTCGTAGCGGTTGCCGTCGTCGGGGAAGGCGTACACCTCCTCCACGGTGTACCGGCGGACAGCGGTCGGGATGGACATAGCCATAGGATGGGTCCTCGGCGGCCGAGTGTGCAAGGGGGTGCCATGCGCCGAAGGTGGTGCCGCCCTTCGGCCGCGTTGGTACCGAACCGCCGCGTGCCGTAGCCTCTTCGTGCGCTACCGCGCCCGCACCCCCGCCGCCCCGGCCACCCAGTGCGCCAGACGCTCGTGCAGGCCCGGCGGATAGCCCGCGGAGTTGCCAGGCCCCAGCATCAGCCCGTGCGACGCCTCGGGGATCACCCACAGCGTGAGGTCCGCTCCACGGCGAGCGAGCGAGTCGTAGGCGGCGCGGCGTCGCTGCACCTCGAGGCGCTCGTCCCGCTCGCCGAAGAGCACGAGGATCGGGATGCGCAGCCGGGCGTAGTGCTCGCGCGGGTCGACGACGAGCGTCGCGCGGTAGTTGTCCCAGTAGGGTGCATCCCTGGCCGGGAGGCTGGCGGCTACAAGCCGCCTGCGCCACGGCCGATCGGCCAGGCGCGAGGCGAGGGCCTCCAGGCTGTCCCAACCGGTGCGCTCGGTTGCATAGCGCATCAGGCGTGAGAGGAGATCCATGCCGACCGCCACCTCGGCCTCGGGCGTGCGGTCGCGGCGTAGGACGAAGGACTGCAGGTGGTCGTTGATCTGTGAGATGGGCAGCGCGGAACACACGCGGCAGACCAGGAAGCGGACGTCACGCAGCCGGGCCGCCGCCACCGGCACCACGAATCCGCTTTCGCTGTTCCCGTAGAGGCCCAGCCAGTCGGCGTCCACGCCCTGCTGGGTGCGGAGGAAGTCGAGCAGGGCCTCCACCTCCGATGTCCAGTCGGCGTACGTGAGACTGTTCCAACTCCCGGTGGAACGCCCGCTGCCACGCTTGTCGGTCACCAGCACAGCCACGCCGTGGTAGGCAAGGAGGTCTCCGACGTAGCGTGAGATGCGGCGGGTCTCCGGCCCCCATCCGGAGACCATCACGACGGCGGGATGAGGGCCCCGGCCAGGCGGGAGTACGAGCGTGCCGGCCAACCGGACGTGGCCGACAGGGATCGTCACCTCCCGCTCGACGAGCGGCGCACGCCGGCCGGCCAGACTCCTGCCGCCCTCCTCCCACGTGAGCGCAGGCGCCGGTCGCCTCGTCTCGTCGAAACGCACCCGATAGGTGATCGAGTCTCGGCGGAACCACGCGCTGCCGGCCTCGAAACCGCCGTCGGCCATCGGGTACAGCGCGCGCACGCGGCCGGAGGCGTACTCCGTCACCGACAGCACCGAGCCGCCGACCTGGTCGCGCAGGTCCAATACATGGAGGACACGTCCGTCCTCGAGCACGTAGAGGCCGGTAAGGGCGTCGGCGCGTGCGGATGAGAGGAATGTGGTGTCGGGGATCTGCGCCCAGGCGGGGGCGGCCACCACCAGCAGCCGAGCCAGGAGAAGCAGCAAGGTGCGCATGATCCACAGTACGAAGGCCGCGCGCCGCGGTTCTGGCAGGCCGCTGTCAGCCGGATGACGATTCGATGACGGTCGCGCGACGCGCCGCGGCCGCGCTGGCACGGGAAGTGAGGAGACCGCTAGGGTGCACCCTGACCCGGTCTGGACGGCGGAGGAGCATCCCAATGCCTGAACTGAACGCGATCGTCACCCAGCGGATCGATTTCGCCCCGGGTCTCATGGTCCTGCGGGTGGCACCGGACGCCTGGGAGCTGCCCCAGTTCACTCCCGGCCAGTTCTCCGTGCTCGGACTTCCGGCCTCCGCTCCCCGCAGCCCGGATTCGGATGTGGAGGATCCGGCTTCAGCTCCTGACGCCTTCATCCGCCGGGCCTACTCCATCGCCTCCGCATCCCATGAGCGGGAGTACCTGGAGTTCTACATCGTGCAGGTGCGCAGCGGCCAGCTCACGCCCCGCCTCTTCGCCCTCAACCTTGGAGATCGGGTCTGGCTCGGTCCCAAGGCCACGGGAATGTTCACCCTGGACCAGGTGCCCGTGGACCAGAACCTCGTCTTCGTCGGCACGGGCACGGGCCTGGCGCCCTACATGTCCATGATCCGCACCCACCTCGAGGCCAACGAGCCCCGCCGCTTCGCCGCCCTCCACGGCGCCCGCAACTCCTGGGACCTGGGCTACCGGACGGAGCTATTCCAGATGCAGCGTCTGGCCAGGAGCTTCGCGTACATTACCACCATCGCCGAGCCCCAGGACGAGCACGTCCCCTGGAAGGGCCAGGTGGGGTTCGTCCAGGGTCTCTGGGTCAAGGGCGAGATCGAGAAGGCCTGGAGTCTCAAGCCCCTGCCCGGCAACACCCACGTCTTCCTGTGCGGCAACCCGCTCATGGTCGACGCCATGAAAGAACTGCTCCACGCCGAGGGCTTCCAGGACCACTCCAAGGGATCCCCCGGCCAGATCCACCTGGAAGAGTACTGGTAGGGCCCTCCAGCGAGATGAACCGACGGGATGGGGAAGGCAGATACGATGACTTTCGCGGATCGTGTGATGACCTTGGCCCCCGAAGGGGCCTACTTCGTGTTCGCCAAGGCCCAGGCGCTGGAAGCCGCCGGAAGAACGATCATCCACCTGGAGATCGGCCAGCCCGATGTGCCCACATTCGGGCACATCGCCCAGGCCGGCATCGATGCCATCCAGAACGGCCACACCCGCTACACCTCCCCGGCCGGCATCCCGGCGTTGCGCCAGCTGATCGCCGAAGACGCAGGGCGGCGCCGGGGCATGCGGTTCACCCCGGCCCAGGTGGTGATCGGCCCAGGAGCCAAGCCGGCCCTGTTCTTCCCCACTCTGGCGCTGGTGCGTCCCGGCGATGAGGTGATGTACCCAGACCCGGGCTTTCCCACCTATGGAGCGATGATCGAGGTGGCGGGCGGAGCGCCGGTTCCAGTGCCGCTGCGTGAGAGCGAGGATTTCTCCTTCGACCTGGAGGCCTTCGACCAGTTGGTGAGTGAGCGCACGCGCCTGATCATCCTCAACTCGCCCAGCAATCCAACCGGAGGCGTGATGCCGCTGGCCGCGCTGGAGCACATCGCCGCGGTGGCCCGGCGTCGGGATATCTGGGTGCTCTCGGATGAGATCTATGCCCGGCTGGTGTACGAAACGCCCGCCCCGAGCATCGCCGCGCTGCCCGGGATGGCCGAGCGCACCATCATTTGCGACGGCTTCTCGAAGACCTATGCCATGACCGGCTGGCGGTTGGGCTACGGCATCATGCCCGAGGCGCTGGCTGAACGCGTCGAACTGCTGTTGACCCACTCGGTGGGCTGCACCGCCAGTTTCACCCAGGTCGCCGGGTTGGAAGCCATTCGCGGCACGCAGGAGCCGGTGGAGGCCGTGGTCCGCGAATACCGGCGCCGTCGGGACGTGCTGGTCGCCGGGCTGAACGCCATCCCCGGGGTGAGTTGCCGCACGCCGCGGGGCGCATTCTATGCTTTCCCCAACGTCAGCGCCCTGGGCAAGCCGGTCGACTGGTTGGCCGAGCACCTCCTGGAAGAGGCCGGCGTGGCCCTGTTGCCGGGCACCGCCTTCGGCAAGAACGGCGAAGGCTACCTGCGCCTGTGCTTCGCCAACTCGCTGGAGAACATCCAGGCCGCCCTGCCGCGCCTGGCACGAGCGTGGGACTACACCACCCTCCACCACGGCGCCGCCAGTACCTTGTCCGCCACGAACATCGTCTCGTCACCGGCGTAGAGCACCAGGCCTCCAAGGACGGCATTGCCGTACTCCGCCCGAAAGCTGGCGACGCCGCGCGCGTCGCGACTCGAGACGCGGCCCGACGCCTTCACTTCGATCGGCAGCAGCCGGCCGCGCCATTCGATGACGAAGTCCACTTCCTCCCCGGCGGCGGTCCGCCAGTAGAGGATCTCCGGGCGGTCCGGCGCCGCCGCGGCCCAGGCGTGCAGGTCCCCGAGCACGAGATTCTCGAGGTGCGCGCCCCGCGGCGTCGTCTCGCCCGAGAGGTGCAGCGCCAGGCCGACGTCCGACCAGTACGCCTTCGGCGCCTTGATGAGGCGCTTCGTGCGGTTGACCGCGTAGGCGGGCAGCCGAACCAGCTGATACGACGTCTCCAGCATCGCGAGGTATCGGTGCACCGTCGGCTGCGGCAGCCCGACGTCGCGGCCGAGTTCCGTCTGGTTGAGGAGCCCGCCGATCCGCAGGCAAACCGCGCGCATCAGGCGCCGGAACTCCGGCAGGGCCTGGATCGCCGACAACTGCAGGACGTCGCGCTCCAGGTAGGTGGCCGCGTACCCGGCGAACCACTCCTCGCGTGCCGCCCGCTGGCGGAGGTGCAGGGCCGGCGTTGGAAAGCCGCCGAGCCACGCCTCGGCGCGCCAATCGGCCGGTTCGGCGACCTCGCCCTCGACCCGCTCCCGCCACCGCGCGAGGGGCGTGTCGAACAGGTCGGGCCAGATTCCCGCCGCGGCCAAGCCGCGTCGCTCGCGGCGCGTCATCGGTCCCAGGGTGAAGTACACGGCGCGCCCCGCGAGCGACTCCGCCACCCGTCGCATCAACAGGAGGTTCGCCGAGCCGGTGAGGAGGAACCGGCCGGCGGCGCGCCGGCGGTCCACGTCGCGCTTGATCGCGGCGAGGAGGGCGGGGACGTGCTGCACCTCGTCCAGCGTGAGGCGCGGCGCGCGGCCCAGGAGATCGTGGGGCGCCGACTCGGCGTCGCCGCGGACATCGAGGTCGTCGAGCGTGAGGTAGAGGCGCTTCGGCGTGCGGCCCAGGCTTTGGGCGAGCGTGGTCTTCCCCGTCTGACGCGCTCCGGTGACGACAACGACGGGCGCGGTCCGGAGGGCGGCGGCGACCCGGTGGGCGAGCAGTCTGGGAAGTGGATGCCGTTCATTCATGGCGTGAATGATTATCATCCACCGCGTGAATCGGCAAGTCCGCGCAACACTATCGGGTCACGGGTTCGCTCCGGGGCCCGCTACTGCGGGACTGCCGCGGGCACGGCGGACTGTGGTAATATCCGGCGGTTCCCGCAGGCTCGCGCCGAACAGGAGTTCTCCATGCCGGATTTCCGCTATGCCGATCCCTTCGCCCTCGAAGGCGCTGACACCACCCGCTACCGGCCGCTCGGAGAAGAGCACGTCACGGTGGAGCGCGTGGGCGGCCAGGAGGTGGTCCGCGTCGCGCCGCAAGCGCTCACTCTCGTCGCCCGCGAGGCGTTCCGCGAGATCTCCTTCTTCTATCGCGAGCGGCACCTGGCGCAGGTGGCGGCCATCGTCACCGATCCCGAGGCGTCGGCCAACGACCGCGGGGTGGCCCTCGCGCTGCTCCACAACGCGGTGATCGCCGCCGAAGGCAAGCTCCCGATGTGCCAGGACACGGGCACCGCGACGATCGCCGGCAAGAAGGGCGAGCGGGTCTGGACCGGCGGGGGCGACGCCGAGCACCTCGCGCGCGGCGTCTACGAGACGTACACCAGGGAGAACCTGCGCTACTCGCAGACCGTGCCGCTGTCGATGTACGAGGAGAAGAACTCGGGCACCAACCTGCCGGCCCAGATCGACATCGCGGCGGTGGACGGCGAGCGCTACGACTTCCTGTTCGTCGCCAAGGGCGGCGGCTCGGCGAACAAGTCGTTCCTCTTCCAGGAGACCAAGGCGCTCCTCAACCCGGCGAGCCTCGAGCGATTCATGGCCGAGAAGATGCGGTCGCTCGGCACCGCGGCGTGCCCGCCCTACCACCTGGTCTTCGTCATCGGCGGCACCTCGGCCGAGGCGACGATGAAGACGGTCAAGCTCGCCAGCGCCGGCTACCTCGATCGGCTGCCGACCTCCGGCAACGAACTGGGCCGCGCCTTCCGCGATCCGGAGCTCGAGGCCAAGGCCCTGAAGTTGGCATGCCAGACCGGCATCGGCGCGCAGTTCGGCGGCAAGTACTTCGCCCTCGACGTCAGGGTGATCCGGCTGCCGCGCCACGGCGCTTCCTGCCCGGTCGGGATCGGCGTCTCCTGCTCGGCCGATCGCAATGCCCTTGGCCGGATCGACCGCCACGGCGTCTGGCTCGAGGAGTTGGAGCACGCCCCGGCGCGCTTCATCCCCGAGAAGTACCGCACCGGCGGCCACCGTCACGGGATCCCGGTGGACCTCAACCGCCCGATGGCGGAGATCGTCGCCGACCTGACGAAGCATCCGGTCTCGACACCGCTGCTGCTCAGCGGGCCGATCGTCGTCGCCCGCGACATCGCCCACGCCAAGCTGAAGGAGCGCCTCGACCGCGGCGAGGACCTGCCGCAGTACCTCAAGGACCACCCGGTCTACTACGCTGGGCCGGCCAAGACTCCGGACGGGATGCCCTCCGGCTCGTTCGGCCCCACTACCGCCGGCCGCATGGACTCCTACGTGGATCTCTTCCAGTCGCGCGGCGGCTCGCGGGTCATGATCGCGAAGGGGAACCGGAGCAAGCAGGTCACCGAGGCGTGCGCGAAGCACGGCGGGTTCTATCTGGGCTCGATCGGCGGCCCGGCGGCGCTGCTCGCCAAGGAATCAATCAGGAAGGTTGAGCTGATCGAGTACCCCGAGCTCGGCATGGAGGCGATCTACCGGATCGAGGTGGTGGACTTCCCGGCGTTCATCCTCGTGGACGACAAGGGCAACGACTTCTACGAGAAGCTCGCGCGGCCGGTTGTGGGGGGGTAGGAGCGGAGCGTCACCTGGGCGCGGCCCTCAACGGCATGGCCGCCGGTGCCTCACTCCTGCCCGCGGTCTCGACCTGCCCGCAGGGCACCGATGAGGTCTCGCAGGCCGACCACCGTGAGGGTGAAGTCGTCAATCGTCCGGGTTGAGCGTCGCTCCACGTCCTGCGCCACCAGAAACGTCTCGCCTCGCGGATAGTGACGCCGGAACACGCGCAAATTCGCGGGATCGAAGTCCCTGGCGGACCACTTGCACTCGATGGCCACCGGCGCCGCGCCGCGGCGCGCGATCACGAAGTCCACCTCGTGGCCCTGTTTGTCGCGCCAGTAGCGGATGTCCCGGCTCTGGAGGCGGGCATGCAACTCGTTCAGGACGAAGTGCTCCCATAGCGTACCCAGGTCCTCGCGCCGCAGCTCGCTCCAGCCGCGGTAGTACGCCACGAAGCCGGTATCGAATCCGTACACCTTGGGTGCCGCGAGGATCTCCGTGGCGCGGTGCGTGCTGAAGGGGCGGACCACGTGGGCCACGAAGGTGGCCTCGAGGACGCCGAGATAGTTGCTGATGGTGGTCCGGCTCACCTCGCAGTCGCGGGCGAAGCGTGTCGCCTCGAACAGCCCGCCGCTCTGTGCCAGCATCAACTCGACGAACCGCTGGAACGATTGCCGGCGTTCGAGGCGGAACAGCTCCTGGATGTCGCGGGCCCAGTAGGCGTCCATCCACTCCTGGAAATCGGCTTCCGGGAAGCCGGCGGCGAGGAAGAACGGCGGCAGACCGCCGCGCAGGAGGCGGTGCGCGAGCGATGGGTGGCCGAATGCCGCCTGGTCGGCGAGGGCCATGGGGGTGAGCCAGACTTCGCGCTTGCGCCCGGTCAGCGTGTCGCGGAACCGCGCCGAAGCAGCGAGCACCGACGAGCCGGTGGCGAGCACGCGCACGTCGCGGTAGTGGTCGGCGGCGATCTTGAGCAACTCCGAGGGATTCGGGAGCCGATGGATCTCGTCCAGCACGATGCGCCGGCCGCGAACCGACGCGAGAAAACCCTCCGGGTCCTCGAACAGCCGGCGAGTGCGCGGGCGCTCGCAGTCGAAGTACTCGACGTCCGGCAGGCTCTGGCACAGCGTCGTCTTGCCGACCCGGCGCACCCCGGGGAGCCAGACGATCGACCGCTGCTTCCAGGCCCGCTCGATCCGTTCGGTCCAGAAGGGGCGCTG
>Ga0315283_10005177_pt1 | contig 11481 bp, 12 predicted proteins | sample YL17G09_0_MG_FD_204541 | JGI IMG/M metagenome (GOLD analysis project Ga0315283, IMG submission 204541) | Sediment microbial communities from Yellowstone Lake, YNP, Wyoming, USA - YL17G09_0 | ecosystem: Environmental > Aquatic > Freshwater > Lake > Sediment | place: USA: Wyoming | collected...
GCAGCGCCATCAGGGCAAGGATGCCAGATCGACCTCGATCTGGAGTGCCCGAGAGAGCCGAGGTCTAGATTGCCCGCATCGAGAGGGGTATCCATGGACGTGCGATCGATCGAAGATGTCGAGCCCGTCATCGAGCACAACGGGACGGTGCCGGTGTGGTGGCTCGTGAAGCCGCGGGAGATGCAGGCGATCACCGAAGGAGGTCACCTCGAGCTGGTGAGCGAGTTCGAAGTCGCGGGCGGTGGGTTGGTCGATCCCCACTCGCACCCGACGCACGAGTTCTATTACGTCACCTCGGGTCGCGGCATCATGATGATCGACGGCGAAGAGCGCGAGATCAGCCAGGGCGACCTCGTACACATTCCTCCCGACATGGTGCACAGCCTTCGACCCGTCTCCGATCACGCCCCGATCCACGCGCTCGCGTTCGCCGTCGCCGTGAAGGGCGCACCTCCGATCGACTACACCACCCACTGACCGGTCTCGACGTCACGTGGCCCGCGTCCTCGTCACCCGCCGACTCCCCGACGGGGGCATCGACCCACTCGTCGCAGCCGGGCACGACGTCGTCGTCGGGCACGATGACGACAGGCCGCTCTCGCCCGACGAGCTGCACGAGGCGGTCCGCGCCGTCGATGCGGTGGTGTGCCTCCTCACCGATCGCATCGATGCCGACATCATCCGGGCCGGGAGTCCCCGGCTCAAGGTCGTCGCCAACGTTGCGGTCGGCTACGACAACATCGACGTAACGGCTGCGAGCGACGCCGGCGTCGCGGTGTGCAACACGCCGGGTGTCCTCGACGAGACCACAGCCGACCTCGCGTTCCTCTTGATCCTCGCCGCATCGCGTCTCGCTTCCGAGGCTGAGTCCGACCTGCGCAATGGCCGCTGGCCGGGCTGGGGCATCAACCAGTACCTCGGCCGCGACGTGCACGGAGCGACGCTCGGGCTCGTGGGAAACGGTCGAGTCGGTCGCGCGGTCGCGCGTCGCGCCGCCGGGTTCGACATGCACGTGCTGCACCACACCCGCACCGATACCCGACTCCCCGGATGGCGAGCCGACCTCGACCAGATGCTCGCCGAGTCCGACGTGGTCTCGCTCCACGTTCCCCTCTCCGACGCGACGCGACACCTGATCGACGCTCGCCGGCTCGGTCTCCTGCGTCCGACGGCGGTGCTCGTGAACACCTCGCGCGGTCCGATCGTCGACGAGGAAGCGCTCGCCGTGGCCCTCGAGGACGGGCGGCTCTTCGCGGCGGGTCTCGACGTCTTCGAGCGCGAGCCTGCAGTGCATCCACGCCTCCTTGCTGCTCCCCGCACGGTGCTGCTCCCCCACATTGGCTCGGCTTCGGTCGCGACCCGGACCCGGATGGCTCGCCTCGCGTGCGAAGGAGCCGTCGCCGTTCTCGCGGGCGAGCAACCGGCAAACCTCGTGAGGCGTTAGCCCTCGACCGAACGGGCGAGCACGTTCGTTGCGAGGACGGCGAGCGCCTCTGTCGACGGAGGATTGTCGCCCGTGCACACCGCGACGACGACCGTCCGTTCGCGTTGTTTGGCGATGAGGGTGCGGCCACAGGTCTTGGTGCTCGAGAATGCATTGAAGCCCTCGAGTGCGATCGCGGCGTCGCCGACACCCGGCACGTTCTGGCTCTGGCTCTGAGCCGACTCGGTGAGCCGATCGAACGCGAGTGAGCTCTCGTAGATGTCCACGGCGAGCTCGGAGGCGTCCTGGGTCTTGTCAGCCGGTCCGGTGTAGGTGCAGGTGCCGTCTTCGTCCTTGACCGTGACCGGCACGCCCAGGACTCCAGCTGCCTCGTCGGTGGTGACGACGTTGACACAATCCACACCGAGCGGGAACACGCCACACGCGGTACCGGCCGCGGCGAACGCTCGTCTCTGCCTTGACGTCGCCTGGTTGAGGTCGATGCTCTTGGTCGACGAGGCGAACTCCTTCACCGCACGCTCGAGCTCGCCCTTGTCGAGGTTGACGTCGCCCACGACCTGCTGGATGTCGGTCTCGGGCTTCAGATCGAGCTCCGACAGCTTCTGGATCTGCGCCTTCGTCAGGCCGACCCGCTCGAGCAGTCCCACCCCCCGGGCGAAGCCTCTCGCTTGACGCACGAACAGCTTGCGCAGGACGGGGTTGGTTCCGTCCGCGAGCGTCCGGGTGATCTGCTCCAGCTTCGGCGACAGGATCAGGTGGAGCGTGTCGCGAATCTCGGCTGCGGTGTCCTCGGCCTTCTTCTTGTCACCGAACCCGGCAAACGCCGAAGCGAAAGCGATGAGGTACTCGACTTGGAAGTAGTCCGCGAACGCATCGCAGGCCGCACGGGTCGGGGCGGACCCCTCGCGCGGTCCGCTTGCCGACGCTGCCGGCAGCGATGCTCCCGCGACAAGCACCGCTCCGATGGCGGTCGCGAAGGCTCGGCTCTTCCATGAAGGCATCGCGTGCTCCTCAACTCGCCGCGCGCGACGAGTTCTACGCGTGTTCGATCGGCGTTGCGTCGAGCGAGAGCAGCTCCACCGTGGTTGCACCGCCGCGGAGCTGTGCGAACATTCCGGCTTCCTTCTCGGCGCGCGCCATCCCGGCCGCGAGCACCTGCGCGAGCGCGTCACCGGGCACGACGGTCACCCCGTCGACGTCGCCGACAACCCAGTCGCCGAGCGTCACCTCGACGCCGCCAACCGTTGCCATCGCCCCGACCGAACCGGGGAGCTCCTTCGTAGCCCCGGGCAACGCCAAACCGGTCGAGAACACCGAGAAGCCGTGGGCAGCAAGTGCGGCCGCGTCGCGCACGCACCCGTCGATCACGAGACCCGTGAGACCGCGAGCCTCGGCCCCGGTGGTGAGCACTTCGCCCCAGTAGCCCAGCTCGCGTCGGGTGCCGACGTCGACCACGAGCGCATACCCGACCGGCGCACGGGCCACCGCGACGTGGATCGCCAGGTTGTCGCCCGGCGTGCACCGCACGGGAAATGCGGGCGCGGCGAGCGCGGCACCCGGCCACGCCGCCTTGATGCCCGCCCGCATCGGGCGCCCACCCGACTCGCCGAGCGTCGCCGCGCCCAGCGCCAGCAGCCTGCGCGAGGTCTCCGCGATCGTCGCACCAGGTTCGGGCATCGGGGCCTCACGGATCCGGCTGCAGGCAGCGTTGGCGGAGGGAGAGGGATTTGAACCCTCGAGGAGGTTTGCACCCCCTACTCGCTTAGCAGGCGAGCACCTTCGGCCTCTCGGTCATCCCTCCAAGAGGAGCGCAGTCTACGCCGAGCCACCCTCGACCAGATATGCGAGGCGCTCGAGCGTGGCCTCCATCCCCTTGCGGTTCTTCTCCGGGTAGCCCATCAGCTCGATCACCTTCTTGCCGCGCCCGTTCGTCCAATCGAACGACTCCCGGACGCGAGTTCCTTCGTCGACGGGCTCGAGCTCGTAGCGCCAGACGTTTCGGGCGAAGTGCTGCCACCCGATGCGGCGGCCTTCGTCGAACTCCACCACCGTGTTCTTGATCCGGTACGGCACACCAATGCGCATGTCCATCGAGAACTGCGCGCCGAGCGTCAAGCGCGTCGATCCACCATGCGCTCCCTTCACGGTGTCGGAGCCGTCGAAGCGTGAGTGCTGGGCCGGATCGGCGAGCAGGTCGAAGATCTTCTCGGGCGGCGCGTGGATCACGCGCTCGACGGACACAATGTTCGGGTTCTCGGTCATGGACAAACGGTACCGTGGGGTCGTGGATCCCGGGGAAGCGCTCGAGCGGATCGCCGACCTCCTGCAGCGGGTGCGAAACCAGCGGCCCAAGGTGCAGGCCTTTCGCCGGGCAGCCGAAGCGATCCGCGACATCCCGCCTGACGAGCTTCGGGAACTCGCCGACGCCGGCCGACTGACCGACCTTCCCGGCATCGGGGCGAGCAGCGCCACCGTGATCACCGAAGCACTCGCGGGCAAGACCCCCGCCTACCTCGAGAACCTCAGGGTCGACAACGAGCCGCCGACCGACCTCGCGGGACCCGTGCGTGCCGCACTGCGTGGCGATCTCCACCTGCACTCCGACTGGTCCGACGGTGGAGCCTCGATCGAGGCCATGGCGCGGACCGCGTCGGAGCTCGGCCACGAGTACCTCGCGCTCACCGATCACTCGCCTCTCGTCCGAGTCGCCAACGGACTCGACGCAGAGCGGCTCGGACAACAGCTCGAGACGCTCGCAACGGTGAACGAGGAGCTCGCCCCGTTCCGCGTGCTCGCGGGGATGGAGGTCGACATCCGCGACGACGGCGCGCTCGACATGGATGAAGCGCTCCTCGCCCGGCTCGACGTGGTCGTCGCGAGCGTGCACTCCAAGCTCGACATGGAGCCCGCGGCGATGACCAAGCGCATGGTCACCGCGCTCGCCAACCCGCACGTCGACATCCTCGGACACTGCACCGGACGCCTGGTCGTCGGGAAGGGCCGGGCCGAGTCGCGCTTCGATGCCGAGAGGGTCTTTGCCGCCGCGGCGCACCTCGACAAGGCGATCGAGGTGAACTCGCGTCCCGAACGGCTCGACCCGCCGCGTCGGTTGCTTCGCCTCGTCGACGAGTCGGGCGCCAAGATCTCGATTGACTCCGATGCCCACGCGACCTGGCAGCTCGGGTTCCAGTCCTACGGCTGCCACCGGGTCGCCGAGGCCGGCATCGCGGCGGACCGGATCGTGAACTCCTGGCCCGTCGACGACCTGCTCGCCTGGACCGCGGCCCATGCCGAGGCCGCGGGCTAGGAGAGCACGACCCCTTCCCAAGGTCCGAGCGCGAGCGCTTCGGCGACCTGCTCCCCGTCGCGACCACGGTTGGTGCAGATCCGCACGGTGCCGGCGACGCCGTCGAGCGTCGTCGGGGCCCCGCCGAGGTTCAGTGCCACGACCACCGACTCCCCGCGGCGCCACGCCCAGAGCGTGTCCGACACCGTGAGTTCGGTGTACGCACCATCGCGAAGATCGGTGAGCTCGCGACGCATCGCGATCAGGTCTCGGGTGAGGTGCAACGTCGAGTCGGGGTCGCCTCGCTGATCCGCGACGTTGCACGCTCCGACGTCACCGAACGGCAACCACGGCTCCACTCCGGGGTCGGTGAACCCGGCACCGTCGTCTCCGGTCCATGGCATGGGGGTGCGCGCCGCGTCCCGGTTCAGGATTGCGTGCATCGCGATGCTCACCGGATCGAGCAGCCGTTCCGGCGGCACGTCGGTGTCGGTCATCCCGAGCTCGTCGCCGTAGTAGAGGAACGCCGCGCCGCGGAGGGTGAGCAGCATCAAGAGCGCGACCCGGGTCGCGTCCGGGTTGCCCGCGGCCCAACGGGTCGCCAGCCTCGACACGTCATGGTTGCTCCCGGTCCAAACGGGGGCGCACCCCCCGGGCAGGAGCGTCTCGGTCTCCGCCACGACCGCGCTGAGTGCCGTGGCGTCGAAGTGGGTGTGGAGGAACGGGATGTTGAACGCGAGACCGAGCTCGTCGTCCTGCCCGTAGTACGGGATCACCGACTCGACGTCCCCGACGAACGTCTCACCGACGAGCAGCCGCGGCGGGTCATACGTGTCGGCGATCGCGCGCCAACGGCGGTGCACGTCGTGCACCTCGGGCCGGTTCGAGTTGTAGACCGGGACCTGCCCCCGGAGCCGGTCGAGGATGAAGTCATCATCGGTGGCCGGCGGGTTGTCGCGCAGCTCACGGTCCTTGATGATCATGTGGGCGACGTCGATGCGGAAGCCCGAGACCCCTCGATCGAACCAGTACCGCAGGATGTCGTCGAACGCTTTGCGAACGTCGTCGTTCCACCAATTGAGGTCGGGCTGGGATGCGAGGAAGTTGTGCAGGTACATCTGGGCCGACTCCCCGGCCGCCGGCATCGGATCGAGTGCCCACGCAGGGCCGGTGAAGCTGCTCGTCCAGTTGTTCGGTGGCGAGCCGTCCTGCTTCGGGTCCGCCCACACGTACCAGTCGCGGTGCTCCGAGTGGCGCGACGACCGGGCGTCGACGAACCACGGGTGCTCGATGCTCGTGTGATTCGGCACCAGGTCGAGCAGCACCTTGATGCCCCGCTGCGTCGCCTCGGCCACGAGTGCGGCGAGATCGTCTGCGGTGCCGAAGTCGGGGTGCACGCCGTGGTAGTCGGCGACGTCGTAGCCCCAATCGGCGTTGGGCGACGGGAACGTCGGTGAGAGCCACACGGCATCGATGCCGAGCCACTCGAGGTGCCCGAGATGCGCGGTGATCCCGGGCAGGTCGCCGATGCCGTCACCGTCGGTGTCGGCGAAGGACCTCGGATAGATCTGGTAGCAGACCGCGTCGTGCCACCAGTCGGTCAAGGCCGGAATCCGAACGATCGGAGATCGATGATCAGCCGCTTCAGTCTTCGGCGAGCTTGCGCGCCACCAGCGCGCCGATCACGCCGAGGCCGATCAACACGACGAGCAGGATCATCAACTTCTTCATCGCTCCGGTCCTCTCAGCAAGCTCGGGGCATTGTCGCGCATACGCGGAGGGGGTGGGATTCGAACCCACGGAGGCTTGCACCTCAGCGGTTTTCAAGACCGCGCCATTCGGCCGCTCTGGCACCCCTCCGAAGCCCGAAAGTGCGGACCCCCACGAGCGTACGCGTCAGCGCGGCCCCACTCGATCGAACCCGGTGATCGGCCGCAACACGTCGGGCACGACGAAGGCCCCGTCCTCCTGATACTGCTCCCAGAGGAACACCAGCGTCCGTCCGACCGCGCACGCGGTGCCGTTGAGTGTGTGGACGAAGCGGCTCCCACCGACGCCTTTCACCCTCGTGTCGAGGCGTCGCGCCGAGAACTCGCGATAGTTCGAGCACGACGTGAGCTCGCGATATCGACCTTCCGACGGCAGCCACACCTCGAGGTCGTACTTCTTGGCTGCCGCCGCACCGAGGTCGCCGGCCGCGATGTTGACCACCCGGTACGAGAGGCCGAGCCCGCTGACGATCGACTCCTCGATCGCGAGGATTCGCTCGTGCTCGGCGTCGGAGTCCTCGGGCACCACGTACGAGAACATCTCGACCTTGTCGAACTGGTGCACGCGGAAGATCCCCGTGGTGTCCTTGCCGTGCGTGCCGGCCTCGCGCCGGAAGCACGTGGAGATCCCGGCATAACGCGCGGGCAGCGCGTCATCGGCGAGCCGTTCACCCCGGTGCAGTGTCGAGAGCGGCACCTCGCTGGTACCGACGAGGAACAGCTCTCCTTCGTCGAGGGCGTACACCTGGTTGCGGTCGGTCGGGAAGAAGCCGGCCTCGACCATCGCCTCCTCGCGCACCAGCACCGGAGGCACGACGGGAGTGAAACCTTCTGCGACCAATCGGCCGATCACCCATTGCACGAGCGCGAGCTCGACGAGCACGGCCTCGCGCATGAGCGACGCAAAGCGCGATCCACTCGTCTCCGTCGCGTGGAGCGTCTCGACGAAGCCGAGGGCTTCCGCGAACGCCGCGTGGTCGAGCGGCGGGGGAGGCGCGGTGGAACCGACAACCCGGAGCACCTCGCCGTCGTTCTCACCACCGTCGGGCACCGATGGGTCAGCGGGGTTGGGGACCTGGAGCACGAGCTCGCGCAGGGCGGCGTCGAGTGGCGCGAGCGCGCGCTCGGCGTCCTGCAACTCGTCCTTGAGTACGCCGGCCTCGGCGAGTCTGGTCGGGCGTTCGTCGGGTGACGCCTTGCCGACCTCTTTCGAGACCGCCTTCTGGCGAGCGCGCAACGCTTCGACCGCGGTCTGCTGCGATCGTTGCGCGGCGTCCGCGACGAGCACGTCGTCGAGAAGCCCGGCGCGGACACGCTTGCGCTCGATCGCCGCGCGCATGGTCGGGTCGTCCCGCAGGCGACGGAGGTCGATCATGCGTCGGGAGGCCGGATCTGCGCGCGCAGACCTTCGACCCATTCGCTCGCACCCTTCCACGCTGCCGTCGCGACCCGCCGCCGCTCGGGCGCCGCGGCACCGGCTACCGGATACGAGCCGAGGAACTTCACCTCGGCCTGGTTGGCCAGCAGGTGCCGCAGGCAATCCGCGACGACTTCGTCGCTGATGTGTCCCTCGATGTCGATGAAGAAGCAGTATTGGCCGAGGCCGCGCTTGGTCGGACGCGACTCGAGCTTGGTGAGGTTGATCGCGCGGGCCGCGAACTCCTGGAGGATCGCGAGCAGCGAACCCGGTCGATCCTCGCGCTGAAAGCACACGATGGACGTCTTGTCGTGCCCGGTCGGCGCCGGAACGCCTCGTCCGACGACGACGAAGCGCGTCTCGTTCTCCGGATGATCCTCGATCTCGGATGCCAGGACGACGAGCCCGAACAACTCGGCGCCGCGTGCGGTCCCGATCGACGCGTGGTCGTTGCTCGGCGCTTCGGCGACTTGCTGTGCGGCGTCGGCGGTCGAGTTCGCAGCCAGCAGCTCGGCGTCGGGAAGCTGCGCCGTGAGCCAGGCGCGCGACTGGCCGAGCGGGTTGGGGTGGGAGACCACCCTGCGGACGTCGCCCAACGTCGTGCCGGGTTGAGCACAGAGGTGCAGCGAGACCGGGAGGTCGACCTCGCGTTGGATGAGCAGGTCCGTGTCGAACGCGAGCGTGTCGATCGTGACGGTGATGGTTCCCTCGATCGAGTTCTCGATCGGCACGAGTCCGAGATCCACCTCGCCGCGCTCGACCGCGGTGATCACTTCCGGAACGGTGCGCAGGGGAACGGGCTCGCCCGCAGCGAGGTCGGGCTGGGTGTGGAGCGCCTCGTCCGCGAACGTGCCGCGGGGCCCGAGGAAACCGACGCGGGTCACGAGAAGCGATGGTAGTGGGCGCACCGTGGCACTCCTCGGGTGCTTTCCTCCGTGAGCGTCGGGTCGCGCCGTGCGTCAGGCGGAGGCGATCGCGGCGCCGACGATCCCTGCTTCGTTCAGCAGCTTCGCGGGCACGATCTCGGCCTGCGTCTTCAGCAGGGGAAGGAACTTCTCCGCCTTCTTGCTGACGCCGCCGCCGATGACGATCAGGTCGGGCCAGAGGAGCGCCTCGAGGTGTCCCAAGAACTCGTTGAGCCGCTTCGCCCACTGCTTCCACGTGAGCTTGTCGCGCTCGCGCGCGATCTCCGACGCCCGACGCTCCGCGTCCTTCCCGCGAATCTTCAGGTGGCCGAGCTCGGTGTTCGGGACGAGCTCGCCGTGGTGAAAGACGGCCGACCCGATTCCGGTCCCGAGCGTCAGCATCACGACGGTGTCGGTGCGCCCCTTGGCCGCACCGAACCTCACCTCGGCCAGCCCCGCCGCGTCCGCGTCGTTCACGACGGTGACCGGCACACCGGCCACCCGCGAGAACACCTCGCCCGCGTTCGTGTCCACCCAGGACTTGTCGACGTTGGCGGCGGTGTGGACCAAACCGCGCTTGACGACTGCCGGGAAGGCAGCACCGATCGAGTCGGTCCAGTCGAAGTGCTTTGCGAGCGCAGCGACCACGCCGGCAACGGCATCGGGGGTCGCGGGCTTCGGTGTGAGGATCCGCTCGCGTGGCGTGAGGAGCGTCCCAGTCTCGAGATCGACCGGCGCCCCCTTGATCCCGGTTCCCCCGATGTCGATGCCCAGGCGGGTCGTCATGGTGGTGCTCTCCCTTGCTCCGTACCGGCGTCGTGTCCGGGCTCGACGGCGCTGAACGCGTACCTTGCGGTGGCAGCATCGTTCGCCGCACCATGGGCTATCACACGTGCAGCCGTGACGAGCGGCGCCGGCAGCGAGGGGTTGGGATGCAGCTCGGAATGATCGGCCTGGGTCGGATGGGCGCGAACCTCGTCCGGCGTCTGATGCGCGACGGACACGAGTGCGTCGCGTACGACGTGAGCGCCGACGCAGTGAAAGCCCTCGAGGCAGAAGGCGCCGGTGGCGCGACGAGGATCGAGGATTTCGTCGCCAAGCTCGAGCAGCCGCGGGCGATCTGGATCATGGTGCCCGCAGCCGTTGTCGACGCGACGCTCGCGAAGCTCGTGCCGCTGCTCGACGCAGGCGACATCGTCATCGACGGCGGGAACTCCTACTACCACGACGACATCCGCCGGGCCGGTGAGCTGGCCCCGCACGGGATCCACTACGTCGACGTCGGGACGAGCGGCGGAGTGTTCGGCCTCGAGCGCGGCTTCTGCCTCATGATCGGGGGTGAGGGCGACGTGGTGCGCCATCTCGACCCGATCTTCGCAACCATCGCGCCGGGGGTCGACAGTGCGCCCCGCACTCCAGGGAAGACCGGCGACCCCAGTCAGGCCGAGGAGGGATACCTGCACTGCGGCCCCAACGGAGCGGGGCATTTCGTCAAGATGGTCCACAACGGCATCGAGTACGGCCTCATGGCCGCGTACGCCGAGGGTCTGAACATCCTCAACCACGCGAACGCGGGGACCGAGAAACGCGACGTCGACGCGGAGACCACGCCGCTGCGGCAACCCGAGCTGTACCAGTACGACCTCGACATCCCGGCCGTGGCCGAGGTGTGGCGCCGCGGCAGCGTCGTCGCGTCGTGGCTGCTCGACCTGGCTGCCCATGCGTTCAGCGAATCGCCCGAGCTCGACGACTTCGAAGGGCGCGTCTCGGATTCCGGTGAGGGCCGCTGGACCGTGCTCGCGGCCGTCGACGAGGGCGTACCCGCGCCGGTGCTCACCTCCGCGCTCTTCGAGCGGTTCTCCTCTCGGGGGGAGGCCGACTTCGCCGATCGGATCCTCTCCGCGATGCGCAAGGAGTTCGGCGGACACGACGAGAAGAAGAGCTGAGGTACCCGTGAACGCACCACCCGTCTCGGACGCACTCGTCTTCTTCGGCATGACCGGAGACCTCGCGCACAAGAAGATCTTCCCGGCGCTGTATGAGATGACCAAGCGTGGCGAGCTGAGGGTCCCCGTGGTCGGCGTCGCGTCGAACGACTGGTCGAGAGAGCAGCTGCTCGATCGCGCCCGCGATGGCATCGAGAAGTTCGGTGGCGGCGTCGACGACGAGCAGGCGTTCACGAAGCTCGCCGACTCCATGTCGTACGTCGACGGTGACTACAACGACCTCGGCACCTTCGAGCAGCTCTTCAAGGCGCTCGGTGGCGCGAAACGCCCGGCGCACTACCTGGCCATCCCGCCGAGCCTGTTCCCCACCGTGGTGGAGAACCTCGGGAAGTCCGGCTGCGCGAAGGACGCTCGCGTGATCATCGAGAAGCCGTTCGGCCGCGACCTCGCGTCGGCCCAGGAGCTCAACCGCGTGCTGCATACCGTGTTCCCCGAGTCGAGCATCTTCCGGATCGACCACTACCTGGGCAAGGAAGCGATCCAGAACATCCTCTACTTCCGCTTCGCCAACTCCTTCCTCGAGCCGATCTGGAACCGCAACTACGTCCGCCAGGTTCAGATCACCATGGCCGAGGACTTCGGGGTCGAGGGTCGCGGTGCCTTCTACGAGGAGGTGGGCACGCTGCGCGACGTCGTGCAGAACCACCTCATGCA
>Ga0315283_10005178_pt1 | contig 11481 bp, 5 predicted proteins | sample YL17G09_0_MG_FD_204541 | JGI IMG/M metagenome (GOLD analysis project Ga0315283, IMG submission 204541) | Sediment microbial communities from Yellowstone Lake, YNP, Wyoming, USA - YL17G09_0 | ecosystem: Environmental > Aquatic > Freshwater > Lake > Sediment | place: USA: Wyoming | collected...
TAACTGTCAGCAACGCAATAATAAGTGCAAGCAGACCGGCAGAAGCAAAAATCCAGAAGCGTATTTCTGTCCTGTATGCAAAACCCTGAAGCCATTTATACATTGAATACCATGCAACAGGAGTGGCCACAATGAAAGCAATAACTACCAGTTTTATCAGGTCTATATTAAGAAGGGCCATCACTTCTGCCGACCTGGCACCATTTATTTTCCGGATACCGATTTCTTTAGTCCGACGCTGGCTCGAAAAAAGAGACATTGTAAAAATTCCAAGGCAGCATATGATAATAGCACACCCTGCAAACAGGGAGAAAGTCCTTTGAAACCGGAGTTCCGACAGATACATGTTCCCGACTGCCTGGTCAAAAAAACTTATTTCAACCGGGAAAGATGGTGAAAGTTGTGCAGCAGTTGTCTTCAAATCCTGAATAACACTGTTCAACGATCTTAGGGTTTCTGTCCGGAGTTTTATAAGGCAATATGAAGCGTATGACTCATTTCTTATAACGAGAGGCACTATGGGCTGACTGACAGACTGGAAATGGAAATCTTTTATTACTCCGATGATCTCAAAAGTACGCTTCCCCATTGTGAACCTTGTTCCCAGCGGATCAGTGAGTGTATGCTCATGAAGAAATGTTTCGTTAACCAAAACTTTCTCCTTGTCTGTAGAAAAATCTTCATTATAAAAACGACCAGAAACCAGACTTAATCCGGTAATATCAAAAAACGCAGCATCGGCACTGAATGTATCAAAACTCAGTTGTTTCTTTTCACCATTGAGGTCCACTTCAACTCCCCATTGTGAAATATCTTTGCCAGGGTAATATTGAGAAAAGGAAACTTTCTTTACTGCCGGTTTTTCAATCAGGAGCTGTTTGAGTACATCTTTTTTCTCATTCAGCTGGGGTGTAAGTTTTATCCCGATAATATTTTCCTGGTTCAAACCCAGATTTGTGCACCCGAACCTGACCTGTTTTTGAACCAGTAAAGTAAATGCAATCAATACAATGGCTATGGTAAACTGGAAAGTGACAAGAACACCTCGATAAGAGAAATTTGATGTGTCAGCCTTTAATTTATTTTTCAGATTATCAATGGCTTTTGAGTAAGATATCTTCAAAGCCGGAACTACACTAAAAATACAGCTTAAAATGATAATGCCTGCCAGTGATGCCATGATAAAGTAAGGAGAAGAAGTCAGTTCCGGATTATAATATATTCCTGTATATCTGCATATAAATGGATTGATAGTATTCACTAAATTGAATGCAATAAACAGAGCAGCAAGGAAGAAAACAAAAGATTCAAAAAGAACACTAAAAAGTATCCCTGACTGCCTGGCACCAATAATCTTCCTGACACCGGTTTGTTTGATTTTTTCCAGCCATTGCGAAGATGATATATTGATGAAGTTGACCAGGGCAATAATCAATACAAGGACAGCTACCATTACAAGTATCATAACTTTTCTTTTATCACCGCTTACCAGGTAGTCATTTCCAAAAAGCATGAATTTTGAAAAGTAGACCTTATTCAATGGAACCAGTTTTGCGGATTCATACTCTTTTTGGAAATCTGTGGGGATTATGCTCAGAATAGTCTTTTCTGTACCAACAGGATCTGTCTCCTTATTTAAAAGTAGAAAGGTCTGAAAATCACACCATCCCCATTCTGTGAACTCCCCGCCTTCACCCTGAATAATTTTCTGGGTGGACATAGAGGAGACTGCACTGAATGAAAGACACGAATTGGCAACAGGTTCTTTTATTATTGCTCTTACAGTGAGTTCTTTACTATTGTTTAATTTGAGAATTTTCCCAATAGCCTTATCAGGGCCGAATAGTTTTTCCGCCAGTGTTTCCGTAAGGACTATTGTCATAGGTTCTTTCATTGCCGGCAGAGGGTCTCCCTCAAGAACATTGAAAGTAAAAAGTTCGAAAAAATCTTCGTCAGCAAACAACAGGTCAGATGTTACAGGTTCCCTGTTTTCAGCCTGAAATACCGGAGCTTCCCATGTGCCTGCAATTCTGACACAAGATTCAACTCCGGGAACTTTCATATCGATATTGTCTTTGAGGATTCCTGGTGTATAAATCCGGTCCTCTGATGGCAAGTACAGATAGACATTATCACCGTTCTTATTAAAATTATCGGTTGTAAGTTCGCTGTAACAGTAAGCTGACAAAAAAATCACCAGAGTCAGGCTTATAGTCAATCCAAGCAAATTAACCAGATTTGTGACAGGATTCCGGGTTAAATTTCTAAATATCGTTTTAAATAGATTATTCATACCTTAACGCTTCAACCGGATTCCTCGTTGCAGCCCTCCAGCTTTGTATGATCACCGTAAATAGAGCTATTCCCAGAGCAATAATTCCACCCAGTGCAAATATCCACCAGCTGAGTTCTGTTTTGTAAGCAAAATTTTCAAGCCACCTATGCATACCAAACCATGCAATTGGCAAGGCAATTACGAAAGCAATAATAACCCATTTTATGAAATCTTTATTGAGCATGTTAAGTATTTCGGATACCTTCGCTCCATTAACTTTCCGGATACCGATTTCTTTGGTGCGGCGCTCAATCAGAAAAACAGATAACCCTACCATACCCAGAATAGCTATAGAAATAGCAACTATCATAAAATAGCTGAATATTGTTCTCATTTTTCCTTCTGACTTATAAAGTATGTTATACCGATCGTTTAAGTATTCAAAGGAAAAAGGATAGTCAGATGTATTATAATCCTGCCAGGTTTTTTCAATAAAAGCAAGTGTCTTCTTCATTTTGAATGGTGTAATACGTATTGATACAAGGTCAAAATCAGATGGATCATAATACATTATTATCGGACTTATCCGGTTGTGCAACGATTCATAGTTAAAATCTTTTACTACGCCGATTACATTTCCTTTCCAGCCTCCATATTCTATTGTCCGGCCCGTTGCTTCTTCAGGAGATTTCCAGCCGATTTTTTTTACTGCCGTTTCATTAATGATATATCCAAAGTCAGCAGCAATATTCTCATAAAAATTTCTGCCGGCGGCAAGATTAATTTTATAAGTTGGAATAAAATGCCCGTCAATCCTTACATTGGCTAATCTGAAGCCCAATGGAGTAACATTGCCTTCGGAGACTATTTTTGCATCATTGGAATCCATTAGTCCGTCGGATGGTACCCGTTTGGATGCGGAAACATTCAGAACGTCAGGATTTTGAGTTAGTTGCTGCCTGAATGCATCCAGTTTATCTATTAATTGCGGAGTTGCCGGTAACAAAATGATATTTTCCTTGTCGAGACCTAAATCTTTGTTATTAATGTAGTTCAATTGCCTGGATACTACTAAAAATGAGATAATCAAGACTATAGAAACAATGAATTGAAATACTACGAGAGCGTTGCGAAAAAATGTCTTTCGGATTTTGAAATTTTCTGCTGTATCTGCCAATCCTGGTCTGAACGATGATAAGATAAGTACCGGATAGATCCCGGAGAATAATCCGGTCAATACGGATAAAACAATAAATCCAGCTATCAGGTTTATATTTTCTCCTATCTTGAATTCAAGAGAGTTATCCGAAATTTTTATAAACCCTGAAACAATCGAAACAAGATATATAGCAACTAACAATGCAATAAAACAAAACAATACCGATTCAGCAAGTAACTGGAAGGTCAATTTTTTTTGTGAAGCTCCGATTATCTTTCTGATCTTTATTTCCTTCAGTCGTTTGAAATACAATGCGGCATTTAAATTCATGTAGTTAATACTGCCTATAATCAGTATCAATAGCGCGATTGAGATTAAAATATAAATATATGAACGGCTCCCATACCAATTGAAATGTATGTCTGTTAATCGTTCTAATCTGATTTTGGTCGAATTTGAGCCATAATCATAATATTTATCAATGAACAGATCCAATTTGTTATCAAAGCCAGATGCTAAATGTGGAATCAGGGCAAAAGTTTCATAATCATTGTTGTACCAGTTTTCTAATTTGCCTTTGCCAAAATATGATTCATAAGTGCTGAAGGATACAAAGAAATCGGGATTAAAATGACTGTTTCCCTTCCATTTTTTAAATACACCTGTGATCTGTAATGAGTATTGTTTCCCATTTTCATCTTTAAACTCCAGATTTTTACCAGTAACATCGTATTCCTGAAAATATTTATAAGCGGCATCATCGGATATAATTGCTGTGAATGGTTCAGTGAGTAAATTTTTGTCAGTAGGTAACCCTTCGAAATCGAAAATATTTAGCACGTCAGGTTCTGCTAAACATACATTGTTTTCAACCATTTTTTGGCCAGCTGATGAGAAAACCATATCCATAAAATATACCCTGGCGATATTTTGAATTTCGGGGAATTCTTTTTTTAGCAAGGGGGCTATTACAGGAGCTATAAAAGGTAAATGGAGGTTCTCTGCACCATTTGAATCATAAAAATATCTGTGAACACGATAAATATTCCTGCTGTTTCTATGAAATCTGTCATAGCTAAGTTCGTTTTTTGTCCAAAGGGCTATGAAAATTACGCACACAAAGCCTAAAACCAATCCCCACAGGTTAATTGCGGTAATAAGGGAATTTCTTTTAGCATTTCTGATTATGGATGTGAAAAACTGGTTCATTTTAGTTGATCTTTATATTGCTTCAATTACTATTTATGTCCTGGCATCTCCATCCCGATACTTATTCTTTGCACCGGTAATTACTCAAATCTGAGAGCATCAAGACTGATACTTCTCCCGGTGTTTCGGCTCTCCTCACTATTCGTATCGGAGAGCCTCAACAGGATTTCTCATGGCTGCCCTCAAACTGTGCCAGCTGATGGTTAATAATGCAATTATTATTGCTGACAAGCCTGCTAATACAAATATCCACCAGCTGAGCTCTGTTTTGTATGCAAAACGCTTAAGCCAGACTGTCATTATATATATTGATACCGGAACTGAAACTACAATAGCGATAGCAATCCATCTGATAAAATCTATATTAAGAAGATAGAGAACTTCAAATACAGAGGATCCGCTTACCTTCCTAATCCCTATCTCTTTGGTCCTTTTAGAGATGCTGATAAGAGCTATACCGAACAATCCCATCATAGAGAGCACAGTTGCCAGAAGGGAAAATGCTCCGATAAGATTAGCGTGATTCCTTTCCCGGCTGTAAAAGTCAGTAACCTGATCGGTAAGATAACTGACCTCAAAGATCTCATCTGGTGAAATCTGATTATAGAGTTCCTTTAGTCTCTTAATAATAGCTGCATCATTTGTCCTGTCCGTTTTTATTGCGACCAGTCCCATCCTGTCAGGATTCTGCTGAAGAATAACCATCGGTTCTATTAAAGTATGGAGTGAATGGGCATTGAAATCTCTGACAATCCCCCTTATGTTGAATCCGAGGAATATATCTCCCGCTTTGAGATTATGTTTTAAGGCGCTCGATTCATTTATCAAAACGCCGCTGTTGGGGCCGAGTTCTCCGAATGATTCCCCCTCTTTTACCTCAATACCAAGTAATTCTGTCATACCTTCACCCATTATCAACCCGTCAAACCTCACCTTTTCACCCTCCGTAGTTGCTAAATTTACCGGCAGGTAGTTTCCGAATGGAGGAATATACGATCCGCCTGCAGTTCTGATAACTCCGGGTATCTTTTCAAGTTCATCACAAATAGAAGAAAAGCTCTTCTTGAGCTCATCTGTATTAAGGTCACTGACAAGTATGTCCTGAGGATTTATCCCTTTATATCCCGAGATTGAGTATCTGATCTGTTTAGATACTGTTAATGCACCAGCAACAAGGATCATGTATATGCTGAAATGAAATATAAGGAAGGAGTACGCCCATCTGCCTCGTTGGGAATTGGTGGAGCTTTTTCCTGAAAGAAGCTGGATTGCCGGGATCCTTGAAAAATTATAACCAATCAGCAGACCTGATATTGTACCTGTAAATAAAATTACCAGCACGATAAGCAACCACATGACTGGACTATGAAAAACCTCATTGCTAAGTGTCTTATTAAGTGTGTTGTTGATAAAGGTTATTCCTAAATCAATGATGAATCCTGCTGGTATCAGACTCAGAATTGCAACAAGGTTCGATTCCAGTATTATCTGGTTTCTGAGCGTTTTTCGCGATGCCCCGAATGCTTTCCTGGTTCCAAGCTCCCGAAGTCTGAATGAAGTTCCTGCCCGTGTGAGAAGAATATAATTTATGACTGAGATTAATAATATAAGAAGTGATATTGCCTCATAATACTTGAGTTCATTTGCATTCCCGGTCCTGAGAAACGGAACGGCTCCGATTTCCCCTGATTTAAGATATATATCGCTTACCGGCTGAAAAGAGTACTTCAGATCCTTAATCGCTTCATTATTAATAAGTTCTTTGTATTTTTCCATTTTTCCTGACAATGCCTCCTTCCTGGTATTTTTGTCAAGCAACACAAAGGAAAGAAATTCATTGTACCTCCAGTCGAGACCGGATAAACTGTCATTCCCGTAAATACCTAACGATCGCTGAAACTGACCAAACATCTTTTCTGATAAATCAGTATTCGCAATAAAATCGGGGTAAAGTGTCGAACTCGACGGGAAATCATTATAAACGCCTGTTACAACCAGGTCCAGAAAGCTGTCATTTAGTTTAACAGGTATTACCTCCCCAAGGGGTGAAAGAGTTCCGAAATATTTCATGGCACTCTTTTCCGAAATTGCGACTTCGTTTATTGCATCGGCTGGCATACCAGATATCAGTTTAATGCCAATAATTCTATAGATGGAGGGGTCAGAAAATCCAAAATTCTGATCTCTCACAACCTCATTCCTCTTATTGCGCAGCTGAATGTTATTTGTCTGATAAAATCTGAAGAAATCCTTTACCTCCGGGAATTCTCTTTTCATCTCTTCCGCTAAAGGATAATTTGTGATACCCGAGTTTCCAAGAACTATCCTGAATAAATTACTGTGGTCGGGAATAAACCTGTTAAATGAGGTCTCATGAAGTATCAGAGCCAGCAATAGTATAATGCATCCCAAACCAATACCTAAACCCATTATGCTTATAACCGACTGAACATTGTTGCGGATGATACTTCTTAGTGCTGTTTTAAAATTTGAGTATATCATGATGAAAACTAATTTTAATTTCTTACTGCTATTATAGTGCCACAATTGTAAATATCAGATATACAGTTTTATGAACATAAAGTAATTTTATTAAAGTAAAAATATTATACGATTATACGTAAAAAATATTTACATATCGTTGATTTTATGTTTTATATCGGGTACATTTGATACTTGTACTTTTGGATGTTGTCGAAAAAGTCAAAATCCAAAAAAATAGTTTTATGAAACCCACATGGGAATGAGTTCTTGAAATAAAGACAAATGCATATTCAGAAAGGAAATATTTTAATTGTTGATGACAACAAAAGTATCCTAAGCACGCTTGAAATCCTTCTTTCTCCCGTATTTCAGACTGTAACCACACTTTCAAATCCAAACCAGATATCATCAGAATTATCTCAAAAGGATTACAACCTGGTAATTCTCGACATGAATTTCCAGTCAGGAGTGAATACAGGTAATGAAGGGATATACTGGCTTGGACGAATCATGGAATCGAATCCTGAAGTGTCGGTTGTGATGATCACTGCGTATGGTGATATAGATATAGCTGTCAAAGCATTGAAAGCCGGGGCCTCTGATTTTATCCTTAAACCATGGGACAATGAAAAACTGCTGGCAACCCTAAAACTTACGGTACAGCTTAACCTTTCAAAAAGAGAGGTAAAGCAGCTTAAGGAAAGAGAGACAGAACTGAAGAAAGAGATCAACCGCGACAAGAAATATATAGTAGGCTCCTCTCCACAGCTTATAAAGGTTTTGAATATTGTAAGAAAAGTAGCCAGAACCGATGCAAATGTGCTTATTACAGGAGAAAACGGTACCGGGAAGGAACTTGTGGCCCATGAGATTCACCGCCTGTCAGCAAGATCAAAAGAGGTGCTTGTGACTGTGGATGTAGGATCTTTAACCGAGACACTTTTTGAAAGCGAACTATTTGGTCATGTAAAAGGCTCATTTACAGATGCCCATGAAAACAGGCAAGGTAAGTTTGAAATAGCAAACAAAGGCACTTTCTTTCTGGATGAGATCGGCAACCTCTCTTTTCACCTTCAGGCAAAGCTTCTTTCCGCAATAGAAAACCGGCAGATTACTCCAATCGGATCAAATAGAACTGTTTCAACGGATATCCGACTTATTTGTGCAACGAACAGGAACCTTGAAAAAATGGTTGCAGAGGGACTATTCAGGGAGGACCTTCTGTACAGGATAAATACTATCCAGATAGAAATACCACCTCTCCGGGAAAGGGGGAATGATATTATAATTCTGGCTGAATTCTTTCTGAAGAAATATACATATAAGTATAAAAAGCCTGACATTAAAATCAACCGCCAGTCGGTTGATAAACTTCTCAGTTATGCCTGGCCGGGTAATATCCGTGAACTTCAGCATACTATTGAAAAGTCTGTAATCTTAAGTGAGTCAGCTGTTTTAAGACCTGAAGATCTTTATCTGAAACCGGCTTCTTCATTCGCTGACATCAATTCATTCTCAACTCTGGAAGAAATGGAAAAACAAATGATTGAGAGAGCCATTGAAAACAATAATGGTAACTTTACAGCTGCTGCCGGGCAGCTCGGAATAACCCGCCAAACCTTGTATAACAGGCTGAAATACCGGAAAGATGATAAGTAGAAACCTATATATCAACTTATTGATTAGAGTCCTGCTTATTGTGATCCTCTCTTTCCTGCTTGGCTATTTAATTTCTTCCGGCAAGTCTTTTCAGATTTCACTGATCACCCTTTTTGCCTTAACAATAATGGTTATCAGTCTTATAGCATTTCTGAATGTTACAAATAGAAAGATCAGATATTTTTTTGACTCAGTCAGGAATGATGATTCCAACCTCACTTTCCCACTGGAGGAAAAAAACACTACTGTACGCGAGATCTATAAGAGCATGAACAGGATAAACGAGCAGATACAGAAATTAAAAATAGAGAACAGGAATCAGGAACAATACTTCCGTATATTAATCGAGCATTTGGCAATAGGCATAATTACTTATAACCGCAATGGATTCATTCTGCATTCAAACTCCCTGGCAAAAAAACTTCTTCAGACCGAGGTTCTTACTCATATCAACCAGATCCGGAGGATTAATGAAAAACTGTTCCAAAAGATAAGCAGCATTAAGCCTTCTGAAAGGAGACTTGTCCCGATTCAGACCGAAAGGGGTGAAATACAACTGTCGCTGAAAGCCACATCATTCAGGACAAATAATGATGAGCTTGTGATCCTGTCAATACAGGATATCAAAAGTGAACTTGATGAAAAAGAGGTTGAATCGTGGATGAAACTGATAAGGATCCTGATGCATGAAATAATGAATTCGATTACTCCGATAACATCTCTTTCAGAAAGCCTGTCGCAGATATATTCAGACGAAGGACAGCCTGTAAAGCCTGAAAAGATTAGCCCGAAAGTGATCACCACAACACTTCAGGGATTAAATGTGATAAAGGATCAGGGTAAAGGACTTATGGCCTTCGTTGAATCGTACAGAAAGCTTACCAGGATACCAGAGCCGGATAAGCAGCTATTCAAAATATCTGAACTGTTTGAAAGGTTGCGGATTCTTTATGATTCACAGGAAAGAAGTGACAGAGTTGAGTTATCTTTTTCTCTGAAGGATGCTGATCTTGAAATTTTTGCCGATCAGAATCTTATTTCCCAGGTTCTGATAAACCTTGTTAAGAATGCCCTTGAAGCCGTTGCGAATGTTCCCGGTGGTAAAATAATAGTTAGTGCAGACGCAGGATCTGATCTTCATCCTGAGATTTGTGTTACGGATAACGGGCCGGGAATCCCTGCAGAGAACCTTGATGAGATATTCGTGCCATTTTTTACGACAAGGCAAAGCGGTTCAGGTATCGGTCTCAGCATTTCTAGACAGATAATGAGAGTCCATGGAGGAAATCTTAAGGTAATGTCGGTACCTGGAAAGGAGACAATATTCTGCCTCAGTTTCTAGTCATATTTTATTGCCTTTACAGGAGTGATCCTGCTTATCAGTTGTGATGGTACAAGGAGCATAAGAATAATTGCTGCCATAGTTCCTGCATTAAGAAGCAGTATGTGCGACAGCTCAAGATTTATTGGCACGGTTTTAATGTAATATGAGCTTGGATCGAGAGATATCAGACCCGTTTTAAACTGTATGAATGCCAATCCTATTCCGATTACATTTCCCCAGAACAATCCCTTGGCAATGAGATAGGCAGCCTGGTACAGGAACACTTTCCGGATTATTGAATTATCAGAGCCCAGAGCTTTGAAAACACCTATCATATTGGTCTTCTCGAGAATAAGTATAAGCAGACCTGAAATCATATTAAAACCTGCAACCAGAAGCATAAGGGTGATAATAATTATGACATTCATGTCCTGAAAATTAAGCCAGTCGAAGATCTGCGGGTATCTTACCCTGATATTCGTTACTTTGAACCTTGTTTCATTTTCCAGGAGCCTGTATCCTATAAGGTCCCTCACTGCCTCTGTTATTGCATCGAGCCTGTCAAAGTTGTCAATGAATATTTCAAATCCGCTTACCTGGTCATCATTCCATCCGTTCAGCCGCCTGATATGTCCAATGTCGCAAAAGACATACATTTTATCAAATTCTTCAAGGCTGGTCTCATAAATCCCGCTGATTGTAAACTTGCGGCTCCTCGGCGGATCCTGTACAAAGTACATAGCAAAGGAGTCACCTCTGTTCAGCTTTAACATGTCGGATATCTTTTTTGATATAATGACTTCATTGGTGCGGACGGAGTCAGTGACAGTGAACACTGATCCGTCAACAATACTACTTCTGAAGAATTCCCAGTCAAAGTCACTGTCTACACCTTTAAGAACAACTCCCTGAATTGCATCTTCGGTTTTAATTATGCCCGCTTTGGTGGCGAAAACCTGAATATGCCTTATCCCCGGCATCTCTCTGATCTTTGGAATAAACGTCTCCGTATCGCTGACAGGTATTGTTTCGAGGGAAAGGTTTGAGTCAAAATGCTGGATCTGGATATTTGATCCGAAACCTACAATCTTATCTCTGATCTGCTGTTTGAATCCTGTAAGGATGGCGACAGCAAGTATCATAACCGCCAGACCCATTGCGATACCTATTATTGCAATAACATTTACGGGCCGGGAGAAAGATGTGCCTTCACGCCTTCCTTTTATGAGCCTCTGGGCTATGAAATATGGTAAGTTCATTTAAATAAATAATCGTTCAAAAGTAATAAATTCTCTGTGTCTCTTTGTGCCTTCTCTGTGTTTCTCAGTGTTAGTTTTTATTTTCTTTTTGTTACACAGAGTGACACAGAGT
>Ga0315283_10005180_pt1 | contig 11479 bp, 9 predicted proteins | sample YL17G09_0_MG_FD_204541 | JGI IMG/M metagenome (GOLD analysis project Ga0315283, IMG submission 204541) | Sediment microbial communities from Yellowstone Lake, YNP, Wyoming, USA - YL17G09_0 | ecosystem: Environmental > Aquatic > Freshwater > Lake > Sediment | place: USA: Wyoming | collected...
GTCGTCCACGGTCTACTCGAGTGGGAGCCCTCGTCGTGAGCGGGCCGCAGACGATCGTCGTCACTGGGGCGACTCGCGGAATCGGCCTTGGGCTCGCCCGAGAGCTGCTCGCGCGCGGTAGCCGCGTGGTGATCTGCGGACGATCCCAGGAATCCGTCGACAAGGCACTTGCCACGCTCGGTGCAGGTGAGCGTGCCACCGGAATCCCCGCGGATGTCTCGCGCCGCGACGACGTCCAGCGAGTGTGGGATCACGCCATCGCGACCTATGGACGTGTCGACCAGTGGGTCAACAACGCCGGAATGAGTGTGATTCGCAAGCCCCTGGACCAGGTTCCGGTGGACGCGGCGACCGCCATCGTCCATACGAATCTGCTGGGTGTCATCAACGGCACTGCGGTCTCGATGACCGGCATGAAGAAGCAGGGTGCCGGTGTCATCTGGAACATGGAGGGCTTCGGCTCCAACGGGATGAAGGCGAAGAATCTCGCTTTGTACGGCGCGACCAAGCGAGCGGTCACGTACTTCACCGAGTCCCTGGCCAAGGACACCAAGGATTCACCGGTCTCGGTCTGCTTCCTCTCGCCGGGAATCGTCCTGACGGACTTGCTCGTCGATGACTACGAGGGCCAACCCGCGGAGTTGGAGAAGGCCAAGAAGTTCTTCAACATTCTCGGTGATCGGGTTGAGACCGTCACTCCCTTCCTTGCCGCGGGGATTCTTGAGCCGCACAAGAGCGGTGACCGAGTGGCGTGGCTCACGCGCGGGAAAGCCGGTTCCCGATTCTTCGAAGCATTCGTGCTACGCAAGAAGCGGGACATCTTCGCCGAGGGCTAAGACCGACAGAATCCGACCAGCAGGGAGCGTTCCAATGTCCGGCGAGGTGGACTACACAGTCTCCTTGGCGTTGGTGGACTTCCTCCCGGTGGTCCTGACGGGCATTGGCACGGTGTACTTGGCGCGCGCTGCCGGCCGTCGGCTGCCGAGCGTCTTCGTGTGGGGCCTGACGGGCGCGGTGCTCATCGTCACCGGTGGCGCATGCAAGGCGGTCTGGAAGCTGATCATCGCGTCGACGACCAACGATGTCACCTGGCTCGACGACCTCCTCTTCGTGTTCCTGATGCCCGGCTTCGCGCTGCTCGCCTGGGCCTTGATGGGCGGGTTACGGCAAGCTCACGTGCGGCGGTGGCCCTACGTCATCGGAGTCATTGCCCTGGCGGTGGTCGCGGCCTTCCTGCGCAAGCCCTTCCCGCTCACCCTGGGCACTGCAGTCTTCCTGGTCATCGCGACGGTGGCCGCTGCGGTGTTGGCTCACCGGCTAGGGGACGACATCGCGGTTGGTGCCTTCATTCTTCAACTGGTTCTGGTACCTCTGCTGGTCTTCCTCGGATCGCCGCGTATCACGCAGTCGATCGGGCAGCAGTGGCTTGAGGAGATAACCAACGCCGTCGCGCAAGGTGCCCTGGCGTTCGGCGCAATTCGACTGTTCGGAAAGTGCGCGCATGCTGCGCAGGATTCTCAACTCCAGGAGGTGTGACCATGGCAGATCAATTGGCGTGGCGGAAGAAGTTCGGGGTTCTTGCCCCAAGCACGAACTCCATCGTCGAACCGGACTTCAACCGGATGGGCGTTCCAGGGGTGACGCCATTGTTCGCCCGCATCCATATCACGGACCCGGACCTGTCATCCCCCGAGCAAATGGAGAAGCTGCGCGTCCAACTCGACCATGAGATCGACTCGGCGATCGATCGGGTGTGTACGGCTGAAGTCGACTACATGGTGATGGGCATGTCTGCCGAAACCTTCTGGGACGGCAAAGCCGGCAACGACGGCTTCAAGCGTCGGATCAAGGATCGTTCGGGTGGGTTGGATGTTGCGACGGGGGCGGAGGCTTGTGAGCGGGTCCTGCACAAGTTCGGTGTCGAGACCATCGGTGTCGTCACGCCGTACCAGGTCAACGGTGACGAGCAGGTGATCAAGTACTTCAACGAATTGGGCTTTGACGTCAAACACTTGATCGGTCTGAAGCGCCCCACGGCCGTGTCGATCGCGCACACCACCGAGGACCAGTTGCGCGAGGCGCTGCTCGAACTGGATCGCGCCGAGCCCGATGCCCTTGTTCAGGTCGGCACGAACTTGTCGATGCTTCGACTGGCTGCTGAAGCCGAACGCTGGCTGCACAAGCCGGTCATCGCGATCAATGCGGCAACCTGGTGGATGGCCCTGCGCGACAACGGGATCAACGACAAGCTTTACGGCTTCGGTCGCATGTTCGAGGAGTTCTAAGTCCGACCTCGCGGCGACTCGATTCAGCCGAAGCGGCCGGAGATGTAGTCCTCGGTGGCCTTTTCGGTCGGGGTCGTGAAGATCGTCCGAGTCGGTCCACTTTCGACCAAGCGGCCGGGCTGACCGGGGGCGGAGAGATTGAAGAACGCCGTCGTGTCACTCACTCGGGCGGCTTGCTGCATGTTGTGGGTCACGATGACGATCGTGTAGCTCTCCTTGAGTGACTCGATGAGATCCTCGATCGCCAAAGTGCTGATGGGATCAAGTGCGGAGCAGGGCTCGTCCATCAACAACACCTGTGGTTGTACGGCAATTGCGCGCGCAATGCAGAGTCGCTGTTGTTGACCACCGGATAGCCCGGCCCCCGGGCGTGACAGGCGGTCTTTCACCTCAGCCCACAGGTTGGAACTCCGGAGTGACTGCTCGACGACGTCGTCGAGTTCGCTCTTGCGGCGCCGCCGACCATCCAACTTGAGACCGGCGGCCACGTTCTCGTAGACCGACATGGTGGGGAACGGGTTCGGTCGCTGGAAGACCATTCCGATCGTGCGACGTACATTCACCGGATCAATCGAGTCCGCGTAGATGTCTTCGCCGTCCAAGAGAACCTTGCCATCGACCCAGGCGCCCGGAATGACCTCATGCATGCGGTTCAGAGTCCGCAAGACGGTCGACTTGCCACATCCAGACGGGCCGATGAAGGCGGTCACCGACCGCGGTTCGACGGACAGCGTCACACCGTCTACCGCCAGAAAGTCGCGGTAGTAGGCACGGAGGTCGCTGATGTCGATGCGCTTGGCCATGGAGTGTCCTGATCGGAGGGGTGCGGCGGAGGGGACGGACGGGACGACCGGGACGGACGGGACGGCGGTCCTGTCGGTCGGAGCTGACAGATCGAGGCTCATCAGTGGACTCCCATCCCGCGCCGTCCGGTGAACCACCAGGACACAAGTCGAGCGGTCGCGTACAACACAGTGACGAAGAGGATCAATACGAGCGCGCCACCCCACGCCCGAGCCAACGAAGCGGCCGTACCGGAGGTGATCTGGTCCCAGACGAACGTGGGGATCGACGCCTGCGGGCCCTCGACCGGATTCGTGTTCACACTCTGGGTGAGAAACGTGGTCAGCAGGAGGGGGGCCGTCTCCCCTGTGACACGAGCAACCGCGAGCATCGCTCCAGTAATGATGCCCGCCAGTGCACTCGGGAGGACGACTTTGGTGATGGTTCGCCACTTGGGGATGCCCAGGGCGTAGGACGCCTCACGCAGGTCATTCGGGACCACACGCAGCATCTCCTCGGTGGTTCGAGAGACGACCGGCAACATCAGGATCGCCAGGGCAAACGATGCAGCGAGTCCTGATCTCGGCAATCCCAGGGTCAACACCAGACCGGTGAAGATGAAGAGCCCAGCGACGATCGAAGGCACGCCCACCATGACGTCGACGAAGAAGCTGATCGCAGTGGCGGCGCGCCCGCGGCCATACTCGACCAAGTAGATCGCGGTAAGAACTCCGATCGGGACCGCAACCAGGCTCGCGAGTGCGACTTGTTCGATGGTGCCGATCAGGGCGTGGAAGAGACCGCCGCCGGTCGAGCGCGCGCTCACGTTCCTCATCGAATTGGTCAGAAAAGCCAGGTTGAGTACGGCCAGACCACGTTCGAGCACCGTCCAGAGCACCGACACGAGCGGCACGAGGGCGCAGACGAGTGCTGTGGTGATGAGGGTCGTGGCGAACCGATCCGTAGCGTGGCGCCGCCCTTCGAGTCTCAGGCTCCACCCGATGTAGATCACGACGAATGCGATGGCGGCGACCACGGCGGTACCGGCCACACCGTCAATGCCGGTGAACACCGAACTCGCGAGTGCGATGACCACAGCGATGACCACAGATGCGCCGAGAGCCCAACGAGGCTGGCGCCTGCCCTGCAAGACGCTGGGGGGAGGCGACATCACGAGAGGCGCAATGTCGACGCTCACCGTGTCCCCTCCTTCGTGCGACGTCTTTGAACGATCAGGCGAGCAACCATGTTCACGGCCAAGGTGATCAGGAACAGCACCAATCCGGAAGCGACCAAGGCCGGGATTCCATTGGTCCCGGCCTCATTCCACTTCAGCGCGATGTTGGCTGCGAAGGTGTTGCCCCCGGGCTCGGTGATGCGCCAATTGATCTCAAAGAGCGCCGACAAGATGATCGCGACCGCGATGGTCTCACCCAATGCGCGACCGAGCCCGAGAATCGCCGCCGAAATGATGCCGGGACGGCCGAAGGGCAGGACGACCATTCGCATGGTCTCCCACTTCGTCGCTCCAACGGCGAGCGCGGCTTCGACGTCCATTCGGGGGGTTTGCACGAGCACTTCGCGCGACACCGACGACACGGTCGGCAAGATCATGATCGCAAGGACGACGCCGGCCAGCAGCATGCTCTTCGTGTAGATGCCGGTGGTGTTCTGAAGGATGGGGATGAACCCGAGATAGTCGTTCAGCCATTTGAAGAGCCCGCCCGTGTTGGGCATGAGAACGGCGAGGCCCCAAAGGCCGAAGATGATCGAGGGCACGGCCGCCAACAGGTCCACGACGAAGCCCAGTGACTTGCCGATCCTCGGCGTTGCATAGTGGGAGACGTAGAGCGCGACGGCGACGCCGACCGGAACGGCCAGGAGCAGTGCCAGTCCCGCTGTCATCAAAGTGCCGAAGAGCAGGGCCGCGATGCCGAAGATCGGTGGGGTTTGATCGGGCAACCACGACGTCGTGGTGAAGAAGCTCCCTGAGTTGTTGTTCAGAGCAGGCACAGCGCGCCAGACCAGGAACACTGCGATCGCACCCATGATCGTGACCATGAAGAGGCCCGCGCTCAGGGTCAGCCCGCGGAAGACTCGGTCGCCCAGGCTTTCGCCGCTGGACGTGGACGCAGCCCGAGACCCACGTGCGACGAGATCGCCATGTGTGGTCACGAATTCATCCGATGCGAGAGTTGGTGAGTTAGCTACGTGGTGGCCGCTCCCGGCGGAACGACCACCACGTAATGCACTAGGCCAGGTTGGCGACGGCTTCCTTCACCTTGGTCGAGACCAAGCCGGTCACCGGCACGTAACCCAGGTCGATCAAGATCGCCTGCGCCGACTCCCCGGCCGTGTAGGTCAGGAAGCTCTTGGTCAGCGCAGCCTGGTCGGCCGGGAGCCCCTTGGTGCAGGTGATTTCGTACGTGACGAGCACGATCGGGTATGCGTCCGGCTTGGTGATCGTGTAGTCGAGCTTGAGCGCAAGATCACTGGCCGTACCCGTGATAGTGGCGGCCGCGATGGTGTTGGCCGCGTTCTGCGACGTCGCTTCGACCGCTCCGCCGCCGTTGTCGACCTTGGCGGTCGACAACTTCGCGTCTTGTGCGAAGGACAACTCGATGTATCCGATGGAGTTCGGGGTAGATGTGAGCGACGCGGTCACACCGTCGTTGCCCTTGGAACCCTGACCACCGGAAGCAGGCCAGTCCTTGCCCGTTTCGTAGGGCCAGTCAGCCGCAGCTGTCGCCTTGAGGTACTTGGAGAAGTTGTCCGTCGTGCCGGACGAGTCACTGCGGTGGAATGACGCAATGGTTTGGTCCGGAAGCGTCGCTCCTGCGTTGAGGTCGGCGATCGCCTTGTCGTTCCACTTGGTGATCTTGTTGTTGAAGATCTGCGCAATGACCTTTGGCGTGAGGGTGAGACTGCTCAGTCCCTGGACGTTGTAGGCCATGGTGATCGCGCCGCCGACCATCGGAATATCGATGGCCGTGCCCGGTGCGCATCGCGCATCGGCAGCCGGGCGGTTTTCGGCCTTGAGCGCAGAGTCAGAACCCGCGAAGGACGTCTGCTTGTTGGTGAAGTCGGTGATTCCAGCGCCAGAGCCGTTGGCCTGGTAGTCGATCGTGGCCCCCGTGCATGCCTTCTGGTAGGCGTTGATCCACTCGCCGATCGCGTTCTTCTGGGCGGTGGATCCGGATGCCTTGATCGACCCGCTCACGCAGCTGATGTTGGCGGTCGAGGATCCTGAGGGAGATGAGGCGTTGTTACTCGAACCACATGCGCTCAGTGTGAGCACAGTCGCTACTCCTAGAGCCGCGAACCGTGCTGTGTGGGTGAAATGCACCCTGGGCCTCCTTGGAGGTCGCTTCGTTGTACGGATGTGTTGACGTACTTGAAGGTAGGAGCGCGCGGTTCACGAAAGCCCCGTCCCAGGTGAACAGAGGGTGAACGGTGGTGGGCGGATCGTCGACGATCGCGCCGGCCAGGGGCGGTGAGGTCAGAACCTCAGCCGGTTCACGGATCGGACCTGCCAGGGCGCCGTCGGGCTCCGGTGCAAGACCCACGCCTGCCCGGGCGACAACTTCTTCGAGAACGTGGCAAAGGCGGATTCCTGGGAACTGTCGAGATCTTCGGCGAGGACTTCGAGGTTTGGCCGATGGGTGCAGACCACGATCGCGTTGGGTGACTCGAATGCGTCGCCGAACGCGGACCGACGCTCGTGCGCGGAAGCCGTAACGGCCTGCTCACTCCAGCGAGGGTCCAGTACGAGCGGCACGCCGATGTGTTGGCTCAGCGGAAGAACGGTGTCCTGGCAGCGCCGGCTCGGGGACGAGCGAATGTCCGAGATCGCGAAGAGTGCAAGCACGACAGCCGCATTGTCGGCTTGCGCCTGGCCGACGGGACTGAGGGGACGTGCGTCGTCTGATTCCGTCCAGTCGCTACGCGCAAAGGCCTTGCCGTGGCGCAAGATTACGAGTGGGCGGGTGGGGCCGACAGCAAGGGCCTCCGCCACCGTGTCGGCGTCATCGGGGTAGGTCAGCAAATCGCGCGCGCCGTCGAGGTCGAGCCACCGCAATTCGTCGGCCTCGGGATTGGGTATGAACTCACCCCCGGCCGATCTGGCTCGCCAATAGGAGACTGACTTGGGAATCCCGTCCTCTTCGTAGGTCTGCCGGGAGAGCCCGGCCTCGAGGATGACAGTGAAGCCAGTCTCTTCGCGAGTTTCGCGTACGGCGGTCACGGCGTCGTGCTCGTCAGGATCGTTCTTGCCCTTGGGCAGGGACCAGTCGTCGCGATGCGGCCGGTGGATGACCGCTACCTCGGCACCGTGCGTGCCCGCACGGACCAGCACAACTCCCGCTGCTCGAATGATTTCGTCCGACCCCGTGTCGATCGTCCCGCCGCCAGCCACGGCGGTTCCTCAGTCGCCTGCGTCGGGTCGACGGCTCTTGGATCTGATGAGGAGTGTCTGCAGGTCGTCGAGCGGTTGACCTTGGGCATCCTGGTGGACCCGGATCCACCGGCCGTCACTCTCCAGGTGCCAGGACGCGGTCGTCGGAGCGAATGCTCGCTCGAACACCCGGTCGATTTCGTCGATGTGATCGGGCTGGGTGAGACGGACCAGCGTCTCGACCCGGCGATCGAGATTGCGGTGCATGAGGTCAGCAGAACCGATCCACGTCTCGGTGTCTCCGCCACCCTGGAATTCGTAGACGCGGGAGTGCTCGAGGAAGCGGCCCAGGATGCTACGCACGCGGATCGTCTCGGACAGATTGGGCACACCCGGACGCACGGCGCAGATACCGCGAACGAAGATGTCGATCGGTACGCCCTCCCCGGACGCGTGGTAGAGCGCTTCGATGATCGCCTCGTCGACGATCGAGTTGCACTTGATGCGGATTCCCGAGGGTCGGCCGCTCTTCAGATGCCGCACCTCAGCGTTGATTCGATCGACCAGCGAGGTGCGAATCGAGTGCGGTGCCACGATCAGGCGTTGGTAGTCGGTGTTCATCGAGTAGCCCGAAAGCTGATTGAAGAGGTTGGCGACGTCCTCACCGACGACGGGGTCAGTCGTGAGGATTCCCAAGTCTTCGTACAAGCGCGCCGTCTTGGGGTGGTAGTTGCCGGTGCCGACGTGGACGTAGCGACGTAGCCGCCCGCCATCGTCCCTCACCACCATGGACAACTTGCAGTGCGTCTTGAGTCCGACAAGGCCGTAGACCACGTGCACGCCCGCTTGCTCGAGCGCGCGGGCCCAACTGATGTTGGCTTGCTCATCGAAGCGCGCCTTGAGCTCGACAACGGCCAGCACTTGCTTCCCGGCGTCAGCCGCGTCGATGAGTGCGTCGACGATGGGTGAGTCTCCACTGGTTCGATAGAGCGTTTGCTTGATCGCGAGAACGCGTGGATCCGCGGCGGCTTGCTCCAGGAAGCGTTGGACGCTCGTGGAGAACGAATCGTAGGGGTGGTGGAGCAGGACCTCGCGCTGGCGCATGGCCGAGATCACGTCAGGTGGGGATGAGGTTTCGACTTCGGCGAGATCGCGGTGTGTCGTCGGGACGAAGGGCGGGTACTTGAGTCCCTCTCGGGCCAAGTCGGCAATCACTGACAGGCCGCGCAAGTCCAACGGTCCGGGCAACCCAATGACTTCGCCTTCGGTGATTCCTAGTTCGCGAACGAGCAGATCACGCACGTGCGGGTCGATGGAGTTCTCCACCTCGAGTCGCACGGGCGGACCGAACCGCCGACGCATCAACTCGCGTTCAAGCGCTTGGAGGAGGTTTTCGGCGTCGTCCTCCTCGACCTCCAGATCCTCGTTGCGGGTCACGCGGAAGGCGTGATGCTGAACGATCTGCATTCCGGGGAAGAGCTCGCTCAGGTGCGCGGCGATGATGTCTTCGAGGGGGACGAACTTGTCGTTGCCGACTGAGAGGAAGCGGGGCAACAGCGGCGGAACCTTGACTCGAGCGAAGAGTTCGGCCCCCGTCGACGGATTCCCGACGACGACGGCGAGGTTGAGTGACAAGCCGGAGATGTACGGAAATGGGTGCGCCGGGTCGACTGCCAGGGGCGTAAGTACCGGATAGACGTGCTCGTCGAAGAGCACCTTCAGTGACTTGCGTTCGGCTTCGTCGAGAGCGTCCCAGCGCAGGATCTCGATGCCTTCTTGGTCGAGTGCCGGAAGCACAGTCGTAGCGAAACACTGGGCGTGCCGATTCATGAGTATGCTGCTGCGTTCCCAGATGCGTTCGAGCACTTCGCGTGGCATGAGGCCTGATGCCGCCCGGCGCGCGATGCCAGTGGCGATGCGCCGCTTGAGCCCGGCGACCCGCACCATGAAGAACTCGTCGAGGTTGCTCGCGAAGATCTCGAGGAAACGGACGCGTTCGAGGAGCGGGATGTCGGTGTCCTCGGCCAACTCGAGAACTCGCTCGTTGAACGCCAGCCAGGACAGCTCGCGATCCAGGAAGAGCGCATCAGGGATCGGCAGCGTCGAGGACGCAGGCGACGGGGGAATCGTGGTGTGGGCCGAAGGGGGAAGCGCTTCCTCAACCGTCATGGCCCAAGGGTCCCACGGATGTGTCTGATTTGCGCAGGATCGATCATCGCTCGGGTGTTCCAATGATGACTTCGCTGGGGCTGTGAGACGGGCCGCTAGTTGGCTAGCGCTGATACTGCACGTCAGTGTCCCAGCGGCTGAAGCCGAGGCTTTCGTAGAGCCGGATGGCCCGGATGTTGGTCGCGTCGACGTAGAGCATGGTGGCCGACAGGCCGAGATTGCGCAGATGGTGAAGGCCGGCCACGGTCAGTCCGCGACCCAGTCCGGTCCCCCTCCACGTCGGGTCGACACCGACGACGTACACCTCCCCGACAGGCTCATGTGCGTGCAGGTGTTCGCGCTGATGCCCGGCGTCACGACCGTCGTGGTGATCATGGTGGTGACCGTCGCGACCGTGGTCCTCCGCGGCATTCGACTCGCTTCCGTGAACCTTGGTCCAGTGGAAACCGATCATGGCACCGTTCTGTGGATCGTCGGGCCGATCGACGTAGGCCAGGAGGAAACCACTCGGGTCGAACCAGGCCTCGTTCATGCGCTGGTGCAGGTCCGCTGCGGTCCAGCCCCCTTGGTCGGCGAGATCGACGAAGGCACGGGCATTGAGCGCAAGGAATTCGGCTTCGTCGTCGCCGGGGACGAATGAACGCAACGAGACGCCTTCGGGGAGGTCCACCCGGGGCAGAGCCGAATACAGCGATCGTCGCATTTGCCACAAGACTCGTGACACCGTGAAACCCATCGAGCGTGCGAGCGAACCCGCAGCGGCATACTCACCGTGGGCCCACAGCCGAAGCCGACCGTCAGGTGACTCTGACATCGCATGCGAGACCATCGCCGCACCGATACCGCGACGGCGATGATTCGGATGCACCGCGAGTTCGGCCGACGAACCGGCGACGGAGTCGGTGACGTCCAGGTGCAGGTAGCCCACAACCAAGTCGGTGCCATGTTCGTCGCGCCACCACACGAGCACGTGACGCACGTCGTAGTCACCTCCGTAACGGAGGTGCAACATGACGTGTTCGTCCAGCGGGCGTACGCCGTCAGCTTCGGTGACGGCCTCGACCATCAGCCCGACTGCAGCAACCTCCATGGGTTCGAGGTGAGTGCTGACCTCGATACGCAGATCTGGTGGCAGGGCGGCCGGCGCAGTCATCGGAGGGTAATCACCACGGTCAAGGTGCGTTGACTGCGGAGAGTTCGTCGGCACGCGGCGGCGCCACGAACCGGTATCCGACGTTGCGAACCGTCCCGATCAAGGATTCGTGTTCGACCCCGAGTTTGGCGCGCAACCGGCGAACGTGAACGTCGACCGTTCGGGTACCCCCGAAGTAGTCGTAGCCCCATACTTCTTGGAGTAGTTGAGCTCGCGTGAACACCCGGCCTGGATGTTGGGCGAGGTACTTCAACAGTTCGAACTCCTTGAACGTGAGGTCGATGACTTCGCCACGGAGTCTGACGGTGTACGTCGCCTCATCGATGGAGAGTTCACCATTGCGAATCTCGTCCGGTGCGCCATCTCCGGCAGCCTCGCGCAGTCGTTCGCGCGCAAGTCGGATCCGCGCATCTACTTCTGCGGGACCCGCGATGTCGAGAATCACGTCATCGACGCCCCACTCGGAGCTGACGGCGGCCAAGCCGCCTTCGGTCAGGACGAGCAACACCGGACAGTCGACCCCGGTGGTCCGAATCAGTCGGCACAATCCGCGTACTCCAGGCAGATCACGACGTCCGTCCACGAGGAGGACATCGGCATGAGGCGCTTCGAGCAGGGCGGTTGCTTCCGGCGGGAGTATGCGCACCCGGTGCTGGAGGAGACCCAGAGCAGGCAGAACCTCTGAGGACGCGCCGG
>Ga0315283_10005182_pt1 | contig 11477 bp, 8 predicted proteins | sample YL17G09_0_MG_FD_204541 | JGI IMG/M metagenome (GOLD analysis project Ga0315283, IMG submission 204541) | Sediment microbial communities from Yellowstone Lake, YNP, Wyoming, USA - YL17G09_0 | ecosystem: Environmental > Aquatic > Freshwater > Lake > Sediment | place: USA: Wyoming | collected...
TTTTACATCACGAGCCCAACGACAGACAACAGAAGTCTTCTACGGGGCTATAATGGTCGCATCCGAGGAGGGCTTCATGCTATGTCCGTTGTCGCGCCGTCGGTTTCTGTCGCATTCCGGATCGATACTTGGAGGCTCCGTACTGGGCGGGGCTTTTTCGAACGTCGGGTTCGCCGACCGCCGCCCGGGGGATTACATCATCGTTGAGGGGCACCGGGATATCTGGGAACTCAGCGACCGCTTCAGGCTGCCCGACAAGAGCCAGCACTCTCCTGTGCGCGACTTCCTTGTGCCGCGGCTCATCGATGCGGGGGTGAGCATCGTCATCATGCCGGCCGGCGGCGATTCGCTCGAGGAGCGGGACGGGCGCGACAACATGTTCGAGGGCTCCATGCGGGTGCTCGACATGTTGTTGTGCGAAATCCAAAAGACAGGCGGGCGCGCCTCGATCATTCGGACGAAGGCCGACCTTCCCGAACGGCCCAATGCCGGAAAGGTGCAGTTCTTCCTCGATCTCGAAGGCGGGGGATCGATCCAGATCGATCCCGAGCCCGGGTATCACCCCGACCGTCGTCTCGCATTGTTGCGGCAGTTCTTTCGCCTTGGCGTAAGGGGAATGCAGCTGACACACAACGGGCGCAACATGCTCGCCGACGGTGTGGGCGGCGGCAAGATGGGCGGGCGTCTTTCGGATTTCGGAGTCGAGGTGATCCGCGAAATGAACCGCCTCGGCATGATGATCGGCGTGTCGCATCTCTCGGCGAACGGAATTCTTCATGCTGCGGAAGTCACGAAGCAGCCGATCGTCTCCACGCATCAGAATATACAGCCTTTCCTGAAGACGCCGCTCGAGCTCACCGAACCGGAGGTGAAGGCGATTGCCTCAACCGGAGGAATCATCGGGCTCCGCTATATTGAAGAGGTCACCCCGTACGAGCTGATTGTCGATGAGGTCGAATCCCTGGCCAGGTCCGTTGGAGTCGAGCACATCGGTATCGGATGGCTGGGGCACGACAAAGGCCACCCGGCCGTGGGTCACGTGCCAGGCTACACGAAGGGCGAGTTTTCAGGCGTGGAGGCGCAGAGCATGTACGAGCACTGGGACAGTCTTATCCGGATGCTGCGGGAGCGCGGGTTTACCGAAGAGCAGATCGGGCTTGTTCTCGGCGGCAACTTCATTCGGATCTGGAAGCAGATCCTTCCAGCCGCCGGTGAGTAGGCCGGCTTCCTGCTCGCCACTGATCACTGACCGCATTTGGGGGAGGAGCGCAATGAGAATTGTCGTAAAACAGACGGCGGAAGAGGTCGACTTGACCGCGGCCCAGGAGGTTGCAAAGCAACTGTTGTTGCGTCCGGAGAGCGTGCTCGGGCTCTCGACCGGCAACACGGTGGTGGGCTTGCACCGGGCATTGGTAAAACTGCACCGCGAGTGCGGGATAAGTTTTGCCCGGGCAGTAACGTTCAACGTCGACGAGTACGCCGGCGTTGCGCCCGGCCACCCTGGGAGCTGCAGGCTTCGGATTTTCGAGCAACTCCTTGACTGTGTCGACATTCGGAGCGAGAAATGCCATCTCCCCGACGGCGAGGCTGAGGATTTCGAGCGGGAGGCCCGGGCTTATGAACAGCGGATTGAGCAGGCAGGCGGAATCGATCTGCAGATTCTCGGGATCGGCACGAACGGGCACATAGGCTTCAACGAGCCGGGGACGCCCTTCGAGAGCGGCGCGCATGTGGCCGTCATTTCAGGACGCAGTCTCTCGGACAAGGCCGAGTTCTACAGAAAGACCGGGTTTGCGCCGCAGAAGGCGATCACGCTCGGGATCCGGAACATCATGAGGGCGAGAAGAATCCTTCTCGTCGCGAAAGGTGCCGCCAAAACGGAGATCATGGAAAAGACGCTGTTCGGACCGGTGACGCCCGACGTCCCAGCATCGGTGCTGCAACTCCATCCTGACACTATCGTGCTTCTGGACAGCGCGGCGGCCGGCGCCGGCATAAGGAGCAATGGACATCAGTAGCCGTGGGCCGCTCTTTCTCAGCCTTTTCCACCGCTCCAGTTCCCACCCTACGACGCTTCATGTCGGTTCGGCTTGGTGAATTGATGTGGCCACACTCACCTGATGGCAGCTCCCCCTGCCGGCCCAAGCAGGGAACTGCGATCGATCTCGACGGATCGAGACCCTCCACAGGCTGTTTCCGGGCCTCGCATCACGCCCCACTCCATCAGTTGCCGCCCGGCTTCGGTCCTCCGAGCAATCGGGCGAAATCGGGCAGCAGCGTGTACTTGTCAAGCCACGTCGTGTACATCATGCCGGTCGAGCCTTGTGTCTTCTGCATGACTTCAATCCAGGCCGGCACGTCCTCGAGGTTGTCGGTGTCGTAGTAGGCGGCGCCGAGCGTCCTGAATCCCAGCCCCGAGAAATGTCCGAAACTCGCCGGGCGGACCTCCCGTCCCCAGACCGCGATAACCAGGTCCTTGGGGATGTGGTTCCAGGAACCTTCAAAATCTCCGTTGACCAGGTAGTAGGGGTTTTTGCTGCCGTTGTGGTGAGGGTCCAGCATGTCGGACCAGACGGCAATTTCCGCTTTCGGGTTGGTCTCCCGGATCATCGCGACCTGGCGGGTGAGGCAATCGCCAAAGATCTGCCCCATCGTAAGACCCCTCTTGACGCATGCCTCGCAGCTTCCGCCGGCGCGGATTTCATCCATGGAGAGCAGGTAGGTACTCGGCCGGAGGTGCTCGTGGAGGGCACGAACCTGGGCGCGCCAGTATTCGTAGATCTCCGGTTCGGACATGCAAACCGAGACTTGGCTCTGGTAGACGGCCGCGCTGTGGTACCAGCTGATTCGCAGCCGTTCGCCTTCCTTGATTCGGGTGCTTTGGGTGAGGAGGATCTGCGGGGCCTCATGATCGAACCGATGATTCAGCTTCGGGTCCTCGATCCGATGAAAATCGGAGCCCTCCTGGTAGACCATACCGTTCGTCTCTCCGCGGACCGACACGGGAGTGCCAGGCCGCCTCAGGATATTCACCGGGCCGGTTTCCACAACTTCGATGTCGTCGAGCCAGAATTCCCCTGTATGTGAGGTCTCGTTTCCAACGGAAATCTCCACCTTGCTGCAGCCCCAACTGTTGAATCCCACCGCGAACTGCATCCAGTCGGACTGAACCGGTATCCCGGGATCGTGGAACTGCAGTTTCCTCCCGTCGTCCGTTGCTTTGACCTCGAACCGGATATGTCCCAAGCTGAAATCCCTCGGCTTCTCCAGGGCCGCAGTGCGGATCCAACCGCGCAGCACATAGCAGCGGTAGGGATGGACTGCGATCTGCTGCCGGACGTATCCCGGGTCTTCCGCAGATCGTCTTCTGCAATCGAATCGAAGGGAACGCTTTCCGCTGTGACGAACCGCCGAATCAACCGACAGCGTCCCACCCAGTTTCCCGTCCAGGGCGAATCCCGAAGGCGCACCCCCCGAAATCTCTTCGAATCCCCCGTTGAGCCGGGTCGGGACCGGATCTTCAATCAATTCCGCCCGCTTGCCCCCCGCAACGAAAAGAGCGTCGCGAACGGGCATGCCGGCTGCCAGATTAGGATTCTGGTCAAGGCCGTCTCCGTAGCCGGCGGTCATGAAAATCGGAATCAACTCGACACCCAGACGGGAGAGGCCTTCCTGTACCTGCTTCAGACGTCCGAGATAGGCGGGATCCTTCAGCGAGGTTTGGTTATATCCGCCGCTGAGCACCATGCCGTTCATTCCCCCTGCGGATGCCTGGCGTGCGATCTCGATCAATTCCGAGACATGCTTCTGCTCCTGAAGAGAGCGACTGGTATAAACCCAGCGGTGAGGGCCGATGCCGGGACTCCGGACCGCGGCGGTTTGAGCAAGTCCCGCGGGAGAATGGTCTCCCGCCGTGGTCGACGAGAGGCCAACCATTCCGATGATCAGTGCCAGAAATCCGAATGCTGTGTTCCTCACGTGGTCATCCTCCTTTCGGTACCGGTTCAAAGCAAGTTTGCGAGGGCCCCCATCGACCAGACCGGGCCAGGGGCGACCGTCAACCGCCGCACGCCCCAATGCCATCTCGCTTCCGAAGCCAGCCGGATTCTGATCGGGGGCTTCCGGTCGATTTCGCCCTGTCCCGTGCAACAGGTTCCGGAAGGCAGGCGCTCGCAACCGGGATTGTAGGCCAGAACGGGCTGCAGTACCTGGAATTTTCACGAACGTTCCCCGCCAGCCTGGCGGGGGGTGCGTGCGACCCTCGAAGGTCAGCCGCGCTTGAGGGCGAGCTCAAGCCGGAGGCCACCGCTTTTCTGCAAGTGTGCGATAACCTCGAAGAGATTTCGCGCCTGGGGATTGCCTCTCGGGCCAAGCATTCGCATGAGGCTCTTTGCCGGTTTGTGTGTGAGGCCGCTCAGCTTTTCAAAGCCGATAGTTGCGTTAATATAGTTTCGCAAAATGGCCTTGCCGGTATCAAGTTCTCCGGAGAGAAGACACTCGACCCCCTCGCGCAGAAGCTCATCCCGGAAAGCCGGATCCTTCTCAATGCGGCACTGTATGGTCTTCTTAAAATCGCGCGTTAAAGGCATGGCTATGTCTCCTCTGCTATACGCTCCTTGTAGTCGTTCCAACATTCCTGTGCGGCCAAAATATCTTTGGTCTGGCGTTTCTTTGTACCGCCGCCGAGCAGAATGACGATCGTGTCTCCGTCCTTCCCGAAGTACACGCGATATCAGGGACCGAAGTCGATCCGGGATTCATGGACCCCGGCTCCAACACCCCTGGTATTCGCAAAGTTACCCTCCTCGATCCTGACGAGGGCGGTCGTGACCTTTGCCGCAGCCGGGGCGTTCAGCCCTGCAAACCACTTCCCGAACGGGCTTCGTCCTGATGGATCAAGGTATTCCCTGATCGCAACCATGAACAATGGTAACTCATGTGTTACCATTTGACAAGGGAGGAGGCGGGTCATTTTTAGCGAGCGCCGAAGGTTTCCACATCCACGATTTCCGGCGCACCACTGTCCGTCGGCTGGAACAGGCAGGAGTATCACGCTCGGCAGCGATGGAACTCGCGGGTCACAAAACGGAGAGTGTCCGCCACCGATACGCGATCGTTTCCGAGAGCGACCTCGAAGAAGCGGCGCGGCGGCTGGATGCCTTGGAGGGCAATATAGGCCAGGCGGTTCGTCCGCTTGACAACACGAAATCCAGCCGATAATTTTATCGAGTTGGCGGTGGAGTCCGCCAGGGAGCGCCCGCTCCCAAACCGTCCTCGCAGACCAATGGCTCCTGCCTTGTCGACTCGCCCGAGAAGGAGGGGTTATGGATATCTACACGGGGATGGTGCTTGCCGCTCTGATTTTCCTTGCCAGTCTGGTTTCCGTAGAGTTGGGCATTTCTGCCGCAATTATCGAGATTACCCTCGGAGTGGCTGCTGGCAATTTTCTTCACCTCCAGCAGCTCGATTGGGTCAAGTACGTCGCCAGTTTTGGGGGCATCCTGCTGACATTTCTTGCTGGCGCAGAAGTCGATCGGAAGGTCATGCGCGAGAAAGCCAAGGAGAGCTTCCTCATCGGCAGTATCTCCTTCCTGGCCCCCTTTCTCGGCACCATGTTCGTCTGCCGCTATTTTCTACACTGGGACTGGGCTGCTGCCAAACTAGCGGGCGTCGCGCTGAGCACGACATCGCTGGCCGTGGTCTACGCGGTGCTCGTTGAAACAGGCCTCACGCATACGGAAATCGGCAAGATCATCATGGCCGCTACCTTTGTGACTGACTTCGGCACGGCACTCGGCCTCTCGCTCCTGTTTATCGCACCCAACATCAACACGGTCTGGTTTGCCGTGGTCTCAGTCGGCATAATCGCCCTCTCGCCGCGAATTGCACCGCGTCTGTTCGAGCGCTACGGCGAGCGGGTGATCGAACCGGAGATCAAACTGATCTTCCTGATTCTCCTTGTTCTGATGTTTTTCGCCCAGGTCGGTTCCAGTCATGCGATCTTGCCCGCCTTCGTGCTCGGCTTGGTTTTGTCGCATCTATTCCACGGGAACCGATCGCTCCAGCGCAAAATACGGGTGGTCGCTTTCGCATTCGTCACTCCAATCTTTTTCATGAACGGCGGGATGAACATCTCGTTACGCTTGCTTTGGGCCAACGCCGCGCTATTCGGAATACTCATGGCAGTAAAACTGGTGACCAAGTTCGCAGGCGTATACCCATTATCCAGGCTGTTCATCCCGCGTGAAGCAGCCTACACAACTCTGCTCATGAGTACCGGCCTGACAATGGGAACGATCAGTTCGCTGTTCGGCTACCAGGCAGGAATCATCAACCAGGCACAGTTCTCGGTGCTGGTTGCGGTGGTGGTTGCGAGTGCGGTCTTTCCCACTTTCCTGGCTCAAAGATACTTCCACCCGCACCATCTGCTCGAAGCGCCTGGAGGCGAAGTTGACCCCGAGCTTTTGGAATCCATACCTCAGAATCGCTGAATGTCGAGTGTGGTTTGTGATGCGACGGGCAAGTCACCCCAAGATCGGGGTTCCGCGAAAATATCGATTTCTGTAAGTTGCTGATTATGCTGGTGCGGAAGGGGGGGCGAACCCCCATGACCCTGCGGTCGCGGGATTTTGAGTCTACAACGCGCAATTCCGGTCTCTTGTGAAGTTCTCACAAGGAGTCAGAAACCGAAGAGGATAGCCCCGGCAGGTGAAGGAATTCATCCTGGATTCCGAAGCCGGGCAAGGGTTGCGCCCTTGATATCCCGCCACAAGGCGGCGGGCAGCATCATTCTTGATGCTTCCATCGGTCTGGAAGTGAAGAGGCGCCGCGTTTTGTCCGGCTAGTGATTCGAGATCCCTTCCACCAGGCGCAGCCAGTCTTGTGCCTTTTCCGACATGTGCCTCACGTGCTCCTCTGTAAGCAACTTGTGATGACGAAATGAATATCGCGCAGGTATTTCCAATCTCGCTCCTGAATCGGGGCAGTCATGTCAGAGGGCAGTCAATGTGTGGCATTTGCCATTGGCAAGTGCCACAATTAACATTTTTATGGGCTCTCGCTCAGAGGCGAGTCCGTCATGCACCCGGGTTGCGGGGTCTTCGAGAGGACAGCTGGTAACCCCGGAACAAGGAGGTTTTCTGATCGTATCTGTCCACTGCGGTCCACTGCGCGAACACTGCGTCCATCGACATCGTCATACCGCCGGATTCCATGCAATCGAGACCGGAAATCGGCGGCCGCCCCAGGCATCGTTCGGGAAGTAAGCCGGGCGATGCCACTGATGACTTAAGGTCTCTGCCCAATGCGGCACGAAGCTTGCTGTAATATCGAGCTCTGATGCATCGACCGGCCACCGTAAGGAGTTGTGACATGCCAATTGTCAACTGGTGCAAATGCATAGCAGCCGCAGGGTTTGTTCTCGCGGGTCTATTGTTGTCTGGCTGCAAAGCCCGGACGGCTCCTCCACCCGCGGGTCCGCCCGAGGTTGCCACCGTGACGATTCAACCCGAACGGGTTGTGTTGACGACGGAGCTGCCGGGCCGCACCTCTGCGTACCTGGTTGCCGAAATCCGCCCGCAGGTGAACGGGCTGCTGCAGAAGCGCCTGTTTCAGGAAGGCGCCAATGTCGGGCAAGGCGACCTTCTGTATCAGATTGATCCCACTCCGTACCAGGCTGCGTACAACCAGGCCAAAGCCGGGTTGCGCACGGCTGAGGCGAACGTTGCCACGGCTGAGGCGAACGTTGTCATGGCTGAGGCGAACCTGCCGGCGATCCGGTCGCGTGCCGAGCGCCTGAAGGGGCTCGTGGCCATCCATGCGGTCGGCCAGCAGGATTACGACGATGCCAGTGCCGCTTTGCGGCAAGCCGAGGCCAACCTGCTGGTGCGAAAAACGGCCGTGGACGTCAATCGGACGGCCGTGGAGGTAAACCAGGCCACGATGGAGAGCGCGCGCATCAATTTGTCCTACACCCCCGTGAAGGCACCCATTTCCGGACGGATCGGCAGATCCAACATTACGGTCGGAGCGATGGTGACGGCGTATCAGCCCATACCGTTATCGGTGATTCAGCAACTGGACCCCATTTACGTGGATGTGACCCAGGCCAGCGCGGACCTGCTGCGTTTGAGACGGAGTCTGGAAAGCGGAAGCCTGAAGCATGACGGCGAAAGCCAGGGGAAGGTCAGACTGCTTCTTGAAGACGGAACGCCGTACTCGCTGAAGGGCACGCTGCAATTCCGTGATGTCACGGTAGACCCGACGACGGGTTCGTTCACGCTGCGGCTGGTCTTCCCCAACCCCAAGCAGGTCCTTCTCCCGGGCATGTTCGTTCGTGCCGTCATAGAAGAGGGTGTGAATGAGCAGGCTCTTTTCGTTCCCCAGCAGGGGGTGTCGCGCGATCCGAAGGGAAACCCCATCGCCCTGGTCGTGGACGATAACAACAAGGTAGTGCAGCGCGCGCTCGAACTCGACCGTGCCTTGGGAGACCGATGGCTCGTTACAAAAGGATTGAGCCCCGGAGATCGGGTTATCGTCGAAGGGAGTGAACGGCTCCGCCCCGGGGCTTCGGTACGTGCCGTCCCTTTCGCACAACCCGCCGGGAACACACCTAAAACCGGCGACAGCCAACCAGCGGCGCAGACTAAGTAGGAGAGGGCGCAATGGCTAGATTCTTTCTGGACCGTCCGGTCTTCGCCTGGGTCGTCGCCATCGGCATGATGCTGGCCGGCGGCCTGGCAATCTACAACCTTCCCATCTCACAGTACCCCCCGATCGCTCCGCCGTCGATATCCATCGCGTGCGTTTACCCCGGCGCGTCGGCCAAGACAGTGGAAGACAGCGTGGTTCAGATCATCGAACAGCAGATGACCGGCCTGGACCGGATGCTGTACATCCGCTCCACGTCCGATTCTGCAGGCATGGCACAGATCGAGCTGACCTTTGCCCCGGGCACCGATCCCGATCTTGCCTGGGCCAAAGTGCAGAACAAGCTTCAGCTTGCCATGCCGGTGTTGCCGGAGGTGGTCCAGCGCCAGGGCCTCAGGGTCAGCAAATCCACCCGCAACTATCTGATGATCGTCGGGCTCACTTCCCTGGATGACAGCCTCGACCAGTATGACCTCTCCGATTACATGTTCTCGCAAATTCAGTATTCGCTGGCCCGTGTGCCCGGCGTAGGCGAGGCGCAGATGTTCGGCGCCGGGTATGCGATGCGGATCTGGCTGGACCCCAACAAACTCACGAATTACCGCATGACCTCGGACGACGTGATCGCGGCGGTCCGGTCCTACAACGTGCAGGTGTCAGCCGGCCAGTTCGGCGGGATGCCTGCAGTGCCGGGTCAGAGGCTCAATGCTTCCATCGTTGTCCAGACGCTCCTGAAGACCCCGGAGGAGTTTGGCGCCATCCCCCTGCGCAATAATCCCGACGGATCCATCGTGCGAGTGAGGGATGTGGCGCGCACGGAACTGGGAACCGAATTCGACAACGTCAGGATCAAATATAACGGACACCCCACAGCCGGCCTTGCGATCCGGCAGGAGGCCGGGGCCAACGCTCTGGAAACCGCTGCCGGCGTGAAAGCCAAGATGGAGGAGCTGTCCCGGTACTTTCCGTCCGGCATGTCGATCGTATACCCCTTCGACACGACTCCCTTCGTACGGGTAGCCATCAACGAAGTCTTCAAGACCCTCATCGAGGCGATTCTTCTCGTCTTCCTGGTCATGTTTCTCTTCCTGGGAAACATGCGCGCCACCCTCATCCCCACGATTGCCGTGCCGGTGGTGATTCTGGGGACGTTTGGCGTGCTCGGTCTGTTCGGTTATTCCATCAACATGCTGACCATGTTTGCCATGGTCCTGGCGATCGGTCTCCTCGTGGACGATGCCATCGTCGTGGTCGAAAACGTGGAGCGTCTGATGTCCGAAGAGGGCCTCCCTCCGAAGGAAGCCACCAGGAAATCGATGGATCAGATTACCAGCGCCCTGGTCGGCATCGGGCTTGTTCTATCGGCGGTTTTCGGCCCCATGATGTTCTTCGGCGGATCGACCGGCGTCATCTATCGCCAGTTCTCCATCACGATCATCTCCTCCATGCTTCTCTCGGTCCTGGTAGCCTTGATCCTGACGCCGGTGCTCTGCGCATCACTTCTCAAGCCCGTGGCCAAGGGACACGAAGCCGCGGAAACGGGCTTCCGTTTGCTGCGGCCTTTTTTCCTGTGGTTCGACCACATGTTTGTCCGTCTTCGGGGCCATTACCAGGCCGCGGTGGGGCACATGCTTGGAGCCAAGCTTCGCTACCTCGCCGTTTTTGTCCTGATCGTGGCGGCGTTGGGCTATCTGTTCTCGAGGATGCCTACAGCTTATTTGCCGGACGAGGATCAGGGCGTGCTCATGGCAATGGTGCAACTGCCCCCCGGCTCGACCCTGGAACAGACTCAAGCGGTAATGGCAAAGGTGCAGAACCATTTCCTGGTGGATCAGAAGGAGGCGGTGGAATCCTGCTTGACCATCGCTGGTTTTGGCTTTGCAGGCCAGGCACAGAACCAGGGTTTTACCTATATCAAACTTCGAGACTGGGACCTGCGCAACAGGCCCGACCTGCGCGTAAAGGGCATCCTGGGAAAAGCGATGCCGTTTCTCGCCCGCATTCGGGAAGCGACCGTCTACGCTTTTCCACCCCCTGCCGTCACGGAACTCGGCACCGCAAAGGGATTTGACTTCATGCTCCAGGACCGCGGCGGGCTCGGCCACGAGAAGCTGATGGACGCCCGTCTCCAGCTCATGGTGCAGGCCATGCGCGACCCGCGGCTGACCTCCGTCCGGCCGAATGGGATGCCGGACCAGGCCGAGCACAAGGTGGATATCGACTGGGAGAAGGCCGGCACGCTCGGAGTCTCGGTGCCGGCGGTTCAACGTTCGATCTCGGTGGCGTTCGGCAGCGCCTATGTCAACGACTTCATACAGGGGGGCCGGGTCCATCGGGTCTACGTGCAGGCGGACGCCCCCTATCGGATGCTCCCGGAAGATCTGAAGAATCTCTATGTCCGGAATACTGTGGGCGGCATGGTTCCTGTCTCCGCCCTCGCGTCGGGGCGCTGGACATACGCCTCGCCCCGGCTGGAACGGTACAACGGATTCCCGGCTCTGAATTTCCAGGGTGAGGCGGCACCCGGAAGGAGCACCGGCGATGCCATGAAAGCCATGGAAGAGATCTCCATGAAACTATCCCAGGGCATCGGCTACGAATGGACCGGCCTCTCCTACCAGGAGCAGCTGAGCCGGCAGCAGACCGGACTCCTGTACGCCTTCTCCATCCTTGCGATTTTCCTGGTCCTGGCGGCTCTCTATGAAAGCTGGTCGATTCCCATCTCCATTCTGCTTGCCTTGCCGCTCGGGGTGATCGGCGGGGTGCTGGCTTCCTCGTCGCGGGGATTGTCCAACGACGTCTACTTCCAGATCGGTCTCCTGACTGTT
>Ga0315283_10005184_pt1 | contig 11473 bp, 14 predicted proteins | sample YL17G09_0_MG_FD_204541 | JGI IMG/M metagenome (GOLD analysis project Ga0315283, IMG submission 204541) | Sediment microbial communities from Yellowstone Lake, YNP, Wyoming, USA - YL17G09_0 | ecosystem: Environmental > Aquatic > Freshwater > Lake > Sediment | place: USA: Wyoming | collected...
TATTATTGTTTCTGTTTCTACTTCGTCTTCTGGGTTATCGTCCCACGGGTAGTATTCTATAACCGTTTTTACCTGTTTTGGTCCTCTAATATCGTAAACCTCAATATTATTTATTCCTTTACTATTGTGATCAATATCAATTAAATATGAGATATCAAATTTAACATCAGCAATGTCAGATATTTCACCACCCTTATATTTAGCGTGGTATTCATTAAAATCACAATTAACTGTTACATGAAATCTCCCGTCATCTAATGGATGTTCGGTTGTTCGAGTAGCAGGAACTTGTTCACTAATGATTTCACTCATTAATTTTTCAATTTGATGTTCGGATAGTACTATTTTTTTCATTTATGGTAATATGATAATTTCTTTGGTTGCTGTTTTTTCACGAATAAACGCATCCCCCGCGGGACCTTCAAAGAATGTTCCTTTTAAATAATTATTAGATTTTACTGTATATGCGTCCCATGCCGAAAAGAAATAGAAATAATCGTCGGGGTTTTCTGTTGGTATTCCAGTTATACTTTTATTGTATCTTTGAAGATGAAGCATATTTCTATGTGTAAGTCCTTCATTACGAGTTATCATCATAACTGATCGTAATGTTCCTTTAAAATAGTCAACAGGTTTTATGATGCCACCATCAGTCATACTAAGTAATCCAAATCTATCTTTTTCTTTAGATTTAAGAAGTTTTCCTCCTGTTTTCATTGTACATAAGGTAACGGAATTTCTTCCATCTGTTAGTAATAGCTTCCATTCACCACCAACAATAGATAGTCTTATCGCGGTGATTCCCATTGGAATCCCCAATTTTTCTTTTAAAACATAATCCAGGTATTTGTAATCCTGGGGCTTCGCATCATTAAGAGCATTTAATATTCCAAAAGGATTATCTCGATCACCACATCTAAATCTATATTTATAGTCGTCTTCGGTTTTAACTGTTTTATCAATATAAAGTTTTCTTTCGGTGGCTTCCATTGACATAAATGATCTCACTTCACTAATATGTCTTTTACTATCTATATATTGGTTTTGAAGTTGTGGTGAAAGTGTCGCAAAATCGTATGGGTCCCCTCGTCTAAATGTTATTTTATCTAATGTGAAATTGGTTTGTTCTTTACGCGTTGTACCAAAATATGTAAATAAACCTTCTTTTCCGTTTAATGCGGGATATTTCTGAACTATTTCATCCCACGAATAATTGGAATCATCACCATTTTTTCTACTTATAAGTGTGTATGGTCTAAGACGATTACCATGTCCCGCACCTTTAACATTAATTGCCGATATGTAATAAATGTCATCTTCTTTTCTATTTTTATCTAGTACATAATAAAATGCTGCCCCATAATCTGAACGATATGTATTATACATATTAGATCCGTATCTGGAATGCTCGGGACGAGCGGTACACCATGCGTTATAATTAAATCCAGCGCCTAAACTATATTTTTCGTGGATGCAAATTTGAAGGGCACCTAATGCAACGGATTCGTTTTTACTTTCAATTCTATATACGGTGATATTACCTTCATTAACAATTTGACCACGAGGAACTATCCATCTTTCATATGCCCGTTTAAATTTTTCCTCAAGAGTTTCATCTCCCTGAATATATGTCTCGTCATCGACTACCCTGTTTAAATTTAAAATTCGATCCATATAAAAAGATATCTGTTCCCATGTATAATTCTGAATATCTTTCATTTTTTGAGCATTTGAAAGGATGTCGATCATATCTGGAAATTTTTCCACTTGCGCGGTAACTTCTGGTACGTTTATATAAACTCTTTTTGTTTGTGGGTCTATTGTTGGATTATTTTGGTCATATGGTATATATGGTTTTAATCTTTCTTTTCGTTCTTTAAAAAACACCATATGTTCGTCCATTTGTAAATCCGTTAACCCTGGTTGTTCACGAAGCCATTTTGTTTTAACCACTAATGCCTTTTGCTGTGCATCGTTTAATTTTTTTTGTTTCGGAAAATCGGCGGCTTCTGGTGGATTAAGAAATCCTTGTTCTTGTTCACCATCTTCGGGATCGAATCCAGGCATCATAACGGGATCATTTTCCCCTTCACCATCACCATCTAATCTTTCTTCACCGCCAGGACCGCCAGGATCATCAAGAAAATCTAACTCATGTTCATCATCATCGTCTTGTTCTTGAATCAAATTAAAAAATGTTTTATCCACCACATTTTTAATTTGAGTTTCGGTAAATATGTATTTCTTTATAGGTTGTTTAAGTAATGCGTCATCCACCACATTTTTAATTTGGGTTTCAGTAAACATATATTTCTTCATAAGATATATAATATATGTTATAAATATAAAAAAACTTAAATAAAAGCACAGTCATCTGATTACAATACGCATTATTTTTCATATATTTATGATAAAATATAGAATAATGTTTAGTACAAAACCAATTGAGCTTGTTAATTACCAAGATAAATTATATCGAGTGTATAGAAGGATCAGTAAAAATAGAATTAAAGAAGGATTCATTAATAATGTCAGAGAGGCGTGGCATTGTGATATAGTTCTTAAAAAAAAGAATGAAGAAGATGAAACTCTAATGTTTTTAATTGAGATTCCCGATGCTATTATTGTTGATGATTTACCACCACCAAGTCCCGCGGCTACTGCGGATTAATATCTTTATTTGGATTCGGTTTTTTAACTGGCCTGGCTGGCTTCTTTGTTGAATTTGACAATTCAGTTAATCTATCAAAATTATCCTCCACATCATTTAAAACTGCCGCGAATTCGTAATTTTCGATTTCTTCATACTTTTTACGAAGAACGGTAATAAAATTTTTTAAATCATTATCAGACAGATTGGCTCTTATCCTGGCGTTGGTTTTTATGAGATTCAAAACAGTAAATGATACATTTAATTTTTTTTCGGGGATTAATCCAAAATAATCCTCTATCTTTATGGCGGTTAATATCTTTGTTGATGTATCTTCTAAAAAAGAAATAAATGATGGGTGAGTAGTATTAACTTTCATGGGTTTTCGTTTTATATAAATACTTTTCGATATATATTATTTATGTCAAAGATAATAAAAAAAGGAGAAATACAATATCTTTTTTATTTTAATTTAAAAAAATATATTTTTCATTTTTAATAGGCTTCGATTGATAGATATATCGTCGAACTGTTGATTTATGAACACCAATTTCTGTGGAACATTCTTTAATTGTTTCCCATATCTTTCCATCACTTATTCGTAATACTTTTTTACTCATACCATGTTCCCTATTTTTTAAACCTTTGTAATATTTTTCCGAGGCTTTTATTTTGATGGAATGATCTAATTTTTGTTGGTTAGTAAATTTTGGCCTCGGCTTTCTATTTTCGAATATATATCCGAGTTCTTTCATACTTATTTTATAATTCCATGGTGTTTCGCCACCTTCTGTCATATTATATCCATTATGATTACCATAATATGTGTTAAAATATTTAATATAATAAATTTCTTTTTCATTAGACTCTTTATTTGTACACTCTTCTACAGTTTCAAAAACAAAATTTATCCATCCGTATTTCCTAATAGCGGCGTATAATGTTCTATTTAATTTAACATTAATTGCGTTAGAATAATGTTCCTTAATCCTTCTTTCTAAGTCACGCGTTTGACCAATATAAGATTTATTATTTATTATATTAGTTATTTTATAAATTATCATATCTATAAATACATAACCTTATATTTTTATGATTACCTATTTTCCCCATTTACCTCTGGCAACGATTTGGGCTATAATTCCATAAACAGACAAATCGGTATATGTATCTTGAATGGACTCCCCGACCTGATCTTTTTTTGATAAGAGAACAAGTTGTTTTAATCGATTTATTTTGTCATTTTGCCTAAACCATATTCCTGTTAAAGATAATGTAATCTCTTCTGGTGTTGAAAGTTTTGTGCCTACAGAGATGTTCTCTGGACCATAATTGTTTTGTTTACGCGCGAATAGTTCATACATTTCTCCAAGAATTTTTTTAAACTCCTTGGTTGTTTCTGGATATTTTTCTTCGCATTCTTTAACTGCAGGTGATTTTTCTGTCTTTGTTGTTGGCGGAGCCATTGCTTTGTCTTTAATTTCGTCCATAATTTTACTTTTTTAAATATTATTTGTACATTTATTCAAATATAAACAAAAAAACATAGAATACCAAATATTTATAAAGAAATTATTAAGATGGCATCAGAAAAATCAAAAGAGAAATCAGAACACCCTGGACAATCGGATCAACCAAAATACAGACAGCTTGTTCGTATGTTGTCATTCAGGATTGTACCCACCTATTATAAGAAAATTGAGAAGGTTGCAAATGATCAAAGCACAACCGTATCCGCTCTTATTAGAAGATACATCAAAGCTGGTATGGTTAAAGATCTTGAGATGAAGGGTAGTGATACCGACTTTAGGATTGAATAATTATTTATCAAATCTTCGTCGAGCTGCCTCGGTGATGAACACATGTTGGGCGACCCCTATAAAGTCGTCCAATTTTTTTGCGTTAGTGTAGCTCATAGCTGACTTGAGATAATCCCTGAAATTTTCAGTCCATTGTTCTAATGTATATTCAACCTTCTGATATTTGGTTATTCCTTCTGCGGTAACGAGATTGGCTTTACCCCAACTTCTTTGAACTGCTTTAGTACTCATACCACGATATTTCTTTTTAATTGGAAATCCCCATCTCCAGAGAGTTTCTGCCGTCTTTAGGGGTATTTTTACACCATAAAGATAGTTAAACCCAGCAGATTCTATCGCCTTATTAAAAGTAGATCCAATCATAACATAGTCTGCGCCTAATGCCAATGCCTTGATGATATCTGAATAATTTTTCATTCCACCGTCAGCTACTATTTTTGTTTCTAATCCCAACTGAACTTTCTGTGCTCGGCATTCTTCAATCAGAGATCCCATTGGATGGTTAATTGAAACATTGGCAGCGGTTGTACATCCTGCGCCCGTACCGATTGAACATCGAACATAATCGGCGCCCGCTAATCCAAGATTGGCAAAAGTTTCAGGGTTTGCGACATTTCCAACCATTAGATTCATATCTGGCCATCTTTTTTTAATTTCCTTTATTAGTGGTATTAATTTATTCATATGACCATTGGCTGTATCAATAAGAACATTTGGATATTCATAAAAAGGATATTCAACATCTTTTATTTTTTCGGAAACGCCAAAATCGTCAAAACATAATTGGGTTTCTATTGTACATAAGCCATAAGATTGAAAATAACGATTTTTTTGAATTGGAATATTATCTGGATTTATACCTCTTGGTAAACATGGAATAATTCCGTTTTTAATAAAATATATGTAATTATCGGCAGATACAACCGTATCCATTGGAGCTGCCATTAATGGAAGTACATACCCATTGTTAAATTCTGTTGATGTGTCACATTCATTTCGACTTTCCACATCACTTCCTTCTGCGGGAACAATTACAATGTCATCCAAATCAAATTTAAGATCGTTCATATTTTTTGTATCTAATTTTATCTATTCGTTTTTCATGTTCATCCCAATCAATACCAATCATTTCAAGCATTTCTTTTTCAACTTTATTGGCGAACTCATGTGCTTGTTGATTTCTTTCTCCGTGAATCTTCTGTTTATAATCTGGATGTGGGTACCCTGGTATTCCCATTAGTACCGTAACCATCATTTCAATAAACTCATGCGCCATAACTCCACATTTGTCTACATTAGTTAATCCTCTATGAACCTTTATTGTATTGGTTCTTATGTTCCAATCGCCCGCCCATCCTTTTTGAATTTTGGATGAAAATACTATCTGTAATTTGGTGAAATCGGGAGAATATTTTTTAATTACTCTAGCCATATCACACAAAGATACATAATTTTTTGAGAAATAAAAAAATTAAACAATAAAAAAGTATTTATAGGATATGGAAAAACTTATTATTACCGAAGAAGATGTTAAAAAAGTTTTAGATCAACTTTTAACTGAAGAAGCCTCAAAAGTTTCGAGACAGGATTTTAACCGTACACAATTTAAAATCGAAGAATTAGAAAATTCATTGAGGGAAACATCTAAGGAATTTAGAAAACTTCAAGAATCCATTCCTAATGGGTTGAAAAATGTAACAAATAAAAGAACCACATTAATTTCATCGTATCTTATCGGTGCTCAGGGAAACATAACCAAACTTAAAGATGCTGTAAGATCATATAAAAGGAAAATTTATGCTCAACAAGAAAAACCAACGGTAGATGATTCACAAGGAAAAACTTCAAATCCTGGAATTGAATACAAAAAATGGAATGACGAATTTACTAAAGCACTTAATGTAGATCCAAATGCTAAAAAAATGACTGATAAACAAGTGACAAAACTACTATACCCTTGGCGTTAATTATTTTTCATTATTCATCTGTTTCACACATTCTTTACCTTTTTCCGTAACGAAATAATAATCTCTTCCAGAATCATCATCAAGTGACCCAACCAATCCCTTTTCTATTAATTTATCCAAATCTGATTTGATGGCCATTTCACTAAGGAAAGATGTGAACAATTTATCATCAGGGAAAAGATCAACAATATCATCATCTTCATTATATTCACCATTGATAAATCTTTCAGTTAGTATGTCACAAAGTCGTTCTTTGGTGTACTCTGTGGATTTAATACCTAAATTTTCAAAAATGTCATAATCATTTCTCATGAAATTAATCATTTCTTCGGCTTTTGCGACGATAAATGGTTGAAATGTCTTTTTCATAACATATATTTTTGACAAAATTAATAATAATAATCAAGAAATCCAAATATTTGACTTTAATTATATAAATATATTCTTTATTATTGTTCAATATAATATACATATATGAAGAAGAGCAAAATTTTCGTTCAAATTGCGAGTTATCGCGACCCTGAATTACTCCCAACAATAAAAGATTGCATCGCAAAAGCTAAATATCCCAAAAATTTGGTTTTTTCAATTGCGTGGCAACATTCACCAGATGATAAATGGGATGATTTATCTGAGTATAAAAATGATAAACGATTTAGAATTCTTGACATTTCCTATTTAAAATCCGAAGGTGTTTGTTGGGCAAGACATCAATTACAACAAAATTATCAGGATGAGGAATATACTCTCCAATTGGATTCTCATCATAGATTTGTTGAAGATTGGGATGTGGAATTGATTGCAATGTATAAAGATTTACAATCAAAGGGATATAAAAAACCGTTGCTCACAGGGTATATACCTTCCTATGACCCTGATAATGATCCAGGTGCTAGGATTCATATTCCGTGGAAAATGAGTTTTGATAGGTTTTCACCTGAAGGTGTTATTCACACTTTACCAGAATCAATTGATAATTTTAAAGAATTAGATACCCCTGTGCTGGGGAGATTTTATTCCGCTCATTTTGCGTTTACATGTGGAAAATTTGTGTTAGAAGTACCCCATGATCCTAATTATTATTTTCACGGAGAAGAACATTCAATAAGCGCACGAGCATATACTTGTGGATATGATTTATTCCACCCACATAAAGTTCTTATATGGCACGAATATACGAGAAGAGACAAGAAAAAACAATGGGATGATGTTACAACATGGGGCGCCCGAAATGAAAGATCGTTTAAAAGAAATCGGCAGTTATTCGAAATGGACGGTGAAGTTAGAACAGAAGAGTTTGGAAAATATGATTTTGGGAAAGTCAGGTCTCTTGCGGATTATGAAAAATTTTCTGGAATATCTTTTAAACGAAGATCAGTTCAACAATGGACTTTAGATCATAAAGATCCACCAAATCCAATTTTTGAAGGGGAAGAATACGAAAAATCATTTGTGAGTATGTTTAGGCATTGTGTTGATGTTGGATATGATTTGGTTCCAGAAAAAGATTACGAATATTGGGTTGTGGCATTTCATCGTGATAATACACCTGGCGGTGACCCTGCGGAAGATACAACATTATATAGAAAAGACGCCGATATAAATGAAATTAATGGATTCTTCCAAGATCCGGATAAATATTGTAAGATCTGGCGACAGTTTGAAACGACGTATAAACCAGCATATTGGGTTGTGTGGCCATATAGTAAATCTAAAGGATGGTGCGAAAGAATAACTGGAAAAATAGGATAATATGAAAAATCATAATAAAGAAACAATTTTACTTCATCTTCCAGCATATCGAGAACCTGAATTAGTTCCAACAATTAAAAGTGCTTTAGAAAATGCGGAATTTCCTGAAAGAATACATTTTGGTATTTGCCGACAATTTAATCCTGATGATAAGTTTGATAACGTAGATGAATTTAGATCCGACAAACGATTTAAAATTCATGATATGAATTATGTCGAAGCCAAAGGATTACCGTACGCAAGAGCAATTATTAATGACACTCTTTTAACAGATGAAACATTCGTTTGTCAATTAGATTCTCATCATAGATTTGATAAAAATTGGGATTCAACACTAATCAAATGGTATTATGATCTGAAAGATGAAGGATATAATCCTTTGATATGTGGTTATTCACCATATTACGATCCGTTTAATGATCCTGCAGGAAGAACTATGGAGCCGTGGTTATCTGAAGCCGCCAGCTTTTATCCATTTGGCACTATCTTTATTAGACCCTGTGGTATTCCAAATTGGCAATCATTGACGAAACCATTTCCTGCTAGGTTCTTATCGGGGCATTTTGCGTTTGGCCCAAATAAATGGGCGAGAGAAGTACGTCACGATTCCGATCTTTATTTTAGTGGCGAAGAGATTCATTTAACTGTAAGATCTTTCACTCATGGATATGATTTATTTCATCCTCATAGGGTTGTTGTGTGGCACGCAACTATGAGAGAAGAAAGAAACGGAATGTTAGTGTGGGATGATCAAAGTAAACGAGGTGATAATATGTTCTGGAAACAACAGGATATTGGCCGATCAAAGATAAGACAATTATTAAGAACTGAGGATAATGGATTTGATTTAACTGGATACGATCTTGGGACTGTTAGAACTCTACGGGATTATGAAAAATATGCAGGAATACATTTCAAGAAAAAATCATTTCAAAAATATACATCTGATCGTTTATTCCCACCAAACCCAGTAATTGAAAATGAAGAAGAATGGGAAAATTCGTTTATGTTTTCTTTTTATCATCTGGTTACCGTAACTAGAGATATGTTACCAGCTGATGATTACTCAAGTATACTCATAGCATTTGACGACGAGAATGGGATTGGGATAAATAGTAAATCAATAGAAAGTTATGAGTTAAAAAACTTTATACAAAATGGATCTCAAATTCATTATGAAGAAATGTTCTTAACAGATAAAAAACCATCCAGGGTCGTTTATTGGGGATATAGTCAGGAAAGAGGATGGTCTGAAAGAGTGGAAATAAAAATAGAATAATGATTTATATATCATTAACAACTGTTCCCAAAAGATTAATATATTGGACGGGCATTCAACAAAATATAGATTCTCTATTACATCAAAAGACAGATAAAGAATATTATGTTGTTTTTAATATTCCGAAATATTACGCGATGGATGATAATGTTGAGTATATTCTTCCCGATGAATTAATAGAATATAATAAGGATCATCCAAGGTTAATCATTAATAGAGATGTAATTGATTATGGCCCAATTATTAAATTATATGGGGCGTTAAGATTCGCTACCGATCCAAATGATATAATAATAGCCCTTGATGATGATTATGCTTATCATGAAAATTTATTGGAGTATCACATAAAAAAATTAATTGAATATCCTGAGTATGTTGTGTGTTTTGCTTCGGATTCTGCGAGAGAAAAAATATATCTCGAAGACCAAGGAGATGGATTAACAAGATTTCGAATGCATGGTTCTAGAGTGGATTTCCCATTAGTGAAGGACGCATATGCTGGCAGTCCAGGACATAATGGATCTGCAAGTTATAAAAGATATTATTTAGAAGAAGATTTTAATGAAGAACTTTTTGCCCTCGCAGATGGCGACGATCCAATGATGGGTTATTATTTAAAAAAACATCAAAGATGCATTATAATGGTGAAATGGGATCAATCGGATTTTCCTGGCGCAATACAAAATATGCCGATGATTAATGGGATAACTTTCCCCAAATGGTCTGGCGGATGGTTAATCAGACAAAAAAATTCCCAGACTGTTCATGGAATGATGTCGGAAGAACTAATGGATCTACTGAGTGATAATTTTTATGTTTATATCGAAAGAACATAGTGATTATGAAAAAAATAATAGTACATAATCCCAGTAATGAACGCACAAAAAATTATAGATATTATAATTACTTTTTTGATCAATTTACGGAACATTTAAAGAATTTTTTTGAGGTTGAAGAAAATAGATATTTTGAATTAGCACACTCTACGCGATATCCTATTTGGTTACAAAAAAGAATAAATGATTATGATGATATATTAGAATGTGAGTATGTTATTGAAAATAGTGAAAACGGCGAATTTGTTGTTATGACTATTAGTGATAGTATAACAGGAATTATTTTTAGTGAAAAACGTAATCCATATTTTAAAAAAGGCTTAGTTGCCCAATTCTTACCAAGAGAAATATATTTAAATGGTGAAAAATATATGTACAAACTTTCTCCATGGGTGTATTTTAAATCTAATATGGTAGATATTGAACCTTACTATCAAAAACGATTAAATAACCCCCCAACAAATAATAAAATATGTTTTAGAGGAGTTACAACAGATAGGCCAATTATTAGTCATATTGATAAAAATATTATAACATCTTCCGACATATTGACTCCCACAACTTATTTTGATGATATTATAACTTATAAAATGTCTCTATCGGTAGATGGTGCGGCTGAGTTTTGTTATCGAGATATCGAATGTTTTGGTCTGGGAGTTCCAATATTAAGATTTGAGTATTTATCTAAAATGTATAACGAACTGATTCCGAATTACCATTATATTTCCGTGCCGCGTCCTGATGATCTAAGATTATATCGACTAGGTAATGAATTTCACGCAAGATTAATAGAAAAAAGATATTATGAAGTATTAAATGATACTGAATTCTTAAATTTTATTTCAAAAAACGCGAGAAAATATTATGAAGATAATTGTCAAATAAATAATCTAATAAAAAACACACATAATCTATTAAATTTAAATAGCTGGATATGATATACATCTCATTAACAACCGTTCCAATGAGGCTAAATCATTGGGAATCATTTAGCCAAAATCTACAATCACTAGTAGATCAAAAAACCGATAAAGAATATCAAATAATATTAACAATTCCTGAAACATATAGACATGATGAGAATCAAAAATATATGATACATGAACAATTATTGGAATTTAATCGGAACCATCCAAAATTAATCATCAATAGGGAAACGCCTGATTATG
>Ga0315283_10005186_pt1 | contig 11469 bp, 10 predicted proteins | sample YL17G09_0_MG_FD_204541 | JGI IMG/M metagenome (GOLD analysis project Ga0315283, IMG submission 204541) | Sediment microbial communities from Yellowstone Lake, YNP, Wyoming, USA - YL17G09_0 | ecosystem: Environmental > Aquatic > Freshwater > Lake > Sediment | place: USA: Wyoming | collected...
CAGACTGACAAAAAGATCGAGGCGTTCCAGCAAGCCCTGCGCATCAACCCGGAATATGCCGGGGCCTGGAACAACCTGGGCATTGCCTACGGGAAATCCGGCCAGACTTACAAAGAGATCGAGGCATACCAACAGGCCCTGCGCATCAACCCGGAATATGCCAAGGCCTGGTACAACCTGGGCATTGCCTACGGGAAATCCGGCCAGACTTACAAAGAGCTCGAGGCATACCAACAGGCCCTGCGCATCAATCCGGAATTTGCCTATGCCTGGAACCGGTTGGGTGTTACCTACCATTTATCCGGTCAGACGGGGCAGGTCATGGAAGTTTATAAGCGACTCAAAACTATCGATCCCGCCAAAGCCGATGAATTTTTCAATAAAGTGGTTCTACCCTGATGGCCGAAAGGCAGATTATCCCCCCATCTTCAATTGCTTTTTTTCATTAAAAAGTGTTAAATATTTCAAAATAAAATTATAGCATTCCAAACTAACCATTCTATTTTAACATTAAGCAAAAAGATGGGAAAGCCTGTAAAGCGAATTGCTCTTTCAGTGTGGGAAATCTTTTTGACCTACCCCTTGCCGGGTAATGTCAGAGTTCTTCCGCGGGCTGACCGGGATTTTGCTAGAAAGGTGCGCTTTTATGGCTGAAACTTCCGGATCCACTTCGCTTCGCGAGGCGCTGACGGGCCGCCGGTTCGTCTACGGGGCCGAGCTGGTGACCACGCGCGGCATGATTGCGCCCGGTTCCCCCGACAAAGTGGTCGAGTTGGGCGACGCGTTCTGCGCGAATCCCCGCATTACCTGGGTGTCCATCACCGACAGCCCATCGGGCATCCCCATGCTTCCCGCGGACTGGCTGGGGCGCATACTGTGCGGCAGGAAGGAAGTCCTGCTGCACCTGACCTGCAAGGACCGGAACCGGGGCGCACTGGAGTCGGCGGCCTGGGGATACGCTTCGGAAGGGTTGAGGAACATCCTGGCCCTGTCGGGCGACTATCCCAAGACGGGATACCGGGGCGTCGCGCGCCCCGTCTTCGACGTGGATTCGGTCGGACTCATCGGAATGCTCCGGGACATGAACGGCGGATTGAAGGTTCCCGGAAAGAAGGGCGAGACCGCCGTCCTTTCTCCCACGGACTTTTTCGTCGGGTGCGCCGTTTCTCCGTTCAAGCTGATGGAACAGGAGCTCGTCCCGCAATACCTGAAACTTCTGCGCAAGGTGACCGCCGGGGCCCGGTTCGTCATCCCGCAACTGGGATATGACATGCGCAAGTTTCACGAGATAAGGCTGTTCCTGTCTTTGCGCGGGGTGGACGTCCCGGTCATCGGCAACGTCTACCTGCTCAACCGGACTGTGGCCGGGATGTTTCACCGGGGGCTTTTCCCGGGTTGCGTGGTGAGCAAAGGCCTGCTGGAGGTGGTGGAGAAATACGCAGCGGGGGCCGACAAGGGGAATGCCTTTTTCCGGGAACTGGCCGCCAAGCAGCTGGCGGTTTTCAAGGGACTGGGGTTCGCGGGAGGCTACCTGGCCGGGCTTGCGAAAGGGGAGACTTTCGACGAGGTGGTGAACCTGGCCGAGAGTTACGGGGAGAACGACTGGAAGGCGTTCGCGAAGGAGATCCAGTTCTCGCCGGAAGGCGAGTTCTACCTGTTCGACCGGGACCCGGAGACCGGCCTGGGGGTTCCGGGTCGGCTCGCCCCTGGGTACGCGAAGTTGCTGGAACGGCCCCGGCGCGGCAGGCACGTGACCCTGGGTTACCGGGCGAGCCGGGTCGTCCACTCGGCCGTCTTCACGCCCGGCCGCGGCCTGTTCGGGTTCATGCGGCGGATTTTCGCCAGCTGGGACCGGAAACCCGGCCTGTTCGCCGGTCTCGCCTACGCCGTGGAGAAACTCGGCAAGTTCGTGCTGTACGGTTGCAGGGATTGCGGGGACTGCAGTCTCCCCGACTGCGCCTACCTTTGCCCGATGTCGGCCTGCTCGAAGAACCAGCGCAACGGGCCCTGCGGGGGGTCGCACGAGGGGCTCTGCGAGGTGGAGACGGGGGAAAAGACCTGCATCTGGGTCAGGGCATACGAAAGGCTAAAGTATTACCGGGAACTCGAACAGGTATTTTCCGGTCCGGCCGTCTATTTTGACGCCGGGCTCGATGGAACATCGTCCTGGGCGAATAATTTCCTGGGGCGCGACCACAACGCCGGCCCGAAGAACGAGGGGACCGGCGGGCCATAAAACGCCTGGAAGAGGCGCTAAAATTGGAGGGCATAGAGGCGGTGGAGTGCGTCCAGCGGTTCCATGCGTACTGAGTCGCGAGAAAACCATAATGACGGCTGAATCGGAGGGAACATGAGCGTCGGGCAACTACCCCCGGACATCAAGATAGCGCAGAAGGCGAAGATGCTACCCATCCAGGAGGTGGCGCGGAAACTCCGCATCGAGGACAAGGACCTCGAGCCCTTCGGAAAATACAAGGCCAAGGTGTCCCTGGACCTGTTCCACCGCCTCTCAGAAACCCCCGCGGGGAAACTGGTGCTCGTCAGCGCGATGACCCCGACCCCGGCCGGCGAGGGAAAGACGACGATGACCATCGGACTGGCGGACGCCCTGAACCGCATCGGGAAAAGGACGACCGTCTGTATCCGCGAGCCCTCCCTTGGACCGTGCTTCGGCATGAAGGGCGGCGCCGCCGGGGGGGGCATGTCTCAGGTGGTCCCCATGGAGGACATCAACCTGCACTTCACTGGCGATTTCCACGCGATAACCATCGCCCACAACCTTCTGGCAGCGATGGTCGACAACCACATCCACCAGGCCAACAGGCTGGGCATCGACCAGCGCCGGGTCATCTGGGGGCGCGTCCTGGACCTGAACGAGCGGTCTCTGCGCAAGATAATCATCGGCCTGGGTGGCACGGGGGACGGGATACCCCGCGAGAGTTACTTCGAGATTGCGGCGGCCTCGGAGATAATGGCCATCTTCTGCCTGAGCGAGTCCATAAACGAACTGAAGGAGCGGCTTGGCCGGATACTGGTCGCCTACACGGGCGACGGGAAACCGGTCACGGCCCGGGACATCAAGGCCCAGGGCGCCATGGCGGTCCTCATGCGCGACGCGCTGATGCCGAACCTGGTGCAAACGCTGGAGAACAATCCGGCCTTCGTTCACGGCGGACCCTTCGCAAACATCGCCCACGGCTCTAATTCCATCATTGCCACCAAGATGGCCATGCACCTGTCGGATTACACCGTGACCGAGGCGGGCTTTGGTTCCGACCTCGGCATGGAGAAGTTCCTCGACATCAAGTGCCGCAAGGCGGGAATATCGCCGGACGCGGTCGCGGTCGTGGCCACTGTCCGGGCGCTCAAATACCACGGGGGGGTGGAGCTTAAAGATACCGGCCGGCCGAACATGGCGGCCCTGGAGAAGGGAATCGACAACCTGAAGAAACACGTTGAGAACGTGCACAAGTTCGGTCTGCCGGCCGTCGTCGCCATAAACTCTTTTATCTCCGACACGGACGAGGAGATAGGCTTCATCGCTGACAAGTGCGAGCATCTCGGGGTGGATATTGTGACGTGCGAGAACTGGGGCAAGGGCGGTGCCGGGGCGGAGAGCTTGGCGAAATCCGTCGTGAAACTGGCGGAAAAAACCAAGAAGGACTTCCGCCTGCTCTATCCCGACGACATGCCGCTGTGGAACAAGGTCCGGATGGTGGCGACGGAGATATACGGCGCCGATGACATCATGGCGGAGAAAAAACTGCGGGACCGGTTCAAGGTCATGCAGGAGACCGAATACGCGAAGATGCCGGTATGCATCGCCAAGACCCAGTATTCGCTTTCGACCGACCCCAACCTCCGAGGTCGGCCCCGCAAATTCGATGTCCCCCTGCGGGACATAAAACTGTTCGCGGGGGCGGGGTTCGTCGTCGTGTTGACGGGTGAGATACTGACCATGCCCGGACTGCCGGCGGTGCCCGCCGCCGAAGCCTTCGACATTGATGAGAAGGGGAAGACCGTCGGGCTTTTCTGAGCCCCGGCTTCCGGCCCGATCCGCTGTGGTCCTTGACTCGGCGAAGCTAAGCGGAGGCACGAAACTGCTGGGCTGCCGAGCAGACCTCGCAGGTGAAGTGACGACCGCTTCAGCGAATTGTTGGCGCCGTGCGAATAAGCGCGCGAGGCCGATTATTTATCGTAGCCGGCTGAACGGCACCGGCGGTACATATCGTAGCGCCAAACAAAAATCAGCCGCGAGTGTAACGAGTCGGCTGGATTTCCATGTTATCCGATTTTCTATTTGTAACTTATGTGAAGCGCATCCGCGACCTGCGCCAGTTTCTTGTCATGCGTCCAGATTGGTATTCCAGTCAACAAGGCAGATGCAATGAGATGAATATCCACGTAACCAAGCCCCTTTCCCATCAACTGGTTTCTTTCTATGAAGTCCAACACTTCTTCGTGTTCCGCTTTGATGCTCATGGGAAGTGATTGAAGAAGTGAAAGTATTTGATTTCGGTTCTGTAGATTTCCGCATGCGAGCTCACCGACTACAAATGGATGGCATATCACCTCCCCGTTATTGAGCAGAATTGCAAGCTCGGCATTCCCTTCTCGGAAATGGGAGACCCACACAGATGTATCCACAAGGAGCATTTAAACTGTGATCCTCCTTCGCGGTATTGCTTTCAACCCTTTCTCCGTGCCGCCCAATGTTGCGAGTCTTTTACTGCTTTCTTTGGCGATCAAAGCCTCCAATCCGAGCTTGACCAGCATGGTTTTCTCCTTAATTCCCGTAAGCTTGGACGCTTTGTCAACCAGGCTGTCTTCTATGTTTAAAGTCGTTCTCATATTTTTACCCCCTGAGAGAGAATTCGTATGCTTAAGTATGCACACTCCATGCATACATGTCAAGCTTTTTGCGGATAATCGCGGCGCTGACCCGTGGAACGAAGCTTGCGGCGTTGTAGGCGCATGCAAGCGAGTGACAACGGGTCCAGTGCCTTGTTCCGGCGCGCGGGGCGCGACGGGACAGAGTACTGGACGAAGTCGGCACCGCGATTCCGCGCGACGCAGTCGCGCGGAACGAAAAGATCACCGGGCGCGGCAGCGCTCCGGTGAATTGATGTTGTTAGCCAGTCTTGGAATCCAACCTATCGTTTATATTTATATTATCATTTTCTGACCATTGCTTGTAGCAAGTACTCGTTATCATAGCCGCCTGGAGCCACACCCCCTTGAGGTATCCACCCATTTTCTATTTCGTTGTTGACAATTTTTTCAAGTTCTTTTACGGAAGACTTTGTTTCTCTAACTCCATGACGTACCCAAACTATTTTGTATTCCATCTTTTCCTCCAATCAATGTTGGAATTATTGAAAGTCTTTTTCAATATGGCTGACAAGTTATTCTAAAGTTTCTGTATATCTCCAAGATTCAAGGAATTACTTTGGGGCATCACATCGTCAATTCAGCTGTCTCTTATGCGATCCATGGTCTACCGACCGATCAGATCCCACTCAATTATCTGAAATGACTATAGACCTCTTGATGAATTTGTCGCAATAATTATTCTGTCTCATTCCGTATATCATGTCAAATTTCAGATTATCCAGAAAGAGGAATATTCCTCATGCCGACCCATATCCGGAAAGGTTCGCCCTGAGATCGCCTGCATCCGGGGGTATGACATAATCTGCTGTCCGGGGCCACGTTCCAATCCCTTTGGGCCGCCGTAACATGTCCTCGACATATATGGATATGATGTCTCCAAAATCCCCCCTGCCCCCTTTTTCAAACGGGGGATATTATTTATCTGGGGTAAGTTTGAAAAACTTTAACGCGTTAAAGTATGTTAACAAATCAATATAATATATGCATTAACGATAGGCCGCTCGATTTACGCTATTTTCTGCGGGCTTTTTTCTTTGCGGGTGCTGCGGCCTTCGGCGTTGTTTTTCCTTGAGATGTCCCAACCGCTGCCGGTTCTTTGGCTGTCCTCTGGGCGGTTTCGATGATCTCCTTCAAAACAGCTAGGGCCGCCGTATAGGTCCCCTTCTCTTCCGACGATAGGCTTTGGAGATCCAGGGATACGATCTTTCTCCCCGCGGCATCCATGGCGTTCATGGTGCTTTGGGCTTTGGTCACCTTGCCTACCGGTTTGGGATTATTCTTGGGATTTACACTGGCCTTGTAGGCATCGTAGGCCTTCAGCATGCTCCGCTCCTGCTTCTTCGCGGAGATATCGATCAGGACGCACTTGGGAACGGAGGGATCTTTGCGGCATTCGTCCCGGATCGCGGGGGGAAGCTTGTTGAGCGAGAGGCTCACCGAGATGGTGGGCACCGATTTACCCAGCATCCGGGCCAGGTCTTCCTGCTTGTAATCGTGGCTCTTCTGAAGTCGTTCCAGGGCTTCAGCCTCTTCCACTGGCTGGGTGCGTAGGATATAGCTATTACCATTGTCGCCATAAGGTTCTCCTTTCTGTGGGGGTGAAAAGATAAACGCGTCATGGAACGATCATGATATATGTCGCGAGGATACACTGATTCTGTTGATAGTCAAAAAGAATAACGTGAGTCGATTTGGTAAAATGTCAATTTTAATGTTATTCTGCGTTCGGAGGATATCACATGCTGGCTATCCCTTTGTCGTTACAGTCAAAATTTGAAGCGTATTTACGGAACAAGACCATTTCAGGCAATCTGCAATGGCAGTATAAAAAATGGCTCCGCTATTATTTGGATTACTGTATGAAGTATCAATGCTCTCCTTTAGATAAAAGCAGCCTGCCTCGGTATATCAGTAAGTTGCATGAAAAAAAGCAAACAGCACAGCAACAGGAGCAGGCCGCTGAGGCGATAAAGCTGTATTACGAGGTCATCAGCAAAGATGACCAACCTCGAAAAGCGCCGCTGCCTCAATCCGTTAATCATCGGGAGCAAGTTTCTTTCACCGACCGAAAACAAGTTTGCAGCCACGAGTCGCCGGGCATAGCGATTAAGCAGGAAAACGTTATACCGGCTCCCTCTCGTGGTGCCGGCCCGTCAGCAGGCAGACACAGTTCTTCTAAAACTGTCAGTGTTTCATGAATGTCGCCCATCGTGCCGCAAGGCATGATCGATTCTGTCTCTCTTCAAACAAGACGCGACGGCGTGGCCTCGTGGAAATCGGAGTACTCCCGGCTGGCAGATGAATCGCGCGAAGGCCTGATATACCGCTGAATGAGTTCGAGTGCCATGCCTGTCATCACCGGTTCGAGACGTTCCTGATGCTGAACGAGCCCAATCCCGGCGCCTGTTCGAAGTCCGGGACGATGGAACTCAGGCGCCTGCTTTCCACCCCCAGATCAGTGTCGCAGAACACCTGTTCCTGGATCTCGACGATCTGATCAACATCCCGGATTTTGCGGTCTTTTTGCATTGACACACAAAACCGCTCGTCTTATACTCCAAGCGCCAAAAAGCAACGCCTTATCATTAAAATTAAAAGGCAAGGAGGGTGAAGCACAATGAAAGTGATGAGGAGTGTAAGGGAAAGGTGTAAGTTGTGTGGCCTGATTACGGTTTTATTAGCAGCCTGTTTCTTTCTAACAGGCTTCAGTTTCATGTCGGCTCTCAAGGTTCCCAAAACGGATGCAGAGAAGAAGGACTTTGGGGAAAGTGGGTTCAAGAGTTCCGTAGCTCAGACAAATTGGGCCTCAGTCGTTGATCAGAAATACTATTCATCGCCCACCAATGATGTAGCCGCCATGAAGAAGGTCAAGAAGGTGGCTGTCGTGAGTTTCAACTTAAATCTGTATGCGAAGAAAAAAACCGGTAAGGCCCTCAGCGCGGTTGCAGGTTTGATTAGTGCCGGCGTGGAGAAGGGGAGCATTAACCCGGAGGAACTGAAAGCCCTGACGGATGAGCATTACGACGATTTCATCAAGGCCCTGAAAAACGGCGGGATCGAAGTTATCCCGACGGAGCAGGTCTTGGCCAATGAAACTTACAAGAAATTCGAAACGGGGGCCAAGGACGGTCAGGTCAGCGGTTATTGGGCATTCACTGCCGGATGGAAAGCCGCTGCTTCGGGACGGGGGCTGAAAGCCCTTTCTGCAATCGATATCATCAAACCGAACTTTATCACGTCACCAGATGACATGGTCAAACATGCCGGCACCATGCAGGAACTTGCCAAATCACTTGGTGTGGATGCGGTGATTATATGCAATAATAACGTTTATATGGAGGCAAGCAGCTGGGGCGGGTCGTATGACTTGCTGTATGCCAATAATGACAAGGGACCGGATGGAATTTCAGTGGATGTGTTTTCAGGGGCGGAGCCCAAGCTGATCTGGAGTGCTTCTCTTGCGCAGGCTCTTGAAGTGCCGACGGAAGCAGCCCAGGAAAGCAAGGCGGCTGCCATTTTTGGTTTTACGAGGTATGAGTTTGGGAAAGTTATGGGGGACTTAGCGGCAGCCTACCGTGTGATGAGTGAAGTTATGGTCAACAAATTGAAAATGGATATGTAGACCCCATAAGCTGTTTTGATGCCGCACGAGCCGTCTCATCTTATCGTAGGGCGGCTCATTTTTATCTCGATTCCTTGCTTCGGTTGAGGGGGGTATATTTGATTTCCAGAAAGAATCTTTCTTTGCCGCTATCGACGAGGACGCATGATGCTGCCTTAACATAGAGACCTCTGGTGGAAAGTAGGTAACTGACAGACTTGGCTTTACTCACGTTAAAATCTTCGCCAACGACGATGATTCTTATTCTTACTCTCCCGTATGCAACTACGAAAAGAGGGAAGGGGTGTGGAATATCAAGATTCAAGATCCTCACTGCTAAATACAGGATGGTAGCCGGAGGGAACGCTACGCCGGTGCAGTAGATGGATTTAAGTAAGTGGCTCCGCTTAAAGCGTTCTTAAGACATAACGCTTTGAGAATTCGAAGAATCGCGAAGCTAATTTGAGGCGTGCAGGAGGGGTCTGCAGCGTTGTACTCTTTGGCGCTTGACGCACACTCCTGAGATGACCTGTCTTGATTGAACGGGGGGTCGAGTATTGACCGTATACAATGTTCATTTTATGCCTGCGGACGTTCACGTGCCGGCCCGCTCAGGCGATAATCTCCTGCAGCTTGCCGTTGAGGCCGGGGTTCATATTAATGCATCCTGCGGCGGTGATGGCGCCTGCGGCAAGTGCCGGGTCATTATTAAGTCGGGCGCGGTATCGCACCGGGAATGTGAAAAACTATCTTCTGAAGAGTACGCAAAGGGGTGGCGGCTTGCCTGCAGAACAACTATCAAGAGCGATGTGGAGGTTTTGATTCCTGAGCACGTATCTCTTCATGCACAGGCAGTTCGCGAGGCGCGTATCCATGTTCATGAAACGCGCCATGCCGCCTGTTCAACCGCAGCTGTGCCGGGGCTCAATCCGCCTGTGCAAGTTTATACCATAGATCTTGTGCCGCCAACACTTACCGATAATGCGAGTGATTTTACACGACTGCAGCGTTCGCTCCGCAAGGACCACGGCATTGAGATTGATAATATTGAACTCGATGCCTTGAAAAATCTGCCGCAGGCAACACGGGCCGGAGATTGGCAGGTGACTGTTTCTATTGCCGACCGGCGTATCATTCGGACTGAGCCCGGCGCTTTCGCTGCCGCTCACTTCGCCGTGGCCTTTGACATAGGTACAACCTCGCTGTGGGGAAATTTGGTTGATTTGAACACAGGCTCTCTGCTTGCCGAGGCATCTGCCTATAATCCGCAGATTTCCTGCGGCGATGATGTTATTTCCCGCATCGTCTATTCTCAAAAGCCGGGCGGCCTGGTGCACTTGCAGCAGGTTCTGGTACATGAACTCTCTCAACTCATTGACGACATGGTGCTTGAGGCCGGAATACAGAAAGAAGAAATCTCGCATATCTCAGCAGCAGGCAATACCGTTATGTCTCACCTGCTGCTTGGCATTGATCCCAAGTACCTGCGCGAAGCGCCTTATGTTCCTGCTGCTTCAATTATTCCCCAGATCAGCGCCTCAGACATCGGGCTTACTGTAAAAAGCGCCGTACCGCTGGTCCTCCTGCCCTGCGTTGCAAGCTATGTGGGCGGTGACATTGTAGCGGGTGTGGTGGCAAGCGGCATGCACGAAACCGATAAACTCACGCTGTATATTGACATTGGTACCAATGGCGAAATCGTACTCGGCAACCGCGATTGGCTCATGACTGCCTCATGTTCAGCCGGTCCTTCCTTTGAAGGCGGCGGTCTTACGTGCGGCATGCGCGCAATGCCTGGAGCAATTGAGGGGTTCAGCTTAAGTGATGCTGATTTTGAGCCAATGATCGTAACCATAGGCCGTAAGCGACCAGTGGGAATTTGCGGCTCTGGGGCCATCAACATTCTTGACGAGTTCATGGAGAGGGGGATAATCGCCCGCAATGGCAAGTTCGACCGTGGCCTGTTCACAAGGCGCATTCGCCAGGGGTCGGGAGGTTGTGAATATCTGCTGGTTGAAAGCTCGCTTTCCGGTACCGGCGCCGACATTGTCATAACCGAGGCGGATATTGATAATATCATCCGAGCCAAGGCAGCCATGTTTGCCGGATGCCATGCTCTTCTGAATAATGCGGCTCTCACATTCGGCGACCTTGATCAGGTTATAATAGCCGGCGCTTTTGGCGACTATATTGATCTTGAAAAGGCTATCGCCATAGGCCTGTTCCCTGATATCCCGCGGGAGCGCTATACGTTTATAGGCAATGGCTCACTTTCAGGGGCCAGGCTTGCTGCAGGTTCACAAAAGTATCTGGAAATAGCCGAAGATGTGGCCCGTCGAATGACCAATATAGAATTGAGCGAAGACCATTCTTTTATGGATAAATATATTTCAGGCCTCTTTTTGCCGCATACCGACTCGGCCCTGTTCCCGACGATTACGGCACGCCTTGAAAAGAACGGAAAGGGGTTTTCGTGAGTACTATTATTGCGGTTGCAGGAAAAGGCGGCACTGGCAAAACTACGGTTTCAGCTCTTCTTATCCGCTATCTGCTGAATAACGGCAAGGGGCCGATCCTTGCCGTTGATGCGGATGCGGATTCCAATTTGGCCGATGCCCTCGGGTTATCGGGCGATCGGACGCTCAGCACCATAGGCAAAGCGAGAGAGGACTTTTTTCAGACCAAGGGTGAAGTGCCTGCCGGCATGCCTAAGGATGCCTACTTTGAGCTGAAGCTCAATGAGGTACTGATTGAGAGCCGCGATATCGACCTTCTCATTATGGGCAGGCCTGAAGGTGTCGGGTGTTACTGTTTTATTAATAACATACTTCGCAGGTATCTTGAAACGCTTGGCAAGAATTATCCCTATGTGGTCATTGATAACGAAGCAGGCCTCGAGCACCTGAGCCGGCGAACCACAAATGATGTTGATCATCTGCTTGTTGTAACTGATTATTCGCTCAACGGCCTTCGGG
>Ga0315283_10005188_pt1:0-10000 | contig 11467 bp, 4 predicted proteins | sample YL17G09_0_MG_FD_204541 | JGI IMG/M metagenome (GOLD analysis project Ga0315283, IMG submission 204541) | Sediment microbial communities from Yellowstone Lake, YNP, Wyoming, USA - YL17G09_0 | ecosystem: Environmental > Aquatic > Freshwater > Lake > Sediment | place: USA: Wyoming...
GCGGTGAGCGAAAGAGGAAAAACGTCGAAAAAGTGTGTGTGCGTGGGTGTGGGTTTGGGGTGGGGTGGGGGTGGATGGGGTGGGAGGGGGGGGGGGGGCGGAGGAAAGAAAGGAAGCAGAAATAGAAAGAAAAGAAACTCCTCACCTCGACCCTCGGGTCGCCGCCATCCTGCGCCTCGATCCACCAAAGCGTCGCGTCCCTGTCCGCCCTCCACCCGAGGGACCTCGGCCCCCTCCGGACCGAGTCCATGGCGATCGGGATGTCGTCGGCGAGCGGGAGGCGCGCCACCTCGGCCGCGAACGCGCCGGGCGGCCCCCCCGCCTCCCCGCCGCCGCCGCCCGGACGGTCGAGCCGCCACAGCTGCGTCACGCGCGGGAACCGCCCCGCCGGGAACTGCCTCGAGAACGGCCGCTCGATCCACGAGACGGCGAGGAAGCGCCCGTCAGGCGAAGGGCTGATGCCCGAGTAGAGGCGCGAAGGGTGGAGAGGAGGGCTCCACCCTCCGCCGCTCCCGCTTCCGCCGGTCAACGGAGTCACGTCGCCGCTGACAACGTCGACCCTGACTATGTCGCTGGTGCAGTAGTGCTCGAACAGCTCGTCGTCGTGCTCGTCGCGCAGCAGGTCGGGAAACGTCCGCCCCTGCGATTTCCCCGCGTGCGAGTTGTCCTGGATGCGCGGCCCGGGCGGGACCGCGGGCCTCAGGGGGGCCTCGCCGCGCGTCCCCGGGATGCGGAGCGCGACGATCTCGGTGTCGGAGGCCCAGGCGTAGTCGTCCAGGACCGTGGCGAGGCCCCGGAGGACGCAGCGGGCCTGGCCGGTGGCGACATCGGCGACCCAGAGCGACAGCGGGCCTCGCTCGAGCCTTTTTCTGCTGCTGTCGGAGGGGGAGGGGGCGGCGGAGGAGGAGGGAGAGCCTTTCCCGACGGCGCTCCCCTCCGCGCCGTCGCCGTCGTCGACGGCGCGCACGGTGAACGCGATCCGCTTCCCGTCCCTCGCCCACGTCACGAAGTTGATCCCGCTCCCTTCCGGCAGGCCAATTACGGCGACCTCGACCGCCGACGGCATCCCGAGCTTCCTGGCCTCGGCGGCGGGCACGACGACGCCGTCGCCGAGCTGGACCACCGACAGGCCGGTGTAGTGCCCCATCCGCGAGCGCGAGCAGATGCCGGCGTCGATGCGCAGGCCGGCCAGCTTGAGCTCGTCGCGGGCGAGCTCGGCGACGGGCGGCAGGGGAGGCGGGCGGTGCAGCTCGAGCATGAGCCCGCGGTCGGGCGAGAACGAGAGCGAGGGCTGCGGCGGGGCGTCGACGACGGCGAGGATCCCGGGCGGGGGAACGAGGTAGCCTCCCGCCGAGGGAGGGGGGGCCGGAGGGGCCATGGCCGTCGCCGGCGGCGGCGTCCCCGCTGGGGCCGAGGCGGGGGAGGCGGCGGAGGCGGCGGGGCGGCGGCGGGGCGGAGAGGACGGAGGAGGACGGGAGGTCGGCGAGACGGCCACGACGGTGGATCGGTCGAGAGGCGAGCGGTGTGTCGCTGCTCTCGCTGCGGACACCGCCCGCTTGGTCAGCCACATTCACGAGGGGGATGGGGCGATAGAAAGATGGACAGATAGAGAGACGGCGGTGACGCGTCTCGCTGCCTGCTGTATCGCTGCCCTTGCTCTCGCCTGAAAGGGAGGGGGATGGAGAGAGAGAGGGATTGGCGATCCGGAGAAGGGCGAAATAGTGTTCATCGTTCTCGTCGATCGAGGTCGAGCAGTCAGTTTTTCGAGAGAGCAGCTCTTGCCTCTCTCTTTCCTCTTTCTCCTTGGGCTATGGCTTCCACGGGGCGCAAATCTCTGGCTCCCTCGCAGCCGACTTCTGAGCCGCAGCAGCAAGATGCGTCTGCTGCGGACGCAGAGGAGGCAGCTGGAGGAGCAGGAGCAGCGCGTGAGTGTGCGTTTCTCCTTTCAAAGAGAGTTGGGCATTGGAACTCGACCGAAATGGCTCACCGACAATCCCTCTTTCTCTCTCCCTCCAAACAAACAGCCAAACTGTTCCAGCAGCAGCAGCCGAATGCCAGCTGTGAGCAGGAGAATGGCGACCCGAGCCAGCAGCATCATCAGCAGCCGGAGGAAGAAGACAGCCAGGGACGGCCGTGGCTCGAGCCGACGCAGGCGCTGCAAGGAGGAAGAGGAGAAAACGACGACGGCGACGGCGATGAAGACGGAGAAGAAGAGCAGGAGCAAAGCCAGCAACCCGCGCTCGAGCAGACGCAGGCCCCGTCGCCGAGGTCGCTTCCTCCCGCAGCTGCTGGCGACGACGATGGCGACAAGAACGACCAGCAGGAAGGGCAGGGACGAGACAGAGACGAGCTCCCGACGGCGAGGAGGAGGACGCTAGTGCTCGCGCCAACGCAGCGGGTGGGGCCTTCCCTCCCCCGCGCGAGCGGCGTTTTCGCCGCTCGCGAAAACGCCGCCGCCGACGCTGCCGCGTATGACCCTGACGGAGGGGAAGAGGGCGAAGAGCAGGATCAACAGCATCAGCAAAGGAGGACGCGGGCGGCAGCTACGGCGACAGCAGAGGCGGAGGCAGGGGCGCCACCGGTCCTTGAGCAGACGCAGGCCGTTGTGCCTCCGCCGCCGCCGCCACGACTCGTCTCCTCTGCCGCCGCCGCTGCCGCAGCTCGCGCCGCCATTGCCGCAGCTCGCGCGGACGCCGCCGCCGCCGCTTCCGCGAAGGCGAACGCGAACGCGATCGCGGAAGGCGACCCCAGGTGCCGCAGGGTGACCATCGCCACCGAAGAGGCAACGACGATCGGCGACGCGCCAAGGCACGGAGCCTGTAGGGAGCCGCAGGACGCCGCGGCGGCGGGGGGGGCGAGGGTGACGGCAGCTGCAGCGGCAGCAACAGTCGCCGCCGTCGACCCTCCCCCTCCGCCTCCTCGCGCCGCGAAGTACGCCGCGGCGCTCGCGGCCCTCGAGGCCTCCGAGGCAGCGACGGCGGCGGGCCCGCAGGCGGAGCTGGAGGCCAAGCTCGCCGCCGGGGCGTGGCTTTCCAGGCGCCTCCTCGAGGGGGGCGAGCCCGAGCCGAAGGAGGAGGCGCCGATGTCGACGCAGATGAGGAGAAGGAGGAGGGCGAGGCCGGCGGCGGCGGGGGAGGAGGGAGAAGAAGAAGAAGCGGAAGAAGAAGAAGGAGGAGAAGAAGAAGAAGAAGCGCCCCGGCGACTGCGCCAGCGACCGCGCCCGGCGGCGACGCCTGATCCAGCAAAAGCTGCTTTAGAAGAATCGAGTGAGGAAGGGGACGGAATAAACAGCGCCGAGCCCGAATTTACCGTGTCGCAGCAGCAGCAGAGGCAGAAGCAGCAGCAGCAGGAGGTTGCGGTCTTTTCAACGCAGGCTGCAGCGCCAACACCGTTCAACTTCAACGACGGCGGTGAAGGCGAAGGCGAAGGGAGGACTAGGGTTTCTACGAGGAGGCCAAAGGGAGGCGGCGGTGCTGCTGCTGCTCGCCCTCCTCCTGTCGCGTTCGAAACGCAGGCTGGTCCGATGCCTTGAAAACTCAAGAAAGATAAGCTGATGTGCCATAAAGATGAACTTGAACTGAAAAACGTTTGTTTTACTCGTTTTTTTGTTTTCTCTCTTTGTTTTGAGTTTCCTCTCTCTCTCTCTCTCTGTCTCCTCTCTCTCTATCTCTCCTCCTTCAATTTTCACCTCCCGTTCGCGTCCTCCAGCGCAGCCCTCAAAGGGGTAGCAGCATTGCCCTTCCCCGCTGTCCCCGCAGCAGAGACCGTCGCCGTCGGCGCCCCAGCGACCGCCGCCTTGCCCGCCACCGCCGCCGCTGCCCCCTCTTCCCCTTCCACAGCAGCCCTCCTCTCGTTCTCCTCCTCGACCCCGGCGCTCGCGTTCTCCGTCCGCACCACGCCCGAGACCCCGTCGGCGAACCTCGTCCTGAAGATGACGTTGGCGTTGGCAAACATCCCCTCCTTGAGCGAAACAATCAAGAACTGCGAGTAAGGGAAGTGGCGGCGGATCATGCGGCCGACGTTTTGCGTGTGCGACAGGTCGAGCGCGGCGTCGACCTCGTCCAAAATGTAGATCGGCGCCGGCTTGAAGAGCAGCATGGCCAGGATCAGCGACAGCGCGAGCAGCGAGCGCTGTCCGCCCGAGAGCTCCGTCAGCGACTCCTTCCACACCTCGCCGAAGGCCACCCTGACCTCGAGCCCCGCCTCCAGGAAGCTCGCGGCCCCCTCCGGAGGCACGAGCCTCGCCCTCGTGCCGGGGAGCAGCGTCGAGAAGATGGTCCCGAAGTCGACGTCGACCTTCTCCCACGTCTTCGTCAGCGCGTCGCGCTTCTTCTCGTCGAGCTCAGCGATCACGCGCTCGATCTTGGCGCGGTCGCGCTGCACGATCTCCTTCTTCTCGTTCAGCTCGCGGAACTCGGCCTCGGCCTTGTCGAACATCTGCAAGACGCGGCGGTTGACTCCCCTGGAGGCCGAGGCCGCGGCGCGCTCGGTGGCGTCGAGCTCGGCGGCGGCGGTGGCCGGGTCGAAGCGGGCGGGCTTCTTCTTCTTTTGCCTGCGGCGAGAGGGGCTGCTGCCGCTTCCGGCCTCCCCCTCCGCCGCCGCCTCCTCCTCCTCCTCTTCTTCTTCATGCTCTCCTTCCTCGTCTCCGACAGCGCTTCTCAGGGGCCCAAAGTCGAACTCGGAGCCCGGGACGTTGAAGCCCTCGCTCTCCTCGGCGATCCAGGGAAAGTCCCCCTCGAGCCTGGCGACCGCCGAGGCGGCGGCCGCGGCCTCGCCCGCGAGCCGCTCGAGGTCGTGGTCGACGCGGCGCCTCTCGAGCGAGGCCTCTCGAGCAGCAGCCGCGGCGGCGTCCCTGCGGGCCGCGGCCTGCCTCGCCGCGGCGTCGCGCTCGCGGAGCTCCTCGCGGTGCCTCTCGAGCGCGGCGTCCGCGGCGGCGGCCTCGCGGCGAAGGGCGTCCAGGGACCCGGAGGCCGCCGCCGCGGCGTCGCGGGCCTCTTCCAGCCTGGCCTCGGCGTCGGCGAGCGCGAGCCCGGCCTCCTCGCGCGCCGCGGCCGAGGCGTCCCGCTCGGCCGTGGCGGCGTCGGCCTCCCTGGCAGCGGCGCGCGCGGCCTCCCTCGCGGGCTCCACGGCGGCCCGGGCATCGGCGAGGGCCGCCTCGGCGGCCTCGAGGTGCCTCGAGGCGTTGGAGGCGAACGAAGCGGCCTCGGCGTCGAGGCGCTCGGCCTCGGCGCAGCACGCTGCGGCCCTGCCCCGGGCCTCGGCCGCCTCGGCCCGGGCGGCCTCGAGCTCCGCGCGGGCGGCGGCGAGCGCCGACAGGGCGGCGGCGGCGGCGCCGGCGGCCTCCCGCTCCAGGAGCAGCCTCAGCGCGTGCTTCTTGAGCTCGAGCTCGCGGACCGCCTCGGCGAGCCGCGCCAGCGCCGGCGCGAGCTCCTCCGCCGCAGCCCTCGCCTTCGCCGCGGCCTCGGCGGCGTCGCCGGCCCTCGCCTCCGCCCCTCCCAGCGCGTGAAGCCTCGCGAGGACCGAGGCGGACCCGGAGGGCCTCGAGCCTCCGGTGAGCGTGCCCCCGGGGTTGAAGTCGTCCCCCTGCCTCGTCACGGCCCGGGCCCTCGCGGCCGGGTCGGCGGCGAAGGCCAGCGCCTTGGCGGCGTCGGCGTCGGAGCAGACGACGGCATCCCCGAAGGCGTACTCGATCGCGGCCCCGACGTCCCCCTCCCACCCGACAAGCTCGATCGCCGGGACCGCGGCGGCCGCAGACTGCGCCGAGGAGCAGATCCGCCTGGCGGCGGCGGCGGCGCCCGCGGGCAGCCCGCGAGCCTTGACCCTGCTGAGCGGCACGAACGTCACGCGCGACCGCAGCCCGCCGTGGGCCAGCAACGCCCTCGCGTCCCCGTCGGTGTCGACGACGACCTGGAACAGCCTGCCCCCCGCGGCCACCTCCAGGGCGGTGGCGGCGAGCGGGTCCCTGAGGCGGACGAGGCGGGCGATGGGACCGCGGACGGCGGCGTCTCGGAAGCCGCCGCCCGGGTGCCGGTAGCGGAAGTCGAGCCCGGCGAGCGACGAGGCCAGCTCGTCGGCGGCGTCGCGCGCCGTCGAGGCGGCGCGAGCCAGCGCGTCGGCCTCGGCGGCGGCCTCCCGGGCCCGCGCGGCGGCGGGCTCGAGGGCCGCGGCGGCGAGCTCAGCCGAGGCCACCTCGCCGCGCGCGGCCTCGACCGCCGCGGCGAGCTCGTCGCCGGCGGCCCTCGCGGCCGCGAGCTCGGACTGCGCGGCGGCGGCGCGCTTCTCTGCGGCCGCGGCCCTGACGTCGGCCGCCGAGGCGCGCGCCGTGGCCTCAGTCGAGCCCACCCTCGCGTCGGCGGCGCGCTGAGTCAGCGTCCTCCCGGACCCGTCGCGGCCGTCGCCGGCCCTGGCGCCGGCGACCTGCTGCTCCGCGGCGGCGACGGCCGCCACGGCGGCGGCCTCGGCCTCGGCCGTCGCCTGCCTCCTGGCCTCGGCGGCCCCGGCGGCGGCGGCGAGGGCCTCGTCCCCGAGCTCGCGCAGCGCCTCGGCGGCGCGGTCCCTGGCCGCCTCGCGGGCGGCGCCGGCCTCGACGGCGTGCGCCGCGGCCGCCCCGTCCCGCGCGACGCGCTTGGCGACCGCCGCGGCCGCGGCGGCCAGCGCGGGCCCCTCCCCTCCCGCCGCGGCCTCCAGCTCCGACAGCTCCACCGCCGCGTGGCCGGCCTCGGCCTCCCTCTCCGCGGCCTCGCTCTCGAGCTCCGACGCGCGCTGCCTCGCGGTCGAGAGCGCGCTCTCCGCTTCTCTCTTCCCGCTGGTGCCCAGCCACCACCGGTGCGCGGCGCAGAACCGCCGCAGCGCGTCGAGCCTGTCGAGCGCCTCCTGCCACGCGACGTACTCGCCTCGCTCGCGCCGCAGCCTCTCGAGCGCGGGCTCGACCTCGTCGGCGAGCAGCCGGTCGATCTCGTCGACCTTGACCTGCTTTCGAGCCAGGGTCCGAAGCGCGGCCTCCTTCTTCGACTCGTACATCCGCGTCCCGGCCGCCTCTTCCAGCATGCCCAGGATCTCCGGGGGTTTCGCGTTGAGCACCTTGGTGATCTTTCCCTGCATGATCAAAAAGTGCGGGTTGTTGACGTTGAGCCCGACCGAGTGGAACAGGTTTTGGACACGCGTCGGCTGCGCGACGTGGCCGTTGATCAAGTACTTGTTGCGGCCTCCGACGGCGAGCTGCCTCGACACGGTCAGGCGAGGGCAGTGTTCGTAGCCCGGTGGCGAGGTCGCCGCGTCCTCGTTGTTGAACACGACGGACACGGAGGCCTTGGTCACGCCGGCCTGGCCCTGCTTGTAGATCAGCTCCTGCAGCGAGTTGGCCCGCACAGCCGAGAGGTTGGAGATGCCGAGCACGAAGCAGATGGCGTCGAGGATGTTTGATTTCCCGGTCCCGTTGAGGCCCGTGATGGCGTTGAAGAAGCGGTCGAAGCCGTCGATGTCGACGCGGGTGGCGTACGACTTGAAGCCGTCGATGTGGACGGACTCGATGTGCATCTTGACGGAACGTTGGGGAAGAGCAGGTCGACGTCGGGGAGGTCGCGTCGGGTGTGTTGCCTCTCTTTCGACGACGATGGCGAGGAGCTCGGCTGTTTTTTCTCTCTCCTCAAATGCGACGCTCGAACCGGCTCTTCCAGTTCTTTCAAAACCTCGGGCGCGACGGTGTTGAAGTACTCAGTTCTCTCGGATGAGAATAAGCGCTCGCAAAGGGACCGCAAGGGTCGGATTCGGGAGAGAGAGAAAGGACGAGAACCGTTTTTTCAGTTTCCCTTGGCGACGACGAAAAACAATCGCGCGTCGAGAGGAAGAGTGGACGGAAGTCGCCTTGCTTCTTGCGTTCGGCGTTCTCGTCTGTCGCGCGTGCGTCTTTCACCACTCGAGCGAGAGAGGGACAGAGAAATGCACGAGAGCGGCAGGGACCGAGCTGGAGAACGAAATGCACCAGCAGAGAGAGAGGGAGAGCGCGACTGCAGTTTTTTTTTTTGGGGGGGGAGTGAATTGGGGTCTGCGGCGACGAAAAATATCGACGAAAAATGTCGACCGACTGCTCGAGCTCGCCGTTCCTTTCACTCATGCTTTTGGCATCACCTCCGACACGAATGAAACCCAAGCCTCGAGCTCGCCCGACCCGCCCTCAAGACTTCATCTGTCACTCGTTTCTAATTCAAAATGACGCTCTCGCTTCGCAAGCGCGAGCTCAAGCCCAAAAATGCCGCAGAGGGCGCGGTGAGCGGCGCCTGTCTTTTTTTGTTTTGCTCTCTGATGCACCAGGACGACTCACACCCAACCTCAATGAGCTCCCTCAACGAGCTCCCTCAACCTCCCCCACTCATCCTCTACTTCACAAGAACAGACATCTTCCTTGGCCGCATCGCACGCCCCGCGCTCAGTGCGCGCCAGGCTCTTCGCCGCGGAGCAGAAGAAGAAACAACAGAAGAAGAAAGGAGCCTCAGGAGGAGGCGGAGGAGGCGGAGGACCAGGAGCAGCGGCAGAGAAAAACACTGATGATACCGGCGACCTCTTCTCTCGCGCGACGCTCGACCCCTTCGCCGCCGATCCCTCCCCGGCCAAGCTCAAGAGCGGCTCTCATACGCTGAGCGGACCGGGATTTGGCGTCATCTTCAGGGAGCCCGAAGCGGCGGAGGCCGCCGCGGCCGCGGCTGCTGAGGCGGAGCTGCAGCAGCGGGCGAGGGCCGACGCGGCAGCGGCGGCGCGGGCAGAGGCGGCGAGGAGCATGGGGAGGGCCGACCTCCCCAAGCAGAAGAGGAATTCTGGTGCTGCTGCTGCTGCTTCGCACGTGCTTCGGGCGAGCCGTGCGCTGTTCCAGCCGCAGCAAAAGTGAGAAGTGAACGGACAAGTAACAGGGAGTGGAGAGAAAAATAGGTCGAGTTTTGCAAAACTAAAAGCAGTACAGTGCACAAGTCGAAAGAACACAAGCTTCCCCCGCTCTCTCTCTCTATCTCTCTCTCTCTAACCCCTCGAAGCAGCCTTCACCCGCAGCCTCGCGGCCTCCACGGCGCCGATCAGCGAGTTCAGGTTGGTGGCCAGCCTCCCCGAGGACGCGGCGGCGGGGAGCGAGACCGCCCTCGCCGCGAGCGCTGCCGCGAAGGGGCCCAGAGCGCCGACGACGGCGGCCGACGGTCTTCCGGCGACGGCCGCCATGAGGCAGGTCACGCCGGCGTCCGCCGCGACGCCCGAGGCCCTCGCCGCGGCCTCGGCGAGCTCGCCCGTGGGGGCCCCGCCCGCGACGGTGCGCGGCGGGGGCTCGGGGAGGCGACCGCAGGCGGCGGCGGCGAGGGCCCGCAGGACGAGCGGGGACGCCAGGACGAGCTCGGCCGCGTCGAGCGCGCCGGGCGCCAGCGCGGCCCTGCCTCCGCCGCCGGCCGCCCCCGCCCTACGGGTCAGCAGGGCCGCCAGCGCCGAGGCTCCTGCGGCGACGGCGTCGGCGTGCATCGCCGCCCCAGCCGCCCGCAGCGCCGTCGCGGGCAGATCCTTCGCCGAGACCTCCGAGGGCCCGCACGCGCCGCAGGCGTCGAGCCTCACATGGGCGCGGGCCTCTGCGGGCGTGCTCGACGCGACCAGCGCCGCGACGGCAGCGGCGAAGCGCTGCGACGACGACGGGACAGCGGCGTGGGTAGCTGAAGAAGGCGCTCCGGCGTCGAGGACGGCGGCCGCGGCGTCGGGCCCGCGGGCGAGCGCGGCGACGACCCTTGCCGCTCCCGTCCGCAGCCTGAGCGGCGGCGGCGGGAGGGCGGAGGGCCTGGCCCCGCCGGCGCAGAGCGGCGGGGCCAGGAGGGACAGCAGAGCCTCTGCGAGGCGGGAGGCCTGCCCTGGGGTCAACGCGGTCTGAGAGGGAGCGGACCCGCCGTCGGGAGGCGGAGGGGAGGGAGCGGACCCGACGGAGACGCTCGGGGCGGCGCAGACCAAGATGTCGAGCGCGTCCGCCGCGGCCTCGTTGGCG
>Ga0315283_10005191_pt1 | contig 11465 bp, 9 predicted proteins | sample YL17G09_0_MG_FD_204541 | JGI IMG/M metagenome (GOLD analysis project Ga0315283, IMG submission 204541) | Sediment microbial communities from Yellowstone Lake, YNP, Wyoming, USA - YL17G09_0 | ecosystem: Environmental > Aquatic > Freshwater > Lake > Sediment | place: USA: Wyoming | collected...
GCGGCCGCCTCTTCCTCTTTCTTGATGGCGAACGCCAGGATGTCGTCGATCGTCCGGAATCGTTCTTCGTCCTTGATTTCAGTCAATTGGAACCTCCTTTTCCGGCGCGTTCATTATAATAAAAAACGAACGGCTGTCAAACGCCAAGGAGCATCCCAAAATTGCCGATAAAATTCTTCCGTCTCAAGCAATGACACCGACTCCTGTAATACCCGGAATTTCGACTCATGCCCTATCGGCAATTTCGAGGAGCATCAGCTTTTCCTTGACCAGCGAGTTGCGTTTGACGGGCTTGTCGTTCTTGATGGCGATGTGAAGGGCCTTGTAAGAGCCAACGATGACGCTGAGCTTCTTGGCCCGCGTCAGGGCGGTATAAAAAAGGTTCCTCTGAAGCATGATAAAGTGCTGGGTCAGGAGCGGCATGACGACAGCCTGGTATTCGCTGCCTTGGGCCTTATGGACGGAAACGGCATAGGCCAGGGTGATGTCGTTCAGGTCGTCCTTCTCGTAGACGACCGGGCGGCCTTCGAACTCGGCGATGATCCTGAACCTCGGCTTGTCCAGGTGGACGATCGTCCCGATGTCGCCGTTGAAGGTCTCCTTCTCGTAATCGTTCCGGACCTGCATGATCTTGTCCCTAACCCGGAACTCACGGCTTCCCACATTGAGCCCTTCCTGGAGGGGATTCAGTCTCTGCTGGAGCTCCTGATTAAGGTTGTCGACACCGACCAGTCCCTTGTACATGGGGCTGATGACCTGGATCTGAGGAGACAGGGCGGGGATGCGGAGCCAGCGCGGGATCCTCGTCTGGCAGAGCCCGAGGATAATCTCGAACGCCTTCCGGTCGTCCTCCTCGTGGATGAAGTAGAAATCCGATCCCTGCTCTCCCTTTGGGGGAAAGACCAATCCCTCGCCGCGGTTGATCCTGTGGGCGTTGAGGACGATGTAGCTCTCCTTCTCCTGGCGGAAGATCTCGTCCAGCTTGACGACCGTCACGATCCCCGATTCGATGATGTCCCGGAGGAGCGTTCCCGGGCCGACCGAGGGCAGCTGGTCCTTGTCCCCGACGAAGACGAGCCGCATCGAGGCGGGCACCGCCTTGAGGAGGTGGTGCATGAGGGACAGGTCCACCATGGAGAACTCGTCGATGATGAGCTCCTCGCCGCTGAGGGGGCATTTTTCCCCCCGCCGGAACGTCCCTTTCTTGGGCTGGAACTCGAGGACGCGGTGGATGGTCCTGGCCTCCCGGCCCGTGGTTTCGATGAGCCTCTTGGCGGCCCGGCCGGTGGGCGCCGAGAGCAGGACCTCCCGCCCCCACTTGTTGAAGATCTCGACGACGGCCTTGATGATGGTCGTCTTACCGGTGCCCGGGCCGCCCGTGATCACCAGGACCTTCTTTTGAAAACATTCCTTGATGGCCAGCTTCTGCATGGGAGAGAAGCAGATCCCGAGTTTCTGCTCGACGTCCGAGACGGCAGAGTCCAGGTCGAACGGCGGGCTGCCGCAGGAAACCGCGGCCAACTTGTGAAGGGCTCGGACCACCTCTTCCTGGGCCAGGTGGAAGGATGGCCGGTAGAGCGCCGAATCGGAGGCTATGGGCTCCCGGACAAGCATCTTCTTCCCGGCCAGGGCCGCGATCGCTTTGTCGACCTTTTCATCGTCCGCGGCCAGCTCCTCCAGGCACTTGACCCGGACCTCGCTCTCCAGAGAGAAGACGTGTCCCTGCTCGTTGTCCTTTTCCAAGACGTAGAGGACGTAGGCTTTGACCCTCTCCGGAGAACCCGGGTCCATCCCGAGCTTCAACGCGAGCTGGTCGGCGGTCTTGAATCCGACGCCCCAGATGTCCAAACTGAGCTGATAGGGATTGCTCTTGAGGACATGAAAGGACCTCTCGCCGTACTGGCGATAGATCCGGGTGGCCAGGTTGGTGGAGACGTTGTGCTCCTGGAGGAAGATGATCAGGTCGCGGATGTCCTGGTGCTCTTCCCAGGACTTCCGGATCTCCCGGAACTTGACCGGTCCGATACCCTCGACCTTCTTCAGCTTTTCGGGTTTCAAGGTCAGGATGTCGATCGTCTCCGTTCCGAACTTCATGAGGATCCTTTTGGCCAGGACGGGACCGATCCCTTTGATCAGGCCGGAGGCAAGGAATTTTTCGATGCCGCCTGCGGAGGCCGGAAGGGCCAAGGCGAAGCTCTCCACGTGGAACTGCTTCCCGAACTTGGGATTGACCTCCCATTTCCCCTTGAGTTTCAGGACCTCACCGGGGGACAGCGGCGGGAACGACCCGACGATGGTCACAGGCTTCCCCTCGCCGGCCGCGAAACGGCAGACAGTGTAGCCGTTGTCGGGATTGTAGTAGACGATCTGCTCGACAGTGCCTTCCAGTTGGTCCATGATAGTTTGGATTTATCTTAATGCATTAAAGCAAGCTAGGCAAGCCGGCCTGTCTAGCCTGCATGTGTTTGACCCTCGCCGGATTTCGTGCTACTTATTCGTTGGTGAAATTCCTCAAGGTGTTGGCGAACTCGACGATCAGCGGGCTGTTCTTTGCCGGCCTCCTAGCCCTGCTCACCCTGGACATCAACATCAACCTGCCCTTCAAGGCCGCGGCCTTCGGCCAACTCGCCCTCGCGTTGGCCCTGCCATACGGAACGATCGTCCTCGTCACGGTCCTTTCACTCTTCTTCATCGTCCAATTCTTCACCGGGAAGAGGTTCGCGATCAAGGCGGTCTCACCGTCATTCCTAGCCGTGAGCTTCGCCCTCCTCATCATCGTCTTCCTCCTCATCCTCTGGGGAAACATGTCATACTTCCGGTCCTTCCTGGACACCGGGACCTTGGGACGGCTCAGGGCCCAGGCCATCATCCTGGCCGCCCTTGCAACCCTTGCAGGCGCAGCCCTCTACGCGGCCCGCAGGTACAAGAAGAAGATCTTCCCGCTCACCGCCTATTTCCTGGTCTTCGCCCTGGGATCAGTGTTCGCCGTCGGCCAAAGGGCCAAGTATCCGGCGGGGGAGACGGATGCCAGGACGGGACGGCTAGAGGCCAGGAAGATCGACAGGAACGTGATCCTGGTCGGCCTCGACGGTCTGAGCCTGGACTTCATCTTTCCCCTGATCGCGGAAGGCAAGTTGCCGAACTTTTCCTGGCTCGTGGAGAACGGAACCTGGGGAAGGCTCGAGACCACTTCGCCGACCGAGTCCTTCATCCTCAACCACTCGCTCATGACCGGCAAACTCCCCGCCAAGCATCGCCAGTTGTCCTTCAACTCCTACCGGCTCTTTTACGGGAAGTACCGGTTGGACGTGACGCCCCGCTTCATCCTCTTCAGGCAGATGGTCAGGCTCGGCCTCCTGAAGGCCCTTCCCGGCTCTCCCCCCCGCGCGGCTAAGGACCTGGGCTTCATAATCGAGGCCAACGGTTCGAGCGCCCTCGAACTGGACTCCCCGGTCCAGGCGTCGCGGGAAAAGCACGACCACCGGGCGGAAAAGGCCTTTGGCCTCGCCTTCAAGGTCGAGCCGTCGGAAAGGAACCGCTTGTTAGACCTAGCCCGCGACGTTTTCACCGAGGATTGGGAGCGCGAGGATACGGCCTTCGCGGAGAAGGTCCGGAGGCAGCCGGGATTCTTCCACCTCCTGCTCGACGGGCTGAATACGGTCGAGGCCTATTTTTATAAATATAGCAATCCCGAACAATTCGGCAGCATCAACCAGGAGGAGATCAACCGGTACGGACCGGTGATCTCCCGGTATTATGAGTATTACGACCAGATCATCGGCAAGTACCTCGCCTCCCTCAAGGACAACGAGCTGCTCGTCGCCTATTCCTCATTCGGCGTGGAGCCCCTTCCCCTTTGGAAACGGTTCGTGGAATGGATCCTCGGGAACCCGGACGTCTCAGCCTACCACGAGGACACCCCGGCCGGCGTCGTCTTTTTTTACGGCAAAGGGATCGAGAAGCGGAACACCGCGGAGGGAATGAAGATCGTGGACATCGCGCCGACCATCCTCTACTACCTCGGGCTTCCCGTGGGCAAGGACATGGACGGCATCGTCCAGAGCCCGGTCTTCGTACGGGAGTTCACGGCCGAGAACCCCATTTTCTACATCGGGTCGTATGAAGAGACCGAAATTAATAGCCGTTAAGCGGGTTAAGTAACTTAATATTCATCGCCCGGGTAACATCGCCGCGTGGCGAAGCCGGGATCAGCTGACGCGTTGACCATAACGGGATAACGAGCCAAAGAAAATCAGCGGATGACCTTGAACATGCGGGTCCAGCGGGCCTTGGGGAGGAAGCTGACAAACTTCTTGAGCTTATCCCGGAGGCCGGTTTTCTGCCAAGCGTCCCGCTCGGCCTTATAGGAGAAGTAGATGACCCACGGTCGCCCTTTGATATTGTCCAGAGGGAGGAAGCTCCAATAGCGGCTGTCCGCGCTGTTGTCCCGGTTGTCGCCCATGACAAAGGCGTGGCCCGGCGGGACGACGACGGGCCCGAAATTGTCGCGGATGAGGTCGTCATAGTGATATGAATCGTTCTTGGAGTAAACCTGGCTGTCGTTGTGGACCTTGTAGGGTTCGGACAGGGACTGCTCATTGATATAGACCTGCTTGTCCCGGATCTCGATCTTCTCCCCTTCCAGGGCGATGATCCGCTTGACGAAGTCCTTGTTGAGCTCCCGGGGATATTTGAAGACAACGATGTCCTTCCTTTCGATCCTCTTCTCCGGGAGAACCTTGGCCTCGAAAGGAAAGACCGGCCGGGCATAAGCCAGTTTGTTGACGAGCAGGAAGTCGCCGATGAGGAGCGTGGGCTCCATGGACCCGGTGGGGATCTGGAACGCCTGGACGACAAAGGTCATTACGAAGAAGACGAAAACGGCCGTCTCAGCGATAAGTTCGAAGTACTCCCTGAAAACGCCCTTGTCCCGCTTCTTTTCTTTTTTGGTCATTTTGGTGCAAATTAACGAAGAGCTAATATAGCCCAATTGCACGAATTCATCAAGTCACAACTTGAGTTTTTCAGCAAAGGTCGATAGGGATTGCCGAGAAAGACGAAGGGGATATCCCGAAGAAAGCCGTTGAAGGACCAAGCGGGCACGGATCCCCGACTCTTGGAGGGGAGAGCGAGGCCCGGAGCCGGAGTGAATTTGGCTCGCCGGGGCAAATTCACGTCTTTCGGAGGGATGTCCCCGAGTCTTTCCGAGGCGATCCCCGTTTCATCATCTTGACACAAAATGGGTTTCGGGCTTTACTAGGGCCATGAACATCATCCTTTTCGGGTACCCGAGGACGGGAAAGACAACCCTGTTCAACCTCCTCACCGGGGCCGGGATAGAGGTCAGACCATACGAGGACGGAAAGAAGGAGCCCACCGTCCGGACCTGCGCCCTGCCCGATCCCCGGTTGGACGGACTGTCGGCCCTCCATCCCGAAAAAAAGAAGGTCGCGGCCCCCGTGGACATTACGGATTTGGCGGGGATCTCCTACGGCGACGTCAAGGACAGCGCTTACCTCGGCCACCTCCGCAGGGCCGACGGCCTCGTTCATGTTGTCCGGGGGTTCAACGACGAGCGGGCCGCCCACCCCAAAGGAAAGATCAGCCCGGCGGACGATATCCGCGTCATGGAAGAAGAGCTTGTCCTCTCTGACCTCGTCATGGTCAATGCCAGGATCGAAAAGCTCGAAAAGGACTTGAAGAAGATGAAGGACCCGGACGGTGAAAAGGAGAAAGAGGTCCTGGAGAGACTGCGCCCTTTTCTGGAAGAAGGGAACGGGGTCCGCGATTTTTCTCTTTCTCCCTCCGAAGAAAAGTCCCTGCGAAGCTTCGCCTTCCTGAGTCAGAAACCACTCCTCAACATGATCAACCTGGATGAAAAGGACGCCGCCCGGCTGGAGGCCCCCGGCGAGATCTTCGGTCCTGGACCGAAGGCCGCTCGGATACTGGCCTTCTGCGGCCGGATCGAGAGCGAGATACTGGAGCTCGGGGACGAAGAGAAGGAGCTCTTCATGTCCGGCTACGGGATCACGGAACCGAGCGCCGCCAGATTCTTCCGGGAGGTCCCCTTTTTTCTGGGCCTGCTGACGTTCTTCACGATCGGAAAGGAGGAGGTCCGCGCCTGGACGGTGCGACGGGGCTCGACGGCCGTGAAAGCGGCCGGGGCCATCCATTCCGACATCGAGAAGGGTTTCATCCGGGCCGAAGTGGTCCCCTGCGAGGAGGTCCTCCGGCTCGGCCCGCTCCAGAAGGTCAGAGATGTCGGCGCCATTCGGCTCGAGGGAAAGGATTATGTCGTCCGCGACGGGGACGTCATCTATTTCCGATTCACCCAATGACGAAATCGTTCACGGTCACCTCCCGCGCCGCCGGCTCCTCGGCAAGGGCGGGTCTCCTCGCTACCGCCCACGGGACGGTGGAGACGCCGGCCTTCATGCCCGTGGCCAGCCAGGGCGCGGTCAAGGGACTGACCCACGAGGTCCTTGAGGGGATGGACGCCCAGATCATCCTCGTCAACTCGTACCACCTCTACCTCCGGCCGGGAGCGGACGCCATCGAGAGGCTTGGCGGCGTCCACTCTTTCATCTCCTGGCAAAAGCCCATCCTCTCCGACAGCGGCGGCTTCCAGATCTACAGCCTCTCCCCCCTCGTCAAGGTCAGCGAGGACGGAGTCCGGTTCTCTTCCCACCTCGATGGAACGAAGATCTTCCTGACCCCGGAGGACGTCGTGGACATTCAGAGGAAGCTGGGGACAGACGTCATGATGTGCTTGGACACGTTCCCTTCCTACCCCGCGACCGTGGATGCTATGAAGGAAGCCGTGGGCTTGACGACGCGCTGGGCGTCCCGCGCCAAGCGGCACTTCGACACCAGGGAGTCCGCCCAACACCTATGGGGTATCAGCCAGGGAGGGGTGTTTTGGGACCAGCGGGAAAAATGCATTTCCGCCCTCCTGGATCTGGACTTCGACGGGTATGCGTTCGGAGGCCTCGGCCTGGGCGAGCCAAAATCCCAGCTCTTTGAGGTCCTCGAAAGGGGCGGCGCCCTCCTGCCCCAAGACAAGCCCCGTTACTTGATGGGCATGGGGTACATCGAAGACATCCTAGAGGCTGTCGACCGGGGAGTGGACATTTTTGACTGCGTCCTCCCGACGCGAAACGCCCGGAACGGGACGCTTTTCACCAGCCGGGGGAGGGTATCCATCAAGAACGTCAAGTACGCTGAGGACAGGAGGCCCCTGGACGAGGCCTGTTCCTGCTACACCTGCCGCAACTTCAGCCGGGCCTACCTCCGCCACCTCTTCGAACGCGGAGAGATCGCATCCGCCGTCCTCAACACCATCCACAATCTCCACTATTATCTTGACATTTTCAGTCAAATCAGGCAAGCTATTTCATTAAACTCTTTCAATCTTTTAAAAAGGAAGATAATAAAATGATGTTCATGAGCCTTTTTATGTCCGCCCAACAGGGCGCTGCAGGTCAGGTCCCCAGGGGGAACATGTTGACGGCCCTTCTCCCGTTCGTGGCCGTCTTCGCCATCTTCTATCTGCTGATCATCCTGCCCCAGCGGAAGAAACAAAAAAAACACCAGAACACGGTGAATAACCTCAAGCCCGGCGATCGTATCATCACCACCGGCGGCATCTTCGGCACGGTCATGGGCGTCCAGCCGGACCGGATCGAACTCAAGGTTTCGGCTAACGTGAAGATCGACATCACCAAGAGCGCCGTCGGAGCCGTCCTAGGCGCCGAAGGAATGGAAAAAACCTAGTAAGGGGCAGGCAGCACGGCCGCCGGTCCATCATCGCAACCAGGGGAAACACCACTCGAGAGCAGAGGTAACATGAGAAAAGGATTGCAGTGGAAACTTATTTTGACGTTGGCTATCGTGGGCCTTTCGATCTTCCTGGCTTATCCCCCCAAGGACAAGATCAAACTGGGCCTGGACCTCAAAGGCGGCATCCACCTGGTCCTCCAGGTCATCACGGAGGACGCCATCAACGTCGAAACAGACCAGGAGATCATCCGTTTCCAGGAGCTGTTCAAGAAGAATGCCATCACCGTCGCGACGGCGACCAAGGATCGGCCCGGCCGGTTCATCTTCACGGGGACGAGCGCCGGCCAGGAGGGGAAAACGCGGGACCTCATCGATCAATACACGAGGGACTGGGATTATTCCTTCACGGGCGACAAGTTGACCTTTACGATTAAGGCGCTGGTCACCCGGGCCCTCAAGGACCAGGCCGTCAACCAGACGGTCGAGACCATCCGCAACAGGATCGATCAGTTCGGTGTCGCCGAGCCCCTGATCCAGAGACAGGGTTCGGAAAGGATCGTCGTCGAGCTCCCGGGGGTCACCGATCCGGAACGGGTCAAGGACCTGATCAAGGTCACCGCCATCCTCGAGTGGAAGTTGGTCAAAGCCGGACCGGCCCCGGACGAGGAGACCCTCCTCAAGGAATTCGGCGGCAAAGCTCCGGAAGACATGGAGGTCCTCAAGGGCGACCCCAAGAAGGGTGAAGCCGGATTCTTCCTGGTCAGCAAGGTGGCCTCGGTCACGGGCAAGGACTTGCGCATGGTCCGCCGCTCCGTCGACGAGTGGAACAACCCCGCCGTTTCCTTCTCCCTGAACTCCGAAGGGGCCAGGCGCTTCGAGAAGGTCACCGGTGAGAACATCGGCAAACAGCTGGCCATCATCCTCGACCGCAAGATCCAATCCGCTCCGAACATCAATGCCCGGATCTCCGACAGCGGCATCATCCAGGGGCGGTTCACGGTCGAACAGGCCGAAGACCTGGTCGTCGTCCTCAAGGCCGGGGCGCTTCCTGCCGGGATCAGATATCTCGAGGAACGGACGATCGGGCCGTCGCTCGGCGCCGACTCCGTCCGGCAAGGCCTCATGGCCGGACTCATCGCCATCCTGCTGGTCATGAGTTTCATGCTCTTCTTCTACAAGCTCTCAGGCCTGAATGCGGTCGCCGCCCTCATCCTCAACATCGTCATTCTTTTCGGCTGTCTCGGCTATTTCAAAGCGACCCTGACCTTGCCCGGCATCGCGGGCATCATCCTAAGCATCGGCATGGCCGTCGACGCCAACGTCTTGATCTTCGAGAGGATCAAAGAGGAACGGGCCGTCGGGAAGAACGTCCCGAGCGCGATCCAACTCGGGTTCTCCAGGGCCTTCAGCGCGATCTTCGACTCCAACCTGACCACGATCATTTCGGCCATCTTCCTTTTCCAATTCGGCACCGGACCGATCAAGGGGTACGCCGTGACGCTGATCATCGGCCTCGTGGCCAACGTCTTCACGGCCGTCTTCGTGTCCCACCTGATCTTCGATGTGACCATCCCCAAATCCGCTAAGAGGCTGAGTATCTAACATGGAACTCTTCAAAACACCGCACATCCAGTTCATGAAGTATAAGTTCGTGGCCCTGGCCGCGTCGGCCGTCATCGTCCTGGCCGGGGTCCTGAACGTCACCGTCTTCCACGGCATGAAGCCGGGCGTGGACTTCGGCGGCGGGACGCTGATCCGGATCGAGTTCAAGGACCCCACGCCCGTGGGCCAGGTCCGCAAGCAGCTCGCGGACGTCGGCCTGGGCGGCAGTACCATCCAGGAGACCGGCAAGAAAGGCCATGAGTATCAGATCCGGACGACGCAGGTCGTCAAGGGCGCGGACCAGCAGCAGGAGATGGAGGCCCACGAAAAGCTGGCCAACAAGGTCATCGAGGCCCTCAGGGGGAACGGAGAGCCGGACAAGCTCACGGTTATCAGCCGGGAGACGGTCGGCCCGCAGGTCGGAAAGGACCTGAGAAAGAAGGCCACCCAGGCAACGATCTGGGCCCTCATCGGGATGCTCATCTACATCGCCGTCCGGTTTAAGCTCGAGTACGGGGTCGCCGCCATCTTCACCCTGACCCAGGACGTCCTGATCACCATGAGCATCTTCTCGTTCACCGGCCGCGAGATCAACCTCCCCATCATCGCCGCGCTCCTGACCATCGTCGGGTTCTCCATCAACGACACGATCGTCATCTTCGACCGCGTCCGGGAGAACTCGAAGCTCTACCGCAAGGAGTCCCTCGAGGAGATCATGAACCTCGCCCTCAACCAGTGCCTGGGCCGGACGATCATCACTTCGGGCACGGTCTTCCTGACCTTGCTGGCCCTCTACATCTTCGGCGGTAAGGTCATCAACGACTTTGCATTCATCATGCTCATCGGGACGATCGAGGGCGTCTACTCAACCGTCTATCTTTCGTGCCCGGTGATCATTTTTTGGCAAAAACTTTTCAAAACAAAAAAAGGATTCAGAAGATAAATTTCTCTTGTAATTAACGATTTTTTAATCTATACTATTTGCACCTGAAAAACTTTGGAGCGTGAGGTATAAAAATGGCGGAAGCAATAAAGCCGAAACCTAAAGAAGAGATTCCTGAGATTTTCAAGGACTCTTTCTTCAGGAGCGAGATCGGCTCCAAGAGAAAAGCCCTGGCGTTTCCCATCGCGCTGTTCATCCACGCCGCGTTTATCATCTCCATTATCGTGATCCCCCTGCTTTCCACGGCGTCCCTGCCCAAGGTGGAAGTTTACAGCGCATTCCTCGCCCCCCCACCTCCTCCTCCCCCTCCCCCGCCGCCTCCGGCCAAGAAGCGCGGCTCCTCACAGGCCAAGACGCGCATCAAACCCGTCCAAGCGTCCGCTACGATCGAGCCAGGCAGGCTCGTGGCCCCCGTCGATATCCCGGAAGAAATCGCTGAGGAGCAACTGAGCGACATCGGGGTCGATGGCGGAGTCGAGGGCGGAGTCGAGGGCGGAGTCGTCGGCGGAGTCCTCGGAGGAGTCGTCGGCGGAGTCCTCGGAGGAGTTGTCGGTGAGGTCGAAGCCCCTGTCCGGGCCATCGGGCAGATCAAGCCTCCCAGACTTATCAAGCAGGTGGACCCCACCTACCCGGATATCGCCCGGCAGGCGAGAGTCGAAGGCATCGTCATCATCGAAGCGACGACGGACATCTATGGGCGCGTGCAGAGCATCAAGGTCCTTCGATCCATTCCCCTTCTTGACCAGGCTGCCCTCGACGCGGTGCGCCAATGGGTCTATGAGCCGATGATCATCAACGGCCGCCCCAGGGGAGTCGTTTTCACGGTCACCGTAAGATTCCAACTCAAGTAAGTAAAGCTATCCATGGCTTTAGAGATTTAAAAGGAGGTACTTAACATGCAATTCGGTTTGATTGAAATGTGGCAGGCCATGGGAGCCGTGGCCAAGACGGTTTCCATTCTCCTGATCTCTCTCTCGATCATTTCCCTTTACCTGTTCATCGAGCGCCAGCTCATGTTCAACAGGGCGAAGACGAGATCCAAGTTCATCGCTCCCAAGCTCGCGGAGATGCTCAAGACCGGACAGATCAAGGAAGCCCTGGTTCTCGCGTCCAAGAAGGAAAACAAGGGAAGCCACCTGGC
>Ga0315283_10005193_pt1 | contig 11462 bp, 11 predicted proteins | sample YL17G09_0_MG_FD_204541 | JGI IMG/M metagenome (GOLD analysis project Ga0315283, IMG submission 204541) | Sediment microbial communities from Yellowstone Lake, YNP, Wyoming, USA - YL17G09_0 | ecosystem: Environmental > Aquatic > Freshwater > Lake > Sediment | place: USA: Wyoming | collected...
GCGACCGCGGCGAGCCCGGCAAACGCCTGGGCGAAGCGCCCACCGCCGAGCTCGCGGGCGAGCAGCATCGCCAGCACCACGATCCCGGCGCCTGCCAGGGCCGCGATCGTGCGCAGCGCCGGCAGAGAGCCGCCGAGCTGCAGCGCAACGTTCGCGATCACGCCGATCAGCGGCGCGCAGTCGACGTACCCCCAGTCGAGGTGGCGCCCGAGGTCGAGGAAGTACAGCTCGTCGCGGAAGTAGCCGTACCGCCCCGCGAGCGGCAGGTGGATCGCCAGCTTGAGCGCGACCAGCGCCGCAATGACGCCCAGCGAGTCGTGCAGGGGGGCGAGGCTCGGGTGCGGCGCCGGCCGCTGACTCGGGCTGTCCGCAACGTGCCGCTCAACGTTCATGGTCTTTTCTCCAGGACAAATCTATCCGATGCCGCTGCGTGTCATACGTTCTCCCCAGCGCGATGTTGTCTTTTTCGTGCATGCTGGCTAACCTCAGCCCCCAGGGAGGAGCGATGAGGATTTCCCACCGCGCCGCCGCCATTCAGGAGTCGCCGATCCGCAAGCTTGCCCCGCTCGCCGCGAAGGCGCGCAAGCGGGGCTTGACGATCTACAACCTCAACATCGGCCAGCCCGATGTCGCCACGCCACCGGAGTTCCTGCAGGCAGTGAGCGGCTTCAAGGATCGGGTGCTCGCCTATGGCCCTTCCGATGGGCTGCCCGAGCTGCGCGCCGCGATGGTCGACTACTTCGCACGGTACGAGATCGCGCTCGACCCGCGCGACATCCTGATCACCAACGGCGGCTCCGAGGCGATCCTGTTCGCCTTCAACGTGGTCGCCGACGACGGCGAGGAGATCATCATCCCGGAGCCGTTCTACACCAACTACAACGGCTACGCCGCGATGGCCAACCTCAAGATCGTCCCGGTGCGCTCGCACGCCGAGGATGGCTTCCACCTGCCGCCGGACGAGGTTCTCGAGGCGGCCGTGACGCCGCGCACTCGTGCGGTGCTCGTCTGCTCCCCCAACAACCCCACCGGCACCGTGCTGGCGTGGGCGGAGCTGGAGCGCCTGGCGGAGCTCGCCAAGCGCCACGACCTGTTCCTGATCGCCGACGAGGTGTACAAGGAGTTCACCTACGACGGGCGCCGCCACCGCTCGGTGCTCGAGCTGCCGGAGGTCCGCGAGCGCGTCATCGTCGTCGATTCGATCTCCAAGCGCTTCTCCGCCTGCGGCGCCCGCGTCGGCGCGGTGATCTCCCGGAACCGCGACGTGATGGCGGCGATGCTCAAGTTCGGCCAGGCCCGCCTCTGCCCGCCGACGCTCGAGCAGCTCGGCGCAATCGCCGCCTACCACCTCGACGAGAGCTACTTCGAGGCGGTGCGCGCGGAGTACCAGCGCCGCCGCGACGTGCTGTTCGAGGCGCTCACGTGCGACCCCGGGATCGTCCTGCGGCGGCCGCGCGGCGCGTTCTACATGATCGTCAAGATGGCCGGCGTCGACGACTCCGACGCCTTCGCCGAGTGGCTGCTCACCGACCACGCGGTCGATGGTCAGACCGTGCTGGTCGCGCCCGCCGGCGGCTTTTATGCGACGCCGGGCGCCGGCAAGGACGAGGTGCGGATGGCGTACGTGATCGAGGTGCCGAAGCTCGAGCGTGCTGCCGCGGTATTCCTCGCCGGTCTCGAGCGCTACCGCGCCTTGCGCCCGTCGGTCGCCAGGGCGGTCTGAGAGCGGAGGACTCCACGCCCGGCCTTACCCTCTTCCCCGCCATCGACGAGGGCGTCCCCGCGGGCGAGATGCGGGTGCCGTGGGCGCTGCTGGTGGCCGGTTGCGCCGCCGGCGCGTGGGCCACCGGCAACCGAACGCCCGTCTCCATGGCCGCCGGCGCCCTGCTGCTGGTCCCCGGAGTCCTGCTCGCCCTCGCCTCGGTGCGCGCCCTCGGGCGGCCGACCTCGGTGGTGACCCACGGCCCGTATCGCTGGCTCCGGCACCCGTACTTCCTGGCGATCCTCCTGCTGCTGCTCGGCACCATCGTCGCCCTGCAGGCATGGGCGGCGCTGGTGCTGTTCCTGCCGGCTGCGCGCATCACCGTCGAGCGGGCGCGGCGCGAGGAGCACAACCTGCGGCTGCGGTTCGGAGACGACTACGGGCGCTATGCCAGACTGGTGCCGTTCATGCTGCCGCTGGGACCGCCGATGCCGAAAGACCGTGGGCCGTGGACCGTGGGCCGTGGGCCGAGCCCCCGCCCACCCGAAGACAGTAGGAGGACGGAGTGAAGGACACTGGCGCAAGCACGGCGATCGAGCGATTCATGCGGCCGATCGAGGAGTTCGCGACGATCCAGAGCTCGGGCGGCCTCGTCCTGCTCGCCTGCGCCGTCGCCGGCATGGCGCTGGCCAACTCACGCTGGTCGGCCGTCTACGAGTCGCTGCTGCACGCCAATCTCGGCCTCACGGCACCGTCGTGGTCGCTCGTCAAGCCGCTCCACTTTTGGATCAACGACGGGCTGATGGCGGTGTTCTTCTTCGTCGTCGGCCTCGAGATCAAGCGCGAGATCCTCGCCGGCGAGCTGTCGCGGCTGCGCCAGGCGATGTTGCCGATCGCCGGCGCGGTCGGCGGCATGTTGGCGCCGGCGGCGATCTACCTCGCCCTCAACCGCGGCGGCGAGGCGGCACGCGGGTGGGGCGCGCCGATGGCCACCGACATCGCGTTCGCGATTGGCGTGATGGCGCTGCTCGGCAGCCGCATCCCGCCGCCGCTCAAGGTGTTCCTCACCGCGCTGGCGATCGTCGACGACCTCGGCGCGGTGCTCATGATCGCAGTCTTCTACACGGCCGAGCTGCACTGGGCCGGCCTTGCAGCGGCGGCGGCGCTGCTGCTCGTCCTCGCCGGCGCCAACCGGGCAGGCGTGCGAGCCCCGGCGGTCTATGCGGCCATCGGCGTGCTCGTCTGGCTGGCGTTGCTGACCTCCGGGGTGCACGCGACCGTGGCCGGAGTGTTGGTCGCACTGACGGTCCCGGCGCGGGTTCGCATCGACCGCGCGCGCTTCATCGGCGCCGCCCACGGACACGTGGACGCGTTCGCCGGCGCGGAGCTGCCGGTAAGCCGGCAGTTCGCGAGCTCGGGCCAGCTCGAGGCGATCCACGCGCTCGAGGCGACGTGCGGGCGCGCTGCCACGCCGTTGCAGCGGCTCGAGCATGCGCTGCACCCTTGGGTGTCGTTCGCGATCATGCCGCTGTTCGCTCTCGCCAATGCCGGCGTGCGGCTGGGCGGCGGCAGCGGCGCCTTCGAGCGCCCGGCGGTGATTCTCGGCATCGTGCTCGGCCTGGTGATCGGCAAACCATTGGGGATCGCCGGCATGTCGTGGCTGGCGATTCGCTTCGGCGTCGCCGAGCAGCCTGCCGAGGTGAGCTGGAGGCAGCTCGTGGGCGTCGCCTGTCTCGGGGGGATCGGCTTCACGATGGCGCTGTTCATCGCCGCACTCGCCTTCGAGCAGGAGGCGATGCTCGCCGCGGCCAAGGTCGGCGTCCTGTCCGCCTCGCTGGCGGCGGCGCTGGTCGGCTCGGCGGTCCTGGCCTTCGCTGCACCACGCAACCGCTGATACGCCGTCGCGCTGTACCATTGCGGCCGCGAAAGGAGCAGCGACGGATGCCGACGATTCCCCTCGCGACCCACATCCTCCTCGTCGTCGTGCCGCTCGTCTTCGGCCTCGGGGCGCTGGCCGAGTACCTGCTGCGGAGACGCCGTGAGCGCTGACACCACCATCCTCGCCGTCACCGCGGTCTACATGGCGATTCTCCTCGCCATCGGCTACGTGGCCAGCCGCCGTACGCGCTCGCCGGAGGACTTCTTCCTCGCCAGCCGCTCGCTCGGCTCGTGGGTGACCGCGATCTCGTCGACGGCGGCATCGGAGAGCGGCTGGGTGGTGCTCGGCGCCGTCGGGATGGCGTACGTCAACGGCGTCTCCGCCCTCTGGTACGCCCCCGGCTGCCTGCTCGGCTACGTGGCGAACCTCTACGTCCTCGCCCCGCGGCTGCGCAGCGAGGCGGCGCGCCAGGGCTCGCTGACGATCCCGGACTTCCTCGCCGACCGCTTCGGCGACCCGCACCACGTCGTGCGCCTGCTTGGCGTCGGCATCATCTTCCTCTCGCTCGGTGGCTACGTGGCCGCGCAGATGACCGCCACCGGCAAGGCGGTGCAGGCAATCCTCGGCCTCACCTACCCGCAGGGGATCGCCGCCGGTGGCGTGATCATCGTTGTGTACACGCTGATGGGCGGGTTTCGCGCCGTGTCGTGGACCGACTTCTTCCAGGGCACGATCATGGTAATCGCGCTCGTCGTCATGCCGGTGCTGGTGCTCGGCGAGGTCGGCGGGTATGGCGCCATGCTCCACCGTCTGGCGGCGATCGACCCCAACCTCGTCACCGTCGGCGGCGGCCGCACCGGCTTTGCGCTGTTCGGCTTCCTCGCCGGCCTCCTCGGCATCGGCCTCGGCTACCCCGGCCAGCCGCACGTGCTCACCCGCTACATGGCGGCCTCGGGCGACGAGAAGATCCGCCAGACGCAGGTGATCGCCATGGTGTGGGGCGTGCTGGTGTTCTTCGGCGCCGGCTACCTCGGCCTCGCCGGCCGCCTGCTGATGCCGGAGCTCGCGCAGGGCGGCGATCCCGAGCAGCTCTTCCCGCTGCTCTCGCGCGCGATGCTCCACCCGCTGATCGCCGGCGTGATGCTCGCGGCCATCCTGTCGGCGATCATGTCGACGGTCTCCTCGCAGCTCCTCGTCGCGGCGTCGGCGGTGAGCCGCGACCTCTTCGAGAAGGTCCTCGGGATCGCCCGGAGCTCGCGCGCCTCGGTCCTTGCCGGCCGCATCGCGGTGCTCGTGCTCGGCGCCGCCGCGCTCGCGGTGTCGCTGCATAACGTGCGGGTGGTGTTCTGGTTCGTGCTGTTCGCCTGGTCGGGGCTCGGCGCCGCGTTCGGGCCGGTGCTGCTGCTATCGCTGTGGACGAAGCTGCCGACGCGCAAGGGAGTCATCGCCGGCATGCTCACCGGCTTCGGCGTGACCGTGGCGTGGAAGCTCTCGGGGCTGTCGGACCGGGTGATCTACGAGCTCGTACCCGCGTTCATCCTGGCGACCGCCGCGGCGCTGGCGGTGAGCTGGCTGGATCGCCACCTCTCACCCGCCGCATCGGCGCGGAGCTAGGCGGATGCGCGACCTCGATCCGCGGTGGCGCCAGGCAGCAGTCCTCGGCAGCTTGTGGGCGGCCGCGGAGATCGTCCTCGGCTCCTTCCTCCACAACCTGCGGGTGCCGCTGCGCGGCCACATCATGACCGCGATCGGGGTCGTCCTGCTGGTCGCCGGCCACCGCCGGTGGGGCCAGCGCGGGCTGCTGTGGCGGGCCGGGCTGATCGCCGCCACGATGAAGTCGGCATCACCGTCCGCCGTCCTGCTCGGGCCGATGGTGGCGATCGCGATGGAGGGGTTCGCGCTCGAGCTCGCCACCCGACTGGCGCCGCGGCGGCTGGCCGGCTACATGCTCGGCGGCGCCCTGGCGATGTCCTGGACGATGACCCACCGGCTCCTCTCGCTGCTGCTCACCTACGGCGCGAACATCGTCACCGTGTACACGCAGCTCGTCGGCTTCGCCGAGAAGCAGCTCGGCCCGCTGCCGCTGGGCGTCTGGGGGCCGATCGCGGCGCTGGTGGTCATCAACCTCGCGTTCGGGGCGGCCGCCGCCGCGGTCGGCTGGAGCGTCGCCGCCGCGCCGCCGCTGGAGAAGAGCGAGCTGCCGCAGCCGGCGGCGCCCCGGCATCCCGGGCTGACGCAGGCGCGCGCCGCGTCGCCGTCGCTGGTGGCGCTCGCGTTGACGATCCTCGCCGTGCCCGCAGGGATGGTCGCCCTCGGCACGCTGCCACTCCCCGCCGGCGCCGCGGTCGTGGCCGCGGCTGTCCTGGTAGCGGCGTTCCGCTATCCCTCGGCGCTGCGCCGGCTGCGCCGCCCGAGCTTCTGGGTCGGCCTCGCGCTCCTCACCGTAGTCGCCGCTCTGGTGTTCGCCGCAGGTGCGCCGCAGGAAGGGTCGCGCTGGGGCGGCGCGCTTGTCGGCGCGGCGATGAGCCTGCGCGCCGTCTACATCGCGCTCTGCTTCGCCGCGCTCGGAACCGAGCTGGCCAACCCGGCGATCCGCGACTGGATGGAACGCCACGGCGCGGCGTCTTTCCTCGCCGCGCTGGAGACCGCATTCGCCGCGCTGCCCGAGGCGATCGCGGCGGTACCGCCCGGGCGCACCCTGCTCCGCCACCCCCGCCGCGCCATCGGCTCGCTGCTGCCGCACCTCGAGCGCTGGCTCAGCCGGACGCGGTAGACCGGATAGCCGACTACGCGCTCTTCGCCTTGTTGGTGCTGATTCCAAACGGGAGATAGGCCGGGCACCAGCGGATGACCGCGGTGAGCAGCAGCAGGAGGCCGACAGCGCCCCACCAGCTCTTGAAGTAGAGACCCGCGCCGATGATCGCGAGCCCAACGACCGCCCGCAGCACCCGATCCGCACCGCCAACGTTTGCCATCATGGTTCGTCCCTCCGTGCGGCTCGGATCGTGGCCCGTCGCCGCCGAGCTGTCCGTGAGCCGGGCCAGCGTACCACGGCCACCGGCGGACCCGGCACGATCGGCTATGATGCCCGCCATCGCACCGCCGCGTCACGGATCGAGCGGCGACGAAGGAGCGCCTGTGTTGGAGATTGCCTTCTGACGGTCGGGATTGCCGGCGCCTGAGCGCCGGCCCCGGACTCGTCCGCCCCGCCCGCCCCGGGCGGGAACCTCGTACCCACAACCGCAGCGCAGGTGCTGGCCGCCAACGTCGACATCGTCTTCATCCTCAAGCTGCGCCGCGAGCTCTCCTCGCTCGCCGCCCGCCAGAGCAGCGCCGCCGTCCGCGATGAGAAGCGGCTTTGGCTCATCATCGACAAGGCGATGCGCCGGATGCCGGGGCGCGACTAGCCGCCGTCGCCCAAGTGCGAGCGAAGCGCCGCCAGAGAGGCCGACAGCTCCTCGACGCGCGCCTCGAGCCGCTCCAAGCGGTCCGCGAGTTCGCCGGAGCGCGCCGGGGCGGCGATCGGCGCGGGCGGCGCCGTCGAGGTCTCCGGCTGTCCGCTGGCGAGGTGCGCCCAGCGCGCCTCCTTGCGGCCGGGCTGCCGGGCCAGCTCGACCACCACCGGCTCCGTTCCGCCGGCTAGCCGCAGCAGCACCGTCTCGACGTCGAGCGGGGCAGCGAATACGTGCATCCGCTCGGCGCGTCCCTTGAGCTCGCCAGGGGTCTGCGGCCCGCGCAGGAACAGCACCGTGATGATCGCCTTTGCTGGCGGGTCGAGCCCCAGCCGGCGGTCGAGGTTGTGCGCCCAGCGGTCCACCCGCGTCCCGGCGCTGCGCCACACCAGGACGTGCTCCGCGAGCCGGTCGAGAGTGGCGCGCACCTCCGCCTCGGTCACCTGCATCACCGGCTCGCGGCTGGAAAGCTGGTTGCACGCGGCAACCAGGGCGTTGACGGTAAGCGGGTAGTACTCCGGCGTGAGCTGCTGCTTCTCGAGCAGGCAGCCGAGCACGCGGACCTCAACGGCGTCGAGGGGACGAGGCAAGTTCACGTTGGCCTTCTCCGCGGCAGATCATAGCCGCTCTCGACAGGGCGGCGAGAGAACTCGCGACAGACGAGCGAGGGCCCCGTCGATCACCGTGTCGAACTGGGCCACACACCTCCGTCACCGACCACCCAGCGGATCCGCGCTGCCATCGTCCGGCCGACACCCAGGACCTCGGCGATCTCACGCGGCGATGCCGCGGCCGGGGCGCCGATGCCGCCGAAGCGCAGAAGTAGCGCGGGCGCGTTGAGGGCCGATACCCGGGATCGCCTGCAACATCTCGATCTGAGCGCGCGCGCGCGTTCGTCTTGCGCTCGACGAGCAGCCTACCGTCGATTAGAAAATCGCCAAGCTGCAGATGACCGGTCTCGACGCCCACCCCGGGCAAGACAGCGAGGCAATGGGCGACCCGACTATCCCGCTCGCGGTCGTCTACGATGACCTGCACAATGCACCCTTCGTTTGGGACCAAGAGAAGGGGCGGAGTCCAGCTCCGCCCCTTCAGACGGCCAGCGACTGACCGTGTCAGTGTCTCTTGCGCAGGACGTTGAGCGCGGAACCTGCCCTGCACTCGCGGGGGCGCGGGTGGGCGGCGAGACCAGGGCCTGCAGACCCGCCGCCCGAAGCCGAGGGTGGGGGGCTGGAGGCTAGGCCTTGCGACGGAGCACGTTGAGCGCGGAACCTGCCCTGCACTCGCGGGGGCGCGGGTGGGCGGCGAGACCAGGGCCTGCAGACCCGCCGCCCGAAGCCGAGGGTGGGGGGCTGGAGGCTAGGCCTTGCGACGGAGCACGTTGAGCGCGGAACCTGCCCTGAACCACCCGATCTGCTCCGCGTTGAGGGTGTGGCGGCACGAGAGCTCGTCTTTGCTGCCGTCGGTGTGGTGAAGGACGACCTTGACCGGCTGTCCGGAGGTGAGGTCCTTCAGGCCGAGGATCGAGACCCTGTCGCCCTCGCGCACCTTCTCGTAGTCGTTGGGGTCGATCAGATGGAGCGGCAGCAGCCCCTGCTTCTTGAGGTTGGTCTCGTGGATGCGAGCGAAGCTGCGGGCGAGGATCGCCACGCCGCCGAGGTGGCGCGGCTCCATCGCCGCGTGCTCGCGCGACGACCCCTCGCCGTAGTTCTCATCGCCCACCGCCACCCAAGAAAGGCCGCGGTTCTTGAGGTCACGGGCGATCTTGGTGAACTCCATCACCTCGTTGGTGAGCGGGTGCTTGCCCTTCCCGGCGTCGCCGGAAAAGGCGTTGATGGCGCCGATGAACATGTTGTTGGAGATGTTGTCGAGGTGGCCGCGGAAGCGCAGCCACGGCCCGGCCGGCGAGATGTGGTCGGTTGTGCACTTGCCCTTGGCCTTCATGATCACCGGCAGGTCGACATAGTCGTGGCCGTTCCACGGCGCGAACGGCTCGAGCAGTTGCAGGCGCTCCGACCCGGGCTTGACCTCGACGGCGACATGCTCGGGCTTCTCCGGCGGCGCCAGATACCCATCGGCCTTGAACACGAACCCGTGCTCCGGCACCTCGGGCGCCGGCGGCGGCGGCGACAGGCGGACCTTGCGGCCGTTGACCGGGATCTCGTCTGCCACCGGGTTGACGTCGAGCGTCCCAGCCACCGAGTAGGCGACGACCACCTCGGGCGACGCAATGAACGACAGCGTTGCCGGGTTGCCGTCGTTGCGCGCCGGGAAGTTGCGGTTGAACGAATTGACGATGGTGTTGGGGGTTCCCTTGGGGAACTCCTCGCGCTGCCACTGGCCGATGCACGGGCCGCAGGCGTTGGCGAGCACGGTAGCGCCGAACTCGTGGAAAACGTCGAGCAGCCCGTCGCGCTCGATGGTCGCGTACACCTGCTCCGAGCCGGGCGTAATGAGGAGCGGTACGCGCGACGTGATCCCCATCGCCATCGCCTCGCGCGCCACGGAGGCGGCGCGCACTATGTCCTCGTACGACGAGTTGGTGCACGAGCCGACGAGAGTGGCCGAGATCTTCGCCGGGTAGCCATTCTCCTTGACCGCGGCCGGCACCTTGGACAGCGGCCGCGCCAAGTCCGGCGTGTGCGGGCCGACGAGATGCGGCTCTAGGGTGTCGAGGTCGATGTGGACGACGCGATGGTAGTACTTCTCCGGCTCGGCCTCGACCTCGGGGTCGGCGGCGAGCAGGTCGCGGTTGGCGTTGGCGAGGTCGGCGGTGGCGGCGCGACGGGTCGCGCGCAGGTACACCTCCATGCGCGCGTCGTAGGGGAACACCGACGTGGTGGCGCCGTGCTCGGCACCCATGTTGGTGATGGTTGCCTTGCCGGTGCACGAGATCGAGGAGCAGCCGGGGCCGAAGAATTCGACCACCGCATTGGTGCCGCCCTTGACGGTGAGGATGTCGAGCAGCTTGAGGATGACGTCCTTCGGTGCTGCCCAGCCGGACAGCGTGCCGGTCAGCTTGACGCCGATCAGCTTGGGCTGCAGCACCTCCCACGGGAACCCGGACATCACGTCCACCGCGTCGGCGCCGCCGACCCCCGAGGCGAACGTGCCGAGACCGCCTGCGTTGGGGGTGTGCGAGTCGGTGCCGATCATCATGGCGCCGGGGAAGGCGTAGTTCTCGAGCACCACCTGATGAATGATCCCGGAGCCGGGCCTCCAGAACCCGAGACCGTAGCGCGCCGAGCACGACTGCAGGAAGGCGTACACCTCCTTGTTCGTCTCGATGGCGCGCTCGACGTCGGCCGCTGCACCCGAACGGGCGACGATCAGGTGATCGCAGTGCACGGTGGTCGGCACCGCGGCGCGATCCATCCCGGCGAGCATGAACTGCAGCAGCGCCATTTGCGCCGTCGCGTCCTGCAGCGCGACACGGTCGGGTCTCAGCCCCAGGTACGCCTTGCCGGGATCGAGCTGGGCATGCTCGACGTCCTCGAGATGACCGAAGAGGATCTTCTCCGCCAGCGTCAGCGGGCGACCGAGGCGCTTGCGCGCCACCTTCAAGCGGTCGCGTGTCCGGTCGTACACCGCCTTGACGAATTCGGGTGTGCTTTCGATGGCTGCCATGAGAGGCCTCCTCACCGGGGGTAGTGGCGGAGGCAGCGCCGGGGACGACGCTGCGCGCGGTCGCAGTATACCGCTGGCTCGGGGCTCGGGGCTCGGGGCTCGGGGCTCGGCGGCAGTAAGGCCGCATAGACAAGGCGAATTCCTCGCTTCTTTTCCGAAACCCGAGCCCCGAGCCCCTAACCCCCGGGCGGGAGGGGAGTGGTAGCATCAGGTATGCCGCACCGCCTCACCGTGGCCGACATCATGAGCCGCGAGGTGATCACGCTCGCCGAGGACGACACGCTGTCCGACGCCCGCGCGTGCATGGAGCAGGGACGGGTCCGCCACCTGCCGGTGGTGCGGGAGGGCAAGCTTGTGGGACTGGTCACGCACCGCGACCTGCTCGCGGCGTCGTTTTCGGTGTTCGCCCAGGTCCCGGCGCACGAGGAGCACCGTCTGTTCGCCCAGATCCCGGTGCGGGAGCTGATGCACGACGCCGTGCCCGCGCGCCCCGGCATGCGGGTCCGCGAGGCCGCCGGTGTGCTCATCGAGAACCAGTTCGGGTGCCTTCCGGTGGTGGACGAGGCCGGACATCTCGTCGGCATCGTCACCGAGGCCGACTTTCTCCGGCTCGCCGTGCGGCTGCTCGATGCCATCCAGGCCTGACGTGAACCTTGGCGGCAGCCGCTGCGTTTGACACCATGGAGGCCGCCATGCGTCTGCGACTCGTCGCCCTGACCGCCGTTCTCCTCGTCCCCCTGGCCGCGTGCCACCGGCCGGCGGGGACCCGTTCCGACCACCACGAGACCCGTTCCTTCGCGGC
>Ga0315283_10005194_pt1 | contig 11460 bp, 10 predicted proteins | sample YL17G09_0_MG_FD_204541 | JGI IMG/M metagenome (GOLD analysis project Ga0315283, IMG submission 204541) | Sediment microbial communities from Yellowstone Lake, YNP, Wyoming, USA - YL17G09_0 | ecosystem: Environmental > Aquatic > Freshwater > Lake > Sediment | place: USA: Wyoming | collected...
TGATGGATGACCAGCGGGATCCCAGACGTCATACCAGTTGTAATTATTATCGATCTCGGTACAACTTGGTGGATTCAGGCAGCCGCGGTAATGCGGTAATATCGTTGGATGGGTAATATCCAGGCCTGTATCATTCCCAGCCATCACCGTACCTTGACCGGTATATCCAGTCGCCCAAGCCTGATCAGCCTTAATGAAGCTGATGTTAGGCTCAACATAATTCGGTTGAGCTGTGCTGTCTTTTGGGTTGATCGGTTTTTCGAGCTGGAAGGTTTGGTTGACCAATAGCGATGATACATCGGGTCGCGCTGCAATCGTATTCGCCAGATCAAGGGTGCCTTGCTTAACCCAGACGGCGTTAACGATGTAGAATGACCGATAATCTACGCTCTGGCTGTCCAGATAGGTGCGTAAATCAGCCTGCGTTCGTGTTGCAGTCGCAGTAAGTGTGTCAAATACATATTGACCCTTCTCTACTTTTGTTTGCAACTGCTTCGCAGCGCTTACATCTGCCTGTTCTGTCATCATGACAATGAAATCGGCAGAGCCAGCATTGAGCTGAGTCAACAACTGCGCATCAATTTTCGCAGTCGGGTTTCCTTGGGCTGCAGGCGCCTGTAAAGCATTGGCAAGTGCGCCATCTTTCGCAGCGAGCCCAAGTACCATTCCTGCTAACAAAAGGATTGAGAACGTTATTTGGATAAACTTTCTTGACATGTGAATTTACCTCCAAGGTTTTATCAAAGATTTGGGTGAGTCATTGGTAGAAAAGTGTAGATTACTCTTATCCTAGAAACCTTTTACCCCCAAGGCTTCGATTTTTCAACACCTCCTTTCTATCCGACATTCTGAAAATGGATAAAACATGAGCTCAGATTAACCGGCATTACGATGAAATCAGTGATTCCATCGTGAAAATTGGAATATGTACTTTATACGACACAAAATTAAGAGAAGAAAATATCACCCTTAGATAAACCGGTATTGATATTGCGATGTTGGAATTAAACGATATTCTCATGAATTCCTAAGCGATAAGTTATCAAACTTTAATCATATCACAGATATATCTATTTTAGTTTAATCTGTTAATCATTTTATAGGAAGAGTTCATGTATAGTCATTATTTAATCTGGTGCAATTATCAGTCTCTACTCACGGTTTCTTTATCTGTCTTCGATCATATGGCAACTTGTCATAATCGAGTTTTTATCAACGATCAAATTACTAAAAAAAATAATCCTCTCACTCCACATCCCGAAAAAGAGCAAGGACGCAAACATTCAAAAAAGGAGTATGTTCTTAAGATATACTTCAAGGGATGCATAGATTAATACCAATAAACCATGATGATCGAAAGAAAAAATATATATTTATGGTGAATAATAATCTTCTAATAAATCATACCATAGAAAATTAACTCTGACTAGCATAATGCATAAGATAATGCCCTGATCGATCAGGATCGCAAATGAAATTGGATGACCCTATCTAATTCAATTTGTAAAACCTCCGGGGGGATTCGAATGGACATTCCCTCGTATCATGCTTTTAGATACAGAATGAACTGGATATTAATTAAAGGAGCGGGTGATGGGACTCGAACCCACGAATAGTAGCTTGGGAAGCTACTGCCTTACCACTTGGCAACACCCGCACTTACGTTTGCTGATTATAGCCAGCCCGTTTATAGATGTCAAGGAAAGGACAGGAAAGGACAGGAAAGGATAGTGCCGCTCTATGTCTGACACATAGAAAAGTAAATTAAATTTCAAACGTACTTATGGATACATGGCTACTCTTCGTTATCGTAGGACGATAAACAAAAATGATATAATGTCAAAAGTATGACTTCTCCCGAACCTTCCGAGCTTAGTGAACGCGAGATGGAAATCCTACGCCTGGTCGCAACCGGAGCCAGCAATAAAGAAATCGCCCAGAAGTTATACATCAGCACAAATACAGTAAAAGTCCATATACGTAATATATTCACTAAAATCGGTGCTTCCTCTCGGACTGAAGCTGCTATGTATGCAGTGCGGACCGGCTTGGTGACCAACCCGGCAATCCAAGTTGTTGAGGAAGATAATGAAGGCAATATTTCCCAAGATGTCGGACTTCCTATTGGATCCAAACTAACACCCACCGGGGAAGAGCCTGTTTTGCCGACCCATCGAAAGCTCCCCCGATGGATATCATTTCTCTTTCTTGTAGGTTTCGTTATCTTGCTTTTCCTGGTCTGGAATTTTAACCAAGGTTTCGCAATATTTACGAAACCGACAGAAACTGCATTACCACCACGAAACACACCTACACCTTTCCCGCATTGGAATGAACTGGCTGCTATGCCAATTGCCAGGAGTAACCTGGCATTAGTAGCATTCGAAAATCAGATCTACGCAATTGGAGGTTTGGGACCTCAAGAAGTATACAGTGGTATGGATCGTTTCGATCCGCAAACCAACACATGGGTCTTGCTATCATCCAAACCTACGCCTGTTTTTGATGTACGCGCCGCGGTTATAAGTGGTTTGATATTCATACCCGGTGGACGTACCAGTTCTTTAGATCCTCAACCTACCAATATCTTGGAGATTTATGATACCAGCACAAATCAATGGAAGGTTGGCACACCATTACCCATCCCACTCAGTGGATATGGATTGGTTGCTTATGAGGGGATATTATATGTCTTTGGGGGTTGGAATGGTGAAAAATATCTTAATAATGTTTACTCCTATGACCCAACTACTGATGCCTGGAAAGAACGCACTCCCATGCCGACTGCCAGGGCATTTGCAGGGGTAGCTGAAGCCGGTGGGAAGATTTATGTGATTGGTGGGATCTATGAAAACCAACCAGTCACCGCGAACGAGATCTATACTCCCTCACGCGATCATGATGATCTTGTACCCTGGGAGACTGGTTTCCCCTTACCGGAAAATCGTATGGGTATCCAGGCAGCTACAATCGCTGATACCATCTATATATTTGGTGGAGAAATCGTTCATGCTAACCGAGTAGGATTGATCTATTTCCCACAGTCTGATAATTGGCAATCGCTCGAAGCTTCCCCAACACCGTTAGGCGAATACTTCGGTATGACCGCGATCGGCACGAACCTTTTCTTTGTGGGTGGTAATTTCGGGTCAGTTTTCAGTGACCAAAACAAAACCTACCAGGCGATCATTACCCTATCAATTCCAATTATTATCAAATAACTAAGTTAATTTCGATTCTAATGGGAGTTACTTAGGGGGCTCATTGAAAATATGGGCATGATATGCAATATCATGTTCGTTCTAGAAATTCACCCATAGTTGCCTATTACAATATTCCTCATCTAGAATGCAATTATCTTTAGTTTAACCTATTACGATATTCAAAGAAAAACAAGGGAGACCTTGTGAGTCTCCCTTGTCGTTAAGCCTACTATTTATTATTAGTTTACGGGATTTACTGACCGTTGTAATCTTCAGCGACGAATACAGCTGGTGGGTATGAGGTCAATGAAGAGACACGGGCTATAGTGGTTAGCTCTGAACCAGAAGGACCGGTCACGATCGCAGCACCACCGAATGAACCATCTGGCCAATAACCGAACTCAGTTAATCCAGCCAATGATGGATTTGAATTGAACTTCGCTCCACTGGCTAAGCCGCCCGCAGGAACTGTATAGGTATGGGTTCCAGCAACGCTGCCATCAGGTTTTGTATAATCGATCGTTATTAGTGTACCTTCAGGTAGATCTGCACCTACATTTTGAATGGCTAAACTGGTACGCTGCCCTTTTGCGACATTCAAACCAAAATAGTTAGCATCGGTTGCATAGCGGGCATAGGGCATAACATTTTTCTCTGATCCACCTGATACACCATTGAAAGCCGTGCTCAAGCCAGCGCCAAAGCCTTTACCAATTGCGATAATATCTTCCGCAGTGCTGGTCACTACTGCTGAGCCAGAAGTACCATTTGGCATCGTATCACAGGCTACAAAGCTCGCCTTTGCTCCAGGTCCAATAGTCTTTGTAACAGGATATGTGACCCCACCAGTTGAAAATGTCACGGTTACATCTGTGCTAGTCGTCAGGCTTGCATTCTGAACTGCGTAGGATGTATTTTGACCACCAAACACATTGCATAAAGCGGAAGGCATGTAGAGTAACATATCACCCTTGGCCACACCTTCAAATGCCTTTAAACCTTTGGCGGCGATATTGAGCTCCATAACGCTTGAAACAATAGCGCCATCACCACCAGCGCCTCTTAATGCTGTTGCAACTGCTGAACCATTGAAACCAGCCGGGAAATCAGCAAGTTGGCCAACATCAATGTAGAATGAGGCACCAGCTTCAATATCTTGGTTGACTTCGTACTGTTTAACGGCGCTGGTATCATAGAACTTGACGTTTACAGCATTCAATTCGCTATCAGCGTTCTGAATGGCGACGATCGTGTTTGAATCAAATGTGCCCTTTAGTACTGTGGCAACTAAAGATTGAGCAGCTCCGGCACTGAAACCATTGGACAATGCACGATTTCGAATTGCTGTATTATCGGTTACGATTTGGACCAAGGTGACCAACATGGGCTGATCAGATTGCATGATGGCATCTCCCTGGAAACCCGCAGGCACATCAGTGATGGTTCCAACAAAAATCGATGTGGCTGCATTCGGTGCAAGAGCAGGAAGTGAATATACGATGGGAGCTGTTTCGCTAGGACTTCCATAGAATAACAAATCCAGGGTGGTTGTGGTCGCTGATCCGACATTGACGTATGTGATTGATGTGGTGAAGTGCGCGTTATAAGCTTGCGCGCTTGCACTTCCGATAAATACGGACAACATAATTGTTACAATCATGAGCATTACAAATAATCTTTTCTTCATTGTACAAATCTCCTTTTTTGGTTTTTATGGTTTATTACAAATCTTGTTAGATTATACAGATCTAACCATAATCGAACAATAATCCTTATGGGTGATTTTAATACAATTGCTTTTCTTACTAAAATCGGTTACCATACTTGTGCATTAACTATAAATTGGAGTTTGGAAAATGAACCGAAAACTGATCGCTTTATGTATGCTATTTCTTGTATTTCTTTCTTCTTGTAATAAAGGGCTCCCCTCAGCCATTAACCCAGAAGTATTACCGACTGGAACGCCTCCTCCAGCACCAGAAGCCGGTAAGGCTACAGCCATTGGGCAGGTCAAACACCAGGATGGTAGCCCATTTAGTGACGTTATAGTACGCTTAGCAAATGTAGCCCGGGATGCACAAGGAAAAGGTGGAGCATATATATTGGATATAGCACACAGTCCTAGTACTTATTCTGATGCATATGGATATTTTATCATTCAAAATATCGACCCAGGCGAATATGTAATTGTAATTGGTGATGTTGAAGTTCCTCAATTGTATGAAGTTGTTCAAGAATCAAATGGAGATGCTAAGGTTTGGAACTTCCCTGTCGATCAGGTAACAGACGTTGGCGTTCTTACAGTCAGTTTCATCATTCCAACCCTTGTACCAACCAATTCAGTTGGAGCTTATCCTGAACCAACTGCTTATCCAAGTCCATAATATTAATATACTAATGTTAAATAGATTAGTGGCGAGAATTTCTTATCGAAAGAATCCTGGCCACTAATCTATCTTTTCTATCTTGTTGGTAGCATTTAATTAGTACCGTTAAATTTATAATATTTTGGCTTAGGTCATCAATTACTACGAGGTGAATTATCAGCTCTCGACCTATATAATCCCGAATAATATTCATTTAGACTGGTCAAACAATGGATATATTTTATTTTAATATCAATGTCAAAGATATATTTCATCAATTGGAAATATATCAATTATTCTAAGATTTACCTTTCACAGCTATTACGGCATAGTTTTTACAATGCCCACTGGAAACATACTTAGATCGCATATCTAACCTCGTAAAGAATAAGCTCAAAACCGCAAATAGGATTTTTAGTAGACCGACCGGTCCGAAGATCAGCCAACCATAAAGACCAGGTCCATATACTCGTGGATCCATCGGCAAGGCCTTCGCTGCACTCTTTAATTGATAAGCCAGGGTACCGAAATAACCTTCAAGCCATTCGGTTGATTCAATGCTTAATCCTGCATTCTGAATGATGTGTGATAAACCGAATTGGGTAAATCGGTAATAATCGAATGGTGCTTCATGTTCTTCGTAAAAAAAAGGCGCGGTAAGCCACAGATGTCCGCCTGGTTTTAAGACCCTACCGAGTTCATCGATTACTTTATTTGGATCGGGAACGTGTTCTAAAGTTTGTGAACAAAATACTAGATCGTAACAATTAGAACGCATCGGAATATAATTTAAATCACAGATATAACTGAGTTTGCCATTACTCTTTTCAACTTGGCCTAAATCTGTTGCATCATAGTGGACGTGAGAAAAACTCGATTTATATGGGCAATCTCCTGCCCCTGCATCTAGCACCCATGCACCATTCGGTAAAGATGCCCCTGCTCGTTGTGCAAACCTAAACAGGTATTTCCTGCTCGAATTTACCCGCCACATCTTTTTTATCTGTTCAAACATAAAACCTCAAATATATAACGATCATCAGGAATAACAGTTTATACGTTTTTAATTCGAGTATCAAACTTGCAATGATTCAACCAGCAGCCGTTTTTTTGTCATTACACATTATCTGATAAATTTGCTCATGGATTAGAGCAATATCCTCAATGCGGAATGAGTCTATATTTGTAAGAGCATTTTGAGCATATTCTTTCGTCCGCACTGGATCTTGGTAAGCACTGATCATACCTTCTGCCAATGCCACCGCATTCTCCACAGGAACAAACATTGCCGAGATTCCGGGTTGCAACAATTCTCTATTTCCAGGTATGTCGGTAGCTAAAATAGGGATACCTGCTGCCATCGCCTCCAAGAGCACAGTGGACAAACCTTCCCATCTCGAAGAACATACAAATAAATCCAGAGTAGTTAATAAACGATCAATATCTGATCGCGATCCGGTAAATAATATTCTATTTTCTAGCTTTAATTCAAATGCTTGTCGCTTTAGTGAAGTTGCATCTTCCCCATCGCCTATTATTATAAAATAGAATTCTGGTGAACTCTTTATTGCCTGAGCAGCAGCGTTAAGAAATACATCAAAACCTTTTTGCTTGGTCAAACGACCTATTGAACCAACTAAGAAAGCATTTTCAGGTATTCCAAGTTCTCTTTTGATCATTAACCGGTCATGATTCACCCTCTTAAATCGGTTAATATCCAATGCATTATGAATTGTTATCGCTCGTCTACCCAAAAGCCTGGCAAACCAGCGTTGATTTAAACTTTCGGTGATATATTGACTTACTCCAATTTCAACGTCAAATGCCATTGGGTAAAGGAAGTTTGTGAGGATTAACCGCCGCAGTGGTCTCCGGCTCCACTCGGTTCGGAGCTCATTATGTAAAGTCCGAATGATGGCTGGCGCTTTTCCTTCAAAATTTAATAATAATACAATAATATCTCCAAAAAGAGAATGACTATGAATGATATCGATTGGGTTGTTTTTCAAAATTAATCTAAGCGTACGATAGGATTCATAAAAAGAATTATATGGATGTTGGTCGTTCCAAGGAGCACAAGTAAATGCATGGATACCTGCATCGTTTAGCATTTTTATTCGATCTGTCTCAACCTGGGTTCCCCGATTCCACAAGCCGCAAAGAGAAATTTGAAATTTGGTCGAATCTAACGCCTCGCTGAGGCTCACGGCAAATCGGCTAATACCTCCTCCAACAGCCTCAATATCAAAACTAAAAATAACCAGGAGGATTCGAATGCGCTTTTCCATTATTCATTCTCTCGAAGCCATTGTTCGTAATCTTCTTTAACCCAACCACCCACCTTTGTTGAATCTTGAATAAATCCTGGGATAACTTTATCTATTCGAGTTTTCCAGTATTGATGATTTTTCCACAAATTTTTTACACAATCGACCAATACATTCCCACTGACCTGGTCGATATTTATAAACAGCTCATCAATACCAATCATCTCTGCCATACCCCGTGTTTTATGTAAATATCCGATCGCAACAACTGGAACACCTTCAGATAATGCGAATATATTCGAATGCATGCGCGTGCCTATAAAAATATCCATCCAGCTATATACCGCCTTGATGAGTTCCAATGTTAATGGTTGTTCAATTTGATAGATTGAATCCGATAATTCTGATAAAAGTTGGGCTACTTTACGAGCAGGGACTCTATCATCCTGACTAGCATATGGCCCAATGACTTGAGGAAATAAAAGGATTTTTCCTCCGGTATTTTCAATGAACCAATTAATTGCATCGGCACAGGCTTTTTCGTACTCAAGTTGCATCTTGAAATCCATATTCTGTTCCCCCCAATTAATAAGGGTCATTCCCATTAAAGGTCCATTAGCTTTAGGATCAATTCCTAATTCATGCAACCATTTTAAACCCAATTCTCTGTCTGAGCTGGGCAACGCGAATGCAAGATCAGGGACAAGACGGACATTTTTTTGATCAACTCCAATTGATTGGATGGTCCTGAATGATACAGGTTCTCTCACCATCACGATCCTCACATGGTTTAACATCCAACGAACCATCTTCCTTTCCCATTTGCGCTTGAATGGCCCTATCGATTGGGGCAAAAAATAGATTGGTTTCCGTGCAAAAATAGCCAAAGCAATAGAAAAAACTGAAATCAATAGACTGATTCCCCGACCAGAGCTATATAAATAACCACCCGGTTCACTTATTACGATATCTGCTTGATTGTACACATCTATCAACAACCTTAGCTGTCTCGGGGTTAATGAATAATTAGCTTTTTTGAAATATCTATAACTAAATAAAGGTAATAAAGTAGCTGGAATTAACCATAACAGATTAGCATAATTCCAGCTGATCGTACCATCAGGTTTTTTTGGATGAGTCCAAGCCACAATAGATTCAATCGTTCTTTCAATTCCACGATAACTCGCAGGATCATCCATACTCAAGGTAATATTACTTGATGGGAATCTGGATTGCAATTGCTGTAATGTAACCTGCAATAACGCAGCATCCCCTAAATTCCTGGATGAGTGAATATTTACGATCAGTATTCTTTCGTTCATTTCTTTCGCCATACAAACCAGGCATATCCTGTGAAGATGATAATTTCTGTTAAAACATAAACAGATGCGACACCATTAATCCCAAACCTGAAAACAACGAAAAGATTCAATACAATGTTTATTATTGCTGCTATAACTTGGATGAATGTGCGTTTAGCCTGTTGATTTGTAGCAACCATGATTGTCGCAAAGGCAAATGATCCACACTTAAATAGTAATACCCAACTCAGTATTTTTAAAACATCGATAGAATCTTTATAGGTTGGACCGAGAAGTGTTGTAATTAATGGCGCACCTATGAAGTAGGCGAATGTTAAACAAATTCCAACCAGAAGGGATAATAATATTGTTCTTAATGCTGTTTTTTGTGCTTGTTGCGGATGATATTTGTATAGGTTGCTAAGTACAGGCAACATTACCATATAGATTGCCATCGGTGCAAGAAAAGCCATATTAACTAATCCAACGGAAGGTGAATATAATCCCGTGGCAGTCTTGCCAATTGTCAGGCTGATAATCACTACATCAGCGCGCATAGTTATCATGGCAAGAAAATCGGATGATGCAAAAGGAAAAGAACTTGCTAAAGCTTCTCGAGCAATATTGAGATGAAAATGCAGATTAAACCTTCGCACCAAAAGCAATAATGATATAGCTAATGCCATTAAGGAGACAAATACGCGGATTTTCATAAAAGCTACCGGTTGATTTAGCCCAAACCCCATCAACAACAAAGTGAAACCAAACCAAATGATGTCTGCGCCAGCTTCTATGATTGACGGTACTTTATTATGTAACATTGACTTAAAAGCAGTCAGGCAAGTTGCCAATAGTGTATCCGACCAGATTAAAATAACGCTCCATTTTAATAAGGCTGATGGAAAAGCTTGCTGATTTAGGATTGGTGACAGGAGAAATAAAATAATTACCCAGACTGGTCCAAAGATCCCTTTGATACCCAGCACGCTGCCAGCGATATCACCAGCTTGATGAGGTGCCCGCCCAGCTTCTCTTAGCAACCAATTATCCAAACCTAAGCTAAATAAAATCGATAGCATGCTTATCAGCGTGATGCAGGCAGCATACTGCCCGTAGCCGTTAACCTGAAGCTGGCGGGCGGTTAATAGCAGTGTGATAGCAGTCATTCCCTGAGCTACAACCGACCCGGAGAAAAGGGTAGCGATATTCCCAATGATTTTAGATCGTTTTAGTTCAAATGGCATTGCCATACTTTGCTAAAACCGCTTTGCGATATATTGCATCCATTTGTTTTGCTAGAGTTTCCCACGAATATTTTTTTGCTTGCTCGAAGCCACGTGAACGTAATTTGTCTGCTAATTCCGGATCATTAATTATCTTTAGAATTGCTTGAGCGAGTGAATTCGGGTCACCTCCCCCAGCGATCAGTCCTGCAGGAGGTTCACCTAAAATCGTTTTACGATCTCCAACATCCTGGGTAACGAACGGTACACCCGCAGTCCAGGATTCAAACATTTTTAATGGCAAGCTGCTCCTTCCAACTGGATTATCAATCACTGGTTCTGCTGAGACATCAGCTAGCTTGTAGTATAAGGGGACATCTGCACCTGGCACGCGACCTCGAAAAATGACTGCATCCTCAAGACCTAACCTCTTTGCTCTTGCCACCAATGGTTCATATTCTTCACCTCCTCCAACGATGAGTAATGTTGTCTGAGGCAGAACTTTATATACTTGTTGGAAAGCATCTAAAAGTATATCCACCGGGTGGCTTGGAAGGCTTAAGCTGCCAATAAAGGCCACAACTTTCTTTCCGAGCAGGCCCAACTCTGCTCGGATTTTTTCTACCCTGCAAAGATCCACCTGGGCGAACCGACTATTATCTACCCCATGGGGTAAATAAATAATTCGATCTGGATTGACACCCAATTTCAATACCTGATTGCGAAGGAAAGTGGTATGAACGGATATATAATCGACGTGCCTGGGCAACATGGTTTCAAAATAATGTATACCTACTTTTTGCCAATTAGCTCCGAAATGGATATTAGCCATCTCAAAATCGTCACAATCTAGAAATACCAACTTTCCTTTGAGGTAGCGGGGGATCAGTCCGGCTAATCCATTCATCGGGTGTGGTTTGCCAATTTGGATGATATCGGCATTACTTCTCCAGGCTATTCTGATTAATTGAAGGGTTGCATTGATCGCAACGCTTAACAATTGAGTGGTAGGATAATATATTTTAAGGTTATTTTGTTTCAGTACGTGCATCTGAGCAACATAACTAACTTCGACACCGTCAACCTTAAAATGGTTGCTT
>Ga0315283_10005195_pt1 | contig 11459 bp, 11 predicted proteins | sample YL17G09_0_MG_FD_204541 | JGI IMG/M metagenome (GOLD analysis project Ga0315283, IMG submission 204541) | Sediment microbial communities from Yellowstone Lake, YNP, Wyoming, USA - YL17G09_0 | ecosystem: Environmental > Aquatic > Freshwater > Lake > Sediment | place: USA: Wyoming | collected...
TATCCCATTTTTGCCATAAGTTGAAGTTCGCCGCCTGTTTCACGGGTAGCGGCTCCAAAAGGGGTACCCATACTGTAATCGCCGGCATCTAAAACCAATACCGCACCCTGTTTTTTGTAAAGTTCTTTCTTCAGTTTGATTAGCCCTCCTAATCGTGCATAACCGCCTATAGTTTTATCGTTGTTCAGTTCAAAAGGTGTATAATCTGATGAGGGGCCCATACCTATGAAACTTGAGTGAAGATCGTTGGTGTGAAGAATGGTAAACATTTTTTGTTTTTGATGCTGACTGCATCCACAGACAAAAAATGCCACTAATAGGAAAAGAAAGCCTTTTACTTTCATGATCTGTGCTTTAAGTTTTTACAAACAACGGTCACCTTTCAGATGACCGTCGTAATTAACTTTTCATAATTTACTTGCTCCCGCCGCCTTCAGATAATTTATTCATAACCTCATCAAGATTGAATGATGCGGCTTTTTGTCGTGGCGGGTAATCCTTAAATGTGGATAGAAATTGTCCGACATAAACCTGAGCCGGGACAAATAAATAAGCATGATCTAATAACCAGTCATAATAAGTATTTGAAGTAATATCTGCTCTTTCATATGGATCAGTACGAAGGTTAAATATTTTCGGGATCCGGAGTGTCACAAAAGGTTCTGACCAGATTTTCATGGTACCTGTGACCCGTTGTTCCATAAATACAAGCTTCCAGTTGTCAAACCTCATGGCTGTTAACTGGGCATCATCATTAAAATACAGGAATGATTCCCGAGGATTTTTTGTTGTTTCACCAGAAAGGAATGGGAGCATATTGAATCCATCCAGGTGCACTTTATAGGTTTTAGCTCCAATTGTATAGCCAGTCAGTAGTTTTTCCTTCACATCAGGAACACCAGCTGCTGCCAGTAATGTGGGCAACCAGTCTAAGTGAGAAATAATATCGTTAGAAACGATTCCCGGTTTAATATGACCCGGCCAGCTAACCATGGCAGGTACTCTGTAAGCACCTTCCCAGTTGGTGTTTTTTTCACTGCGGAAGGGAGTTGTACCTGCATCGGGCCAGCTATTCTGGTGAGGGCCATTATCTGTACTGTACATAATAATGGTATTGTCTTCGATACCTAATTTCTTAATCATGTCAAGAACAGTTCCTACATTTTTATCATGATCAATCATGGCATCGGCATATTCACTCTGCCATCTTCCTGCCTGACCTTTACTTTCGGGTTTAGCGTGTGTACGGAAGTGCATATGAGTAAAGTTCACCCAGAGAAATACAGGTTTGCCTGCTTTAACTTCTTTTTCGAGAAATGCAGCTCCCATGGTAGCAAATTCATCGTCCACAGTTTCCATGCGTTTTGCTGTGAGTGGGCCAACTTCTTCTACTCTCTGTGTTCCATCTCCATTGGCCCAGCTATGTATAATTCCACGAGGGCCATATTTTTTTCTGAAGTTTGGGTAATCAGCTTCTGTTGGATAATCACGCAGTTCCGGCTCTTCCTCTGCATTAAGGTGATAGAGGCTGCCATAAAATTCATCGAATCCATGATTGGTTGGTAAAAATTCATCCTTGTCTCCCAAATGGTTTTTCCCGAACTGACCGGTGGAATAACCTTGAGCCTTCAGTAATTCAGCAATAGTAACATCTTCCAGTTGTAATCCCAAATCAGCTCCTGGTAAGCCTACCTTGGTTAACCCTGTACGTAATCCGCATTGGCCGGTAATAAATGCAGCACGGCCGGCAGTACAACTCTGTTCAGCATAATAATCTGTAAACAGGATACCCGCTTTGGCAACCCTGTCGATGTTTGGGGTTTTGTAGCCCATCACTCCCATGGAATATGCGCTGATATTGGTTTGTCCGATATCATCACCCCATATTATGACGATGTTAGGTTTCCCAGCCTTGGCTGCAGGTGCCGCTTTTTTACCGGTTTGCGCCGATACTGCAATCGCAAGGAACAGTACACTCAAAAAAAATAGTCTCTTCATAAATGATTGTTATTAATAATAAAAAATGACAATTGAGTAATCATAGATTAATTTGGAAAATAATCTATTTAAGGATTCAAATATACCATATAAACAGCAATTCTGTGTTGTATGTTCATGCTAATGAATATCAAAAAAACAGTTGAATGTGATTCAATCGTTTGAAAAACAATTGAAAAGCCATGGATATTCATATCTTAATAAACAAATAAACGAACGGTTATTTGATAACTTGGTTCTTTTCCTCAATCATTATCTTCAGGGACACCACTTAATCGGTAAACGATTAAAAGCGTCCCAGAATCATTTGCTCGAGGTCTGAGAGGTACTCTGTGCAAATCCAATTGAGGATTATACAAAATTAGATCCCTGTTACAAAAGCCGGACAGCCTGACCACACTTGGCCAACTAAATTGAGAAAATCATATTAAATTTAAAAACAAGCACTTAACACCGGTCTGAGTTGGTCAATATGATCCGGCCGATTTTTGGTCAAGGGCACCTGGCTTTTCCAGTAAACAACATATTGTGCTTATAATGTTGCAGTTCATAAACTTATTTCAGTATTTCGTTAAATACATTTCTTTATTGTATAACCCTTATTTACCTTTAACAAAAACATTGAAAAATTATAATAAATCTATCAAAAAGAGTGTATTAAACCAATTACAATGAGTATTACAAAACCATGAATCTGTGGTATTCTTGAAATGGTGGTTTTAATATCGTGCCATGATAAAGAAAGTGGAAAGGGGAGCCGGCAAGCTGGATGAATACCCGCTGGACAGGTGTTCTTGAGATGAGGAAGGAGAAATAGGTAATAGTCCAGATGCACTTTTCATTCGCAAAATAGTAATATATGGAAATGGGAAGATTGAATAAGTTTAATAAGCTACTAAGATGAAAACAACACGAACTCTTCTGATTCTCTTTTTACTTGGTCTTTCAGCATTGGCTGAGTCCCAACTGAACCCACCGCCGCCACCGCCGCCAACAGTTGCTGGTAAAATCGATAAAGTCGACAGCCTTGTTAATGAGGGAAATATCAGAGGGGCAATAGCAGAGTATAAAAAAATGTACTTCCTGAATCCAGGCGACTCCAGAACAGCATACAATTATGCCTGCGTATTGTCGCGAAGCAGCCAGGCAGACAGTGCATTCAGGTATTTAAACCTTGCTGTTAAGTCAAATCCTTCAGCCACTCCACTCACTGATCCCGACCTTCTCGCCTTAAGGGAGGATAAGCGATGGACCGACTTTGAGAATAACCTGATTACGATGATTAATGAAAAAAATGGTAATGCTATAGAAGATATCGGGTATGCGAAATCGTTGTGGAGACTACAATGTATGGATCAGTACTGCTTCTATGAAACAGGATTAGCTGCGAGGAAATTAGGTCCTGATTCTCCTGTTGTTACTGCGCTGAGAAGGTTTCAAATCATGATCAACGAGAAGAACCTGAAGGACCTCGAAAGTCTGTTGTCGCAGAAAGGCTGGCCTAAGAGAAGCGAAGTAGGTCCTGAAGCTGCCGGTGCTGCATTTTTCGTTCTTCAGCATTCTAACGCCGATGCACAGCAGAAGTACATTTCACTGTTTGAGAAAAGCTGCAGGGAAAACGAGGCAAGCTGGCAGCAATATGCCCTTATGTTTGATCGTATGAGAATGAATCAGAATAAACCGCAGCGATACGGTACGCATACATTTCTTGACCCAAAGGCAGGTAGTCCAAATGAGCTTTATCCCCTCGAGGATGAAGCAAAAGTGGAAGAATGGAGAAGGGAGATAGGTCTGGAGCCGCTGAAAGACTATTTATCCAGAACAGGTATTAAATATGTGCCCTCCTCAGCAACAAAAGAGTGATTGTCATTGAGAGTTTTTATTAACAATAATCAGAATTATAAACCATGAAAAAAGCAATGTTGATTTTTTGTCTGACTATTATAATAGCGGCAAACTTATTGTCACAAAATCCTTATAATAATTCTACTTCTGTTGACTCAGGTTATGTCAATGTTGATGGTGGAAAACTATTCTATGAAATAGCAGGCCAAGGTGAAAACATTGTACTATTACACGATGGAATGGTTAATCGCCAGATATGGGATGAACAGTTCCCGGTACTTTCAAGTAACTACCGGGTCATACGATATGATCGTCGTGGTTATGGTAAATCATCAGATCCTGAAACAAAATATTCGCACATTGATGATTTAAACCAGGTATTTATTCAGCTGAAGGTAGATAAAGCTATTGTATTCGGAATGTCATCCGGGGGCGGTCTGGCGATAAATTTTGCTCTTACGTATCCTGAAAAAATAAAGGGTTTAGTATTAGTGGGAGCAGTTGTTTCAGGATTTGGCTATACTTCGCATATGACAACCCGTGGAGGCCACCTGAATCCTGCAGAAATGTCTGATCCGGCAAAACTCATTAAATATTTTATAATGGACGATCCTTATGAGATCTATTCTGAAAACATTAAAGCAAAAGAAAAAGTTATGACTTTGCTACCTTACTTTGGGAGAGATAATAAAGTCCCCACTAAACCTCCTGAGAAGATTGCAGTCAAATGCCTTTCAGAAATTAAAGTCCCGACACTTATTCTGGTTGGTGAATATGACATCCCGGATGTTCAAGCGCATGCCGGAGTAATCAATGCCGGCATTGCGAATTCAAAAAGGGAAATTATTCCAAAATCGGGACACCTGATTCCAATAGAACAGCCGACTTTATTCAATGCCGCAGTCAATAATTTTTTAAAAAGTTATCAAAGTAGCTTTTAATCAGAATAAGGAATGAAAACATTAAAATCAATCTTATTGTTTCCTTTAATCGTATGCCTGAGTATAAATGCTATTTGCCAGATTAGTTATACAGATTTTCCGGTTTTGAAAGGTCCTTATCTTGGACAAAAACTACCTGGGATGGAACCCGAAGTTTTTGCTCCTGGAATTGTAAGTACAGGATTGTATACCAGGGATATCGCAATGACAAAAGACGGGAAAGAGATCTATTTCTGCATTTCTGATGCTTCTGTTACCGGCATTTTCGTCACAAAACTGGTCGACAACAAATGGACAGAGCCTGCCATTGCACCATTTTCCGGTAAAGGATTTTTCGATTTTGAGCCCCACATATCTCCCGATGGTACAAAATTCTTTTTCCTGTCAAACCGTCCCCCACCGGGCAAAGAGGCAAAGCCGGGTTGGTTTTACCAGAAAATATGGATGATGAACCGGACAGATACAAGTTGGAGGGAGCCGCAAATGGTCGCAGAGCCAATAAGTTCTGAAAATAATGAGTTTTTCCCTTCTGTAACAAATGAGCAAGTGCTCTATTTTACAAGAAGTGCAAAAAGCGGAAGCCTGATGATTTACAGGTCGGCTTTTAAAAACGGAAGTTATGAAAAGCCTGAAAGTTTATCTTTATCTATTCCTGAAAAAGGGATGTTATTCAATGCGTTCATTTCACCAGAGGAGAATTTTCTGATCACCTGTGCACAGGGTATCGACTCAACAAATGTTGATCAGGATTATTACATCAGTTTCAGAACTTCAGATGGAAAGTGGAGCGACCTTATAAAGTTCGGTCCTGAAATAAATTCTCCAGGAGATAATGCAAACTCTGCATATGTATCTCCCGATGGCAAATACTTATTTTTCAGTTCATCCAGGAAAGATCCTTCCTTACTTCAAGTTACCAGTGGGATTCCACTAAGTAGCATAATCAAGTCAAAATCAATACCTGGTACAGGAGCTTCGGCAATTTATTGGGTTAACGCAAAAATTATTGAAGAGCTAAGACCTAAAAACTAAAACTAATAGTTGCGAGACTATAAGTAAAGATAAGAAATTTTAGTGTGAGTGTGAGTGCGGGAGCGAGGAAAAAAAATCGAGCTCAAGTTCGAGCTAACTCGCTCTCACTCTCACTCTCGCTCTTTTTTCAGTACCCGGAACCCGCCGGTTGTCGGGCAGGCGGACAAAAGTTGCAACCAGTTAAATGGTCATCTTATTCAAAGAAGATAGTATATCCTCTATCTGTTTTCTATTCTCAGGCAAATAATTAAAGGCAATATCCCAGATAATTTCATAGTCTATTCCAAAATATTCATGAGACACCTTATTTCTTAACAAGTACATTTCATCCCATGGAACTTCATGATATTTTTCTTTAACCTCTGGAGGTATATTCCTTGCAGCTTCTCCGATTATTTCAAAATTTCTTATTACAGCATCAGCTGTTTTATAATCTCTCTTAAAATCCGTAAATGTAAGACCTGCTATATACTCAGCGATCCTGGTCATCGCCAGCAGAAGGTCTTCAAGATACATTTTATAGGTCCGATCCTCTTTCTTCAAGTTATACGTAATTGACTTGATTAAGTATTGTATTCTTAATTGGTTCTTTCAAAGCACTCTTAGTGACAAGATCTACTCTGCGATTGAAAACCTTCTCAAGGTAAAGTTCAAGGGAAAAGAATTTCCATCCAATTGGTCTTTCCAGTTCAACAAGTAAATCTATATCACTCTCTTCAGAAGAGGTTTCATCAGAAAAGGATCCGAACAGGCCTATTTCACGGACAGCAAATTCCTTCTTGAGAGTTGGTTTTAACTCTTTAAGCTTTAATAATATGTAGTTTCTTGTAATCATAATTCAAAGATAACAATTTTAAATTTGTTCCTAATGATTAATGTTCGTTCGAGCTAACTCGCTCTCAATCTTTTTTATCCAAGCCACGAATCAAACCAAAAAGCATTTTTGAGATTTCTTCCAGATTTTCAAGATAATTGGAATAAGCATCCTTGCTAATTTCAGCAACTTCATAAAGATATTCAAGAATTGCAGCACATTCGAAGGCACTTCCTCTGGCGACTATCATGAAATTCTTCCTGTCCTTATTGCTGAATCGTGAAGATCCTTCGGCAATATTCAACATGATACTAAATGAAGCTCTTCGGAGTTGATCATTGGTTGTCCTGTCAAAATTTTCTAAAGAGATAGCTTTGGTGATCAAAATGCAAAATGCTTTTGCTTTTTGATAAACGTCGAGTTTGCAAAAATCAAACATAGCACGAGGTGTTAAAAGTTAATAAATCGGAAATAAAAGTTGAGAGACTGTTAGTAAAGATAAGAAATTTTTAGTGTGAGTGTCAGTGCGAGAGCGTGAAAACAGAACGAGTGTGCTCGCTCTCGCCTCGCCAACCGAATCTTTAGGAAAGAGGGCTCTTTTTCAGCATATATTCCTGATAAAAGTTGAGTGTATCCACTGCAAAAAGGTACTATCAGTAAAGATCATCGATTTTCACCTTAAGACTTAATCAGTAAAATCGAAGAGTATATTGCCGAATTTAGCTAAATATGGCAAGTTATATGTCTGAAATATGTATATTTGTCCTGGATAAAGATTTTTCAAATGGAATGGATAACAAGATCATTAGAGAGTCAGTTTGATTCAATTGTACAAAAAGGTAAGGTTCTGGTGATATACGGAGCCAGAAGGGTTGGCAAAACATCAGTTGTTGAAAGATTCCTGAATAGCCGGGATCGAAGAATATTCGTTGGAACAGGTGACGATATCGATTTACGAAATATTTTATCTTCAGAGAATAAGGTTCGGATCACAACTTCCTTCAATGGTTATGAGGTTGTATTTATTGATGAGGCTCAGCGAATTCGCAACATTGGATGGGGATTGAAACTTTTGGTGGATTCTAATCCTGAAATTTCGGTAATTGCCACAGGTTCATCATCTTTTGAATTGTTGAATAAAGTTGGTGAACCGTTAACCGGTCGTCAGACACTTTATACTTTATACCCTGTCTCAATGATGGAATTATCAGAATTAAAGGGCAGAATTCACATTATCCAAAACCTGACGAATTATCTTATCTACGGCACATATCCTGAAACACTGAATGCCATTAATTTCGAGAAGAAAAAAGACTATTTGATAACATTGAGAAATTCATATCTCTTCAGGGACATACTGGAAGTGGATAACATCAAAAACTCTGAAAAAATGGCAGATCTTTTAAAACTCATTGCTTTTCAGATCGGTAATGAGGTCTCTCTTAATGAACTCTCAGGAGCACTTGGAATTGCCAAACAGACGGTTGAAAGGTATTTGGGTTTGTTGGCGAAGTCTTTCATTATCTATAAGATTGGAGGCTACTCTTCCAATCTGCGAAAAGAAGTAACAAAAACATCACGATACTATTTCTGGGATAATGGCGTCAGAAATGCCCTTATCAACAATTTTAACGATCCTTCGACCCGGATGGATATGGGAATGCTTTGGGAGAATTTCTGTTTTACAGAACGGTTAAAGAAACAAGGCTACCAAAAGATATACTCCAACAATTACTTCTGGCGAACTTACGACCGGCAGGAGGTTGATCTGATTGAAGATCGGGAAGGTAAGCTTTTTGGATTTGAGTTTAAATGGAATCCTAAGAAGAAGGCAAAGGCACCAAAAGCATTTATTGAGAGTTACAATAATGCGCAATTTGAATGCATTACACCCGAAAATTTTCTGGAATTTGTTTTGTGACAGTCTCATTGATCGCTTTGCAGAAAAACTCGGTGATTAGCTCAGGGCAAAGGAAAAGAGTGAGTTGCTCGCACTCGCTCCCGTCCGAACGTATCGTTTGGTACGGGCGGGCTCACTCTCGCTCTTTTTTCAGCCCTCCTTCGCTAAAGCTTCGGCGGACAAAGTACCCCGAACGGAAAAAAGTTGCAACCGTTAAGTGGATTTTTTCCTTATTATTTTTTACTTCGTGAATAATCCGGCTCCCAGGTCAGCACCCATTGTGCCAGGGACAACATGCAAATAGTTACGTTTTGTTTGATCCTTCTCTATCTGTAAAGAACCTTCCTTTTTGATAATTACGTCATTACCATATATTAATTTTTTCGGATCGGTAGGTTCTCCATAACCAAAGGCACCTCCTCCTTTATTTACCAATGATTTGTACCCAACTACTAAAGAATTTGCTATGGTATAAGTTCTGTTTTCATCTCTCCCGACTTCCCAGAAAACATTATTGTTGCTGATCACATTATTGTAGAATTTGAAATCATCGGCCACAGTCCATGACCAAACGGCTGCCCCATAGTTGTCGATCATCAGGTTATGATGCATCTCGCATCGCTCAGCCGGTTTGTCAGAAAACCAAAATACAACAGCATCTTTACACTGGTAAAATACACAATGATCAACTACAATTCCTTGTCCACTTGCTAATACGCCAAGATGATTCGGAATAACATACTCATCTCCAACAAACAGGCATTGAGTAATTCTGAGATCATCGAGATTTCTGCCTTCTCTTACAATTGGATAATTTCGTCTTACCATCCCATCCTTAGGCCTTTCATGAACAGGGGTACCCAGGACTCGTAAACCCTGAATGGTAACATAGTTTGTTTCAACCTGGATACCGTATGAAGCTCCTCCAAGCGGATCCTGCCGGCCATTAGGTTTAAAATCAAGAGGCATAGTTGATATAATTACAGGCATCTTTCCCGGATTCCAGTCGGCATCATCCGGTAGTAAAGCTGCCCTGATAGTCAACCGTTGATCTTTTGAGAAATGCCAGTTCACCGGATGAAATGTCACAGTGGCTGTGAGACCATAAATTCCTTCTGAAAGGTAGATTGTAACCGCTCCGGAACCGTTGGATTGATTTACCCTTCTTGCAGCTTCAAAAAGTGTTTTTACCGGCTGCTCCTGCGATCCTGTATTCTGATCGTTTCCGTTGTCAGGATTTAGGTAGATGTCATTCTTTTGTGCTTCAGCAACCGGATTCATTACAAATACCATCAGCATTATAATGAACATGAATTTCAATGTTTTCATAATCTCGATAATTATTTAATCTTATATACTGAAAATTACTTTTTGTTAGTAAAATCGTTTTCCAGTGCAATTATACGCCAGAATGACTGAATGACAAAGGGGTATTTAACGAACCTAATAGGTTAGAATTACAGATTATCAATATTTTAAGTATCAATTTTTAATATATTTTTATAAGATTCTTTTAAAGAGTAATGGCTTATTTAAATTATTACTCTCTTTCTGAGTATAATATCTAAATTTACACCATAAAAACAATAGTATGAAAGAACTTGATTTGCAATTTCCGACATGTCCGATAAGAAATGTATTAAACCGGTTTGCTGACAAATGGTCTTTACTGATTTTGTGTAACCTTCAGGCCCAGGGTAAAATGCGTTATACTGAAATAAGGAAAGCGATACCCGACATTTCGCAGAAAATGCTCACAACCTCGCTTAAACATATTGAACAGGAACATCTGTTGAATAGGAAAGCTTATGCTGAAATTCCGCCACGTGTCGAGTATTCACTGACAGAACTTGGTCTGAGTCTGATGCCTATAATCGGGCAGATGATTGAGTGGGCTCAGGTTCATTTTGATGAGGTTACAAAGTAACGAGCGGTTTTTTGACTGAAGTAAAGCAGTTGAAAATCACTAGTTGCAACTCTGACAAAAAACTCATTCTCTTCAAAAAAAAGTTGCAACCCTTGTTTTCACGAAACCCATACGACTCATCCATAGAATGAGTGAGGGTTTCAGGTTGTCATAAAAAGAAACAAGAGGTCAAAATCGGCCTCTTGTGCCTCTGGGTACCCGGAACGGACAAAAGTTGCAACCGTAACCTGGAGGAGCAAAAGTTGAATATTTTTATCAATTAACAATATTATGTAAACAAAAATGTTTATATTTGTGTTATGAAAACTGAATTGTCAATAATAAAAGGTATCCATCCCGGATTAATTCTTGAGCGTGAGCTTAAACAACGACATTTGCATAAGGGGCCGTTTGCTATTTCTTTGGATGAATATCCACAAACGTTAGTATCGATTACTAAAGGAAAGAGAAGGATGAACACGAATCTTGCTTTAAAAATTGAAAAAGCTTTAGGAATTGATGAAGGTTATTTTATGACTTTACAGATATTTTACGATATTAAGGAATTAAAGAAAAAGCAGGACAAATTATATCCTGATTTTACAAAATTAAGACGAGTTCTGTTTTGGGATACAAAAATGGAAAATATAGATTGGGGGAAACATAAGAATGCCATTATAAAAAGAGTATTTGAGAGAGGTAATGAAATTGAGAAAGAAGAAATAATTCGATTTTATGGCCAAGAGAAGGTCAATAATATATTGAGAACTCATGGAAAGTAAACTTCATTACAATACCATGAGTCATCAATTATTAGGAATACTAAAAACGCTAATGGCAGCTAAGGAATTTAATGCTTTTAGGTTAGTTGGCGGGACTGCTTTGAGTTTGCTAAGAGGGCACAGGGAATCAAATGATATTGATTTGTTTTCTGATGCTTCTTATGATTCCATTGATTTTAGAGCAATATATACATTTTTATGTAATACATTTTCTTATGTTGATACAAATGATTATAAAGTA
>Ga0315283_10005196_pt1 | contig 11458 bp, 6 predicted proteins | sample YL17G09_0_MG_FD_204541 | JGI IMG/M metagenome (GOLD analysis project Ga0315283, IMG submission 204541) | Sediment microbial communities from Yellowstone Lake, YNP, Wyoming, USA - YL17G09_0 | ecosystem: Environmental > Aquatic > Freshwater > Lake > Sediment | place: USA: Wyoming | collected...
TGCTCGCAGCGGGCCTGGCGGCACTCCGCGCAGCGTCGCGCCGCATGGTGGTCAGGCCAGCCGCGCAATAACTTGACACCGCAATAACTTGACGCCCGGCACCGGTCAGCGGAGCTCGTCGAACGCTTCCGCGATGCCCAGCGCCAGATCATGCAGGTCTGGCACGCGGTCCCAGTCCGACGTCAGGCCCCAGAACAGCTGTCCGGCGTAGCTCAAGAGCGCGATCCCGAAGGCCTGGTTCTCGTAGAGCGGCACGAGCGGGTAGGTCGCGAGCACGGGAGCGCCCAGCAGATAGAGCGGGACGGGGGGGCCCGGGACGTTCGTCACGATCAGGTTGAAGACGCGCAGCCGCGTGGCGAGGCGGATCGTCTCCGTCACCAGCGACGTCGTCGTCCAGTCGGCGATCTCCTCGATCAGCTCGGAGCCCTGCGCCACGCGCGACGCCTTGAGCTCACGCGTGGTCGCGATCACACGGTCGAGTCGCCGGCGCGGGCTGCGCTCGCCGACGGGAAGCGGCGCGACCAACATGATCACGCGATTGCCGCCCGCGTCCTTGGCGTGGGCCGGGCGCACGCTGACGGGGCACATGGCGCGGAAGTCCAGGTCACCGAGCGCGACGCGATGCGCGCGCAGGTGCCTTCGCACGGCGCCGGCGACCGTCGCCAGCACGACGTCGTTCACGGTGCCGGCGCAGCGGCTCCCCACGTCCCGGACCGCCGCGAGGTCGCAGCGCAGCCAGTCGATGCGCCGGTGCGGACCGATGTGCGCGGGATTGAAGAGCGTCGGCGAGGCGGGACGCAGCGCGCTCACGGACTCGCCCAGGCCGAGCGTCGCCTCCCATGCCGCGCGCAGCGCCCGCGAGGGACTGTCGAGTGCCCGGCGAGCGGCGCCGGCCAGCTCGAGGGGTTCGCGCGCGCGCCGCGCGAATGCCTCGCCAACGAGGCGCGTGGGACCGGGAGCGGGTCGCGCGCGCCAGCGCTTGGCCTGACGGAACGACGCGGCGGGCTCCGGCCGCAGGAGCTCGCGCAGCATGCCCACGCCGGCGATCCCGTCGACCATGCAGTGATGGCAACGGGCGAGGATCGCGAAGCGCCCGCCGTCGAGACCCTCGATCACCCACATCTCCCACAGCGGCTTCCCATGGTCGAGCTTCTGCGACATCAAGAGGCCGACCAGCCGCTTGAGCTGCCGCTCGTCACCGGGCCGCGGCAGGCTCACGTGGCGCACGTGGTACTGGATGTTGAAGCTCGGATCGTCGACCCAGATCGGATGCCGCTCGACCGGAATGCGCGCGAGGCGCTGGCGATAGCGGGGGATCGCGGCGAGCCGCGACTCGATGAAGTCCCGGATGCTCTCCACGTCGAGCCGCCCGTCCTCGAGCGTGAGCGGTTTCGCATCGCAGAGCAGGACCACCGCGACGTGCATGTGCACACCCTCGTCCTCGAGGTCGAGGAAGTGTGCGTCGAGAGCGGATAGGCGTTCATAGTGGGTTTTCGTGATACCGCGATCCCCGCGCCGCCGGGCGCTCCGTGCCCGACGCACGAGTGGCTCGCAAACCCCGTGCCTCACTGCGGGGCGGCGGCGTGCGCGGTGCGTGCCACCACCGCGACACGTTGCCTCACAGCGCGCCGCGACCGTGCGCCTAGCGCTCATCCCGCCTCGGTACGCGCATTGCAGTTCCGGAAACCGGGAGTCTCGGAGCGCTCGCGAGCGAGCCGGCTCTCGCGAGGGATGAGTGATGCGGGTGGCGCGAATTCTGCATTTGATGCTGTTTCTCGGGCTCGCGGTTTTCTACTACGAGTTCCTGGGCGCGGGCGCGACGCCGTCGGAGCGGGCCCAGCAGGGCATCTGGTGGAAGCCGGCGGGCTGGGCGCGCAGCCTCGACTGGGAGATACTGGCGCCGCTCCAGCAGATCGGCGCCGACACCGTGCAGGCGCGCCACGAAGGTCGCTTCGAGCCGCGCAGCCTGATCCCGCTCGGCCTGTTCGCCGCACCCGTCGCAGTGCTCACCGCCGTGGGCTTCGCGCTCTTCCGCGGCGCCTTGATCCGGGCGGCGTTGCTCGCGCTCGGCCTCACGCTGATCGCGTTCAGCTACTACGGCTGGCTCGACGTGGAGACGTGGCAGGACTACGGCTGGCGTTGGCCGGCCGTGCTGCTCGCGACGGCCAGTTACCTGGCGGTGTTTGCGCTCGCGCCGGGGATCGTGGCGGCCGCGCGGCGCCGCGCGCGAGTCTTCCAGATCGCAGGGCTGCTGGCCTTCGTGTTGCCGATCTACGCGCTCTCGATCGAAGTCACGGGCACCAACCCGACGCTGCAGTGGAACCTGAGCCCGTGGCCCACGGTCACGCTATACGGCTTCCTCCTCTTCGGGCTCGTGCTCGCCGTGATCCATCTGAGTGCCGGGGCCGGCATCCTGGTCGGCGCGCGACGGAGCGGCGCAGCCGGGCTCGCGCTCGGCGCGCTCACCGCGGTTGCGTTGGCCGTGGTCCTGCACGGCATCCCCTTCGAGCAAACGACGGCGCTCCGGCTCGTCGTGCTCGCAGTGCCCGCCGTGCTGGTCGTCGCGCTCGTGCAGCGGCGCGGCGCGACGCACACGCCGGACGCCGTCGCGTTCCTCGTCGCGGGGTTCCTGATCCTCAGCTGTGTCAAGGCCGGCCAATGGCACGCGGAGTGGTTCCTCGGCCAGGCGCGCGAAGAGACCGCGCCGCAGGTGATCGACGCCATCGAGCGCTACCACGCCGAGCAGGCCGTCTACCCGAGCGATCTCGCCGCCCTCGTTCCGAAACAGCTCCGCGCGATCGTGCAGCCGCACATCGGCTGGCTCGACTGGGACGAGGAGGTCTTCACCTACACCGACCTCGGCGACTCCTTCCTGCTGGAGTTCGCGGGTCCCCTGTGGGTCCAGTGCGCCTACAGCCCGCCCTACGAGGAGGAGGTCGACGAGGCAGAACCGGGCGCCGCGCCCGAGCGCCTCGAGGCCGCCTGGAGCTGCCAACGCAAGCCACCGCGACTGTGGTGAGCGGCGACCGGCTGGTGTCCCCGCGATCCGCTTACTGAGAGACGCCAGCGCTCAGCCGCACTGGGGCGGGCCGGGCTCGTGCCAGCCGCCCGGTGCCAGCGCCTCCGCTTCACTCGGCCCCCAGCTCTTCGGTTCGTAGAGGTGCACGGGCGAAGTCGGTGTGAGCAGCGGATCGACGATGCGCCAGCCTTCTTCCACTTCGTCCTGGCGCGCGAACAGCGTCGGGTCGCCTTCCATCGCGTCGCCGAGCAGGCGCTCGTAGGGCTCGAGTCCTTCGCCGCGGTTCGCGCAGACGAAGAGTTCGACGGTCTCGCCGGCGATGCCGTCGCGCGGGTCGTCGCCGGGTTTGCGCGTGCGCGCGCCGATCGCGATCTCAGCGTCGGTGCCGAGCCGGAAGCGCAGATAGTTGGGCGTGCCCTGCTCCATCTCGATGCCGGCGAAGACGTGTTGCGGTGGGCGTCGCAACGTGACACGCACTTCGGTCGTGGTGACCGGCAGCGACTTCCCGGTGCGGATCAGGAACGGCACGCCGGCCCAGCGCCACGAATCGATGCCGAGCGCGAGCGCCGCGAAGGTCTCCACCTGCGAGTCGGTCGCCACGCCCGGCTCGTCGCGATAGCCGCGGAACTGGCCGCGCACGAGCTGCTCGGGCGAAAGCGGGTGGATCGCCTTCAGCACCTTCACCTTCTCGTCGCGGATCGCGTCGGCGAGGCCGCTGGTCGGCGGCTCCATCGCCAGCAGCGCAACGACCTGCAACAAGTGGTTCTGTACCACGTCGCGGATGGCACCGACCTCTTCGTAGAACTTCCCGCGCCCCTGCACGCCGAAGTTCTCCGCCATCGTGATCTGCACCTGCTCGACGTGGTGGCGGTTCCAGATCGGTTCGAGGAACGAGTTCGCGAAGCGGAAGTAGAGCAGGTTCAGCACCGGCTCCTTGCCGAGGAAGTGATCGACGCGAAAGATCGCCGACTCGGGAAGGAGTCGGTGTAGCGTCCGATTGAGTTCGACCGCGGAGGCGAGGTCGCGGCCGAAGGGCTTCTCGACGACGATGCGCGCGCCTTCCGCCGCACAGCCGGAGCGACCGAGCCCGTCGATCACCGTGGAAAACGCGCTCGGCGGGATCGCCAGGTAGTAGAGCGGGCGAGCGGCGCCGTCGAGCGCGCTGCGCAGGAGTTCGTAGAAGGGGTCGCTCGCGTAGTCACCGCCGACATAGCGCAGCGCGCGGCTGAGCGTCGCGAAGGCGGTCTCGTCGACTCCGCCGCCGTGCGTCTCGATGCTCTCGTGCGCGCGCGCGACCAGTTGTCGCAGCGGCAGATCCTCGCGACCCACCAGCACGACGGGCACGTCGAGTCGCCCGCGTCGCGCCATCGCGTGCAGCGACGGAAAGATCTTCTTGAACGCGAGATCCCCCGTCGCGCCAAACACCACCAGCGCATCCGCCCGGAGGAGAAAGGGGACGGTCCTCGTCATGGACGGGCCGGGGAGAAAGGGGACACACATGGGCCCAGGTGTGTCCCTGAACTCCACAGCCAGTCCATTTTGAGGACCGTCCCCTTTCTCCTCACCACGGGAATTTTTCGAAGGGGTAGGGGGCGCAGCCTTCGCGACCGACGGTGGCGTACTGGGCTTCGGTGAAGCCGCGCGACCAGCGGGCCAGCTCGTGGTAGACGAAGCAGCGATCGCGCTGCGAGGTGAGTCGCGCATCGGCGTCGACCGACGCGATCACGCTCTCGCGCGTCACCGGCTCGGAGCCCATGTGCGCGCCGCCACCGTTGGGCGTGTCGAGAATCATGTACTTGTGCGCGCCCGGCCGGCCATCCCAGGCGCTCCACGCCGGCAGGTCGCCCTCGCGACCGCGACCGGGATCGCCCGTCCACGCGAAGTTCGCCCAGTAGGACATCATCTGTTCGCTGAGCGCCTCGCGACCGGTCTGATTCGTGTCATTGAAGATCACGCTCCCCTGCTTGCCGAGATCCCAGTGGCCAAACACGAACGGGATCTCGAAGCCGTGCGCGGCACCGAGATAGGTACCCAGATCAATGCCCAGCAGACTCGGCTCTTCGTCCCAGTCGAAGCGGTAGACGAAGACGTTCGGCTGGGTGCTCCACATCGCGGCGGCGGGGCCGTCGGCGCCGGTCGCCTTCCACATCGCGCTCTGTGCGTCGGCCGTCGCCAGATACAGACGGGGTTCTCTGACCTGAGGCACGACGCCGAACCAGCGCTTCACGTGCGCGGGATTCATGAACAGGAAGAGCTTGTTCTCGTCGTGGTTGGTGCCGGCGATCACCGGAACGCGATTCCATCCGTCCGGTCGCGCGAGTCGCTCGAGTGGATCATCGGCCGGCAACACGACGCCGTCGGCGAAGACGCGCGGCATGTCGAGCAGACCTTCGTCGACGTCGCGCTCGTATGCGGCGAAGAGCTGCGCGGGCGTCTTGCTGCGCAGCGTGCTCGCGATCTCGGCGGCGGGAAGCGACGCGAGCTGCGTCTTCGCGGCGGTGTGATCGATCGCCTTGCCGTCCGCGACGAGGAGCCGCGCCAGCACTTCGTTCGACGAGCGGGCGTGCCCCGGCTCGGGGTCGTCGCGGAAGTGTTCGGCCTCGGCGAGCGAATCCATGGCGGTACCGCCGCTCTGCACGATGGCGCGCTGGAAGAGCCCGTTCGCGAGCGGCGAGAGCAGCAGCGTGAACACGTTGGTGCCGCCGGCCGATTCGCCAAAGATCGTGACGCTGCCCGGATCGCCACCGAAGCCTGCGATTTCGTCGCGCACCCACTCGAGCGCGCGCACCAGATCGAGCGTGGCGAAGTTGCCCGACTGCTCGGCGGGTGTCGCGCCCTCGCGCAATGCGGCGTGGCGGAACCAGCCGAGCGGGCCGAGGCGGTAGTTGATCGTCACGACGACGACGTCGTGCGTCTGCGCCATGCGCCCACCGTCGTAGAACTTCGAGGAGCCGATCACGTTGCCGCCGCCGTGGATCCAGACCAGCACCGGCAGCTTCGCCTGCGCTGCGGCGCCGCGTTCCATCCGCGGCGCGTACACGTTCAGGTATAGACAGTCTTCGCTACCGCTGACGGCGCCGGCCGGAACGTCCGAGACGCCCCCAAACGGACTCGCGAACTGCGGGCAGTGATTGCCGAAGGCGAGCGCCTCGCGCGTGCCACTCCACGCTGCCGACGCCTCGGGCGCGCGCCAGCGCCGCTCACCCACCGGCGGCTGCGCGTAGGGAATGCCGAGCCAGACGTGACTCCCGTAGCGACCGAGGTAGCCGACCACATCGCCACCACCCGGCAGCGTGCGCGCCGAACCCGGATCTGCGACGCGCGCCAGCTCGGCCGGCGCGGCCGGCGTCGCGACCAGCTTCTTGCTCGCCCACCACACACCGGCGCCCGCAAGGGCGAGCAGCACGAAGAGAGCGACTCCGAATTTGCGCAACATGGCGGCATCCTTTCGCGACGGTCGAAGTGCAAGCCTACCCAACGTGAGGAGAAAGGGGACGGTCCTCGTCATGGACGCGCCGAGGAGAAAGGGGACACACATGGGCCCAGGTGTGTCCCTGAACTCCACCGCCAGTCCACGTCGAGGACCGTCCCCTTTCTCCTCGACAGATGGCTAGGATGCGCGGATCCACTTGCCGGCAGGGTATGCAAATCAAGACCAGACCGGATCGCGTCGTTGCCCTCGACGGGCTGAGAGGGCTCGCCGCCCTCGTGGTCGTGCTGGGCCATAGCACGGGCGCGATCGAGATTCCTGGCGTCTATGGACGCGTTCAGTTGCTCCACAGCCCGCTCGCCGTGGTGCTCAACCCGATCGGCGCGGTGCACCTGTTCTTCGTGCTGAGCGGCTACTGCCTCGCGGGGTCGGTGCGGCGCGGCCAGCACTGGCTGGACGTGGTGCAGTTCTACGTGCGCCGCGTGTTTCGCATCCACCCCCCCTTCATGGTCGCCGTGGTGCTCACGTGGATCCTGAGTTTTTCCTACGTGATCCCCGCACAAGAACAGGGGGTCTCGCTCGAATACATCAAGCACCTTCGAGTGCACGTCTCTCCCGCGAACCTGCTGTCTGCGCTGCGCTTCCCCGGGACAGTCGGGGGTCAGCTGCCGCACGGATACACCCTCATGGTGGAGATGATCTTCTCCTTCCTGCTCCCGCTGATGATGTGGGTGAGCCGGCGCTCCCACTGGTCGTTGTTGCTGCTGTTTTCGCTGTGGACGATCTGGAGCCCGTACCCGATCCACGCGTGGCAGCGCTACGCGCTCGATTTCACGCTCGGTATCGGGCTCTACCAGGAACACGACCGGGTCGCGCGCCTGTTCGCCCGCTTGCCGACGCCCGGGGCCCTCGCCTTGCTGGCTGCCGGGCTCGCGGTGTTCACCTACCCGACCTACGCGATCCAGATGTTCGCCTGGTGGGCGATCATCCCGTTCGCCCTGGGCGGCAGCGTGCTGGTCGCGGGTGCGATCCATCTGAACCGCTTCGCTGCGATACTCGCGGCTCGTCCCGTGGCTGCCCTGGGTCGCACCTCATACAGCAGCTACCTGCTGCACTTCGGTGTGCTCTGTTGGCTGACCCGGCTGATCCCCCACCAGCTCGGGGTGTGGGAGGGCGCGGGATTCATCGCGCTGGTCGTCACATGCACCCTGCTGATCTCGGCCGGGAGCTATCGATGGATCGAGCGGCCCTCGATCCGGCTGGGAAACAAACTCTGCGCATGGCTCGCCCGCTCCTTCGGGCAGCGAGCGCGGCTTTCTCATCGGTTCATCGACGACCGCGCGCCCGAGTGAGCGCTCCAAGGGCGCGCGATTGGAGCTGCTAATTTGCGCGCCATGCTCCATGCCCACCGCGCGGCCCGCTCGTGGTCGCTGGCTGTGCTCGTCCTGCTCTCCGCCCTGCTCTTTTCGACGTTGGTGCTGAAGCACCTCTCCTACCCATTGATGTGGAACGACGAGGCCGAGACGGCGATGTACGCCGAACGGATCCTCGACTTCGGCTATCCCAAAGTCCATGACGGGAAGAACGTGGTCTTCGAGCTGCAGAGCACGCTCGACGTCGGCTTGAAGGAGGAATTCGACGCCTACATCGGCTCGACCTGGGGTCAGTACTACTTCGGCACCTTGGGCGCGCTCGCGGCGCGACAGGTAGAGGATCCCTACGACAAGACGCTGCTGCTGCGGGCGCCGTTCGCGCTGGCGGGCCTCGCCGGCATCTTCGTCTTCCTGGCGCTCGGCTTGGCTCTGTTCCCGGGCGATCGCATCCGCCAGCTCGTCTTCGCGCTCGGCTACTTCCTGCTCGCGTCGCTCTCGACGGTGCTCGTGCTGCACCTGCGGGAGATGCGGCACTATTCGCTCTTTACGCTGCTCGTCGCCTGCGCGCTCTGGACCTACGTGCGGTTCCACGTGCTCGGGCGCGGTCGTTTCGCGGTGCACTGCGCGCTGCTCGCAACGCTCCTCACGCTGCTCTTCCACGTCTTCACGCTGCCCTACGCCGCCGTGGCGACCACCTTCGGCCTCCACCAGCTCGCGCTCTTCGCGCGGCGACGCGAGTTCGGCCGCGCCGGCCTCATGCGCCTCGCGCGCGGTCTGCTGCCCCTGGTGATCTCGGCGATCGCGATCGTGCCTGCGATCGTGTTCTTCGAGACGTTCCACGTCGCGAGCGAGCTCGCGCGCGGAGCGGCGTGGGCACGCCCCCGTTTCGAAGGCTTGCGACACCTCGCGCTGATCCTGCACTACCTCGCCACGCAGGAGGTGCTGCTGCCGGCCGCGGCAGCGAAACTCGCCGCGCTGGCGGCGACGCGTGCCACGCGCGCCGAGACGCGCGGCTCGGCGTTCGAGCAGCGCGGTCGCGTCTCGAATCTGCTGTGGCTGCTCGTGGTCGTCTACGTCGCCATCTGCGCGCAGCTCCCCTTCAGCTACGAGCGTTACCTCGTCGTGCTGAGCCCCGTGCTGGTGCTCGTGCTGCTGCTCGACGCCGCCACTGTGTTCGATATCGCGCACCGGAACGTCCCACCAGGCCGACAGCATTGGGTGACGGCGAGCGCCGCGCTGGCAGCCGTCGCGCTGGCGCTCGTGCTCGTGCCTCCGCGCTTGCCCGCGCTGCGCGGGCACTGGCATGAGCTCACCGTGCCGTACCGCGGACCCATCGACTTCATCGTGTCGGACCTGCGCGCGCGTTACCCGCGAACGGACGAGTTGGTGATCGCGACGAACTACGAATCGGTCCCGCTCATGTACTACCTCGGGAGCCGGGTTACGGTCGGCTTCGCGCGCGCGAACCTCGACGAGGACATGGCGATCCAGCCGGACGTCATCATCCAGCGACGCTGGCCGCAGGGGCGACGCCAGCTCAAGTGGCTGGCCCAGAGGGCGACCTACGATGCGGAGCGGCTCCCCGTCGCCGACATCCGCTTCAACAACATCCCGCAGCTCAGCGAGAGCCCCATCGTTCTGGAGCTGCACCACTTCGAGACGCCGCTCCCGCGGGACGAGAGCGACGCGCTCGTCTTGCTGCATCGCCGGAACGAGACCCCGACGCGTTGAGTGGGGATCGCGTATCGGCGACGGTGTGCTGGCGCCGCCGGAAGGGGAGGCGCTACATCCTCGCCCACAGCCATATGATGGACCCGCCCGACGAGATGCGCGGCGCGACGATGCGCTTGCTGCGCCTGCGCACCGCGGTGCTTTGCACCGCGCTCGCCGCAGTGGCCGTGTGGGTGCGCGCGCTGAACCGCGCCCTGGTTTTTTCGCCGATGGGCGTGCTCCCGATCGACGGCGACAGCTTCTACCACTTCCGCCGCATCGCCTACACGGTGCACAATTTTCCGGCGTTCCTGGGCTTCGACCCCTACGTGAACTTCCCGCGCGGCGGCGAGCCGATCTGGTCGCCGACCTTCGACTTCGTGCTGGCCGCGCTGGTGCGCGCCGTGCTCGGCGACGGCGACCCGGCCGCCATGGAGCGCTTCCTCTGCTGGGTTCCGGCGCTGCTCGGCGGCCTTCACGTGGCACTGCTGTTCCTGCTCGGACGGCGCTTCCTTTCCGCGCCGGCGGCCTTCGCCGCCGCGTCGTTGCTCGCCGTGCTGCCGGCCCACGTCGTCTACTCGCAGGTCGGCTTCGTAGACCACCACGTCGCGGTGTCGCTGGTCGGTTCGCTGGTGCTCTTCGCGGCGCTGGGCTTTGCGGTGCGGCCGGGGCGCCGGGAGGCGGTCTGGCTCGGCCTCGCCTTCGCCGCGGCGTTCCTGCTCTGGCCGGGCTCTCTGATCCATGTTGGTGTCGCTCAGGCGGCGCTCCTCGCGTTCGCTCTATCCCGCTCGGAGCGGAGCCAGGCGATCGAGGTCGCCCGCCGGCTGGCCGCCGCCAATGCCCTCGCGGCCGTGGCCGTGGCGCCGCTCTGCCTCGGCCAGACCTGGATCCGCTGGGGATCGGTGAGCCCCCTCGTGCTCTCGAACTTCCAGCCGCTCTGGCTCGCCGCCGGAGCCGTCTGCTTCGCGCTGCTGGCCGAGACATGGCAGCGCGCGGGCTTCCCACGCACGACGCTTCGCCGCGCCGCGGGCGCGACCGCTCTCGGCGCCGTCGTTGCGACACTGCTCTTCGCTGCGGTCCCCGACCTTGCCGGGGCGGGCGCCGCCGATGCCTTCGCCTGGCTAGCGCGGGGGGAGGAGTTTCAGGCCGTGGTCAGCGAGTCTCAGCCGCTGCTCTGGAGGAACGGCGCCTTCTGGCCGTGGAGTGGTGTCGTGCTTCTGTCGGGAGGGTTCGCGCTAGCGCCCGTCGCGGTTGCTGCGCTGCTCTGGCTGGCGCGGAGGCAGCGGCGAGCGGATCTCGGTGTACTGGCGGCTTGGAGCGCCGCGTTCGTTGCCCTCGCCCTCGCCCAGAGGCGCTTCGGCGTCGACTGCGCGCCGGCTCTTGCGCTACTCCTGGCGGCGGTCGTCGACGCGAGTCTCTCCGCCGCCCCGCCGCAGCGGCGCCGGCTGCTGGCCGCGGCCGCGGCGGCAGCCGGAATCGTCCTCTGCCTCCCGGTGCTCGACTGGTACCAGACCCGTCCCGCCGCGGGCAGGAGCCGCGCGCGGAAGATGGCGCTCACGGTCACGACCGCGCGCTGGCTCCACGAGCACTCGCCGCCCACCCCAAGCTGGCTCGCGCCAGGTCAGCCGCCCGAGTACGGCGTGCTCGGGCCCTGGGGTTTCGGGCACGAGCTGCGCTACGTCGCCCAGCGGCCGATGGTTCAGGACAACTTCGGCGACGACGTCGGCACGGAGGGCTTCGCCGCCGCCGAGGCGTACTTCTCGGCGGAGAGCGAGTCCGCGGGTGTGGAGATCCTCGAGCAGCTGCGGGTGCGCTACGTGCTGGTCGGGCCGACCGGCTCCGGACACGGCCATGGCTACGGCCCGGCGACCCTCTTCGCGCGGCTCCGCCGCCAGCACGAAACAGCCGTCGACGGCGGGTCGCCGA
>Ga0315283_10005199_pt1 | contig 11454 bp, 9 predicted proteins | sample YL17G09_0_MG_FD_204541 | JGI IMG/M metagenome (GOLD analysis project Ga0315283, IMG submission 204541) | Sediment microbial communities from Yellowstone Lake, YNP, Wyoming, USA - YL17G09_0 | ecosystem: Environmental > Aquatic > Freshwater > Lake > Sediment | place: USA: Wyoming | collected...
TACAGTAAGCAGACCAGGCATTTGCGGCCTCATCCTGATTGAGGCCGGGCGGCGAGATTTGACCCAATTTGACCAATCGCAGAAATGCCGCCAAAATCAGGATAAAAAGCAGAATTAACCACCTGCAGCGCAGAGGCGGTGATGAGTTTTCTGCGGAGAGAAGGTTTTCCTGACAAGCCATAGGAGGCAAATTTATGTCCAAATTCAATCGCCGTCAAGAAAAAACAGGGGCGGTTGCAGCAGTAGATGATAGTGCAGGCGAGATTTCAGACCTGATATAACAGCAGAGCGATTTCGCCGTCTGGGCCGATGATTTTATAAACGAGTTGAGCAGAGATGCTTTCAAGATTGAGTTCACCGGGCCTGACAATAAACAGCAGTCTCCCCGGAGGATATGTTTTTTCGACAGGGGGCTTGAAAAGTTTGTCATACATAAAATACATCTTGCCGTATCGGGTGTATATATCGAACTCGCCGGGCGTGGTAAAGTCGAAGCCTTCGGCGAACCATTTTTTCGGGTCGTAACCCAGAACGACTGTCGTGGTGATGTAGGGCATATTGAAGCCTTTTGTGGTGCAAAAGACGGCATCGAAGTCGTTGAAACGGGGGCGCAGCCACTTACAGGCTTCTACGAGATCAGTATGATAATCGTGATAGATTTCCGGCTGGCGGTTCAGGGTATCGTAAAAGTACCGAAAATGCTTTGTTTGCGAAATGGCCATTGTGATGACCAGTATTGAAGTAAGGACATAGGTAATAAGACGATTTTTTTCATATAGCCATTTGAAAGAGCCGACTGTGCCGACAGCGCCCAGCAAAATCAGGCTGCATAAGCCCGGTGAGCTTCGAAAAAAGTAAACTTTATAGATATTTAATCCCCAGCCAAAAATGTCGCCAAACGGATAGGTCAAAACAAATGCCAAAAGAACTCTTGCAGAAATGGAGGACTTGAATTTACCGAATAATATTATCAAGCCTGCGGACATCAATGGCAGCATATATTGTGGGGTGGCATAGCAATTGTATTTATAAGGGCTGAAATGCCGGGCATAGCGAATAGCAACATTTTTAATTGCTGTTGAAAGTGGCACCGAACCGGCCCAGTCCGGCTGGTACAAGGTGTGTCGGCCGATGCCTTCGGGATGAAAGATATACTGCCAGACCATGGGGCCGAAAAAGGCAGAAAAACTGATAATAAAGGTGGCAGCGGCCAAAATGCCTTTTCGTGTTTTTAAGGTTTGCAGCCAGGCAGAAAGTGTAAAAAGAACGGTTACGAAAAGAAAAGCCGGCACAAAAAGACGAACTGAGTGATAACCGTAACAGCCGATACCGGTCAAAGCGCCGGCTGCGGCGGCAATTAAAGGCCTGGGCGGTGCGACTTTGTTATTGCTGATTGGTATATTGGCCCAGAGCATCAGTGCCAGAGGCGCCAGACCCAGCAGGGGTGCGATAGAAGCTTCGTGACCCAAGCGACTCTCATAAAGATGCCAGGGGTTCAATGCCAGAAGCATTGCGGCCACCAGACCGGTGCTTTCATCGAAGAGTTTTTTGCCGACAAGATAGATTACAAGGACGGTGAAGATGCCGAGAACGGCGGCGGGCAAACGTGCGGTGTATATATTCAGGCCTCCGATTGCCTGAAAGGGCAGCAATAGATAGACATAGAGCGGTGTGCTGTTGCCGCCGAGGTTTCTGACGTAATAAATCGGCCAGTGCGCACCGGAATAATCTTTGCCGGTTTTGAGGATACAGTATGCGGACCAGGCATTTGCGGCCTCATCCTGATTCAGGCCCGGCGGAGAGATTTGTCCCAATTTGACCAATCGCAGAAATGCCGCCAAAATCAGGATAAAAAGCAGAATTAACCACCCCCAGCGCAGAGGCGGCGATGGGTTTTCTGCGGAGAGAAGGTTTTCCTGACAAGCCATAGGAGGCAAATTTATGTCCAAATTCAATTGCCGTCAAGAAAAAACAGGGGCGGTTGCAGCAGTAGATGATAGTGCAGGCGAGATTTCAGACCTGATATAACAGCAGAGCGATTCCGCCGTCTGGGCCGATGATTTTATGAACGAGCTGAGAAGGGATACTTTCAAAGTTCAGTTCGCCGGGCCTGACAATAAACAGAGTCCTGCCCGGAGGGTATGTTTTTTCGACAGGGGGTTTGAAAAATTTATCGTACATAAAATACATTTTTCCGTAACGTGTGTAAAAATCCCAGTATCGTTGAGTGGTAAAGTCAAAGCCGCCTGCAAACCATTGTCTGGGGTCATAGCCCAGGGCCACGGTCGTGACGACATACGGCATATTGAAACCCTTTGTGGTGCAGAAAACGGCGTCGAAGTCGTTGAATCGCGGTCGCAGCCACTGGCAGGCCTCGATAAGGTCGGTGTGAAACCCGTAGTAGATTTCGGGCCGGCGATTGTATTCGCCGTAGAAATGATAGAAATACCGGCCGTTTATGCCGATTGCCGCAATAACAAGAACGGCAATTGCAAGCGGGGCCAGCTTGCGCCTTTTTTTGTATAACCAGGCAATGCTGCCGACCGCGCCGACAGCGGCCAGCAGGGTCGGGCCGCACAGCCCCGGTGCGCTGCGAAAGGCGTGCAGGCTCGGTTTGACGTCGGTGCCGTAGTGAAAACTTAAGCAGTCTCCGACAGGATAAACAAGCAGAAAGACGAGCAAAATACGTGCGGCATATGAGGTCTTGAGGGTTTTAGACAAAATTATTAAACCTGCCAGCATAATCGGTAGTTCGTACCAGTGGTATTGGCCGGCATTTGGAGGCGACTGGATGTTGGAATGGTCGCCTCTTATGAACAAAAAGTCGGGGCCGAAATGCTCAAGATAGCGGGCAAAAACTGCCTGGATTTTTTGGGAGGTGGAATCCGATTCTTCCCAAATCCAGATTCTGCCTGCTCTTTTTGAGATGTTTTCGGGGTCCGTAAGGTGTTTGAAGGCGAGCGGGCCGAACGTAGATGCGAAGGCAATGATAAATGCAGCAATGGCCAAAAAACCACTGCGCGTTTTCAGACTTCGCCGCCACGCAGGAAAAGTAACAAGCACAATCAAAACAAGAAATATGGGAATAAACAGCCGTATTGCGGGATAGCCATAGCAGCCTATACCTGCCAGCGCACCTGCTGCCATTGCCGGCAAAGGTCTAGGATGGCCGGTGTCCCCGTTTTTAATCGGCATTTTTGCCCATAACATCATTGCCAAAATGAGAAGGCTTACAAGTGGACAAAGTATGGCCTCAACCGCCCATCGGCTGATATGGAGATGCCAGGGGTTAAGGGCCAGCAATGCCGCGGCGGCAAGCCCGACCCGCCTGTCGAACAGGCGGGAAGCGACAAGGTAAATAAGAGGTATGCACAGGATGCCGGCAGCGGCTGAAACCAGTCGTGCCGTCCAAATCGACAGGCCGCCGGCAGCCAAAAACGGAATCATCGTGTAAACATAAAGCGCGCTTCTGTTGTCACCGAGCGCGTGGATGTAAAAAATCGGCCAGCGGGCACCGACCTGGTCTTTTCCTGTTTTGAGAAGGCAGTAAGCGTTCCAGGTGTTGACGGCTTCGTCCTGGTTGAGTCCTGGGGGAGATATTTGGCCTAATTTGACTAATCGCAGAAATGCCGCCAGCAAAAGGATGAGCAGCAGAATTAACTGTGTATATCTGCGAGGCTGAATTTCGGATACGGTTCCCTGATGTATCATTTAGCAGGAAATCTACCTTTTGGCGCCCATTGCGTCAAGCGAAAAGACTTTGCGGGCAATAGGTAGCAATTTTTATAGGGCGAAAAGGCGGGTCAAGACCGCCGGTGTTTTTTTGCTTAATCCTGTGTGAATTTATGACGATAAAAATATCTGACCTGCTGCGACGGGCTCAGCACGGCGAGAATTTTGTAAGGACTGAACTTGTGCCTCAGGTAGGAGAACAAAAATGACTATTCACAATCTGTCGCAAAACGTTGTTCTTGTCGAGCTGCATCGTGAGCCGATTATGCAGGACGATTTGAAGGCTTCTGCGGATATTATCAGGCAGCGGGGTGATTGTGATTTAATACTCGATTTTTCGGATGTCGATATTATGACATCTTCAAGCCTTGCTCAATTGCTGAGAATGCGGCAGATGATGCTCGATAGCGGACATCGGCTTATCCTGTGCGGGGTCAACAGTTTCACCAGGAGCGCATTTAAAGTAACCGGCCTTGAGGGAATTTTTGAGCTTGTTGACGACAAGGCCGCTGCATCGGCGGAATTACAGGTCGCCGGTTAAGCCAATCAATTTATGGTGCTTGCCCTGCATAGCCCTTCGTAGCTTTATGCGAAGAAGGGCGAAGCGGGGAGCTTGTCGAACCACCTTCATAACTACCTAAATTCATCTCAGAATCGCCGAAAACGGTCATAAAAAGGCTGATTTTCGAAAATCTGTCTGCAAACGGCGGCACTATATATTGGCTGGGGAAATTTGTTGCAAATTGCCGGTGTTGGGGTTAAGATTTCGGCTTATTGGCGTAAGCCATCCTCCCGTCAGGGATGGCCAAGCCACTGACGGGAATGAGGTCGAAGTGAATGGCCGAGCGGAAAGAAAAAAGCGATAAAGGCAGCGGCGCTGTCGACAAGGCAGTCAGCGATTTTGTTAAGGGCCTGAGCGAAGAGCAGCGTATGCTGATTATTCTCAAGACCCAGCTTTATGGCGGGTCGTGGGAGCAGATGCTGGAAGACCTGAAAAGCCGGCTGGCAGGAAAACCCTATATATTCAAACTGGCCAATCGCATACAGGATGATATTGAGCGTATCGAGCAAATGTCCGAAATCGAGAAAAAATATAAAGTTGATTTGGCGGATTACGTGGATTTGTGATTCGTATTTCGTAAATTTGTGAGGGTTATGAAAATGTCGAAAATGTTACAGTGCGGGATGATTGTGGGGATTATCTTTTTGTTCTCCTGGGCGGCTGGAAATTGTTTTGCGCAGGAAATTGCCGCCGGCAAAATTCTTACGCCAGAACAGCTCAAGGGGGCCGAGCTTAAGATAGTCTGGGAAAATGAGCTGCCCCTGAAAAAGGCGGAGAGCCTGGAACAATTATTGATTATCGGTACTCGTATTTACGCACTGTCGGGCAATAATTATATGATTTCGCTCAGCCGTGAAGACGGCAAGGTGATACTCAGCCAGTCTATCGCTGCGGCAGGTTTACCTGTTACGGGATTAGGGGTTTATAAGAATGAGATTTTTTCGGCGGCCGGCGGCAAACTTGTGGAAATTGATTTGAACGGCGGAAGAGAATTGAGCTCGAAACTTCTGAAGTTTAATGCGGTCTGCCCGGCGGTCCGTAACAGCTCGTATTTTTATATTGCGGGGACGGACAATCGGCTGCACGCCCTGCGAGCGGGCGATAAAGTCAAGGCTTTCGATGTCTCGGCAAAGAGCGGCTCAAGAATTACCTCGGTTTTTGCTGACGAGAACATTGTTGTTTTCGCCACCGAAAAAGGCGATTTTGTGCGTATCACGCCGGACGGCCCAAAACAGATGTGGCAGTTCAATGCTGAGCGCGGAATATCCGGGCCGATAACAGCCGATGCCAATTCGCTGTTTTTTGCCAGCGAAGATACCAATGTTTACAGTCTCGATAGATTGACCGGAAAATTTGTCTGGAAATATCAGGCCGGCGGGATGCTCCAGAAAGGCCCGCGGGTGGGACGGAATGTCGTTTATCAGTATGTCCGGGACAAGGGGCTGGCGGCAATAGACAAAAACAGCGGCAAACTTATCTGGCAACTGGCCGAGGGCATCGATTTGCTGGCAGAGACAAGCGGCAGGACTTATGTAATTGCCGGTAACGGTGAGCTGGTGGTGATGGACAATAAAAAAGCCACGCAGTTGTACTCGACCGGATTTGCCGGCATTTCAAAATGGGCGGCCAATACGATAGATTCGAAAATCTATATTGCTGATGCGGCAGGAAGGGTTGTGTGCCTCAAACCAATGGAATAAGTAGCAGATAAGGGAGAAAAGTTCAAATGGATGTGAAGATTAAGACGGCGCTGGTCAGCGTTTCGGACAAAGCGGGGGTGGTTGATTTCGCAAAGTCGCTGGCAAAAATGGGAGTCAGAATAATCAGCACCGGCGGCACTGCAAAGACGCTTGCCGATGCAGGAATAAACGTTGTCGGCATCGAATCGGTTACAGGCTTTCCCGAAATGATGGATGGCCGAGTAAAAACGCTTCACCCGAAGATTCACGGCGGACTACTGGGCCTGCGGGACAAGGCCGAACATATAGCCGCAATGAAAAAGCACGGCATCGAACCGATAGATTTGGTCTGTGTGAACCTGTACCCATTCGAGCAGACCATCGCAAAGCCAGGCTGCACTTTCGAGGATGCGATTGAAAATATCGACATAGGCGGCCCGAGTATGGTGCGCTCGGCGGCAAAAAATCACAAATTCGTTACCATTATAACAAACCCGCAACAGTATCCCCTTGTCCTGGAGCAGATGCAGAAAAACGGTGGCGCAGTGAGCGAGGAATTGCGAAGCGACCTTGCTCGCCAGGCGTTTTCTTTGACGGCCTCTTATGACGCCGCTATCGCTAAATACCTTAACGTCAGGGCAAATATTGAATATCCGGAAAGAGTATCGATTGCGGTGAAGAAAGAAATGGGGCTTCGTTACGGTGAAAATCCCCATCAAAGCGGGGCGTTCTATAAACTGCCGGCCGGCGGCGAGACTTCGGTCAGCAGTGCAAAATTATTAGCCGGCGGCACGGAAATCAGCTTTAATAATCTTTTGGATACCAATGCCGCCTTTGAGCTGGCCAAAGAATTTGATGAGCCGGCTGTGGTCATCGTTAAGCATCTCAACCCCTGCGGCTGTGCGGTCGATGAGGACATCCGCGAGGCTTACCGCAAGGCTTACGAGTGCGATGTAACCAGCGCCTTCGGCGGCATTGTTGCATTGAACAGGCCGGTAGACGTTGAACTTGCCCGGATAATTATGGAGTCATACAGCCGGTTCGGCAAGGCAAGGGGTGCAGGCGGGTTCTTCGCTGAGGTGATTATCGCACCGAAGTTCGACAAAGAGGCGGTCGAGTTAATCAGAACACTCAAAGAATGGGGCAGCAGGGTCAGATTGATGGAAACCGGCCCCATAGACAGGACAAAAATCGACCGCAGTGAATATGATGTGCGCTGTGTGATTGGGGGACTGCTTTTGCAAAAAAGAGATTTGGTCGGCTGGGAGCCGGAGGCGCTAACCTACCCCACAAAGGCAAAGCCGACAAAAAAGCAGCTTGAGGACTTGCGAATGGCCTGGCTTGTCGCCAAACATACCAAGAGCAATACCATTGTGCTGGTCAATGACAAAAAAGTGCTGGGCGTTGGCGCGGGACAGATGAACCGCGTTGAATCGGGATTGATAGCGATAAAACGGGCCGGCGACGAAGCAAAGGGCAGCGTAATGGCTTCCGATGCGTTTTTCCCGTTCCCTGATAACGTCGAAAACGCTGCGGCTGCCGGAATCGCCGCCGTCGTTCAGCCGGGCGGCTCGAAAAAAGACGATGAGGTTATCGCCTGTGCCGACAAACACGCCATCGCTATGGTCTTCACCGGTAAAAGGCATTTTAAACACTAAAGGCCGATTATTAAGTTTTCATCAAATTAACCGGAGGTAATATGAAATCTAACAGTATAAAAAACTGTGTGGTGTATGTGTTGCTTGTGTTATTTGGGGCAGGGCAGCTTTTCGGGTTTGAGGTAACGAAGTTTTACGAAGGCTTTAAGCCGGGCGATCATCATCTGGAAATCAGAGACCTCGGCTTCGAATATGCTGACCAGATTGCAGCCGATGAAAGTGCGATAACCAGCCTTGTTGAGACGCCGAGCGGCGATATATACGGCGGCACTACGGGGCGCTCCTGCCATTTGTTTGTCTTTCGACCATTTTATGAGCAGGGCAAACTGGAGCGGCAGTCCAACAACGTCAGGCATCTGGGAAGAATCAGCGGGCAGGAAAGCATACATCACAGCCTTGTTACAGACCCCAACGGCGTGATTTACTTCGGAACAGGGTTAAATGAGATTGACCAGCCGCCCATATCGGAGCCGCCGCAGGGCGTCGGCGGGATAATTGCAGGCCTGTGGTCGGACACCAAAAAAAGATATGACAAATATGAAGGCGGACGTTTATACAAATATGACATCGCAAACGAAAAACGCACGTGGATAAAAAACGATGATGAATGTGCCGCCAGGGATTTGGGCGTCCCTGTCCCGCATAACGGCATTTATGCGATGACTATAAACAATCAGCGAAAGGAAATCTACGGCCTGACGTACCCGGATGGCCGCTTTTTTGTTTACGATATAAACAGCGGCAAATTCGCCGACATCGGGGCGGTCTGCGAAAAAAAGATATACGCCGGGCCGGACAATAGAACTCTGCGAAACATATCGAGAGACCTTGTCTGCGATGATAACGGGTTTGTCTACGGCTCAGCGGATGATGCGGTGATGTTCAGGTATGACCCCGAAAAGAAAAAGATTGAGAAACTGCCTGTAAAGATACCGTTTCTTTACTTTACCGCGGTTGAAGTGTTTACCAAAGACCCAGGCGGCGTTATATATGGCGGGACATCGGAGGGTTATCTTTTCCGGTTCGAGCCGGCCAGGATGAAGGTGACAAATCTCGGCAAGCCTTATGCGCAGCGCAGGATAAGGGCGCTTACCGTCGGCAAAAACGGCGTCATATACGGTATATGCGGCCAAAGGGACAATCACTGCCGGATGTTCACGTATAATGTTGCGGAAAGCGAATTTGACGACCTCGGCCTGATGCGGGTAATCAGGGAGCCGTATTATTCCTGGTCGGGGATACAGTTCGATGCGATGCTGACCGGCAGGGACGGGATTATTTATGCCGGAGAATCGGAAAGAAGGTCGCACCTGTTTTTGTATTATCCATAATAATAACGTAAAACTGAAAAGAGGATTGTTATGAAACGAAAAATCATATTTGTAGCTGGTTTGATTTTGTTTGCTTCGGCGGTGCAGGTTTTCGCCGGCGCCGACTGCACCAAAAAGATAGTTCTAAAGAGCGTTGATTTTCCCGGAAATAACAAAGAAGAAGGTTTCTGGGGGCCGATACACGCCGCTTCGGACGGCAAAGTCTACATTGCATTATGCACCGAAGGCGGCGGACACGCACATTTTTATATTTATGACCCCGCAAAGGACCAGATGATACACAGACAGGATTTGGCCAAGTTCCTCGGCGGAAGCGGCAAAGGGATTAGAACGCACGCAAAGGTCCATTCGGCCATACGCGAGGACAAGGACGGCAATTTGTATTTTGTTACCGGTAATATGACAGGCGGTCCCGATGAGATTGACCCCACAAGCTGGGAAGGCGGACACTGGCTTAAATACGACACAAAATCAGACACCCTTACAGACCTCGGCCTGGTCACGCCGCACGCCGGCATATATGGGCTGGCAATAGATAAAGAAAGAAAACGCCTGCTCGGTGTGTCCCGTAACGGCCATTTTATGGTCTACGATATACCCACCGGCAAGACGTATGACAAGGGAAGGGTCAATATGGATGCCAGCGTGGCCTCGAGAATGGTTGTCAGCGACGATTTGGGCAATGCATACGGCACGTTTGAGCCGGACAGGATATTTAAATATGATGCGACAACCGAGCGGGTGCTTGATTTGCACATCAGGCTGCCTTCCGACCCGACCGTATACCCAAGAACGACTTCCATAGTGAAAAGATATATGCGGGCGGGCGTGTGGGATGATGTAAACAAAAAGATTTATGGCGTAGAGGGCGGCACCAGCATATTTTTCGAATATGACCCCAGGGCCGGAGAAGAAGGCCAGATAAAGGTTTTGGACCGCCTGCTGCCCTGTCAGTCCTCCGAGGAGGTCAGAAAAGCGCATTACGCAACTTTAAGTCTTACGATTGGCAGGGACAGAAAAATTTATTATATGCCCATCGGCTCGTTGGATGCCAAAGACCACGAGCGGGCGAATAAGGGAATAGACTTTTTCAAATGGGCGGGGCAGGCGTATTTGCTCAGTTACGATTTAAACAGCGGCAAAAAAGATGAGCTTGGCAGAATTTTCACCCAGGATGGCGCAATGATGATTGATACGCTGATGGGCGCACCATCCGGCGCAGCAACAACCGGCCTTGACGGCACAATATATTTTTGTGCCTATGTCGAAGAAAAGAATCCCGAATTTGCCGCCCGCTATTTCGGCAATCTCCCCGTCAGGCTCAGACTGCTTATGTATAAGCCGCAATAGCAGGGTATATGAATCGTCGGTTTCAAAGCTTTTGTGTTCCGCAGGCCGGGCCGCAGGTCAAAAACTGCTTGAAATACCCCGGAACTTCGGCTTCAAAGGTAAGCCGCCTCCCGCTGATGGGGTGTTTGAATGAAATCGATTTTGAATGAAGCGCCAGACGCTTGTACGCATCGTTGCTCTTTCCGTATTTCCTGTCGCCCACGACCGGATGTCCCTTCTCAGCCAGGTGCACGCGTATCTGGTTCTTTCTGCCGGTCAAAAGACCAATCTCTAATAAACTGAACCGCTCCGTCTCTTTAAGCACCTTATAAGCAGTCCGGGCCAATTTGCCTTTTCCGGCATCAGGCGTAGAGTACACCACGTATGCCTTGTTCTCAGCTAAGTATGAGGTAATAGTCCCTGCCTTGTCTGCCAGCCTGCCGTAAACCACCGCTAAGTATTTCTTTTCCACATCTTCCCACTGTCCCTGCAATCGCAGTTTCGCCTCTTCGCTTTTTGCAAAGACCACTACCCCCGATGTCTCTCTGTCTAATCGATGAACGATGAAAATCCGTTTCCTGCTCTTCGCACAGCCCTTCCGCACATAATCGGTCAGGATGTAGTAAGCCGTTCTCGTTTTTTCCGCATCCGTCCCCATCGTCAGCAGCCCTGCCGGCTTGTCCGCCACCAGAATATCGTCGTCTTCATAAATTATCGCCAACCCCCTCGGCAGTCTTCTGTCGCTTGTGTATTTTCTCTTGCGCATACTGATTACTTTATCACAAAAAACCGCAGCTTGACAATCGGAAACACTTTTGAATTTTACGTTTCGGTTTTTCGCTTTCTTCCTATCCGCTATCCGCTACCCGCTATACGCTATTGAAAGCAAGGTAGGGTGGGGTCTTTACCCCACCATTTTAACTGCGGCTATCATAAAAATTTTGTAAGCGTTCACGGTTTTTTGAGTAATTGAAGTAAAACTCTGTTTTTGTCCGATGAAAGTTTCATGGACAAAGACGGCATCATCGAAGAACTTACAAAACAAGTTGCACTGCTTCTTGAACGTGTCAGGCAGCTTGAACAAGAAAACACAATGCTTAAAGAAAGAATTGCTCAACTGGAAAGAAACTCCTCCAATTCGTCCAAACCGCCTTCCAGCGATA
>Ga0315283_10005200_pt1 | contig 11452 bp, 11 predicted proteins | sample YL17G09_0_MG_FD_204541 | JGI IMG/M metagenome (GOLD analysis project Ga0315283, IMG submission 204541) | Sediment microbial communities from Yellowstone Lake, YNP, Wyoming, USA - YL17G09_0 | ecosystem: Environmental > Aquatic > Freshwater > Lake > Sediment | place: USA: Wyoming | collected...
GCGCCAGGCGCGCGGCGTCTTTCGACAGGTCCCAGCCGTGATCCGACGTGGCCTGCCCCTGGGCGTCGGGAACGAAGGTGCATTGCTGCGGGCGCAGTTCGCGCACGAAGTCCATCAGGTTGTGAAAGGGGTTGCCCTCGATGTTGAACTCGGCCTGCGGCCAGGCCTTCAGCAGCGCGGCCAGGTCCCGCACGTCGCCAGCCCGGATATGGCGCTCGTCCGGCCGCGGATGCACCGTGATGCCGGCCGCCCCGGCCTCGAGCAAGACGGTCGCCGCGCGGGTGACGCTCGGGAATTCGAGCGGGCGGCGGTTGCGCACCATCGCCACCAGGTTCAGGTTCACCGACAGCGCGGTGGGGCCGCGGTGTGCGTCGAGGCCAGACGTCATCAAGGGGTTCATGGGCAGGGTGCTAGCGTCTGGAGGTCGATCATCACCTGCCGCGTGCGCATCACCGGCGTTCCGAGATGATAGTGAAGCAACGCGCGCAACGCGGCCTTGAGTTCCGGCAGTGCCGCTGAGCAGGCCTGACGCAGTGCGGCAACGCTGCCATGGGTCAGCGCCGCCTGCAGCCCGATCAGCACGCTGCCCGGCAGACCGGCATCTCCCGGCTGCGCCGCGGCGACTCCGGCCTCGGGGTGCAGGATCACCCTGTCGTGCTCGCCGACCGGGCGCTGCGTCAGCGTCACGAGACTCAGGTCGGGCAGCACGCCCACCTCCTTCAGCAGCACGAGTTCGAAGGCGCGCAGCGCCGCCTGCACGGCGGCGTCGTCACTGGGGGCCAAGGCGGGCAGTGTCTGCGCATAGGCGTCGAAGAGCCGCGGGTGCGGGTCGTGGCGGGCGAGCAGCTTCATCAGCAGCTCGTTGCAGTGGAACCCGGCGAACAGCGCCGCACCGGTCAGCATCGCCGCGCCGCCGGCCCATTCGGCGGCGCGCAACGTCTGCACCTCGGGCGGTGCCGCGTCGTCGGCATGCGCGCGGCCGCGCGCCAGCGTGACGTTCAGACGCTGGAACGGCAGCAGCACCGAGCGCAACTGCGAGTACGGCCGCTTCACCCCCTTGGCGGCGACCGCGAGTCGCCCCTGCTCGCGCGTGAAGAGATCCAGGATCAGGCTCGATTCGCTCCAGTCGTAGCGGTGCAGCACGAACGACTGCAGCGTGGCGGGCGTGCGCGCCGTGCGGGTGACCATCTCTAGGGCGGCTACTCGTAGCCGTAGCTGCGCAGATGCTCTTCGTCGTCGGCCCAGCCCGAGCGCACCTTGACCCACAGCTCGAGAAACACCTTCGCGCCGAGCAGCGACTCGAGTTCGGTGCGGGCCTCGGTGCCGATGCGCTTGAGCCGCTCACCACCAGCGCCGATGACCATGCCTTTATGGGCCTCGCGCTCGACGACGATGGCGGCGGCAATGCGCCTCAGGTCGCCCTCTTCCTCGAACTTCTCGATCACCACGGTCGAGGTGTAAGGCAACTCATCGCCCGTCAGGCGAAACAGCTTCTCGCGGATCAGCTCGCTGGCGAGGAATCGCTCGCTGCGGTCGGTGAGCGCCTCTTCGTCGTGCAGCCAGGGCGCTTCGGGCAGGTAGGGTCGGACGATCTCGAGCAGGCGCTTCACGTCGGCATCCTTGCGCGCCGAGAGCGGCACGAACTCGGCGAACGGGTAGCGCTCCTGCATGCTCTTCAACCAGGGCGCGAGCTCGGCACGGCGGCGCACCTCGTCGAGCTTGTTGGCGATGAGGATCACCGGCCGGGCGCCCTCGCCGGCCGGCGGCATCAGCGCCAGCACCTTCGTGTCGTCGGGCCCGAAACGTCCCGCCTCGACGACGAACAGCACGACGTCGACGTCCGCCAGCACGCCCTGCACGGTGCGGTTCAGCGTGCGGTTCAACGCCGCGCTGTGGCGCGTCTGGAAACCTGGCGTATCGACGAACACGAACTGGCTCTCGGCCAGCGTGCGGATGCCGGTGATGCGGTGCCGCGTGGTCTGCGCCTTGCGCGAGGTGATGCTCACCTTCTGCCCGACGAGCGCATTGAGCAGCGTCGACTTGCCGACATTCGGCCGCCCGACGATGGCAATCAATCCGCAGTGCTGGGCGGCGCCCGGCGTCGCCGCGCCAGCGACAGGCAGCGTGGGAACGGTCATCGGCGGTTTCAGCTGCGCAGCGGGCCGCCGGGGCGGTCGCTGACCTTGAGGAGGGCCATCACTCGGCGTGCCGCTTCCTGTTCGGCGTGGCGACGCGAGCGGCCTTCGCCCTGTTGCGTCAGGCCGAGCGCCGGCACGGCGCATTCAACTTCGAAGGTCTGCGCATGCGGCTGGCCGCGGGTGGCATTGACGCGGTAGACCGGCACCGGCAGGCGACGCGCCTGCAGCCACTCCTGCAACTCGGTCTTGGCGTCCTTCGTCCAGGCCTCCATCTCCGTGGTTGCGATGACCTCGCCGAACAGGCGCTGCACCAGCGCCTGCGCGCATTCGAACCCGCCGTCGACGAATGCCGCGCCGATCAGCGCTTCGAGTGCGTCGGCGAGAATCGACGCGCGCTGGGCGCCGCCGCCGCGGGCCTCGCCTTCGCTCAGCCGCAGCACCTCCGGCAGGCCAAGCGCCAGCGCCACGCGATGCAGGCTGTCCTCGCGCACCAGATGCGCTCTGACCCGCGTCAGGTCACCCTCGTCCAGGCCGGCAAAGCGCTCGAAAAGCAGGCTCGAGATCGCCAGGCTCAGGACCGCGTCTCCCAGGAACTCGAGGCGTTCGTTGTGATCGGCGCCGAAGCTGCGGTGCGTCACCGCACGCCTGAGCAACTCGGGCTGCGCGAAGTGGCACCCGCTGCGTTGCTGGAGCGCTTCGAGTCGGGGATCCACGCGGGATGCCGGACGGCGGTGCGGCCAAACCAGCCGATGCTAGCGCGACGGCCTGGAGTGCCCCTCGTACTTGATGAGCAGGAAGACTGGACTCGCGAGTTCGATTTCCTTCTCGTAGGCGAAGCGGATCACGATGTTCTCGTTCTCCTTCGTGATCTTCAGGTCCTTGCCGGAGATCGTCGAGATCGAGTACTCGATATCCTTCTGCCGATCGAACGCCGCCCGGATCTCCGGCACGGTGGCGAGCCCCTGATCGGCGATCTTGTTGACGGTGCGCTGGATCGTCAGGTATTCGTTGACGGTGGGCAGCACTCGAAGTGCGACCAGGGCGAGCATTCCGATGAGGATCGCCCAGAACAACAGGCCCAGCAAGCTGATGCCGCGCTGACCCTGCGGCTGCGGATGTTCGATAGGCATGCTGCAGTGCTCCCGAAAGTGAGGTGACCGAGCGCGCCAGGTCGCCCGTTTCAGTGGAACGAGCCGATGCGCTTGAGGTCGCCGAAATTCATCCATACGAAGAAAGCCTTGCCGACGATGTTCTCATCCGGCACGAAACCCCAGAAACGCGAATCCTGCGAATTGTCGCGGTTGTCGCCCATCATGAAGTAATAGCCCTGCGGAACCTTGCAGGTCAGCCCTTCGACGTTGTAGCTGCAGTTCTCGCGGAAGGGGAACGCACGCTGGTCGTCGCCGCCGTAGAACGGCTGCAGCCGCGGGTTGACCAGGATGCGGTGCGCGACGTCGCCCAGCGACTCCTTGAACTGTGGAGCGTAGCGCATGCTGTCTTCGTCGTAGTACTCGGGCAGCGGCTCGATCGGGACGGGCGTGCCGCTGATATACAAGTGTTGCCCACGGTAGCTGATTTCATCGCCCGGCACGCCGACCACGCGCTTGATGTAGTCGATGCTGGTGTCCTTGGGATAGCGAAACACCATCACGTCGCCGCGCTGCGGATCGTGGTTGGCGATGATCTTCTTGTTGATGACCGGCAGGCGAATGCCGTAGTGGAACTTGTTGACGAGGATCAGGTCGCCCACCAGCAGGGTCGGGATCATCGAACCCGACGGGATCTTGAACGGCTCGAACAGGAACGAGCGCAGCAGGAACACGACCAGGATCACCGGGAACAGCCCGGCCGTCCAGTCGAGCCACCAGGGCTGCGCGAGCAGGGCCTGCTTGGCCGACGCCACGTCGCCATCGACCTTGGCGATCCCGAGGCGGCTGAGTTCGAGCCGCCGCGCTGCGTCCTGCGCCTCCAGGCTGGCCGCGGCGGCCTCGCGTTGGGGCTTGAAATGCAGCCGCTCGGCCAGCCAGTAGCCCAGCGTGACGAGGGTCAGGATGAACAGCAGCAGCGAGAAATTGCCGCTCCAGCGGCCGAGGTACCAGCCGCCGAGGAAGAACGCGAGGCAGGCATAGAGCAGTCCGGTCAATGGGGCCATCTGTGCGTCAGTCGTCCACTTGAAGTATGGCCAGGAACGCTTCCTGGGGCACCTCGACGGTACCGATCTGTTTCATGCGCTTCTTGCCCGCCTTCTGCTTTTCGAGCAGCTTGCGCTTGCGGGTGATATCGCCGCCGTAGCACTTCGCGATCACATTCTTGCGCAAGGCCTTGATTGTCTCACGCGCGATGATATTGGCCCCTATGGCGGCCTGGATCGCCACGTCGTATTGCTGGCGCGAAATCAGCTCCCGCATCTTGGCCACCACGGCGCGGCTGCGATACAGGCTCTGGCTGCGGTGGACGATGATCGACAGGGCATCGACACGGTCGCCGTTGAGCAGGATGTCGACCTTGACGACGTCGGCCGCGCGGTATTCCTTGAACGCGTAGTCCATCGACGCATAGCCGCGCGAGACGCTCTTCAGCTTGTCGAAGAAGTCGAGCACGATCTCGGCCAGCGGCATCTCGTAGGTCAGCATGACCTGGCGGCCGTGGTAAGCCATGTTGGTCTGGCTGCCGCGCTTCTGGTTCGCGAGCGTCATGACCGGCCCGACGCAGTCCTGCGGCATGTACAGCTGGACCGTGACGATCGGCTCGCGGATCTCGCGGATGCGCCCCAGATCGGGCATCTTCGACGGGTTCTCGACCTGCAGCAAGTCGCCGTTGTTGAGTTCGACCTGGTAGACCACCGACGGCGCGGTCGTGATCAGGTCCTGGTCAAATTCGCGTTCGAGGCGCTCCTGCACGATTTCCATGTGCAACAGGCCGAGGAAGCCGCAACGAAATCCGAAACCCAGCGCTTGCGAGACTTCGGGTTCGTAGCGCAACGAGGAGTCGTTCAGCTTCAGCTTCTCCAGCGCGTCGCGCAACTGGTCGTACTCGCTCGCCTCGGTCGGGTACAGGCCGGCGAAGACCTGCGGCTGGATTTCCTTGAAGCCGGGCAGCGCCTCGGTGGCGGGGCCGAGGTTGTTCGGCAGCTTTTTCTCGAGCGTGATCGTGTCGCCCACCTTGGCCGCCTGCAGTTCCTTGATGCCGGCGATGACGAAGCCCACCTCGCCCGCGCTCAGGCGATCGCGCGGCACCGACTTCGGCGTGAACACGCCCAGCGAGTCGGCGCAGTAGACGGCGTCGCTGGCCATCATCCGGATGCGCTCGCCCTTGGAGAGCGAACCGTCGACCACGCGCACCAGCATCACCACGCCCACGTAGTTGTCGAACCACGAGTCGACGATCATCGCGCGCAGCGGCGCATTGGGCTTGCCTCGTGGCGGCGGCATGCGCGCGATCACCGCCTCCAGGATGTCGTCGATGCCCTCGCCGGTCTTGGCGCTGCAGGGAATCGCGTGTTCGGCGTCGATGCCGATCACGTCTTCGATCTCTGCCTTGGCGTTCTCGGGATCGGCCTGCGGCAGGTCCATCTTGTTGAGCACCGGCACCACTTCGACACCGAGATCGAGCGCGGTGTAGCAATTGGCAACCGTCTGTGCCTCGACGCCCTGGCTGGCATCGACCACCAGCAGCGCGCCCTCGCAGGCCGACAGCGAGCGGCTGACCTCGTAAGAGAAGTCGACATGCCCGGGCGTGTCGATCAGGTTCAGCTGATAGATCTGCCCGTCACGCGCGGTGTAAGTGAGCGCAGCGGTCTGCGCCTTGATCGTGATGCCACGCTCGCGTTCGATGTCCATCGAGTCGAGCACTTGCGACTCCATCTCGCGATCGCTCAAGCCCCCGCAGCGATGAATCAGCCGATCCGCGAGCGTCGACTTTCCATGATCGATATGGGCAATGATGGAAAAATTGCGGATGTGATCCATGGAGACGGCGTCGCTCATGCGCGCGGTCCGGAGCACACGACGGCAAAGCCGTTGCGCCGGACGCTAACCTCGCTCAGCGAAGTCAAGCGTGGCGCAAGCCACGCAGCGGTAGGCAAAAAAAAGGCACGTCGAACGATTGACGCGCCTTCCAACAAAATGTTTGGCAACTGCTTGTTGGGCTTTCATTGTAGCCAAAAGACCCGGGCTGGAAACCGCGCCGTTGCTTGATTTCACGCCGTTGCACGCTGCCAACATCAAAAGTTATAAACAGCTTATCAACAATGTCTTGTAGACAAGCTGGGGATAATTATCAGCCCTCCGTGTCGTATACATAGACACGCGTAAACAAGCTCATCAAGCGCCACATTCTACCCGAATGCCGGCTCAATCCGGCCCTGGGACCGGTGATGTTTGCACTCGCTGACATTGCCCGGTTGGCTGGCAAAGGGAACGTGCGAGATCGGCTGGGGAAAATCTGGGACGAGGCATTTCACATTGCAGAATAGCCCGTCTTTGCAGTCGGGTGTCGCGTAGCACGGTGCTTGCCCTGCCCTGAGCGGCTACCTCGCAGGCGGGATTCTCACGAAGGTTGCCCAGTCGCCCCGCAGGACCGTCACCGGCAATGCGCGTGACTTGTCGAACCTGGCCAGCGCGGCTTCGAACTGCTTCACGTCGGCAACCTCCGAGGTGCCCACGCCCAGGATCACGTCACCCGCACGCAGGCCGACCGTTTCGGCGCCGCCGGTCACCGCGGCGACCTTCACTCCGCCCGCGCCGCGCATGTTCTGGCGCTCGGCATCGCTGAGGTCCTTCACCGTCAGCCCCCACGCCTTCACGGCACTGGTCGCGCGTTGCTCGGCAGCTTCCGGTTCGCTGCGCTCGACCGCCGCCGTCTGCGGCGCGATCTCGGCCAGGTTCACCTTGATGTCGACGATCTTGCCGCGCCGGTTGATTTGCAGGGTCACTGCCGTTCCGGGCTTGAAGGCGCCCAGCGTGCGCCGCAGGTCGACCGCGCCCTCCACCGGGCGGGCATTGACCGACAAGACCACGTCGCCTGGCTGGATGCCGGCCTTCTCTCCCGGCGCCCCAGGCACCACCTGGCGTACAAAGGCGCCACGCGTCTTGCCCTTGCCATGGGCGAGACCGTACTCCTCGGCCAGTTCGCGCGGCACGTCGGTCGGCTGGATGCCGAGATAGCCACGCACGACCCGGCCGCTGCTGCGAAGCTGGTCAACCACCCGCATCGCCTCGTCGATCGGGATCGCGAACGAGATGCCGATGTAGCTGCCCACCGGACTCAGGATCTGCGAGTTGACGCCGACCACTTCTCCGCGGGTGTTGATCAGCGGGCCGCCCGAATTCCCGGGGTTCACCGCAACATCGGTCTGGAGGAAGGCGACGTCGGATCCGGTCTCGCGCTGCTTGGCGCTCACGATGCCAGCCGTCACCGTGCTGTCCAGCCCGAACGGCGAGCCGATGGCGAGCACCCACTCGCCAACGCGCAGCCGGCTCACGTCGCCGATCCTGACCGTGGGCAGACCGCTGGCCTCGATCTTCAGCAGCGCCACGTCGCTGCGTTCGTCTGCACCGACGATCCTTGCCTTGAATTCCCGTTTGTCGACCAGGGTGACCAGCACCTCGCTCGCGCCCTCGACGACATGGGCGTTGCTCATCACATAGCCATCGGCGCTGATGATGAACCCCGAACCTTCCCCACGTGGCGCATCGTCCCCCCGCGGCACCGGAGCGGGGCGACGAAACGGCGACCGTGGGCCTTCGGAAGCGCGCTCGGTGGTGCGGATGTTGACCACCGCCGGCGCCACCTTCTCGATCAACTCGACGAAGTCCGGAAACTGCTGCGCGCGCGCCGCTCCAGGCGCCACTGCGACCCCTGCGCCCAGCGCGACCGCCAGGCAGAGCAGGCGCAAGGCGGCGCCGGACCGGAAGGGAACTTGAGCGACCATGAGGAAACCTCGTCGGAAAGAAGATGGCCATGCGCCAGGCGCAATCACCGAGCCCTGGCCGGCGCGGCACAGTGGCCGTGTTCGGGGTGCGAACACTACTTCCTGTACTCCAGGGCGTTGGCGAACTGGTGCAAGGTCGCTGCCGGGACATCGCCGACCACCGTCACCCACCAGTCGCCCAGGCGGCGCATCAGCGTCTGCGTGGCACCGATCGCGGCATGCATGCCGCGCACGTGCCGGGCCGGGTCGAAGGGCTCGATGAACACCGAGACATGGGTCAACCCGTCGGAGTAGATCGCCTGCAGCACCTGGGTCGCGGCGTCGTCACCGCCGTCGGTCATGCCGGTGAGCAGCCGCCTGACGCAACTCACCTGTTCGAAGCCAGGCACGCCCTGCCGCAGCGTCCAGCCCTCGGCGTCGAGACGGGCAGGCGTCAGCGATGGGCGTACAACCCGGTAACCATCGAGCTTCTTCATCGGCAGCAACACGCTGTCGGGCTGCGCCTTGACGCCGATGCTCAGGTCCGAGAAGGCCGACGACTCGAGCACCTCGCCGCGCTCGCCCAGCACCTCGACGCGCAGCAGCAGGCCGGTGTCCCTGTCGGCCCACAGGCGATATCCGTAGCGCCGGTTGTCCTTCGGCCGCAGCAGCAATACGTCGGCGTCTCGGCCCGCCATGCGCTCCGTGCCCTGGGCGCGCACGTCGTAGAAGGTCACGATTCGGTCGTCGCCCGTCTGCAGAAGCGCCGGAAACGTCGCCAGCAGGTCGCGCTGCTCGACCAGCGCGACCCTGCTCTTCGGCCACAGCGTGTGCACCACGTCGTCGTGCCTGAAGACACGTCGCATTTGCCCGTCGAGCGACTCGATGCGCTCGAACTGGCTAGCGCCGACACAGAAATGTGCGATCCGCGAGCTCGATACCGTTCCGCCCGCGCTGACCACGAACGTACCCTGGAAATTTCGATGGCTGGCGGCGTCGTGGATGCGCATCAGCCAGGCCTTCGTCTCGTGCGGCGCGAGCGGAGAGTCGCTGCCGTCGACCGCACCCGGCCGCGCTGCAATCGCGGTCGTGCAGCAGACTGCCGCCAACACGACGGCCAAGGTGGACAACGAGCGTTTCAGCATGGGCGCCCGTGGCGGCTCAGGCAGGGTCGCATCTAACGATCCGGCGTCTGGGTGGTGGCAGCGCGCAGGAATCCAGAGGGAACGCCGAGCGCCGAACTGCCTCCGAACTGCGAATGCGCGGCGAAATAGCGCTCCAGGCGTGCGTCGCGCACCAGCTTGCCGTCGACGACGAGCGTCTCTGGCTCGCCAGGCACGTTCGCGGCTGGCACCGGTCCCGCACCCGGCGCCGGCAATGCCGCGGTGAGAACGGCGCTGCCCCGGGCCGGGGATTCGGCGAGGGAATCGCTCGCCCCCGGGAGCGGTGCTCCGCCACGGGTCACGACCAGCACGCTGGCCACGGCCATGAAGCCCGCCGCGACGGCGGCCGGCGCCAGCCACGACCAGCGTGAACCGCGCGCGGCGCGACGTTCCGCAGCCGCCTCCATGCCGCGAGCCCCGGCCTCGACGCGCTGCGGTGCGAGCACCACCGGTTCCGCGGCCAGGCGCGTGCGCAAGGCCTTCAGGAAGCTGGCGTCATGCGCAGTGTCCGAGACCAGGTCGTCGGACCGCATCACGTCGCCGATCAGGTGGTAGGCATGCCACGACGCGCGTGCCGCGGCGTCACCCTGCCACTGCGCGCAGGCCTGCAGTGTCGCGGCCGGGTCGAGTTCACCATCGGCCAGCGCCGACAGACCGTGCAACGATCGCTTCCCGTCTTCAGACCCATTGAGCATGACATTCCCCATCGCAACACTGCGGACTCAAACCTGCGGACTCCGTCACCACCGATCTCCCGCCCGTGCGTCCAGCATCGGCCTGAGCCGTTGTGCGATGGCCTCGCGCGCTCGAAAGATGCGCGACCGCACGGTACCGATCGGGCAGTTCATGACCTCGGCGATCTCCTCGTAGCTCAGGCCTTCGATCTCGCGCAGGACGATGGCCTGGCGCAGATCGTCGGACAAGGCCTCGATCGCGGCGTTCACCGCGCCGGCAATCTGCTTGCTGGCCATGATGGACTCCGGCGTCTCGCCGTCGCTTAGTTCGTTCTCGACGCGCGAAGTTTCATCGTCCTCGTCGCGCGACGCCAGCGCAGTCTCGGACACCAGCGGATCGCGCTTGAGCTCCATCAGCGCCTTCTTGGCGGTGTTGACGGCGATCCGGTAGAGCCAGGTGTAGAACGCGCTGTCGCCCCGGAACTGCGGGATGGCCCGGTAGGCGCGAATGAAAGACTCCTGGGCAATGTCCGGCACCAGATCGACGTCGCGCACCATGCGCCCGATCAGGCGCTCGATGCGCCGCTGGTATTTCACGACCAGCATTTCGAATGCGCGGGTATCCCCTTGCTTGACGCGTTCGATCAGCGGTGCGTCGACGTCGACATTCATGCGGGGTCGACCTCAGGTGCCGGGCGGCAAGGCCGGTCGGGCCGAATAGACCGTGCAACGCAGCGCGTGCCATTGCGCCTCGAGTCCGCGTTGCTGCAGCGCGATCCACCGCGCCCCGCGATGCCACGGCGAGCTGGCTTCGGTGCTCGCAGGCACGAAGCGCAGCAGCATCCAGCCGCCGAGGTCGATCGCCACGACCAGCTCACCCGCCTGTCCGGCAGCGCCGTCGCGGGCCACGAGCCAGCGCTGGCGATCCCAGCGCAGCGTCAAGGCCGGCATCCGCCACGACCCGGCCAGGCATGCCAGCGAGACCACCGTGCCAATCGCCGCCGTGGCGCTCACCCACCGCGGCACCGGAACCGGCTGAGCCCACCACCAGGCGAGCATGGCCGCGCAGGTGCACGTCGCCAGCAGCAGCAGCATGGCATGCCACAGGCCGTAGCGGTTCACGCCGAGTTGCAGGGGCGGAGCGGAGCGCATCAGTGGTCCTGCTTCCAAGCCCGGGCCGCCGTGCGGCGCCGGTGATCAGACACGCCTGAAGACAAGTGTGCCGTTGGTTCCGCCAAAGCCGAAATTGTTTTTCACGGCGACGTCGATCTTCATCTCGCGCGCCGCGTTGGCGCAGTAGTCCAGGTCGCACTCAGGATCCTGGTTGAAGATGTTGATCGTCGGTGGCGAAACCTGGTGCTTCAACGCCAGAGCGGTGAACACCGACTCGATGCCTCCGGCGCCCCCGAGCAGGTGCCCGGTCATCGACTTGGTGGAATTGATCACCAGCTTCCTCGCGTGGTCGCCGAAGGCGAGCTTGATCGCGTTGGTCTCGTTCGCGTCGCCCAGCGGCGTGGAGGTGCCGTGTGCGTTCAGGTATTGCACCGCATCGGCATTGATGCCGGC
>Ga0315283_10005202_pt1 | contig 11449 bp, 14 predicted proteins | sample YL17G09_0_MG_FD_204541 | JGI IMG/M metagenome (GOLD analysis project Ga0315283, IMG submission 204541) | Sediment microbial communities from Yellowstone Lake, YNP, Wyoming, USA - YL17G09_0 | ecosystem: Environmental > Aquatic > Freshwater > Lake > Sediment | place: USA: Wyoming | collected...
CTGCTCGGCACGCGGTGGCTGCCCGTGATCCCGGCGGAGAAAGGAGGGGAACAGCATGCCTCGTAAGAATCGGGAGATCTTCCCCATCTTCATGGATAAATTGGACCGCAGGCAGTTTCTGAAATGCTCCGCCCTGCTAGGCGGGTCCCTGGCCCTCCCGCCCGCCGTCTGGCACCTCCTGGGGGGATCGGAGGCTGTCTTTGCCGACGTGGGCGGCGCCTATCTCCATCACCTCCCGGAGAATCAGATCTATTCGGTCTGTCAGCAGTGCAACACCAACTGCGGCATCAAGGTAAAGATCATCGACGGCATGGTGGCCAAGATCGACGGGAACCCCTACAACCCCTGGACGATGACGCCCCACATCTCCTACAACACCCCCATCGCCGAAGCGGCCGTGATCGAAGGGGCCCTCTGCCCCAAGGGACAGGCTGGCATCCAGACCCTCTACGACCCCTACCGGATCGTGAAAGTCCTGAAACGGGCAGGCAAGAGGGGGGAAAACAAATGGAAGACGATTCCCTTCGAGCAGGCGATTCAAGAGATCGTCGACGGGGGAGATCTCTTCGGTGAAGGCCGCGTGGAAGGCCTGAAGGACATCTGCACGCTGAAAGACACCAAGATCTCCGCCGCCCTCGCCGAGGACGCGGCGCAGGTGGCCTCCAAGAAGATGACACTGGAGGATTTCAAGACGAAGCATGCCGCTAATCTTCAATATCTCATCGACCCCGACCATCCCGACCTCGGGCCTAAGAACAACCAGCTCTGCCTGAGCTGGGGCCGGCTGAAGGCGGGGCGCGCCGAAATGCTGAGGCGGTTCGTGCAGACAGGATTGGGCTCTTTCAACGCCCATGGGCACACGACCGTCTGCCAGGGATCCCTCTACTTCGGCTGCAAGGCCATGAGCGACCAGTTCGTGGAGGGCAAGTGGACGGGCGGAAGCAAGTTCTACTGGCAAGCCGATACGGGCAACGCCGAGTTCATACTCTTCGTGGGGGCCAACCCCTACGAGGCCAATTACGGCCCGCCCCTGAGGGCCGAGAAGATGACCCAGGGCATGGCGGAGGAACGGCTCAAGATCGCCGTGGCGGACCCGCGGTGCTCCAAGACGGCGGCTCGCGCCTGGAAGTGGCTCCCCGTCCGGCCCAATGGCGTCGGCGCCCTGGGGATGGGGATGATGCGCTGGATCCTCGAGAACGGCCGCTACGATGCCCGCTATCTCGCAAACGCCAACAAGGCCGCCGCCGCAGAGGACAACGAACCCACCTGGACCCAGGCGGCCTATCTCGTCAAGTTGCGTCCCGACGGCAAGCCCGGCCCGTTCCTGCACGCCTCCGACATCGGCCTCAAGACCGAGAAACGAAAAAAGAAGGACGGCGATGAGTGGACCTTCGACCCATTCCTAGTATCAAAGGAGGGCAAGATTGTTGCCTTCGACCCCAACGACGAGAAGAACCCTGTGGCCGGAGATCTCTTCGTCGACACGGAGATAAAGGGGATCAAGGCAAAGAGCGTCCTCCAGATCTATCGGGAAGCTGCGGCGGCAAGGACGCTCGCAGACTGGGCCAAGACCGCGGGCATCAAGGAATCGGACATCGTGGAACTGGCCCAGGAATTCACGAGCCACGGGAAGAAGGCCGTTGTCGACATTCACCGCGGCGTCTCCCAGTTGACCTCCGGATTCTATAACGTCGTCATCTACATGACCCTCAATGTCCTCATCGGCAATCACGACTGGCAGGGCGGGCTGGCCAAGGCGACGACCTACGAAATGATGGGCGAGCGCGAAGGAAAGCCCTTCAATCTTTCGACACAGAGCGGGAAGCAGAAGCCCTGGGGCATCTCCATCATCCGGCACGAGGTTGCCTACGACAAGACGACCCTCTTCAGCGGCTACCCCTCGAAGCGGGTCTGGTATCCCTTCAGCAGCGACATTTACCAGGAAATCATCCCCAGCATGGGGGATGCCTACCCCTACCCGATCAAGGCGCTTCTGCTCTACATGGGGACTCCGGTCTACTCGCTCCCGGCCGGTCACAAACTCGTCGAGATCCTCATGGATCCGAAGAAAATCCCCCTCATTGTCGTTTCAGACATCGTCGTCGGGGAGACGAGCATGTATGCCGACTACATCTTCCCGGATCTCACGTATCTGGAGCGCTGGGAATTTTCCGGTTCCCACCCCTCCGTCACGCCGAAGGTGGCCCCCTTCCGCCAACCGGCCGTGGCGCCGCTGACGGACACGGTGACGGTCTACGGCGAAAAGATGCCCCTTTCCATGGAGTCACTCATCCTGGGCCTGGCGGAAAAGCTCAAGCTGCCGGGATTCGGGGAAAACGGCTTCGGCCCGGGACTGCACTTCAAGCGCGACGAGGACATGTATGTCCGGATGGTGGCCAACATCGCCTTCGGCGACAAGCCGGACGGCTCCGAGAAGGTGCCGGCGGCGAGCGCCGATGAGATCAGGATTTTCGAAAAGTCCCACCAGTTCCTGCCCGCGACCGTCTACGACCTTACCCGTTGGAAGGCGGTTGTGGGACCGGAGCTCTGGCCTCATGTGGTCTACGTTCTTAACCGCGGAGGCCGCTTCCAGGGATACAACTCGGCCTACAAGGAAGGGCAGCTTGCCAACAAGTATGGAAAGCTCGTAGGAATCTATTTCGACAAGCTCGCAACCACCCGGCATTCCATGACCGGCGAGACCTACCTGCCCCATGCCGACTTCATCGAAGGGCCGCGTGACTGCATAGGCCGCCCGATCAACGATGAGGCCCAGGGCTACGACATGACCCTCATCACCTATAAGGCGGTTTCCCAGACGAAGAGCCGGACTATCGGCAATTACTGGCTCCATGCCCTCTACCCGGAAAACGCCGTGGAGATTTCGGTCTTTGACGCTCAGAGGCTGGGAATTTCCGAGGGGGATCATGTGAAAGTCGTTTCGGCCACCAATGAAGACGGGGTCTGGGACCTCGGACCCAGATTGAAAAAGCCGATGATCGGCCGCGTCCTGGTCAAACAGGGCATCCGGCCAGGGGTTGTGGCCTTTTCGCTTGGCCACGGGCACTGGGCCTATGGATCGAACGACGTGGTCATCGACGGCGAGACTGTCCCCTCAGACCCGCGACGGGCCGGGGGGATCCATGCCAACGCGGCTATGCGGCTCGACCCCATCCTCAAGAATACGGGGCTCGTGGACACGGTAGGCGGCAGCGCCGTCTTCTACCAGAGCCAGGTGAAATTGATTCGAGTGCCTGCATAGACGGGTACGCAAAACGTTTCACTCAAAAATCCCCCTTCATTCCCTTCGAGAACGTGGAGTGAAGGGGGATTTGATATAAACGACCTTCACGCTCCCGGTCAGGTTCGTCTGCCAGAAGCTACGAAGATACTGACGGCAGCCTCCCCGCAGCTGCTCTGCGATGCGGCGCAGCAGTTCTCGCCGATGCAGTTGATCTCCACATCCACAAGACCCGCTTCGGTAAGCCACCGGGCCACCTCCGGCCGCTCGAACCCCATCCACCGGTCGCAGTGCTCCGTCCGGAGGAAGTCGAAATCGTGGCGGTCCAGATCGGTGATGACGAGCCTGCCGCCGGGCTTCAGGATGCGTGCCATCTCACGAATGGCTGCGGGGGGCGCCTCGACATGGTGGAGGAACATGTTGGCGAAGACGTAGTCCACAGAGCTGTCTTCCAGGGGCAGGGATTCCGCCTCACCGATGCGGTACTCGACGGCGCCGCCCTCACCGAATCTATTTTTCATCTCCGCGAGCATGGCTTCGGAGCGGTCGACGGCGATTATGCGGAGCCCGCGCTCGAGAAGCCCCTCTGTGACGAAGCCCGCACCGGTGCCGATGTCGGCGGCAAGCCTTCCGGCGACCACATCGGCTGCGTCGAAGGCCCTCTCCCGGACAGCCTCGGAGAAGAAGCCCCTTCTCATGCTGTCCCACTTCGGGGCCACTGTTTCAAAGTAATTTCGGCTGCCGGTCATTTTCCCTGCTCGAACCCCTCCAGAAATTCACCGAGGAGACGCGCCGTTTTCCCCGTGAGTCGCTGGCAATCCAGCAGCTTCTCGCTGCGGTAGAATGCCTTGACGGCTTCCAGATCCCGCCAGTCCGCCCCGGCAATATCCCGGCAGTAGATGCTCCCCCGGCCGATTTCGCGCTCAAAGCGGTCGATGAATTTCTGGATATGCGGCCACATGCGGAGATTTTCCCGTTCCTCCTCTTTGCCGCGACTGAAGACCAGGCCGAAGACGGCGATGGCGCCGCTGACCGCCCCACAGACCTCGCCGCGCCCCAGACCGCCGCCGAAGGGGCCTATGGCCCTTATGAGATCCTCGCTGTACTCCCTTCCCAGCTTTTCCTGCCCGACCGCAAGAAGGGCCTGGCTTCAGTGAAACCGTTTTTCGAAATACGCTTCCGCCTTGTCTCGCATCTCATCGGGAGTCATGATCGTCGCTCCTTTTCTCCGTCAGCACGATTCCTGTTGTTTACGGGCGTCCTCCGCCAGGTCTTTCACCTTTACCCGCCGCCTCACCTCGCGGAACTGGGCGCGGACGCGTCCGGCGGAGACGGCCATAACAATGGCCTGGACGGCCCCGATCTCCTCGTCGGTAATTCCCATCTCCCCGGCCACGCCGAGGTAGTGCTCCATTCAAGGGTAACAGGCAAGCGCCATGGACGATGCCAGGTGGATCAAGACGGTCGTTTTCGGATCCAAGGTGTCGTTGTAGCGCGCGGAATTGTAAAAGTCGGTGTAGGTCTGAAGCGGTTTTCCCTTGATCATCGTTTATGCTCCTTTCTTGAACCCCGAGACGCGGACACTCACAATGGTCTTGGTGGCCTGCCGCGCCAGTTCCTCCATGGAGAGATTCAGGGATTCGGCAAGCGCCGCAAGCATGGGGTCCGTTGTGACGCAGTCCACGGGAAAGGGCGTCTCGCTCTGGACCGTTACGTCCTCGAAGCCCGCCTGCCTCATCTCCCCCAGGTAATCCTCCTTAAGGGCGGCGCCTGCGACACAGCCGATATAGGCCGCAACGGAGTTCTTCACAAAATCCGGCAGCGGCCTGGTCAGGACGATGTCGGAAACCATGAGCCTGCCCCCCGGTTTCAGGACCCGGAAGGCTTCGCTGAATACGCGGCCCTTGTCGGGGGCCAGGTTGATGACGCAGTTGGAGATGATGACATCGACACTCCCGTCTTCGACGGGCAGGTGCTCGATGTCCCCCAGCCGGAATTCCACATTTTCAATGCCGTCCTTTCTGGCATTCTCCGTAGCTCTTTCGATCATCTCGGGTGTCATGTCGACACCGACGACCCTGCCCGTCTTGCCCACGCGGTCGGCGGCCAGGAAACAGTCGAATCCCGCGCCGCTGCCCAGGTCGAGGACCGTTTCGCCCTCCTTGAGCGACGCCAGGGCGATGGGATTGCCGCATCCAAGACCCAGGTTTGCACCCTCGGGGGCTGCCGAGAGATCGGCCTCGTCATAGCCGATCTTCTTGCCGATCTCCGTAATGACGGCGGGCCCGTCGCAGCACGACACCGACCGGCAGCAGGAGCCGGATGTGGCTGCGATGTTTCCGTATTTTTCGCGTACGACGCTTTTGATGTCCTTTTCTTCCATGTCAGTCTCCGTTTTCTTTCAGCGGGTCATCATGATGGGTTCGAGGAAGTCCTTCACCTTGTCGGCCAGAAAGTCCGCCTTGACGAGGGTGAAGCAGCAGATCTCGCCGTCTTTTTCCCAGCTCATCAGGGCGAGCTTGTCCCCCGTGCCGATCTTCGCCCGATCGCGGAGCTCCTTGGGCAGCACCATCTGCCCCCTCTCGTCGATGCCGATGAGGGATTCCATCCGGCAGCGACTCGTGAATTTTTCCGCTGTCAGACAGCAGGCTTCGTCCTTCTTCTTTTTCACCATGCGTCAGGCACCTCGCAGTTAATAGAGTTAATCTGATTAATCAGCGCAATCAGATTAATCAGAATATATGGACGCCGTCAAGAACTTTTTTACGCACCGCGCACCGCTGCCCGCAGGCAGGAAAAACCATGCGTGTATCGGAGAGATGACGGCCCCAACGCCCTTTATACCCCCCCATTTCTTCCTGTTTACTCGCTCTGCAAGTTGGGAAAGTCTCCCTTCGAAACCGCTTGACAGCGTCGGCACATTATGTTAGTGAAAATGATATCCATTTACAATAAGGGGTGCCGAGATGGCCGTTGAGAAGACCCAAACCTCGCCTCTTTGCCGGAAACTTCTCAAGGAGCGGGGCAGCCGGATGACAGAGGGAAGGGAAGCCGTGCTGAATGTGCTGGCCGATGCAACAGGAGGCGAACACTTCAGCGCTGAGGACATCTACATGAAAGCTCACAAAACCTACCCGGCCCTGGGACTCACCTCCGTCTATCGCACCCTCGACCTCCTCGTTCAAATGGGTATGGTTGACAAATTCGATTTCGGGGACGGCCGGGCCCGCTACGAACTTGCCGAAGGTCTTCGGGGAGTCAAGCATCACCATCACCTCGTCTGCACGGGCTGCGGGAGCATCATCGAATACGACGATTTCATCGATGATGAGCTGAAACTGGTCAAACGCACCGAGGAAGGACTATCCAGGAAATACGGATTCAAAATTACCGGCCACGTCATTCAGTTTTATGGGCTCTGCCGCAGATGTATCGGCGAGGAGGGAAAGGGCCTATCGGATTCAACACCGTTACAGAAGTCGTCGGCCTGATCAACCATGTGTGGCTGGCCATCCTGGCCCGGGACGATCTCCGGGAATCGGTGGGGGTGCGCTATGTAAGCCATATGTGGGACGTCGATCCCTACTGGTATTACTGGTTCCGGGATTGTCCAGGTGTTTATCGGCTCGAGCTGAAAAATGTGGTGCCGCTTCCCGATTATGATTGGGCAGCCAACTTTCTCGTCAAGTACTACCCATCCACAAATGAAAGAGCCTTTCAGGGGCTCTCCATTCTCGAAAAACTTCTTCGAACAAGCGATGTCTTCGACACCCGTCCTTCGGAAGGCAACGAAAGTTGCCCCTGCCACGGCAGCAGCCATCATCACGGCGAACGATTTGCGGACCTGGCCGACGGCTGCGGCGTTCCCGCCATTCAGTATCATGAATCGATCCCGCCTGATTTTTTCTTTGCCGGTCATCTCGCTCTCGCCTACCTCGCAGACCGGGGTAGTCTGGTGACTACAAAAAGTCAGAGCACCTGGCGTGTCGAGATGACACAGGATCAGACCATTCGCGATGAGAATGGGAATCTCGTAGCACACATCAAGCAGGATTCCGTAGACCGGGATTTTCCGGGGCAGGAGATTACTGATTTTCTCCACTGGCGCTTCACCAACGGATGGAAGCGATTCCACAATGCCCTCGAAGAGAGAAACTCCCGATGGGAGCAGGATGGAATCATTTTCAAGAGTGACGGCCGGAATCTGTTCTCGAGTGGATCCGATCAAATTCGGAAGATCGTTCTGCGTTCAGAGCTGATTTTCCATGAGGGCGTGCAACTGGTTCACCCGGTGGATAAAGATATAAACGTTGATCAAGGAACACCCCGAAAGGAGGGTTGATTATGGCAGACGAGAGAGAAGTACGGGGCACAGCGGAGGCCAAGGAGACAAAAGGAATGGGAAGCGGTGTAATCGTAGGGGTCATCGTCGGCATCGGCCTGTTCATGCTGACGGTCCAGTTTCTCTACATGGCCAAGTGAGGAGGTGCAAGCCGATGAAAGACGATTTCTCAAGAAGATCTTTTATCAAAGGAATGGCCGCCGGCACGCTGGCAGGATATTTCGGCGCCGCCGGTTTGTCTTCCACCGTATTCAAGAATCAGCTTCTGCCGGAAGAGAAGCTCAACCAAGTGGACATTGGGGAAATCAAGGCGCTGAAGATCAAGGTGGTCTCCGAGACCTCCTGGTACGACAACAACGTGTTCCTGAACGATGTCAAAGGGGCCGGAGGACTTCTCGTCAATCAGTACACGATCCCTTGGACAAACGAGGGTGTCAAGGCTGGCTACCAGGGGAGCAACCTCGGGGGATTTTCGACCTACATTGAGGCCACCCTCATGGACGGCAAGGTCATGAAGATCCACATGGATACCGGTTGGAATTCCGCCTGGATGGAGAAGAGATTCCGGGAAGAGGGGATCGCGGAAAAACTCGCCAAGAAGGAAATCGATTTCATGGTCCAGACCCACGAGCACATCGATCATTTCTTCGGCCTAGAGGCAACCTTGAAGTTTTATCCCGACATCCCCATTTATGTCCCCAAAGGGTTCTACCAGGAGGGTTTCGATTTCCTCAAGGGAAAGTCATTTCCCGTGGCCAATGCGATCAACAACATTTCCCACCGGGGCAAGGTGACCGTACTCGATTCCAGCAAGGTGAACATCCTCTACCCGGGGATCGCTCTCATGACCTTTGACGTCCCCATCATCCTCAGGGTCTTCGGAGAACAGGCCTTCGTCTTCAACGTGAAGGACAAGGGGCTGGTCCTCGTCACGGGCTGCTGCCACCAGGGAATCATCAGCTACATGGAGGAGGTCCGGAAGAAGGTCAAGGGCGGGGAGAAGATTTACGCCGTTCAGGGAGGCCTTCACATTTCTCCCTTCGAGGACTGGGACCCCCAGTATGATGACCTGATTCTAGCCTTTAACAAGTATGGCGTGCAGAAAATCGGCTGCAACCACTGCACCGGCTTCATCACGGCGGAGAAGATGATCAAGGCGGGGCTTCCCGTCGTCAAGGGGACAGCACGCAGCATGACCAAGCGGGACATCTACCTGGGCAACGGAGACGAACTGGTCATCGCCTAACACCAAGGAGGGAAGAGAGACATGTCACACGAGGTTCTGGACAAACTCTGGCTGGAGGACAGGAAATTCACCGACATCGTCAAACAGCCCGTTGTGCGGGGTGTCGTCAATACCCTGCTCGCCTTCGCCGTCTTCATGCTCCTGTGGTGGGTATTCATGGACCCCCGGGGCTATCTTCGCTGGTACACCCCTCAGTATGGCTACATGTACATCCGCTGGCTCCTCATTGTAGCGATCTGGCAGGTTTATATTTTCAATTTCTGGCCCTTCAAGCTGGACTGGATGGCAAAGACCCATCCCCTGCAGAAGGGCCTCATCCTCGTCGCTCTCAACTTCGCCATCACGGGGCTTCTCATCTGGGTCTTCTACTACAGCATCTTCGGCAAGCTCGCCGTTCCCTACTTCAGCTGGCCCGAGCTCAAGAAAGCGGGCCTGTCGGACTTCTTTTCCCGGGAGTACTCGTCGCTGGCCATCCTGATGATGGCGGCAATTGCATCGTGGTTGAGCCCCATCTGGCCCTCGGCGTTCGAGAACTACCCCTGGCACGGGTTGAAGCAGCCCGCCAAGGGGTTCACTGTCTTTGCCGTCACGTTCCTCCTGACGACTTACGCGTATTTCATCTTCATGCACCCCCACTACCGCGTCCTTTTCTACCCCTGGCAGGAATACACGGCGGCGTTCCCCTGGTGGTATGAATCCTTTAAAACACTCTCCGGAAATTTCAACGTCGGTTGGATCATGTGTGCCACCGTGTCGGTGTGGCTGACGGAAACGATCATGGAGCGCTACCCCTTCCGCCTCGTCAAGTCCCAGCCATGGCGGGGGATCGCCGGGTTTGCCTTCATCCTGCTTATGGCGTGGATTCTCTTTTTCACCTTCGTGTTCATGCAGGACGTCGTCTGGGGCGTTTCCGTCGAAGGGGCAAAGCGGATCATGGCGCCCGACTGGCGTTACCTCCACGCAGGCGAGCTTGCCGTTATCCTCCTGGCGGTCGCCCTGGCCCTCTACTTTTACTTCGACAACTGGCCCCGGAAATTCAGCACCGAAGTGAACCTCCTGATCCGGGTGGCGATCACCATCGTCGGCGCCGTCATCTTTCACTGGACCTACTACAAATGGAGCCCGGGTCTTCTCGGCACCCAATCCGGCTACTCCCATCCCCAGCAGTTCCCCATGGCGCCGGTGATTCTCTTGATTAACGTCATGCTCTACCACAACTGGTTCATGGATGGTTGGCCCGGAAGGCGGATCAAGAAAATAGAGGAGTGAACAACCTGGCAGTCCTTGGAATCATGACCGGGGCTCCATGCGGGGCCCCGGTCCTTCTAAGAAAGAATCAACCAAAATGGACAAGAAAATTTCCCGGCGCGAATTTTTTCTGACGGAGACCCTCGGGGCACTCTTCGAAAAGATTCAAAAAAACGCCTCTTCTGAAAAGGAGAACCGCGAGGAGCGACTCAAGCAATATTTTGAGTCCCCTTTGCACAGTTATCCCCTTCTTCAGGAAATGCCATGGGATATGCTCGCTGATGAGGCAAAAGCCCGGGGAATCCAGATCGAGGGACGAAGCAAGAACGACATCGCCCGAGAACTGTTCCTGAAAGCTGACGACGTATAAGAGCATTTGCATCGTCGCCGACGAAATGCTAGGTTATATTAGTTAATCATCATCGAATACTCGCCTCGGCTTCTGAACCACCACCCGTTTCTCCCATTCGCATCGATTCCACTGCAACCGGTTACCCGGCTCATCGCTTGTCGCCTTGTCGCTCCCAGGCAGTGATGTTCCATCCGGCCAAAACATGCCATCGCATCGAGCCGGACGGAGAGGAGGCCGGACCATGGAATACAGGGGGTTTCTTTTCACGAAGATCGAATTCCGTGATTTTGACATCGTTGTGCCTTTCGTGTGCACATGCTGCGGATGGTGCTGCGAGCACTACCTGCCACGGTTCACCGAGAGAGAAGTTCTGAGGATCGCCGAGGACGCACACCTGCAGTGCGATGACACACACAGGCAATATCTCGAAGGATACGAGAAAAAGCGGCACGGCAGGGACGTGAGCTGTATCTTCCTTCTCGGCAGTGGTCGCTGCGGAATCCACAACCACCCTCTGAGGCCCGAGGTCTGCCGCCTCTACCCCTTCTCCTTCCGTGACGGCGACGAGCGATGCCCGCCCTTTCGCGACCATCGCCGGATTGTCGCGGCCCTCACCGCGAATGCAGGGGCCTTGGAGCTTTACGATTCGAGCTTCTGTCCCGAGACCGGGCTGCGGCCCGTTCCCGGCGAAATCTGGCCTGAGATCCTGGGAAGATTTCTCGCGGCCGACCCGCCTGCCGAGGTGATCGCGCCCTTTCTGGCTCTCAATCGCGTGCTGCCGCCAGAGATCGAAAAGCGGATGGCACCCGATGCGGAAATCCGGGCCTGAGGCAGAGTGTTCGGACGACAAAAAACCCGGCAAGATCGAATCTCCCCGGGTTTTGTAGAATCTGTGCGCTTTCTCTTCAGCCGGCCTGCTTGACGGCCCGGTCGGCCTGGCGCGCGGCGATGAGGACGGGGTCCCAGGCATTCGAATAGGGAGGGGCGTAACTGAGGTCCAGGTTGATCATCTCCTGGACG
>Ga0315283_10005206_pt1 | contig 11443 bp, 8 predicted proteins | sample YL17G09_0_MG_FD_204541 | JGI IMG/M metagenome (GOLD analysis project Ga0315283, IMG submission 204541) | Sediment microbial communities from Yellowstone Lake, YNP, Wyoming, USA - YL17G09_0 | ecosystem: Environmental > Aquatic > Freshwater > Lake > Sediment | place: USA: Wyoming | collected...
AAAGCGGGACCCGGACGGGAACCCCTCCCTCGTCATGAAGGGATTCGGCGTCGTCCCCGGCCTAACTACCGAGGTAGAGCTGGACTTGGCAGAGAAGAAGTAAATAGGACCTTCCCCTCACATTCAGAGGGATTGATTTTTTATCGAAGGAGGTTTCCATGAAGAATTTTAAAGTAGGCTTGACAGGGCTTTTGACCGGCGTGGTCCTATTTGTGTTGGGCACTCTCGGTTACTTCGCAACCAAAGGCTTCTACATTCAGGCCGGCCCGGACCTCTGGAAGACGATGCCCATGCCGGGTTGGCTCATCCAGCTTTTCCTGTGGAACCTGGTCACCGGGATCCTGTTCGCGATGATGTACGAACTGGTGAAAACCGCCCTGCCACCAGGCAGAGTCGCCAGCGGGTTCGTGTACGGCCTCCTCCTGTGGCTCGTGGGAACGACCCCCGGGATGATCTCCATCCACCTGACCATTGCCATGCCCACAGCCCTGGTCCTGACCTGGTGGATCCAGGGGCTGGTGAGCAATGTGATTATCGGGTGGGTGTACGCAGGGATATTGAGAACCGCTTAAGCGTTTCCAGGTGATGAGAGCTCATGAAAGAGGTTGGGACGGTTAAAGCGGTATCGGACTCCACGGTGCGCCGGCTCTCGGCCTATTACCGCCGGCTCTCTGAGATGGAGGAGGAGGGCATCGAGATCGCTTCCTCCAAGGAGCTGGCCACCCGCAACGGGGTCACGCCGGCCCAGGTGCGCAAGGACTTTTCCCTGTTCGGGAAATTCGGCCGGCGGGGCCAAGGCTACACGGTGAAGGACCTGAAGGAGGCGATCGCCAAAATACTAGGCGTGGGCCGGGGCTGGAACGTGGCTCTGGTCGGCCTGGGCAAGGTGGGCGCGGCGCTGTTTCACTACAAGGAATTCCGCAAGCAGGGATTCAACATTGCTGCCGTGTTCGACAACGACCCGGCCAAGCAGGGGAGCCGAATCGGAGACGCCGAGATTTACGCCCCGGAGCGCCTGAAGGAGGTCGTCCAAGAGAAGGGAATCGGGATCGGCATCGTGGCCGTGCCCGGGGAAGCGGCCCAGGCCGCGGTGGATGCGCTGGTCACGGCCGGGGTCCGGGCGATCCTTTCCTTTCCCATGCGCCGGGTGGTGGTCCCGGAGGGGATCCACCTGCGGTATGTGAACATGGCCGTGGAGATGGAGGGATTGTCCTTCCTGCTGGCCAACCAGGGGAGCAAGCGGCACCGGTCAAGCCCCGAGGGTGTCCGGTAGCGGCTGTCCGCCTGAGGAGATCTCGCCAGACCCTCCCCCCTTTTTGGGGAGAGGGGTTTTGGCGTTGGCGTGACTGCGGTAGAAACCCTGGCGGTTGCGACTGACAGACCTCTCGCTGCAATAGACAGAGGTGAGTTTGGATTGCGCATAAGTCTCTCTAGTGCAGCATCTTAACCAACATGCCTGGGAAAAGAGGAGGAGAAATGGCAGGGAACTGGTTCAAGGTTAGGTGAAGCCAACGTTGAAAATATCTACAACCCTTTTGGCCCCTCGGCCCCCAAAGTGAGTCTGGAGAGCATTTCTCCCCTCATCCGGGAGACGGAAGCCGTCAGGAGCCTACTTACGAGGCTTCGCTCCGGGGAACGGGACGTGTTCCTGTCGGGGGTGGCCGGCTCCCTGGGCGTCCTCCTGGCAGCGGCTGTGAAGGAGACCTTTCCGGAAAGGACTCTGCTTTTCCTCTCTCCTGACGAGGAGTCCGGACAGAATGCCAAGGAAGACCTTGAAGGACTCCTGGGCAGGGGCTCCGTGTTCTGGTTTCCGGAAAGCGATGCCCTTGAGGGGCAGCGCTGGCCAACGGATGAGGTCGCAGGGGACCGCCTCGCTGCCCTGGCCGGTTTGGCTTCGGGCGAAACCGGATGCGTGGTCGTGACCACGCAGGCGACGATGCTCCAGCCGACCGCGGGCCGGGAATGGATCCAGGCCTCGATCACGACCCTCAAGGCGGGGGAGACCCTGGACCTCGAGGAGCTCGTGGAGCGGCTGGTGGCCTCGGGCTACGAGCGCTTGCCCCTGGTGAACGATCTGGGGGAGCTTTCCGTCCGGGGCGGGATCGTGGATGTGTTCCCGCACGGAAGGGAGAACCCGGTGCGGATCGAGTTCCTGGGGAATGAGATGGTCTCCCTGCGGGAGTTCGACCCTATCACCCAGCGCTCCGTGACCAGCCTCGAGGAGGTTACGCTCCTGCCGCGCTGGGAGACATCCTCCGGGGGCCGGGGGGCGACCCTCCTTTCCCACCTGCCCTCCGGGGCCATCGTATTGTTGGATGAGAGACAGGGAAAGAATGAAGGCCCGGATCCCCCCGGCCCCGAGTATGGAACAAAGCAGGTCATTCGACTGACCGGCCTGGGCGATGTTGAAATTCGAAATGCCATCTCTTTCGGCTCCCGCCGCCAGGAGCAGTTAGGCGGGGCTTTGAACCTTCTGCGGAGGGAACTCGCGGCCCTGGACGAGGAGGACTATCGCGCCTTCATCCTTTGCGAAAACGAAGGCCAAAGAGAACGCCTGGAGGAGATCCTTCAGGGGGTGGAAAGGGCGGGAACGGTCGAGCCGGCTGTTTCGCCCCCCGGCCTCCCCGGCCCCCACGCGTCACTGCTCGTGGGCACCCTCACTCAGGGCTTCATCTTCCCCCAGGCCAGGGTCGCGGTCTTCACGGACCACGAGGTCTTCGGCCGGCAGCGCTTCCGCAGGCGCTACCGGCGGTTCGCCCGGGGCACCCCGATCCGGGATTACCTCTCGCTCACCCCGGGCGACTGCGTGGTCCACATCCGGTTCGGCATCGGGCGCTACCAGGGCCTCACGCGCCTCGCCGTGGACGGCAAGGAGCGGGACTGCCTGCAGGTGGTCTACCGCGACGGGGACAAGCTCTACGTGCCCCTGGAGGAGATGAAGCAGGTGGAGCGCTACCTGGCCAAGGAAGGGCACGTCCCGGTCCTGTCCAAGCTGGGCGGGACCGGCTGGGAGCAGGTCAAGTCCCGGGCCAGGAAGGCGGTCCAGGCCATGGCCAAGGAGCTGCTGGCGCTTTACGCCTCCCGCCAGGCGATGCAGGGCTTCAAATATTCCTCCGATACGCCCTGGCAGAAGGCCCTCGAGGCGTCCTTCCCCTATGAGGAGACCGAAGACCAGTTAGAGAGCACGGGCGCCATCAAGGCCGACATGGAGAGCGGGAAGCCGATGGACCGGCTGCTCTGCGGGGACGTGGGCTTCGGCAAGACCGAGGTCGCGATAAGGGCTGCGTTCAAGGCCGTGATGGACGGAAAGCAAGTCGCCATCCTGGTCCCGACCACGGTCCTGGCCGAGCAGCATTACGGCACGTTCAAGGAACGGTTCAAAGAGTTTCCCGTCCGGGTGGAGATGCTCTCCCGGTTCCGCGAGCCTAGGGCACAGAAGCAAGTTGCGAAGGCCCTGGAGGCCGGGCAGGTGGACGTGGTCATCGGGACTCATCGCCTGCTCTCCCGGGACGTCCGCTTTAAGGACCTCGGGCTCCTGGTGGTGGACGAGGAGCAGCGTTTCGGGGTCCTGCATAAGGAGCGCTTAAAAGGTCTGACTCAAAATGAGGGGAACTGGTCGGCGGGCACGCCGGTGGACGTGCTGACGATGACGGCCACGCCCATCCCCCGCACCCTGCACTTCTCGCTCGCCGGGGCCCGGGACCTCTCCATCATCGAGGACCCGCCCCGCGACCGTCTTTCGGTGGTGACCCGGGTCGCGCCCTGGGACGAGCGCCTGATCGTGGAGGCGGTCCTCAAGGAGGTGGACCGGGGAGGGCAGGTCTTCTTCCTGCACAACCGGGTGGAGTCCATCGAGGCGATGCGGGCCTACCTCGCCCGCATCCTGCCGGGCATCCGGATCGCGGTGGCCCACGGCCAGATGGAGGAGCGGACCCTGGAGAAGACGATGTCGGACTTCGTGAACCGGAGGCACGACCTCCTCCTGGCCACGACCATCATCGAGTCCGGCCTGGACATGCCCAACGTGAACACGATGGTCGTGAACCGGGCGGACAAGTTCGGCCTGGCGCAATTGTATCAGCTTCGCGGCCGGGTGGGGCGCTCCTCGCGCCGGGCCTACTGCTATCTCCTGATCCCGGCGGGAGGCAAGGTGACGGCCGAGGCGAGGAAGCGGCTGGCGGTGATCGAGGAGCTGTCGGAGTTGGGCAGCGGGTTCCGCCTGGCGTTAAGGGACCTGGAGTTCAGGGGCGCGGGAAACCTGCTCGGGGCCCAGCAGCACGGGCACATGCTGGCCGTGGGCTTCGACCTTTACTGCAAGCTTCTCGAGGAGACGGTCCGGGAGACCAAGGGTCTGCCACCCCGCGAGGAGGCCCTGGAGCCCGCGGTCCAGGTGGACTGGGATGCCTATCTGGCCGAGGACTACGTGCCGGACTCCGAGGAGCGGGTGGCATTGTATCGCAGGCTGGCCGCGATGCGGAGTTTGGCGGAGCTGGATGAGCTGCGGGCGGAGCTGGTGGACCGTTTCGGTCCGGTCCCGGAGGCCGGGGTCTCCCTGCTTTCCATCGTGGAGCTCCGGCTGCTGGGTCAGGCGGCGGGCCTGGAGAAGATCTCCCTCCGGGGGAACGGCCTCTCCCTCATCTTCCGGGACGGCCTCACCCGGCACATGACCAAGCTCATCGTGGAGCGGGTTAAACTGCCCCTGGAGTTCGTGTCCACGGCCAAAGAGAGCGGGGTGCGGGTGAAGCTTCCCTCCGGCCGGGAAGCCGAGGAGGCAAAAGAAATCCTGACTTTTTTAAGCCACCCCTGATAAGAGGAAACCGAGGAACCAGAGAGGCTTAACGCTTGGTTTAAAAATGGAAAAGGGTGCAGGTTGCGCCCTTTCCTTTATCCTTTTTAATCGGCTTCGGAAGATCGTCCTTACAGGAACGTCTCCGCCCCGCAGTAGGGGCATTTCACCACGCCCTTCCCGACCATCTCGACCTCGGCCCCGCAGTGCGGGCAGTGGTTCTCCTTGATGTCCTTGGCCTGGGCCGCGTAGAGGTCCCCCTCCTTCCAGTCGATGTAGCCCCGGAAGCGCTTCTCCCCGACCAGCTGGTAGATCATCTCCTCCAGAGCCTTGCGGGTTATCCCCAGCTCCCCGGCCAGCCAGTCCAGCTTCACCTGGCCCCGGGACTCCAGGATGGCGAGGAGCCTCATCTCGCGCTGCTCCTTCTGGATGACCTCCTGGAACCGGCCCCGGTAGAACAGGGCGAAGACCCAGATTCCGATGCCCTGGATGAGGAACAGGATGCCTCCCAGAAGGAAGGCGTCCGCGGCCCCGGCCAAGGCCTCCTTTCTCATCGCCGGCAGGCCCAGGGCGAGGTACAGGCCCGCTCCCCCGAGGAGCAGGGCCGCGAGGCCCGTCTTGGGGACCTTGGGCATCGGGGTCTTCTTCTTCTGGAGCCCCACGCCCAGGAGGAGCAGGGCAACCAGGACGAAGACCACGATGGCTGCGACCCGGTACAGCCCGGCCAGCACAATGACCGGGCCGGTGGCCTTCCGCGGCTCCCCGGGCAGTGTCCCTTTGGGTGTCTTTCCGGTCCCCAGCATTTTGCTTAAGCCGCCCCCGGAGGTGACCTCGTAAAAGGAGACGTTCTCCCCCCCGATGTCGTCCACCACGGCTACGCGGCTTCCGTCCTTGCTGATCATCAGGCGCTCCACGGCCGGGCCCAGGTTCTGGGAGATGAGCTCAGCCCCTTTCCCGTCCAGCAGGACGAACGAGATGGCCGAGAGGGCGTCCAGCCCGATGAACACCAGCGAGGCGTCCTCGGTCAGGGCCAGGGAGTTGACCGGGTGCTCGAACCTCCGGCGGAGGATCGGGCTGATCGCCTTGCCGGGCTGGAGCCGGGCCGGCAGCAGGATCATCTCGTGGGGGTTGATATTTCCGGTCCCGATTGCGGCCGTGCTTCCGTCCCCGGATACGGCTACGGACATCACGTCCCCGGTCATGGGATAGCTGAAGCTGACCTTCCCGGTGGCATCCAGGAACACGAGGTTGCGGTATCCGAGAACCACGGCGCAGACCCCGCCGTCCCGGGAGCAGGCGATTTTCTGGACGTCGCTCCGTGCGGCCGGGTCCTGGGCCACCTCCGGCTGGTAGGTCCAGAGCCTGGTGAGCCTCTCCCCGGTCTGGTAGCATTCCACCCGGCCTTTCCAGTACCCGAGGTACAGCCTCGCCCCGTCCCCGGACAGGGCCATCACCGTGGGCCGGTCTTCCAGCTTATGCCTCAGGACATCCTCCCCCTGGCCGTTGATGACGATGACCTCCTGGAGGTGCTCGTCCGCGTAGTAGATCCTCGAGCAGTCCCCGTTGGCCGCGAGCCCCACCGGGGTGATGTGCGACCAGCTGGAGTACTTCGGGGGGAGGTAGTTCCACTTCATCGTCCCCTGGGCGTCGAAGCAGTTCATCGTGGCCTTGTAGGCGCACAGGGCGACCACGGTCTGGCCGTCCTCCGAGACCGCGGCGTAGTCCTCCATGGTGATGATGGCCCCGATGGGATAGGTCCAGAGCTTGGTGAGCGTGGCCGCCTGGGCCGAGGCCGCCCAGAGGGCCAGGAGGACGAGGATGGAGTTAATGCCTACGGCAAAATGACCATTCCTGTGAGCGTCATTGCGAGCGAAGCGAAGCAATCTCAACCTATTCATCCTTCTCTTTCTTCATTTTCATTCCGCATTTTTGAAATCTATCAGGTCCTTGTGGTTCGTAGTATTATAGTCCAAACCCAAGGGTGAGCGCAATAACATTGGGACACGGTCCTCCGCGCCTCTACGGTCTTTCCCAATTACCAATGGGACTACTTCCCGAGCTGCCCATTGGGCTGCCAGTATCTTCTTGGCTCGTGATGGGGCTTGTTATCAGCATTCGAGAGCTTGACTTTTCCCGGCTAATCCTTTATAATTTAACCGTTTGAAACCGAAACGCACCTAGGCTTCTTGGCGTAATCTCTTTCACTGTTCTACCCAGCCGGAAGGGAGAGACATGAAAAAAGAAGGGGTTGCGGATGCTGTTACAGAATACAGGTTTAAAAAAAGGGGTGAGCGCCCTGAATGGGGCACAGGCCCCTTTTTACATTCACCGAACCGAACGTCCTGACAGGTAAGCACCACAAACCGGGAGGAAATTGAAAGCAGGCCCGAAATGTTAAACCGTCAAGGCAGGATGAACCCTTCAAGGCAGGAAAGGAAAAAGGAAATGACAAAATGGCTGGCCGTGGGGCTCGCGACGGTGGTCGCAGCGCTGATCTGGACCTCCGGGGCTCTGGCTCAGGAAGAGATGTTCATCACCAAGGGAATTAACTCCTTGGGGTTCCAGGGAATGTTTACGGTTACTCCCGCGCAGGATTCGGGAGGCTCAGCGACATGGAACTTAAATCTTGGGAATTGTAAAACATCTGGTACCTATGGTAGACTGGTATCCAGATGGGAATTATTAGCTTTTCACGAATCATAAAGACCGAAGGGACGGCTTTCCGATACCTGACAAAACGGTGTTGGAAAAACTACCGTCGTTTCTGCCTGCAATGTGGGAGCCGGGGAATTTACCGTCGTCCTGGGCGTCGGTACCATTGTCGTCGGTGCCATTACACGTTTGGGGACTTTACCAACCGCTGGGTGGGTCGCTGTCGGGTGACGGCCGTCCAGTGGCTGTGGATCCTCAAGCTCTTTGAGTTGGAGTGTCCGGCCCGGCGGATTGCCCGAGAGGTGGGGGTGAGCTATCCCACGGCGTTGCGGGCGGTGCACCTTTTGCGGCGAAGCATCCTGGCCCAGGATGAGATGGGTCGGCGGTTGTTGCGGGGAGAGGTGGAGGCCGATGAAGCCTACTTTGGCGGTCGGCGGAAAGGCCGACGGGGACGAGGAGCAGCCGGGAAGGTGCCCGTCTTCGGCATCCTGGAGCGCGGAGGCCGCGTCCAAGTGGAGGTTGTTCCCGATGTCCAGGCTACGACCTTGCTGAATCAGACCCTGAAGAAGGTCCGTCGGGGGAGCATCGTGTACACCGACCGGTATCGGGGATATGACACGCTGATGTTCTGTGGCTACCGTCATCTGCGGGTAGACCATCGTTATCGGTTCACCCGGGGCAAGGTCTATGTGAATGGCCTGGAGGGTTTCTGGGCCTATGCCAAGGAGCGCCTGATCAAATTCCATGGAGTCTCCAAGAAGTATTTCCCACTCTATCTCAAAGAGTTAGAATACCGTTACAATCACCGTCACCACCCGCTCTTTGATCGGCTGGTGCAAAACCTGTGTCAATTCGTACCAAATGCTTTATAATCCCCTATTTTAATCATCATCAGCAAATTATTTTTCCGTCTCCTTTCTTATCTCCGGGTGCAGAAAGGGGCGAAACCCCGCCCATTTAGGTGTTGGTTTGCCACCCGATCACGGCCCGCCCGAAGAAGCCCCTCTGTTGTGTTGAAAGCCTACTCCACCCACCCCAGACCGTTGCGGATGTCCACCTCGGTGCCGAGCACGGCGCTGTAGAGTTCCACGGTGCGGAGGATGTCCACTACCTCCCAGGGCTCGGGGGGGCGGGTCTGGTTCTCCCGGATCACGACCGGGGCCAGGACTGCCTTGCCGACGCCGAGCACGGAGAGCTCGCAGGCCAGGACCAGGCCCCGCTTGCCCCGCTCCTCGTGCTGGTCGAACACGAAGTTCCCCAGACTGTAAGCGATCAAGCCCCGCTTGTAGCGCTCCACGCCCTCGATCACGTGGGGATGGTGGCCGATGACGAGACAGGCTCCGGCATCCACTGCGGCATGGGCTAACTTTCGTTGATAATCCAAAGGGGCCGTGGCGTACTCCTCGCCCCAGTGTAAGGAGATCACCACCAGATCGGCCTGTTTCTTCGCCAGGGCCACGGCCTCCACGACCGCGGTGCTGTCGCCTCTTGCAATGAACGCCCCGCTTCCGTCCGGGACGTCGGTGAAGGCCAGAAAGGCCACCTTCAGGCCGCGGACTTCGGCCATGGCCGGTTTCCTGGCCTCAACCGCATCCTTGCCGGCGCCCACGGTCAGGATCCCGGCCCCATGGAGGGAGGAGATCGTCTCCAGGAGACCGAGTTTTCCGCAGTCCATGGTGTGATTGTTGGCCAGGGACAGGACGTCGAACCCTGCGGCAGAGAGTGCGGGAACCACGCTGGGATCGGCCTTGAGCCGGTAGAGCTTGCTCACCGCAAAGCCTCGGGACGTGACCGCGCACTCTAGGTTCCCAAAGACCAGGTCAGCCCCCTGGCCCTCCCCGGCGACCTTCTCAAAGGGATAGTCCGGGGTGTGCTCGAGGGCCGTCTCGCCCACAGCCCGGCCGACCATCACGTCCCCGACCGCGAGCAGTGTAAGGGAAGGCTGAGGAGATTGCATCGGGCGCTCCGTGCGGGGGGCGCAGGAAGGGATCATTGCAAATTGCAAAATGTAAATTGCGAGATGCAAAATATAACGGCAAAGAGAAAGGAGAGACCGCTTCATTGAGATAAGGCCTCCTGGCACTTACGCTCCCAAGCCTTCGCGCCGAGGCTGGAAAAGGTCCGGCGGGACTCCTCGAAGAGCCGTCCAGCCTCCTCTTTCTCGCCGATTGCGCGGCAGGCTTCGGCCAAGTGAAACCGGGCCCGGGCCGAGTCCAGGGGCTGGTTAAGCTCCTCGAAAAGTCCCAAGCAGCGGTCGAAGATTTCGCGGGCCGAGCGCCATTCGCATCCTTCGGGGGAGGAAAGGCCGGCCCATGAAACCCGCGCCCGGAGCAGGAGCCCCTCGGCCAGAAGAGGCTTGAGGCCCAGGGCCTCAGCGCGCTTCAAGGCCTCGCGGGTCCAGACCTCAGCCTGAGTGATGCGGTCCCGGTTGAGGTCCAGGCGGGCCAGGCCCATGGCCGCCCCGGCCTGCAGGTCCGGAGCATTCTGGCTGCGGACCTGAGCAAGGCCGGCCGTGAGGGCCTTCTCCGCCTCGTCGTCCCGGCCGCTCTCGGCAAGAAGCCCGCCCAGGGAGATCAGGACCGCGGCCTCCCCGTAGGGGTCGCGGATGGCCCGGCGGATCTCCAGGGCCCTTTCCAGGAGGCGGACGGCCCAGTCGTCCTCCCCCTGCGCCTGCAGGACCTGGGCGAGGTTGCGCAGGGCCGCGGCCTCGCCGTGAGGATACCCGACGCGCTGGTAGATTTTGAGTGCGGACTCGTAGCGCTCCTGGGCCAAGGCCAGGTTTCCCTGGCGGTGAGCCACCAGGGCGAGGTTGTTCAGCACCGTGGCTTCGCCCTCCTGCCAGCCGATGAGGCGCCGAAAGGCCAGGGCCTCCTGGTAAAGAGACTCGGCCTCGAGATAGCGCCCCTCCAGGTAGGCCTGGTACCCAAGGTTGTTCAGGATGATCCCCAGGCCGTGGGTATTCTCGAGTTCCCGATAAAGGGCAAGGGCTTTCCCGGTGGCCTCGGCGGCCTTGTCGAAATCCCCGGTCAGACGATAGATGCATGCCAGGTTGTTGTAGCTGCTGGCTTCCTTTGTCCGGTCTCCTTGGGCCAAGGCTAGGGCCTCACTTTCGAAGTAAAGGGCCGAAGGGAAGTCCCCCCGCTGGCTGGCGACCCAGGAGAGATTGCCCAGGGCAAGGTACTCCCCGGCGCGGTCTCTCAGGTCGCGGAACTCCTTCCGGGCCTCCTCGGAGAGGGCGATCACGTGGTCGTAATCCGAGAAGCCGCCAAGCACCCAAGCGAGCTCCTGCAGGCAGGTGGCTCGGGTTAGGCGGTCGTTGGCCTGCCCGGCCAGGGAGACGGCCAACTCCATGTCCCTCCGGGCGCTTTCCACGTCCCCCATGTTGGTCAGCACTTCGGCCCGCATGCGGTAGATGCGGATGCGCTCGCGCCGGCAAAAACGCTTCGTAGGCATGGCGGAATTTTAGCACATTTCGGGAAGGAATGCAAACGGAAAGGCCTTCCTCGCGGAAGGCCTTATAGCTCAGGAGTTTAGGGAACGAGGAGCTTACGCCGGATCAGGGACAAAGGAATCGAGCCCTCCGCCAAAAGGCGGTCGTGAAAGTCCTTGAGGGCGAAGTGGCGGCCCATCTTCCGCTTGTACTCCTCGCGAAGGGAAAGAATCTGGGTCTTGCCCACAAGGTAGCTCATCGGCTGACCGGGCTCCAGGCAGTAGCGCCGGACTTCGCCCTTGGCCCAGGCGGTATCCGGGCCGAACAGGCTGTCGAAATACGACCAGGCCTGGTCGTAAGTCATCTTACCGGTGTTAACCTTGGCGTCCACGATGACCCTCGCGGCGCGGAACTCCACCCCGCCCAGCCAGTGCAGGTCGGGAAAACCATCATCGGAATAGAGGCCCTGCTCCACGGCCATCTGCTCGCAGTACAGGGCCCAGCCCTCACCGAAGACCGGGGTGTAGAAGAGCCGGCGGATCAGGGAGGGATGGTGATTGGCCAGGGAGAGCTGT
>Ga0315283_10005207_pt1 | contig 11442 bp, 9 predicted proteins | sample YL17G09_0_MG_FD_204541 | JGI IMG/M metagenome (GOLD analysis project Ga0315283, IMG submission 204541) | Sediment microbial communities from Yellowstone Lake, YNP, Wyoming, USA - YL17G09_0 | ecosystem: Environmental > Aquatic > Freshwater > Lake > Sediment | place: USA: Wyoming | collected...
CCAACAGTTCGTCGTTGGACGCGAACGACACCTCAACCCCGGCCGCCTTCTGGCAGAACCCCACGAGATCAACGATGTCGAACATGTGTTGCAGACTATCGAGGGGGTATGACAAGAACCCCCGACCTCCACACAATTCCTTGCCATCTAACCAAATTTCACCCACAGGGGCGAAGACGGCACGATGCGTGGCGATGACACGATCGCGGGCCTGTGCGACGCAACGGCGTAGATCTGAGTCGGCTACCGACCTGGATCAACGCCAGTGGTGTGGCGGGCCCATGTCTGGTGGCGATGTGGGCCCCGAGGCCCGCAACGGAGGCCACACAACCGGGCCGCCGAACCGGGCCACACAACCGGGCCGAACCGGGCCGCTGCGTCGTCTAGTCCTGCGGGGTGGTCGGGCTCTCGCCGGCCCCGGCGCCGGCCGCGTTGCCGGCACCGCTCGCCTCGGCCTCGGCCCGGCGGCGCTGCACGCCGATGCGCGACGCGCCGACGATGAGCTTGGCCACGACGCCGATGAGCACGAGATCGAGCACCATCTGCAACGTGACCAACGAGCGGGCCGTACTGCTGACGGCGGTGATGTCGCCGAACCCGGTGGTGGTCAGCACGGTGACCACGAAGTACACGCCGTCGAGGCGTCCGATCGACTGGGTGAAGTTGCCGGGGTCGGAGTGCGACAGCCACACGTAGGAGTAGGCGAACACGATGATGAACATCGGGACCACCATCGCCATCGCCTCGACCGCCTGCAGTTGCGGATGCTCGCCGGTGACGATCTTGCGCAGCTGATACACGATGACGGCGACCAGCAACGCGATGCCACCGAGGAGGGCGAGGAGGCCGCCGTCGCGACCGTCGGCGCCGAGCGGAAGGAGGGCGTAGGCGAGCGCCAGGCCGAACGACATGCCGAGTGCCCGGGCCAGCACGCCCAGCACGAGTCGCCGGCGCGCTCGGCGGTCGAGCGCCTGGTACGCGGCCGTCTGGTCAGTCATGGCCATGGGTCACCGTTGGTTTCGGGTCGAGGAGACGCAGGAGGTAGGGCATGAGATAGCACAGACCTAGCACGATCAGGCCGTTGGTGAGAGTGAGGCCCAGCCGCAGTTCGACGGCCTCGCCGGGCGGGGTCTTGCCCTCGACCAGCAGTACCACGCCGATCGTCATCAGTGCCGTCTACCGCCGATGGTCGCTCGACAGCACCGCTGCCGCGATCATGAACGCCCGACCGTCGGCGGTCTCGGCACCGTGACCGGGCACCACCATGGCCACGAGCAGGGCCGTGCCCGAGCCGATGATCGTGCCGGCCACCCGCCGGAACGTCTTGCGCCTTGCGCTGGGCGTCGACGATCGACGGCATCATGACGGCGAGGAACGTGAGCACGGCCACGATGAGATACAGCACGACACCGGGTTCGAGGAGGTGGATCGACTTGCGCACCTGCTCACCTCCGACCCGGCTCGCCCTCTCGTCGCCTCGCCCGAGACTAGTTCTGCACCCCGAGAGTGCCGGGCCGGGCATCGCACGATCCGACGAGATCGTGACCTGATGTGACCCTGCCCGGTCGCCGAGCCTATGGGACCGGTCAGGGCGAGGTCAGGCGACGGCCACCGGGAGCGTGACCGGGCTGCGTCCGAGCACGACTCGCCAGTCGACCTCGTCGAGGTCGGTGGTCGGCGTGAGCGGGTTGGCGGCCAGCCCGAGCACGGCCTCTTCGAGGGTCATGCGGGCGAGGCTGGCACCGAGGCAGTAGTGGGCGCCGGTGCCGAACGACAACAACTTGGGTGCGGCGGTGGACTCGAAGCGGTCGACGACAAATGCGTCGGGCTCGGCCCACACGCCGGGGTCTCGATTGGCGGTCATCACCGACAGCAGCATCATCGTGCCGACCGGGCGCTCGGCACCCCCGACGATCATCGGCTCCGCAGCCGTGCGAGGGATCGCGCTGATGCTCGGCTCGTAGCGCATTGTCTCGGTGACCGCGGCCGACACCAGTCCCGGCCGGCGCCTGATGGCCTCGAGCGCGTCGGGGTGGCGGAGAAGCGTCAAGAATGTGCAGCCGAGCTGGCTGGCCGTGGTGTCGTGCCCGCCGACCAGGAGATTGGCGACCATGGCCACCAGTTCGTCGTGGGTCAGCCGGTCACCTGCGTCCTCGGCCGCCAGCAACGCGGTGATGAGGTCGTCGGCGGGTTCGTCGCGGCGGGTGTCGACCAACGTGCCGACGTAGCCGAGCAACCGGTCGACGGCGTCAGAGGCGGCGGCGATCTGGGCTTCGTCCATGAACCCGAATGTCGGGCTCAACCGATCGGCCCAGTCACCGAAGATCGTGACATCGGCGTCGGGCACGCCGAGCAGACGACACATCACCCTCATCGGGACGAGACCGAAGATGTCGGTCAGGTCGCCGGCGCCGTCTGCGGTGAGCTGAGCGAACCGTTCCGTGACCATGTCGGTGGTCGCGGCCCGCAACCGCTCAGTCGAGCGAGGCGTGAACGCCCGACTCACGAGACGTCGGAGCCGACCGTGGGTGTCGCCCTCGTTCGTGAACATCAGCGACGAGTACCAGCGTCGCAGACTCCCGCTCTCGATGCCCATCAGATCGAAGAACGTGAGACCGACGCCGACCGAGCGAGGATCATGGGCCACCCGGTCGACCTCGTCGAACTGCAACACCCAGGTCACCCCGGTGTCGCCTTCACGGGCGGTCGGGCTCTCGGCCGCCGCGGCCCGCAGCACCTCCCGGGACCCGGCCGGGTCACCCTGCGTCGATATCACCGGCTCGTGCATGTCGTTCCCCGTCCCCTGTTCGCCGGTCCGGACCGTAGCCGCCGCCGCGGTGTGACCTCCTCAGCGCGGTTGGCGTGTGTGATCAGGCCGGTGGGGCGCCGGCTACCGGGACCTCGTACACGAACACGGCCAGCGGACGCGTGCCCGAGGTGGCGCCTCCGCTGCTCGTCGTCGTGCCGCTGTAGACGAACGGGAAGAGTTGCACGACCCGAGACTGCTGCTCGACCTGTTCGCCGAAGGTGGACCGGATGAACGACCTGATGTCGGGGTCCTCGCCGTCGACCGGTAGCCCGTGGTTCACGATGCCGGTCAGTCCCCGCGCCTCGAGAAAGGCGCCGATGGTGCCGGACCGGCCGGCGTCGTAGTACTCCTGGGAGTTCGCCACGCCGTCGAGGTTGATGACGGGCCGGTTGGCGTAGTAGCCGACGACTCCGGCATCCCACGAGGCGAGCACGGCATCGGGTGGCAGGTTCTGGTCGATCCACTCGCCGGCGTCGCGGTTCGCGATCAGGATCGACCGCAGGTGCGGATCGGCGAAGGTGCGGGCCTGCAGGACGAACGCCACCAGGAGCGGGATGAGCAGGATCGCCTCGATCGGGGCGAGGGCCCGGGCGACCGAACCGGTTGCGGGTGCCTCGACGACGGCCGATTCCACGAAATCGGCGACGCCCAGCACCAGCAGGAACAGCCCGTACAGCACGACCGGGCAGTAGTACCAGAGCCACTGCTGGGTCTGGAGCACCTGGTAGTAGGCGACGAGCACGATGGCGAACCCGGCGAACCAGGCCGTCGAGGCGGTGAACCGGCCGACCCGGTGGAAGCGCTGGCCACCGCGAGACGCCCGTAGCCGACGCCACCCCCACCGACCGATGGCGAGGGCCAGGATCACCACGGCGGCCATGATCAATGCGCGGGTCACCGTGAGATCCTGCCGCTTGACGATGCCGCTGATCTGCAGCCAGATCCCGAACTGCACCTGGTTCGACAGCAGGTACCCGGCCAGGGCGACCACGGGGGTGGCGAACAGTTCGAGCATCGGCCGCACCGCGCGACGGCCGAGGCCACGCGCCTCGGCCAGGGCCCACAGCCCCAGGCCCGCGACGAGGAGCACCGAATCGGTGCGGGCCAGGATCGTGAGCGCCAGCAGGCACCCGACGGCGAGCCGCGCCCCGCGGGTGCCGCGCGTCAGCCACCGCGTTCGCCAGACCGACCCGACGGCCAGGATCAGGGCATCGAGCAGCACCAGCACGCCCGACTCGAGGCCGTTGACGAACACCTTCACGATGAAGGGATTGCCCCCGGTCACGGCGAGGGTGACGGCCACGGTCGCGGTGCACCAGGCGGCGGCCCTCGGGCCATCGTCGGAGCGCGTCGACCGCAGTCGTTGCCACCCGTCGATGGCCCGGCCGGCGACGACGGCGAGCGTCACCAGTGCCGCTCCGAAGAAGAGCACCTGCACGGCGAGCAGCACCCGAACGGCGGTGGTGCCGTCGAGCCCGAGCGCATACACGGGAACGGCCATGAGCATCCAGAGCGGGTGGTAGCCGTTGGTGGGGTCGATGCCGTCGAAGGTCGACCCGTGCCCGTGCGCCACGTTGCGGGCGATGCCGAAGTAGTAGAACGCGTCGTCGAACGTCAACGCGAACGGGGCGTCGGCCCAGAGCACGACGACGGCCAGCCAGACCACGGTGACGGCCAACGCCGTCGCCACCAGCACCCGGGTGGGACTGAATCGGCCCATGCCTGTCGGGTCGACGGAGTCGGAAGGTTCGGGGTCGGGGCTCACCGGCTCACATCGTCTCGGCGAAGCTCACCTCGCCCTGCCCCCGCAGGACGTTCTTGAGCAGCTTGCCCGACGCATTGCGGGGCAGCTTGTCGTCGGACACCTCGACATAGGCGGGCACCTTGAAGTTGGCCAGCGTCTCGGCCACCCACGCCTTGATCGCGACGTCGGTGATGGTGTGGCCGGGGGCGACCTGCACGACCGCCTTGACCTCCTCACCCAGCTCGGGGTGGGGCACCCCGAACACGGCGGCATCGGCGATGGCCTCGTGGTCGACGAGGCGCTGCTCGATCTCGACGCAGTAGATGTTCTCGCCGCCGCGGATGATCATGTCCTTGGCCCGATCGGTGATGAACAGGTAGCCGTCGTCGTCGACCCGGCCGATGTCGCCGGTGTGGAGCCATCCGTCGATCACGGTCTCGGTCGTCGCCTCGGGCTTGTTCCAGTAGCCCGGCATGATGATCGGGCCCTTGATGAGCACCTCTCCGGTGCCGCCGGCCGGCACCTCGGCGCCGGCGGCATCGACGATCTTGATGTCGACGACGGGCACGGGGGGACCGACCGACGTGGGCTTGTCGAGGGCGTCCTGGCCGTTGATGACGGTGGCGACCGAGCTCGACTCGGTGAGCCCGTAGGCGTTGCTGGTGCTGCGGACGTTGGGGAAGGTCTCGCGCACCATGCGCTGCAGCTCGTCGGCCGACGGCGACCCGCCGAACGCGACGCTGGTCACCGACGAGGTGTCGTAGTCGTGGCGATCGGGGAACTCGCACACCCGCCACACCATGGTGGGTACGGTCGCCCAGACGCTGATCGCCTCGGCCGCGATCAGCTGCAGCGCCTGGTGGGGTTCGAAGCGACCCTCGGGGATGACCAGCTTGATGCCGGCGAGGGTGCCGACCACGAGGCTCGAGTGGCACCCCGAGACGTGGAACAGCGGAGACGTGAGCAGCGCCGCGACCTGGGCGGGCGCCGCATCGCCGCCACCCGCACCTCCGAGCGGGTCGGCGTCCGCGCTCACCATCGCCCCGGCCACGCCGTTGTAGAGCGTGTTCTGCAGGTTGGCGATCATGTTGCGATGGGTCGAGATCGCCCCCTTGGGTCGACCCGTCGTGCCGCTCGTGTAGAAGATGACGGCCGCATCGGCCTCGTCGATCGGGGCGGTCGGGAACCCCGCCGAAACGGCACCGGGCTCGGCGCGACGCAGCTCGTCGAATCGGTGGAGCTTGGGATGGCCGCCGTAGTCGGCGGGGTCGGCATCGATCAGGAAGACGGCCTCGAGGGCGTCGAGCTGGTCGAGGTCGCCGGCGATGCGGTCGAACCGGCCCCGATCGGCGACGAGCACCCGGGCGCCGCTGTCCTGCAGGCCGTAGACGACCTCGTCGGCCTTCCACCAGCCGTTGAGCCCGACGAGGACCGCGCCCAGGTCGACCGTTGCCCAGAAGGTCTCGCACCACTCGGGGTTGTTGGCCGAGAGCACGGCCACCCGGTCGCCGGGCCCGACGCCGAACTCGGTGGCGAGGGCGTGGGAGATCCTGTTGGCCCGGTCGAAGAACTGCGTGAACCCGATGCGTTGGGTGCCGTAGACGAGGAACGGTCGCTCGTCGCCCCTGGCCGCGGCGATCTCGGCGACGGCCCGCAGGTGGGGGAGGCGGTCCCGGTAGACCTTCATCTCGATGCCGTCGACGTCGGCGGTGACGACCTCGAACATCCCCCCCGGCCCTGTCAGCGTTGCTCTGACCTCGGCCTGCGTTGCCATGGCTGTTCCCCCGGTCCTGGCCCACCCGGCGGGGGGCGTCGCACAGTCTGCCCTCCGCCCGCGGTTCGTGGGGACCAGATCAGCCCAGTTCGCCGACCACGTGGTCGATGCAGCGGGTGAGGGCCTCGATGTCGGCGGGCTCGATCGCCGGGAACATGGCCATGCGCAGTTGGTTGCGCCCGAGCTTGCGGTACGACTCGGTGTCGACGATGCCGTTGGCGCGCAGCACCTTCGACACGGTGTTCGCGTCGATGCGGTCGTCGAGGTCGATGGTGGCGACGACATGGCTGCGGTCGGCGGCATCGGTCACGAAGGGAGTGGCGAAGTCGGACGCCCCGGCCCACGAGTACATGGTGGCGGCCGACCGGTCGCAGCGCGACGCGGCCCACTCGAGCCCGCCGTTGTTGTTGACCCACTCGACCTGCTGCACGGCCAGGAAGACCGTCGCCAGGGCCGGCGTGTTGTAGGTCTGGTCCTTGCGCGAGTTGTCGAGGGCGATCTTCAGATCGAGCGAGGCGGGGATCCAGCGGTCGGACGCGGCGATGCGCTCGATCCGTTCGATGGCCCGGGGCGAAGCGGCGGCCAACCAGAGGCCGCCGTCGGACGCCAGGCACTTCTGCGGAGCGAAGTAGTAGACGTCGACCTCGGTCGGCTCGAAGCGCAGCCCGCCCGCCGCCGAGGTGGCGTCGACGACCACGAGGGCGTCGTCGTCGGCGCCCGCCGGGCGCTCGAGGGTCATCGAGACACCGGTCGAGGTCTCGTTGTGGGTGAGGGCGTAGGTGTCGATGCCGGCGGTCGCGCGGGCCAGCGGATGCGTACCGGGCGCCGATTCGATGGCCTCGGGATTACTGAGGTGGGGAGCGGCCTGGGCGGCGGCGGCGAACTTCGAGGAGAACTCGCCGAAGCTGAGGTGCTGGCTGCGGTGCTCGATCAGGCCGAAGGTGGCGATGTCCCAGAACAGGGTCGATCCGCCGTTGCCGAGCAGGATCTCGTAGCCGTCGGGCAGGGCGAACATCTCGGCCAGCCCGTTGCGGAGCTGGCTCACCGTGAACTGGACGGTCGCCTGGCGGTGACTCGTGCCCAGATAGGTCGCCGACACGGCGTTGAGGGCGTTCACCGCCTCCGGCCGGATCTTGGACGGACCGCACCCGAACCGGCCGTCGCCGGGCAGGAGGTCAGGGGGGATCGAAATGGCCGGCAGCTTGTCGCTCATCCCGGTCATCATCGCCGCCGGGCCCCACTCGGGCGAAATCGGTTTCCCGGCCGCCGAGGCACCGGCTACCACAGGCCCGGCAACCGGGGGCCCGACCACCGAAGCGTCGGGCCACGGGCGCTAGCGTCGGGGAACCCCCCGGCCATCACGAAGCAGAGAGACCCCATGACCCTCGAGCGAATATCCCGCCGCGTCGGCGCCATCACCGAGTCGGCCACCCTCGCCGTCGATGCCCGGGCCAAGGCCCTCAAGGCGGCCGGCGAGCCCGTCATCGGGTTCGGTGCGGGCGAGCCCGACTTCCCGACGCCCAGCCACATCGTCGAGGCGGCGGTCATCGCCTGCCGCGACCCCCGCAACCACCGCTACTCACCGGCCGGGGGCCTGCCCGAGCTGAAGGAGGCGATCGCCGCCAAGACCCTGCGCGACTCGGGCTACGAGGTATTGCCGGGCCAGGTCCTGGTCACGAACGGCGGCAAGCACGCGGTCTACAACACGTTCGAGGCGCTGCTGAACCCGGGCGACGAGGTGCTGCTCCCGGCGCCCTACTGGACGACCTACCCCGAGCCCGTCGCCCTGGCCGGGGGCACCTCGGTGATCCTGCCCACCGACGAGGCGAACGGGTTCCGGGTCACCGTCGAACAGCTCGAAGCGGCCCGCACCGCCAACACCAAGGCGCTGCTGTTCGTGTCGCCGTCGAACCCGACTGGCGCGGTCTACCCCGAGCACGAGGTGCGGGCCATCGGCCGGTGGGCCGTCGAGCACGAGATCTGGGTCATCACCGACGAGATCTACGAGCACCTCACCTACGGCGAGCATCGGTTCACGTCGATGCCGGTCGTCGTTCCCGAACTGGTCGACCGCTGCGTCGTGCTCAACGGGGTGGCCAAGACCTACGCCATGACCGGGTGGCGGGTGGGCTGGATGATCGGCCCGGCCGACGTCATCAAGGCGGCGACCAACCTGCAGTCGCACTCCACGTCGAACGTCGCCAACGTGTCCCAACGAGCCGCCCTCGCCGCGGTGGCCGGCGACCTCGAGGCGGTCGCCATGATGCGCAGCGCGTTCGATCGCCGACGCCAGACGATCCACGGCCTGCTCAATGCCATCCCGAGAGTCACCTGCCTCGAGCCGCAGGGGGCGTTCTACGCCTTCCCGTCGTTCCAGGGTGTGCTCGGCCGGTCGATCGGTGGCCACCGACCGGCGACCACCAACGAGCTGGCGGCCGTGATCCTCGACCAGGCCAAGGTCGCCATCGTTCCCGGTGAGGCCTTCGGCGCACCCGGCTACGCCCGACTGTCGTTTGCCCTGGGCGACGACGACCTCGTCGAGGGCATCTCGCGCATCGCCCGGCTGCTCGCCGACTCGGGCGACTGACCGGTGCCGGTCGAGCGCCCGTTCGGGTCGTGGCCGTCGCCGATCACCGCCGATCTGGTGGTGGCCGGATCGGTCGGGCTGAGCGATGTCAGGGCCGGCGGCGACGACGTCTGGTGGGCCGAGCTGCGCCCCGACGACGGTGGCCGGGTGGTCATCGTGCGCCACACCCCCGGTGGGGAGAGGATCGACCTGTTGCCGCCGGGCTACTCGGCCCGCACCCGGGTGCACGAGTACGGCGGCGGCGCCTGGTGGGTGCACGACGAGACGCTCTTCTTCGCCAACTGGGCCGATCAGCGCCTCTACCGGGTCGAGCCCGATCCCGATCCTGAGGTCGAGCCCGAGCCCGGCACGGCCGGCTGGCCGGTCCCGTTGACGCCCGAGCCGGCCGCGGACCACGCCGATCGCTACGCCGACGGCACCCTCACCGCCGACGGGCGTTGGGTGTTGTGCGTGCGCGAGCGCCACGGTGACGGCGAGGCCATCAACCAGATCGTGGCCGTCGACGCCGTCGCCGGCGGCGAGCCGATCGTGGTCGTGAGCGGTCCTGATTTCGTGGCCGCGCCGCGGGTCAGCCCCGACGGCCGCTCGATGTGCTGGTTGCAGTGGAACCACCCCGACATGCCGTGGGACGGCACCGAGCTGTCGGTCGCCACCCTCTCGAGCGGGCCGGACGGCTGTTTCATCTCGGCGCCTCGGGTCGTCGCCGGGGGCCGCACCGAATCGATCACCCAGCCCGAATGGCACGCCGACGGCCGCCTCTGGTTCGTCTCGGACCGGTCGAACTGGTGGAACCTCTACCGGTGCGACGCCGACCCGTCGGCCGGTGCCGAGGCGATCGTCCCCATGCGGGGAGAGATCGGCACGCCGGCGTGGGTGTTCGGCCAGAGCCGCTACGCCTTCCTGCGCGACGGCCGAATCGCCGTCGCCTATGCCGCCGACGGGACGGACCATCTCGGCGTGCTCGACCCCGGGGCGGCCCCGGGCGATCAGGTCATCGAAATCGAGTCGGGGTTCTCCGCGATCTCGTCGCTGCACCCCTACGGCAACGGGATCGTGTTCGTCGCCGGCTCACCCGCCGCCGAGCCGGTCGTCGCCATCGGCGACCTGCCGCGTCACGGCGAGGCCACGATCGGCATCGTGCGGCCGCCTCGTGATCTGGGCGTCGGCCCCGAGTGGTTCTCGAATCCTGAGGCGATCGAGATCGAGACGACCGACGGAGCCGTGGCCCATGCCATCTTCTATGCGCCGACCAACCCCGACTCGACCGGACCATCCGGATCGGCGCCGCCCCTGCTCGTGATGAGCCATGGCGGACCGACCTCGGCGGCGCGGCCGCAGTTGAGCCTGGCGCTCCAGTACTGGACATCGCGTGGCTTCGCCGTGGTCGACGTCAACTACCGGGGCAGCACCGGCTACGGCCGGCAGTACCGATCGGCCCTCGCCGGCGAGTGGGGCGTGGCCGACGTCGACGACTGCGTCGCCGCCGCCAGTCACCTCGTCGGTGCGGGGCGGGCCGACCCGCTTCGGCTGGCCATCCGCGGTGGCTCGGCCGGCGGCTACACGACCCTGTGCGCGCTGGCGTTCCGCGACCGGTTCCAGGCCGGCGCCAGCCTCTACGGCGTCGCCGACCTCGAGGCTCTGGCCCGCGACACGCACAAGTTCGAGTCCCGTTACCTCGACTCCCTGGTGGGGCCGCACCCCGAGCGGCGCGACCTCTACGTCGACCGCTCGCCGATCAACCATGTCGACGGGTTCGACTGTCCGCTTATCGTGCTGCAGGGGCTCGAGGACGAAGTGGTGCCGCCCGCGCAGTCGCAGATGATCGTCGACGCCGTGCGTGCCAAGGGACTGCCGGTCGCCTATGTCGCCTTCGAGGGCGAGCAGCACGGCTTCCGGATGGCGGCGAGCATCAAGCGCGCCCTCGAGGCCGAGTTGTATTTTTTCTCCCGGGTGTTCGGATTCGACCTGGCCGAGCCGATAGATCCCGTGCCCATCGACAATCTCTGATCCGGCGGGAGCCGCATGGATGACGACGCCGCAGTCGAGCCCGAGATGACCGTGATCGAGTGGTTCGACGCCCTCGACGACGCCAACCAGGCGGCCGCCGCGCTGGTCGAGCACGGCGTCGGAGCGATCCTCGAGACCGGTTCGCCGCCCCGCACCGGTCTCGCCGTGCTGGCCGATGACGCGGCGTGGGCCCGCCAGGTGCTCGGCCTCGAGGCCGAGGGCAACGCGTCCGACAGCGACGAGCTGAGGCGCATGAGTCGCGGCTGGCTGGTGCCGGTGCTCGTGTTCGGGCTGGTGCTCATCCTGTTGCCGCTGTTGGCCTTCTTCGTCAGTTTCAAGCTGTCGGGCGGCTGATCACAACCTGGTTCGCGACGGAGCACAACCTGATTCGCGGCGGAGCACAACCTGGCTTGGTTGGCGGGTCGGCGGGTCGGCGGTCAGGATGATGCCCATGGCCCGCATCCTGGTAACTGAGCCCATCGCTGAAGGGGGCCTCGATCGCCTCCGCGACGCCGGCCACG
>Ga0315283_10005214_pt1 | contig 11439 bp, 9 predicted proteins | sample YL17G09_0_MG_FD_204541 | JGI IMG/M metagenome (GOLD analysis project Ga0315283, IMG submission 204541) | Sediment microbial communities from Yellowstone Lake, YNP, Wyoming, USA - YL17G09_0 | ecosystem: Environmental > Aquatic > Freshwater > Lake > Sediment | place: USA: Wyoming | collected...
TACTTGAAGCCGGGTGACAAGCGTCGGGCCAAGCAGGCGCTGGCGCGCAAGCGGAGCCGCAAGAAGCTCCGTCGTGAATCCGATTAGCATTCGGGGCAGCTAATGGAATTCCAGGACAGGAACCTGCCGTGTGTCGATTGCGGTTCGGACTTCGTGTGGACGGCCGGTGAGCAGGCCTTCTACGCGGACAAGCACTTCACGAACGAACCGAAACGTTGCAAGCCGTGCAAGGCCAAACGCGGTCAGCGGCAGGCGCAGAACCCAGGGGGCGGGCACGAGCGGTCCGAGACCCGGGCGACGTGCTCGTCGTGCGGCAAGGACACCACCGTGCCGTTCAGGCCGAGCCAGGGGCGCCCGGTCTACTGCCGGGACTGTTTCCAGCAGCGCAAGACCGGCGGGCCGCACGGCGGCTGACGCGGCGGCTGATTCTCGCAGGTGATCGGGCCGGACGGCGTGGTTCCGGCTAGTTTTTGGGCGATTCCGGCGGCGAGCCGGGCGTTGACCGTGTCGGGGACCTGCGCTACCATGCAGGCTTTCGACGAGGCTCCCGAGAGCATCTCCCCTGGTCGGTGCGACGAAGCCGGGCCAGGGGTGGAAGGAAGACTGTCATGCAGATCGACGAACGAAAAGTGGGCGATGTCATCATCCTCGACATGAAGGGCAAGATGACCCTGGGGGATGGCGACGAGATGCTGCGCGCCAAGATCAACGCGATCATCCAGGCCGGATCGAAGAAGCTGGTCCTCAACCTGGGCGACGTGCCCTACATCGACAGCGCGGGCCTGGGCGAAGTCGTGCGCACCTACACGACGGTCAGCCGTCAGGGCGGCGTGCTGAAGCTCCTGAATCTCACCAAGCGCATCAAGGACCTGCTGGCCATCACGAAGCTGCTGACCGTGTTCGAGACGTTCGACAGCGAGAACGAGGCGGTCAATAGCTTCGGCGCCTGACGCGCCTCGGCACCCGCGCTACATGGCGCGACATCACTCGTCCGCATCACCGGCCGTGGACGCTCCCGCGGGGAGCGTCGGCGGCCGGTTCGTTGCAGCACTCCTGTTCCGCTCGCTCCGCCCGGAGCAGTGGACGAAGAACCTTATTGTCTTCGCGGGCCTGCTCTTCGGCCTGCAGCTGTTCGACGTGGACGCGGTCTTGCGCGCGCTGGCCGCGTTCGCCGTGTTCTGCGCGCTGTCGGGTGTCGTCTACGTCGTGAACGACATCATGGACCGCGACGCGGATCGGCGGCATCCGCTGAAGGCCAGACGCCCGATTGCCTCCGGCGCGCTCTCGCCAGTGGTGGCCGGCGCCGCGGCGGCGGCGCTGACGGTCGGCGGCATGGCGGCGGCCTTCGCGCTGGGCCGCAACTTCGGGCTCGTCGCCCTCACGTACCTGGTCCTGCAGACCCTCTACTCTGGCCCGCTCAAACACATCGTCATTCTCGACGTGCTGACGATTGCCGTGGGCTTCGTGCTGCGGGCCGCGGCCGGCGCGGTCGCGGTGGCGGTTCCGATCAGCCACTGGCTGCTCATCGTGACGGTTCTGCTCGCGCTGTTCCTCGCGCTGAGCAAGCGGCGCCACGAACTCGTGCTGCTCGCCGGCGAGGCCGCGCAACACCGGCCCATTCTGGGCGAGTACAGCCCGTACCTGCTGGATCAGATGATTTCCGTCGTGACCGCCTCGACGCTGGTCGCGTACATCTTTTATTGCATCAGCCCCGAAACGGTGCAGAAGTTCGGCACCGACCTGCTCGGCCTGACGATCCCGTTCCCGCTGTACGGCATCTTCCGCTACCTCTACCTGGTGCACCGGCGCGAGGGAGGCGGCAGCCCGTCACAGATGCTGCTCAACGACCGCCCGCTCCTGATGTGCGTCGGGCTCTGGGTGGCCGCAGTGGTCGTGATCGTGTACGTCAGGCCGTTTGGAGTGTGACATGGCGCCTGAGTTTGTTGTCCGGTCAGAGTCGGTCGACGTCGAGCAGATCATGAAGCAGATCCGGCAGCGGATCCGCGAGAAACGCGGCGTGGACTATACCGAGGACGAGATCCGCGAGCTGGCGAACGTCAAGCTCGAGACGTTCCTGGATCCGTCCCGCGTGCGCTCCGAGCTGCTGACCTACTACCGGCAGGCGGCCGCAGCGCCCGCCGGCACGCTCATCCCGCAGGCCCCGCCCAACTACGTCTTCGAAGACGAGATGCCGTACGCCTCGTCGCCGGGGCTGGGCGGCCGCACGATCCGGCTCATCCGGAAGCTCCTGAACCCGCTGCTCAAGTTCTTCATCAACCCGAACCCGTTCATCCACGTGCTCAACATGCAGGGGCAGATCAACGCCCAGAACACGCGGCGGATCGATCACCTGCTGGTGGCCGAGCAGCTCAATTTCGAGATCATCCACAATCTGGTCGTCGAGATGACGCGGCTGGCGATCGAGGTGAAGAACCTGAAGATGCGGGTCGAGTCGCTCTCGGGCCGCCTCGACTTCACCGAGCGCCGCGCGCGCGCCCTGGAAGCGGTCGTCCAGTACAGGCCGGGGTCGGGCCCGGCGGCCGAAGGCGCCCGCAGCGCCGCCCCGGCGCCGGGCCACGGCCACCCGTCCCGCGACAGTCAGCCGAGACGCGACAGCCGACCGGTGCGCGAGGCCCAGCCGGCGCGCGAGGCCCAGCGGGCACGCGAAGCCCCGCCGGCACGCGAAGCCCCGCCGGCACGCGAGGGCGAGGGACAGGGTGGCGGCGTGATCAAGGGCGAGGCGCAGCGCGCTCGCCGGCGGCGCCGCCGCCGCGGCGGCCGCGGCGCCTCGGACGCGCCTCAGGCGGGCGGAGGCCCGGAGGGCGCCGAGCCGAAGGCCGAACCCCTGGCCGTGGCTAATGGCCTGAACTTCGACGAGCCGTCGGGCGGCGAACGCTCGCAGCCCGACGAGGGCGGCCGTGAGGAGTCGGCCCCGCCGCCGGCCGCCGCCGTTCCAGACGAGCCGACCAACCAGTGAAGCTCGGCGTCGTCGTCCAGCGGTACGGCCTCGACATCAACGGGGGCGCGGAGTTGCACGCGCGCTACGTGGCGGAGCACGTGTCTGCGCACGCGGAGGTGGAGGTGCTGACCACCTGCGCCCGCGACTACGTGACGTGGCGCAACGATCTGCCGGCGGGCGAGGAGACGCTCAACGGGCTGACAGTACGGCGCTTCCCGGTCGGCCGCGAACGCGACGTCGAGCGCTTCGGCCGCCTCTCCACCCGCGTGTTCACGGGGCGGCACTCGGTGCAGGACGAACTGGCGTGGCTCGATGCGGAGGGACCGACGTCCCGGGCGCTCATCTCGCACATCGCGCGCCACCAGGCGGCGTACGACTACTTCATCTTCTTCAGCTTCCGGTACTACCACGCGTATCACGGGATCCGCGCGGCGGCGTCCAGGGCGCTGCTCGTGCCGACGGCGGAGCGGGATGGCGCCATCGGTCTGTCGGTCTTCGGCCCGGTGTTCCGCGGGGTCCGCGCGCTGCTGTACAACTCGTTCGAGGAGCGCGCGATGATCGAGGCGGTGTCGGGCAACACGGGCGTGCCGCACGTGGTGGTCGGCGTCGGGTCCGAGGTGCCGGCGCACACCAACCCCGCGCGCTTCCGCCAGAAGTACGGCATCACGGGGCCGTTCGTGGTGTACGTCGGCCGGATCGACGAGAACAAGGGCTGCCGGGAGCTGTTCGACTTCTTCCAGCAGTACTCGAGGTCCCTCCGGAGCGAGGTGACGCTGGTGCTGATGGGGAATTCGATTCTGCCGATCCCGGACGATCCGCGGATCCGGCATCTCGGGTTCGTGTCGGACCAGGACAAGTTTGACGGGATCGCAGCGTCGGACGCGCTCATCATGCCGTCGTACTTCGAGAGCCTCTCGATGGTGGCGCTCGAGGCCTGGGCGCTGGGCAAGCCGGTGCTGGCCAACGGCCGGTGCGACGTCCTGCAGGGCCAGTGCCTGCGCAGCGACGCCGGGCTGTTCTACGAAAGCCTCGCGGAGTTCGTCGAGACGCTGGGGCTGCTGCAGTCAAACCGCCGCTTCGCGGCGCACATGGGCGACAACGGGCGCGAGTACTTCCGGCGACACTACGCGTGGCCGGTCATCGTCCGCAAGTACATGGACACGCTCGACCGCCTGAAAGCGGAGGACCAGGCCGGCCGGCCGCGCGCGGGGCTGGAGCCGCTGCCCGGCTGGTTCGCGCGCCGACGAATCTCGCTGCCGCCGTCCGAGGACGTGGTGGCGACGCTACGCTCGGGCCCAGTGCGCAGTTCGGAGCGGCGCCCATGACGAGCCCCAGACGCCCGCACGTCCACCAAGTGCTCGCCAGCCTCGGGTACGGCGACGCCATCGGCCACGAGGTGCTGGGCATCCAGCGCGTGCTGCGCACGGCCGGCTACCAGTCCGAGATCTTCGTCGAGGCGGCGGACCCGCGCCTCGAGGATCTCACGGTCGACTTCCGCGAGTTGGTGCACGAGAGCCACCCGGACAACATCCTGATCCATCACTTCTCGATCGGATCGAAGGCGTCCCGCATCGCGTACGCGCTGCCGGACCGGATGGCGATCGTCTACCACAACATCACCCCGTCCGAGTTCTTCGTGGACATCCACCGCCTGCTCGTGCGGCAGTGTTACCACGGGCGGCGCGAGCTTGGCGCGTACGTCGACCGCTGCGACCTGGCGCTGGGCGACTCGGAGTTCAACCGCCGGGAACTGGAGGCGGCCGGCTTCCCCGTGACCGGGGTGCTCCCGGTCGTCCCGGACTTCTCGCACCTGGAGGAACCGGCCGACGATCTGATCGCGCGCCAGTTCGACGACGCGTGGACCAACGTCATGTTCGTCGGGCGCATCGTCCCCAACAAGCGGATCGAAAACGTCATCCGGTTCTTCGCGGCCTACAAGCGGCGCTACAACCCGCGAGCGCGCCTCCTGATCGTCGGCTCGTACGGAGGATTCGAGCGGTACCTGATCATGCTGCACCACCTGGTGGCCCGGCTGGGCGTGCCCGACGTGCATTTTCTCGGCCAGGTGTCGAACGGGGAGTTGACCGCGTTCTACGACGTCGCCGACCTCTTTCTCTGCGCGAGCGAGCACGAGGGCTTCTGCGTGCCGCTGATGGAGGCCTTCTCCAAGCGGATTCCGGTGCTGGCCCTGGCGCGCTCGGCGGTGCCCACCACGATGGACGGCGGCGGCGTCCTGTACGACACCACAGACCCGGCCGAGGTGGCGATGCTGATGGACGTGGTCGTGAGCGACGCGGCGCTCCAGGAGCGCATCCTGGCGTCGCAGGATGCCGCCCTCCAGCGGATGCGTGCGCGGGACTTCGGCGGCACCCTGCTGGGGTTCGTGGACCAGGTCCTGGCATCGCCGCGGAAGCCGGCGCAGCGCGTGTCCTGGGACTTCTGGCAGCAGTTCGAGACCATCGAGCGTCTCGAGCGGCAGCGCCTGTTCCGGCCGTCGATTTACAAAGCGCTGGCCACCTCCGCGCGCGCCAGCGGCCTCTCCTGGTAGGGCGGGCGCACACGACGATGGTCATCAACCAGTGGCTGGCGGCGGCACATCGCGGCGACGCCGTCGGCGACGCCGCCCGGCAACTGCGCGATCGCCTGCGCGCCCTCGGCCACCGGTCCGACATCTACGCGTTGACCATCGACGAGGATATGGCGGACGAGGCGGTGCCCTTCCCGGCGTCGGGCGCCCGCGACGGGGACGTCACCATCCTGCACTTTGCGATCGCGTCGCCGCTGACGCAGGCGTTCGCCGCGCTGCCGCGGGGGCGGGTCCTCCACTACCACAACGTGACGCCAGCGAAGTTCTTCGCGCCCTACGATCCGGCCGTGTTCCGCATCGCCACCGTCGCGCGCCAGGAGCTGGCCTGGCTGGCCGGCCGCACGGACCTCGCGCTGGGCGTGTCCGAGTACAACCGGCGGGAACTGGAGACGGCCGGTTTCCGCGACACCGGCATTCTGCCCCTCGCCCTGGACCTCGATCGCATCACCAGCGCCCGCCCGGTGCCGGCGCTCCAGACGTGGCTCAACGATGGCCTCACGAACTTCCTGTTCGTCGGGCGCGTGGCGCCGAACAAGAAGATCGAGGACATCGTCCGGCTGGCCGAGCACTACAAGCGGTACGTGGACGCGCACTACCGATTCATCTTTGTCGGCCGCTACGACGGCATGCCGCGCTACTACGACATGGTGCGCGCCTTGATCGCGCAGCTCGGGTGGCAGGCGGATCGTTTTCTGTTCACCGGCCCGGTGCCCGACGACGAGCTGGCAACCTACTACCGTGCGGCGAGCGTCTACATCTCGATGAGTGAGCACGAGGGATTCTGCGTTCCGCTGGTGGAGGCCATGGCGGCCGACCTGCCGGTGCTCGCGTACTCGTCGGCCGCCATCCCGGACACGCTGGGGGAGGCGGGTGTGCAGTTCTCGCCCAAGCACTTCGAGATGGTGGCCGAACTGCTCGGCATCCTGGCGTTCGACGACGAGGTGCGGGCGAAGGTCATCGACGGGCAGCGACGGCGCCTGCAGGCGTTTTCCGGGGAACACGTGGATCGCGAACTGCGCCAGCTCGTGGCGCGCTTCGGGTGATCCGGCCATTGCGAGGATCAGGACTGTGAAAGTCGCATTCGTCATTCAACGCTACGGGTCGGAGATTCTCGGGGGCGCCGAGTACCACTGCCGCCTGATCGCCGAGCGGATGGCGGAGCGCCATGAGGTCGAGGTGCTCACCACGTGCGCGCGCGAGTACGCGACCTGGCAGAACGAGTACCCCGAAGGCAGCGACCGGATTCGCGGGGTCACGGTCCGCCGCTTCGCGAACGCGCAGCCGCGCGACATGGCGTCGTTCAACCGGTACTCCGACTGGATTTTCAACAACCCCCACACTCGAGACGATGAAATGGAGTGGCTGAAGCAGCAGGGCCCGTGGTGCCCGGCGCTCCTCGAGTACCTCCAGCGGAATCATCGGCAGCACGACGCGCTGATCTTCTTCACGTACCTCTACGCGCCGACGGTGCTCGGGCTGCAGATCGCCCCGGGGAAGAGTCTGCTGGTGCCGACGGCCCACGACGAGCCGGCCATCCGTCTGGGCATCTACCAGGAGATGTTCGCGCTGCCGGCGGGCCTGGTCTACAACACCGACGTCGAGCGTCGGTTCCTGAACGCGACGTTCGCCGTCAACGCCATCACCGAGGAGACCGTCGGGTGCGGCGTCGAACTGCCGCAGCAGACGCACGTGCGCAGCCGCCAGGCAGAAGACGTCCCGGGCGACGAGGAGGAGGAGGCCCCGCCCGCCTCGGCGACGAAGGGACGCTGGGCCCCCGCCGCCCGGGGCACTGCCTTCAAGCGGCGGCACAAGCTGCACGGGCCCGTGCTTCTGTACGGCGGCCGCATCGAGAAGGGCAAGGGCTGCGAAGAACTGATCGAGAACTTCAGCGCGTACCGCGACGAGGGCGGAGACGCGACGCTGGTCCTGATGGGCGTCAAGCTGATGCCGCTGCCGGAAGACCCGTGCGTCCGCTTCGCCGGCCTGCTCTCGGAGCGCGAGCGGCTGCAGGCGCTGGAAGCGGCCACGGTCGTGGTCGTGCCGTCGCCGTTCGAGAGCCTGTCGTTGCTGACGCTCGAGGCGTTCGCCGTCGGCACGCCGATCCTCGGCAACGCCCGCGCCGACGTCCTGGCGGACCACTGCCTGCGCAGCAACGCCGGCCTCTACTACGCAAGCCGCGACGAGTTCGTAGAGTGCCTGAAGCTCCTGATGGCGGACGATCGCCTGCGCGCCGCCATGGGCCGCAACGGCCGCGCCTACATCCGCGACAACTACCGCTGGGACCTCATCATGGGCAAGTACGAGCGCATGCTGGCGAAGGTGCGGGGGAAGTAGTCGCGCCCACCGGCCGGTCACTGCGCAAACCGCTCTGGAGGGCAGGACCACGCGGTCGCCAGGCCCGGCACGCCGCGTTTTCGATCAGATGAGCCCCCAGCCGCCCGACACCGGTCATTGCGCAAACCGCTCGACACGGCGGACAAACGCGTCTCCAGGGTGCTGTTGGCGGGAGCGCTGGGTCCCCAACCCAGCGCGGACTTCGGCCCTTGCGACGCGTTTGTCGAGCACTCATGATCGCCGTGCTCGCATGGTTTGCTGCGTGACCGGTATCAGGCGGCCGCTCTGGCCCGGCACAGAGCGTTCCCTCGAACCACGCCGATCGGCGGCAGTTCGGAAAAACGAACCGGAGGGGCCGAAGACCTGGTGGGGTGACGAAGTGGGGCCCCGCCTTCCGCCAACAGCACCCTGGAGGTTCGTTTTTCCGGCGTGCGTGAGCGGGAACGCGGCGTGCCGGGCCTGGCGGCCGCGTGGTTCCGTGGTGTGGGGTGGCTCCCCACCCGCCGGCAGGCGCCCAGGTGTCTATTCCGGGTCCGGGGTGACCGGAGCCGAGGCCGGATCGGCCGGCTTCTGCTCGGGCACGTCGCCGTTGCGCTTTCGGCGCGGCAGAATATCGTGCCGCTTGATCATCTCGTTCAGCGTGGTCGGCTTGATCCGGAGCAGCTCGGCCGCCCGTTTCTGCACGCCGCCCGCGCTTTCGAGCGTGGCCTCAATCAGCCGCTTCTCGAAATCCGTCACCACGTCCTTCAGCGAGAGCCCTTCGGGCGGCACGGTCAGTTGCGGGATCTGGAACGTGGGCTTGCGCCGCACCTGATCCGGAATCAGGTCGGCGCCGATCCGCGAGCCGGCCGTCAGGACGACGGCCCGTTCGATCACGTTCTCGAGCTCGCGGACGTTGCCGGGCCAGTCGTACTCGACCAGCAGATCGAGCGCGTCGGGCGCGAGCTCCAGGTCGGGCCGGCCGTTCTCGTCGCCGTACTTCTGCAGGAAGTGCCGGACCAGCGGGGGGATGTCCGCCATCCGCTCGCGCAGCGCCGGCAAGTGAATCGTGATGACGTGCAGGCGGTAGTAGAGGTCCTCGCGGAACAGCCCCTCCTGCATCATCTGCTGCAGGTCGACGTTGGTGGCGGCGATGATCCGCACGTCCACCTTGATGGTGTCGACGCCGCCCAGTCGCATGAACTCCCGCTCTTGGATCACGCGCAGCAGCTTCGGCTGCGTCTCGAGCGGGACGTTGCCGATCTCGTCGAAGAAGATACTGCCGCGGTCCGCGACCTCGAACAGGCCCTTCTTCGGGTAGACCGCGCCGGTGAAGGCGCCCTTCACGTGGCCGAACAGGTTTGACTCGAGCAGGTCCGGCGGCAGGTTGCCCGAGTTCACCGTCACGAAGGACCGGTCCGCCCGCGCCGAGTGCGTGTGGATCGCCCGCGCGATGAGCTCCTTGCCCGTCCCGCTCTCGCCCTGGATGAGAATCGTCGACCGGCTCGGCGCCGCCTGGATGATCAGGTCGAACACCTGCCGCATCCGCGGGCTCCCGCCGATGATGTTGTCGAACTTGTGGTAGCGCTCCTGCAGGTTCTGCCGGAGCACGCGGTTCTCGGTCTCGAGCCGCCCGCGCTGGACGGCGTTCCGCAGGACGACCAGCACCTCGTCGTTCTTGAACGGCTTGGTGATGTAGTCCAGGGCCCCGCGCTTCATCGCATCGACGGCGGTGTCCACCGACGCGTAGGCGGTGACCATGATGACCGCCAGCTCCTCGTCGATGCGCTTCAACTGGTCGAGGACGGTCAGGCCGTCCATCCCGGGCATCATCACGTCCACGATGGCCGCGTCGAACGGCATCGCGCGGGCCAGTTCGAGGCCCTCGGCCCCGCTGGCGGCCAGGCGGATCTCGTACCCCTCGGGGGCCAGGAGCGCCTCGAGGACTTCCCGCATGATGTCCTCGTCGTCGATGACGAGAACGGATCCGGCACGCGCCATGGTCGGTTAGCCGATCGCCGGCACCGAGCCGGCCGCGGCCCGCCGGGCCGCAGGGACGAGCGGCAGCCGCAGCACGAACCGGGTGCCCTCGCCCGGCCGGCTGTCGCAGGTGATGGTGCCATCGTGCTCGTGCACGATGCCGTAGGTGATCGAGAGCCCCAGGCCGGTCCCCTGCCCGAGCGACTTCGTCGTGAAGAACGGATCGTAGATGCGCGACAGGTGCTCGACCGGGATGCCCGCCCCGGTGTCGCCGATCTCGACGATGGCCGAGTCGCCGGCCGCGCGCGTGGTCACCGACAGCCAGCCGCCCTTCGGCATGGCGTCGCGGGCATTGATGAACAGGTTCAGGAGCACCTGCTGGAGCTTGTGCTCCATGCCGTCGACCACGGGCGGCACGGCGGCCAGGTCGCGGCGCACCTGGATATTGACCGCCTTCAGCTGGTGCTCGAGCAGCGACAGCACGTCGGCGATGACGACGTTGACGTCGACCGGGGCGCGCTCGTTGGGCGCCTGGCCGCCGCGCGCCAGCGTGAGCAGCCCGTTGACGATCTTCGCCGCGCGGAACGTCTGCCGCTCGATCTTCTCGAGCAGTTTCGTGCGCGGGTCCGCCGGGTCCGCCCGGTCCAGCAGCATCTGGGTGTAACTCGAGATGCCGGTGAGCGGCGTGTTCACCTCGTGCGCCACGCCCGCGGCGAGCAGGCCGATCGACGCCATCTTGTCGGAGATCTGCAGCTGCTCCTCGAGGCGGGTCCGCGCCGTGATGTCCTCGAACACGAGGATGGAGCCCTCGACGGCCGCGCCCTCCTGCAGGCTCCGCAGCGGCACGACGGCGACGTTGACGAGCAGGCCCTTGTCGGCGCGTCCGCGCGCGGGCGACAGCGGCACACGGTAGAGCGCGGTGCCGGAGGGGTTCGTGCGGCGCGCGGCGCGCAAGGCATCGACCAGCGAGGCGCTGAACAGCTCCTCCAGCGGCTTTCCGACGGCCTCCTCGCGTGACACCTCGCACAACCGCTCGAGCGCCCGGTTCCACCGCACGACCCGGTCGTGCGCATCGACCACGACCAGGCCGTTGTCGAGCGACTCGAGAATGTTGTCGTTGAACTGCCGCATGCGCTCGACCTGGTCGGCCTGCGCCCGCAGCTGCTGGTACAGGCGCCCGTTCACGAGCGCGGTCGCCACCTGCGCGGCCACCGCCACCACCAGCGCCATGTCCTCGCTGTTCAGCGGCTCGCCCCGATCCTTGCGTCCGAGCGCGAGGATCGCGATCGTGCGCTGCTCGGAGACGCACGGCACCAGGTAGTGCACCCCCTGCAGGCGCCAGTGGTCCACCTCGTCGCTGGCGAGGCGGCGCAGTGTCATCGGGTCGTCCAGCGCCACCGTGTGGCCGCCCGTCACGCGGACGCCCACGCCGGACGCCGCGCGAATGGCCGGCGGCTCGCCGACGAACCCGACCGAGCGGATCGAGCGGAACTGGCCCGCGGCCTCGTCCACCAGCATCAGCGACATCCGGTCGATGACCAGCGTCTCGGTGATGCGCGACACCAGGCGCTCGCTCAGCCGCGCGAGATCGAGATCCGTG
>Ga0315283_10005216_pt1 | contig 11439 bp, 20 predicted proteins | sample YL17G09_0_MG_FD_204541 | JGI IMG/M metagenome (GOLD analysis project Ga0315283, IMG submission 204541) | Sediment microbial communities from Yellowstone Lake, YNP, Wyoming, USA - YL17G09_0 | ecosystem: Environmental > Aquatic > Freshwater > Lake > Sediment | place: USA: Wyoming | collected...
ACTTCGCTACCTTCCCACCTGACCTGATACGCCCTTGCATCCTGGCGGGGTGTCCGCCAGGTGGCGTGGTATTCGATCCCTTCATGGGCAGCGGCACCGTGGCCCAAGTCGCCATTGAGACCGGACGCAACTGGCTAGGCGTGGAACTCAAGCCGGAATACATCGAGCTGGCGTGGAAGCGAATCAGAGAGGCGGCTGGACAGTCCGCCTTTCCTATAGAGGTAGCATGAACGCCCTAACTGACACCTACCCTATCATCCGGGCGCGAATGTGGCGCGTCCTGGAGGGCGTGATGGATGGTGAGAGAATACCGACTGAGACTAATTGGCGGCCTTGGGATATCACTGACTGGACTTGTTACTTTATGCAGGACTGTGAGAGGAATTGATGGCGTGGGGCGCAGAATCTTCAGGGCGTAATGAGCCTATGAGCCAGATAGCAAGCGATTCTAATAGTCAGCGATAAGGAGAGGAGCGATTGATGAGCCTAGAGAAAGATGTCGAAGAGATGTACTCGATTGTGCAGGAGATCAAACAGAAGGAAGTTGAGATACTCAAGCTGCGAGAGCGGCTGAAAGCCAGGGCCGAGAAGTTCCCAGGGGTGCTGATGATCAACGAAGGGCCAAAGCCCGTCACTGTGGGTACTCACAAGCGGGGTAGGCCCAAGAACCCTACCACTCCAGAGGGTGTGAGCCAGCTAGACCCACAGGGCGCGGTTGTTGAAGGGGGAGAGTCACTGGACGACTCTCTATCGGCAGCAGTAGCCAGGACGGGGACTTTCAGCGCCTTGGATGCGAGGCAAGAGGAATGAGTCTCGTCGCCGTCTTCAGGAAGCCGAAGGGGAAGAAGGCTCAGTAGTCAACATGGGGGCCTCGCTCGGCAGGGCTTCACTTCCCTGTTTCCTCTCATCCGAAAGGGTGATCCGGGCGGGGTTCCCAACCTAGAAAGGATGAGCATTGATGGCAACAAAGCAAGAGACGTTCAAGTGGCAAGACGCTTTCACCATAGCCAACGAGATCAGGAGCAGACTGGAGCCTCACTTCTTGGGTGCTGGTCTCCTGCTGACGGCCTGGGGCCTATTCCTCTTAGTCATTGACTGGATAAGGGGTGATCTATGATCCTCGCTCTCGATTGCGCTACCAAATGCGGCTGGTGTCTCCTGAAGGATGGCAAGGTCTACGAGTCCGGCGTTGAGGACTTCAGCAAGACCCGCGGTGAGTCGAACGGCGCGATGTTCCTGAAGTTCAGGGCTTGGCTAGTGCAACACATCATGGACTCCTGCTTCATCTCAAGGCCTCTTGGCCTTATCGTCTACGAACAAGCTCACTACCGCGGCGGAGCTGCCACCGAGATCGCTGTCGGGCTGACTACCCGAGTCCAGGAGGAAGCCGAGGCCCACAAGATACCCTATGCCACCGTCCACACCGGAACGCTCAAGAAGTTCGCCACCGGATCGGGCGCTGCTTCGAAGGAGAAGATGATGGAGCTGGCCGCGGTCGTACTGCGCCGACAGCCGATCAGTGACGATGAAGCTGATGCGGTCCACCTGGCCATGTGGGCCTTCCATGAGTACGGGGTGAAATGATTACGAGGGCAAGCCGGCAGGCAAGTCTCGGGCCACGGGACAGGCGAATGGGAGTCTCGCCGCCTGACCGGCTGCCTTTACCCAGTAGTGGGGCCATAGAGTGCCACCGCCGGCAGTTAAGCGAGTTTGTGTGACACAGGAGGGAAAATGGAATCATGGGAACTGACAGATGAGGAAATCAAGGCCGTCCTTGACACATGGGTGTATAGAGGTGATAGTCTGACAAAAGGCAGCACACACTTTCGATGTAGGTTACTCTCAGACAGAAGCAGAGAACATCACAGGGCCATAGCCAACGCCGCAGGGAAGAAGGGGTATGAGGCGGGACTATCAGATGGCCGAAGGCAATGTTTGAGGGAACTTTGGGATCTCACCAATTCGATGGAGGCGCAGAAATGAGTAAGTACCTAACACCGGGCAGGACTGATGCTCTCAAGGACTTGGAGAAGTGTGGGCCAAAGCCATGCAAGGAATGCCCAAGTAGGTATCTCATGTGCGAACAGCCGGAATATGTCTCTAGTCAGCACTCTGCCTGCGGCCCTTATGCTCGCTGGCTCGGCCAACAAGAAGGCTATGCCAAGGGACTAGCCAAAGGCTCTTGGAATGTGGTCGAGCAAATGAAGAACAAGGCTCGTGGCATGGGCTATGATTCCGATTGGGAAGACATGGCTTTGGAGATGGCTCTATGGCTCAAACAGTCTGGTATACCTGAGCCACCAGATACCTTTTATTGCTACGATGAAGTCAAGGTGAAGACAGAGGCCGAATCCAGGGCTGAGATGGCAAGGGAGATAGTGGAGTGGCTGGAAAAACCCGAAGAAGGCCCAGCGCGGCATATTAGGCAAGGGCGACGGCGACTCACCGCCAGTGAACTACGGAAGTCCCTCAAAGAGAAGGGAGTGCTATGACACCAAGGGTTAAGATCAAACAGCAAGCCGAGAGAGCCAAGAAACGAGATGAGACTATAGCCTGTCCTCATTGTGGCGCACCCCTAGAGTTTCGGGTGGGTTCCGGGGCCACTGAGGGGATTATCTCGGTAGTCCTTCAACTGAAGGTGAAATGAGACAAGAACAGATAGACAAGATATGCACCTGGGCATGGGGCGAACCCATATTCTGTAGCACCGTCACTGGGCACAAGGCGTGGCGGGATGGTGATGATACAGTTCTGTCAACTGCCTTTGACCCCTTCACCAATCCCTCAGACTGTGCACGGGTAATGGATGAGGTGGCAGGCAAAGGGAAGGCTTTTCAGTCTGGTTATGATCCGTTGACGATGCACTATTGGGCAAATGTATGCGGCCAACATAGAGGCGTGGCATTGACCGAATCCGAGGCCAAAATGAATGCCGTGCTAGAGGCCATCCAATGACCTGCGCCCACTTTTGGGAAGTAAGCAACTTGGTAGTCAAAGGCCGCTGCGAATCCCGATGCAAGCTCTGTGGGGCGACTAAACAATTACTGAACTACATACCCACCACATTCAGGAACTACCCAGAGAAGGGAAGTCCATACGTATTGCCGAAGTGCAGGAGGCACCAGGCTAGAGCGCCAGGGGTGAGAGCGGCATGGTATGAGGAACATTGATGGAGTCAATTGAAGTAGCGTGTTTTCTAGTCCAACAACAGTATATGGTGGGCGACCCTGCGCCGCTTGGATATCTTCAACAATCCGAGTGGGCAGAGGCGCAATACAAAGGCGGGTTGCGGCAAAAGCAATGTGGGCGTTGTGGCAAGTGGAAGTTCCCACAGGAGTTGTCAGGAGAGACAGATAAATACCAAGCGCGACTAGGACGCAAAACTGGGCCAGTGGTAACAATAGCCAGCCCAGTTTGTCTCTCGTGTTCCAATCTTGCATTGGATCATGAACCACCCAGAGGCACGGGTGAAAGCCAGGGATGCGGTGATTGAGTATCTGGAAATACGAAGACGAGAGGGGGGGCAGAGATGACCGAGCGCCGCATTGACACAGAGGTTTGGTGCCACCCTGACTTCCAAGGGCTATCCCCGGGGGCCAAGTTGCTCTATCTCTATTCGTGGAGCAACGCCCACTGCAATGCTGCCGGGATCTATCGCCTCAGCATCGAAACTATGGCCTTCGAGACTGCCTTACCAGTGGCGGAGGTGCCGAAGTATCTTGACGAGTTGAAGCCCTTGGATGTGGAGTGGATGAACGGACAGAAAACCATGTGGGTCAAGAAGTTCCTGAAGCATCAGTCAAGGGCTCCAAAGTTCTTGGTGGCAGTAGCCAAGGCTCTCGGTCAAATCTCCGATGACACCCTGGTGAGAGGGTATCTGAAGTACAACAATACCGTATCGATACCCTATCAATACCCACCAGATACCGTATCGATACCTCCCGCGCGAGACTCAGACTCAGATAAGATAAGACTCAGTAAAGACTCAGATAAGACTCAGACTCAGTATAAGGGCGTCGATATACCCTTTCTGGATTCCTTGAAACCGCGATTCCCTGGGATAGACATCCCGACTGAGTGGGAAGACTGCCAAACCTGGTACAAAGAACACCACAAGAAGCTCAAAGCTCCACAGTCGGCCTTGAAGAACTGGCTCAAGAATGCAGCGAAAAGGACGGTGAACCATGAAAGAGTCCCGGCAGCAGGCTATACCGATCCAGCAACCCTTTTCAACGACTGATGAGGTCTTCAACAAGACGATGAGCGGAGACTTCATGGCGAAGTACAACAAGGCCCGCGGCGAGTTTGAGGCAGAACACCCCGAACTCTTCCCTGATGATCGCCACATGCCGGCCAGGGAGCGCCGGGACATACTGACCAAGCGGAACGAACTCTGGCGGGAGAAGCTGGGCATCGTTGATCCCCAGGTTCCCTCTCTCCAGGACGGTAGCCGGGAGGCCGCTTGTATCAAATGTCGTGATGGTGGCTGGGTCCAGCCCATCTCCACGGACAAGGATGGCAACCGCGTCTATGGTGCGACCGTTCCCTGCCCGAACTGTAACGCCCAGGAGGACGAAAAGGCCCGTCGGCGGTTGGCCTACGCCGGTATACCTGACACTCAGAGCATGGCCACCTTCGAGACATTCAAGCGCGTCAAAGGTACTGAGGATGCCTTCGATTCGGTCAAGGCCCTGGTCTACGGCGCCCGCTACTTCATGGTGCTGCTGATGGGACCCTATGGCAACGGTAAGACACATTTAGCCTATGCGGCTGTCCGGGAAGCTGCCAAGCAAGGCATGAAGGCCCGGTTCCTCTACTTCCCCGATATGCTGGGGCAGATCCGCTTGAAGATCGACCGGAAGGACGATTCTCAAGGGTTCATCGAAGAGATCAAGGCTGTGCAGTTCTTGGCCCTGGACGAGATTGGCTTCGAGCACAACACACCCTGGGCGGCGGGTCTCCTGGAGGAGATCGTCAACCACCGCTACGCCGAGCGGTTGCACACTATCCTTACCACCAACCGCGACGTCAAGACGCTGCCCCTGCCCCTGCAGAGTCGCTTCCTGGACAGGGACGTGGCTCGGATTTGTCTCAATTCTGCCAAGGATTTTAGACCCTCACGCCGAATCAAGGGGGAGGAAACGAGGTAGATGGCGGGATTTATAGTCGGCCTTCATGTGACAACTCCGACACAAGGCAATAAGATTGGACAACCTATTGGCCTCCTTGATGGAGTTGAAGCAATTGAACGGCTTCACGTGATGGGCATGGAGTTTCTGTGTCAGACAGTCTTCAGAGGCACTTGACTTCCGGTGTAGACTATAACAGATGAACCAACGCCAAGAACTGTTCTGCCGGGGTGTAATTGCTGGCAAATCCGGTACACAAGCTGCCAAAGATGCGGGGTATTCTGCCAAAACTGCGGGCCGTCATGCTGTTCGACTGACACAAAATGACAGTGTGAAGGCCAGAATCGCTCAACTGAACGAGATGGCCGTTTCTGCCAAGGTTATGACCGTCTTGCAACGCAAAGAACGCCTCTCAGAGATTGCTATGGCACGGTTGACGGACTTTGTAGAATGTGGGGCTGATGGATCGTGGATCAATGTAGGACTAGAGAGCGTCAGTAGTGCGGCCATTCAGGAAATCACCAGTTCAACCGAGTACGACAAGGATGGTTCCAAGCCCACGGTCATCATCAAGCTGAAACTACATCCCCCTGTGCAGGCCATAGCCGAGCTCAACAAGATGGAAGGCGCTTATGCCCCAGTGAAGGCAGAGATCACCGGCAAGGATGGCGGGCCGATCAAGCAGGAGCAGACCGTATTCAGAGCAGACAAGGTGCCTGATGCTGAACTCGAAGCAGCGGTGAAGGAAGTGGAGCGATTGTTGCTGCAATGAGAAAGCCAAGTAGGGAAACCTACATCCGCAATGATGCCAAAATGAAGCCGCGCATCCTCGACCTCTTCTGCGGTGCTGGAGGTGCTGCGATGGGACTGTACCAGGCAGGGTTTGAGATAGTCGGAGTGGACATCAAGCCACAGCCTCGCTATCCGTTTGAATTCCATCTCGGCAATGCCCTGACTTATCCGCTTGAGGGATTCGATGCGTACTGGGCTAGTCCGCCTTGCCAAGCCTACATGGACACCAACAAGAATGGGCGCAAGCCATCGAAGCATCCTCGCCTAATTGAGCCACTGAGGGAACTATTAGGGAGTAGCAGTAAGCCATACATCATCGAGAATACAGAACGCGCACCGATAGACGCGAATTTGATGCTATGCGGAACGATGTTCGGCTTGCCCCTTATCCGGCATCGGTTCTTCCACACCTCATTCCCGCCGCCTATGGCCCCGGCATCCTGCAATCACTGGGGAACTGTAGCGCATGGAGACTTCGCGGCTGTATACGCTAAGGGCGGCAAAGAACCTCGACATGGGCCGGGGGTGAGAGAGGCTTCCCCCTTGCCGTGCAAGACTACACCAGAGGCAGCTATGGGAATCGTGTGGATGTCTGAACGTGAATTGCAACTTGCCATCCCCCCGGCCTATTCCAGATTCATAGGAGAACAGTTGATGAAGGCGTTAAAATGCCCGCTGTCCTAGACCGCCGTGCGCTGGCCCACGACATCCTCAAGGAAGGCTGGCGGCGCTTCCCATCCGCCTGGGCGCGATCTAACTACTACATCCCCTCAGAGAGTGGCGATTCCAAGCGAATCCACCTGGAACCCTATCAGGAAGCCGTCCTCGACTACGCCTTTGCGCGTGTGGATGGGCGACTGAGGTTTGACACTATCCTCTGGAGCCAACCCAAGAAGAGCGGAAAGTCCACGGTGGCGGGTTTGGTAGGCCGGTGGGCCTCCGAGAGCTGGGGGCAATACGGGGAAGTCCTCTACGTAGGCAACGACTTGGCTCAGGCGCTCGGGCGCGGGTTCGCGGCGCATAAGCAGAGCATCGAACTGACTCCGGGGTTCGTTCGTTCCAAGGGACTGCTCCCTGACCGCTGGCAGGTACAGGCCCAGTTGATGACGTGCCTCACCAATGGCACGACCTGCAAGGCTATTGCCACTGACTACCAGGGCGAGGCCGGCGCGAATCCCATCATCACCATCTGGGAAGAGTTGTGGGGCTTCATTCACAAGGATGCGCTCCGCTTCTGGGCAGAGGTGGCGCCGTCACCCGCCCGCCCGGACTCCGTGCGTATGGTCGTGACCTATGCCGGGTATGAGGGTGAGTCTGAGTTGCTATGGTCCCTCTACGAGCAGACGGTCAAGGAAGGCCGGCAGCTCCGCGTCAAAGATATGCGGAAGGCTCAGGGTGCCTTCGTCGAGTCGCCCAATCCTGACGACCTGATCCCCTGCTGGGTCAACGATGCCAAGCGCATGTTCACGTTTTGGGATTCCGGAACCCAAGCCCGCCGGATGCCTTGGCTCCAGGGAGAGCGCGGTAAGACATACTATGCCTCAGAAGCGGGTACCCAGAGCCCTCAGCAGTTCCAACGGCTGCACTTGAATGAGTGGGTGTCCTCTGAGTCTGAGTTTGTGCCGATAATGTGGTGGGACGCTTGCAAGAAAGCACCACTGCCCATGACACCCGGCGAACAGACTCCAATGGTTCTATCCCTAGACGCCGCTGTGACTGGTGATTGCTTTGGGCTAGTGATTATGAGTCGGGACCCTGACAAGCCTGATGATTGCGTGAGACTACGTTACTCTAAGGCATGGATACCGCCGAAGGGTGGTGCCATCGACTTCCGAGAGGTTGAGACTGTGGTACGCGATGTCTGTACACATTTCAACATAGTCGAGATTTGCTATGACCCGTACCAGCTCCACGACTTCGCCACCCGGCTACTAGCTGAAGGTGTGGGCAACTTCCACGAGTTCAACCAGGGCGCTGACAGACTTGAGGCCGATACCATGCTGTACCAGCTCATCAGCCATCGCAGGATAGCGCACTCGGGAGAGCTAGAGGTACGTGAGCATATCCAGAATGCCAATGCCAAGCTGCAGAAGGACGAGGATTCACGCTTGAGAATTGTGAAGAAAGCCGAGTCCAGAAAAATTGATCTCGCAGTGGCAATTTCCATGAGTGCTTACGAATGTTTGCGCTTGAATCTCGGTTGAACATCTAGGAGGGATGGATGAGTAGTGAGATAGAGTGGTTCGGGCAGACTCTTGACCCGCAGCTCCGTTCTCTCGAACTCTTCGGGCTGGCAGATAAGCACACTGGCAATCAATTCTCCGACCAGGACGGATGGGAGAACGCCATCCTCTATATTAAGAACAAACCACAGGCGCGGGCCATTCTCGTTGGTGATCTTCTGGACTCTGTTCTGCGCGACTCCAAGGGCGATGTGTATTCACAGACCATGAACCCTCAATATCAGCGAGACCGCATAACGGACGATCTGAGGCCAATAGCGTCGAAACTCCTAGGGGCGACTACTGGGAACCATGAGGACAGAATCTATGAGAGAACTGGCGTGGACCTTACCTCGGACATCGCCAAGGCACTCGCTATCCCCTATGACCCCGATGGCATATTCCTGCGGATAGCTTTTGGTGATCGGTGCCACCGTAAACTAGGAGAGCCGTTTGTGTATTGGGTGTACGCCACCCACGGGTACGGCGGGGCGAGGACTAAGGCAGCCAAGGCCGTGAAGGTAGAGAGAACAGCGCAGTTCGTTCGGTGTGACGTGGCAATGATGGCCCACGACCACGACGCCAATATCGCGCCGGCTGAAATGCTTGAGCCTGACGAACACCACACCCGGCAAGAGAACGGCTGGACTAAGGGCAACGTCAAGGCCCATCGGACCCTATTGGTCAAGTGTTCGGCATTCTTGAAGTGGGGCGGTCATGGGCGCAGGAAGGGCTTTTCGCCTAATACGTTGATTCCCCCTACTGTTCTCCTGGGTGGGCAGGACAAGCCGTGGCCTATGCCAACACATCTCCGAGACAAACGCTGTGAAGTGAGGGGGATACTATGACGGACGTGCAAGATGAGCCTCCAGGCGCTAAAGACGTTCATCGTCTTACTCAGTGCGTTAAGTACGCCCTGGAGTCTTGGTATCGCCTATGCCTTCGGCGCGGAAGATTACACGCTGGGAGGCATCCTATTGGGTTCCTACATTCTGTTTGACATCTTGTACTCGGTAGTATACTGGTCACTGATGGAGAAGATGCGCTGATGCCTTGTTTTTGCGGATTCTGCGGTGGTCTATGCGGGCTAGTCATTAGCCTGGTACAGTCAATTCCGTTTGCGTTTACCGGATTGCCTTTGACGATATTCAAGGTGTGGAAACGTAGGCACTTAGACAGATGTGATGACGGTTGCACACATTCTGGGGATGCTGTTTAGTGCGGAGGCAACATGACTGAAGAGGAAGTCAGCGAGAAGGCAGATAGTTGCATCTCCCGGTTGATGATTTGGAACTACCTCTATCACTCCGATCCTCCGGCTGAGATCGTCAAGCGCAAGGTAACTCTGTTGGAAGACACCATAGCGGATTGCCAGGAGATTGTGGAGTTCTGCATCCAGGATGATCCTGTTGACAAGGGTGTATAATCAAGACGATGGCACTGACTAACGCGGAGAGACAGAAGAAGCACCGTAACGTTACGCGTAACGGAGCTAGTAACGTTACGGACACTAACGAACCCACTGCCCTTGCTAATTCTGTGGGCAGGACATCCGATTTGGGCTTGGTGTTTCAGGTGTTGAATCTTCAGGCCGATATGGCTAGGCTCACCGAGAGACTGGACAGACTAGAAGCAGTACAGGCCAAGACGGCGCTCGAAGAACGCCAAGTCCGGTGATGTCATTTGGGTAGGTAAGCGGGGGGTCACTCTTCACATACACGTAAAGGAGGCTTAACATGCCAATAGCTCCCGCGAAGAAACGACAAGCCCGTTCAGTAGTCAAAACGTCACCCTACGAGACCTCCCCAGCCGGGGGGTTGATTCTTTCACTGTCCAGCATTGCGGATGATTTTCCTGCATGGGGTGCCGATCCCGCCGGACTCGACACCAAACTGCGTGAGTTCTGGCCGACTGAGAGTTATCTGCAATCCTCACTGTACGCCATCGCTACCCGGAACGCGGCCTTCTCCTGGACGCTCCAAGGCTCTGATGCGCTGGTGGAAATCTTCCGGGAGATGCTGATAGAGAACTGGATCGACATTTGCTATCGCTGGAACATCGACTACCTGACTCAGAACAACGGTGCATTCATTGAGATCATCAGAGAGACCGATTCTCCCGAGTCGCCTTGTATCGGCATCAACCATCTGGACTCAGCACGATGTCATCGGACGGGTGTGCCTGACTATCCAGTGGTCTACGTGGACATCTTCGGAGGGCAGCACAAACTGGCTCCGCACAACGTCTGGGCCATGTCTGACATGCCCTCGCCCATCGAGACTATGAACGGGGTGGGTATGTGCGCTGTGTACCGCATTCTCAGAGAAGCCCAGCGTATGCGCGACATCTCAGTCCATGACCGGGAGAAGATCAGTGGCTTCAACACCAAGGGGTTCATACTGGTGAACAACATAGGCCAGAAGCAGATGCAGGATATGCTCAAGCAGCACACCGAGATCCAGTTGCAGAAAGGCTATGTCCGATACCTGAAGCCGGCCATCTATGGCTCACTGGACCCGGCCAAGCCCGCTACGGCTCAAGTGGTGGACCTGGCGGCCATGCCTGACGGGTTCGACAAGGACAAAGAGATGAAATGGTACATCACTATCCTGGCCATGGCTCTGGGGTGCGACTATCAGGACTTGGCTCCGTTGGCCTCCGGCGCGTTGGGTTCCTCCACTCAGTCAGCCACTCTGCACTTGAAGTCAAAGGGCAAGGGACCCGCCATGTATATGAAGCGGTTTGCCCACATGATGAACTACGCCGGGATACTTCCGAGAACGGTGGAGTTTGAGTTCGACGAGAAGGACGTCGAGGACGACATCCAACAGCAGAACCTTTCAACTGGGAAAGCGTCAGAGCGCCAAAGCTACATAACGTCTGGCGTAAAGTCTGCCCTAGCCGTCCGTACTGAGATGCTTGAAAGTGGCGAGATCACCCAGGAGATATTCGACCTCATGGCGCAAGAGGACATCGTGAGGAAGCAGGAAGAGGAAGTCAAGAAACAAGAACAGACAGAACGCCTGAATGCCATACGCCCGAACAATCCCACTGATACCACTCAAGAGGACGAGTCAGCGCAAGGCGGTGACATCTCAGGGCCGAAGAGTGAGGATGAAGGCGCAGCCAAGGCTAAGGCCGACTACGCCGACGATCTCCGTCGCAAGCTAGAGAAAAGACTATCCAAGGATGTAGGAGCCTCGCTAAAAAAAGCATTCGCGCTCCTGAAGGGGCGCGTTATGGCAGAGGCCAAGGGTGAGAAGCAGATCATGCACCTCCCCGATGATCCCGCTCTC